>Ga0272444_10000876_pt1 | contig 30496 bp, 36 predicted proteins | sample SSMForm13_FD_201033 | JGI IMG/M metagenome (GOLD analysis project Ga0272444, IMG submission 201033) | Marine sediment archaeal communities from Little Sippewissett salt marsh, Falmouth, MA, United States - SSM-Form-13 | ecosystem: Environmental > Aquatic > Marine > Wetlands > Sediment ...
TTCGAGGACCTGGCGGAACACGGCGAACTGGGGCCGGCCGTGCCTCTGCTGGGCGAACTGACCCGCTCGAGCGATTCACAGGTGCGCGCCGATGCCGCCTATTACATCGGCCTGCTCGGGCGCGAAGCCGGCGAGCCCTGGCTGCGGCCGCTGCTGACCGACGAGAATCACGAGGTACGCGAGATCGCCGCCGAGGCCCTACAGGACTGAGTCCTTGCGCAGCGCCTCGAGCAGCTGCTGCAGATGCCGCTGATTGGCGGCGAAATCGGCCTTCCCCAGGCGCGATGCCGAGCGCAGATGCAACACGCTGCCGCCCGGCGCCGCCTCCACCCATGCCTGCACGTCATCGGTGAAGCGCAGCAGAGGGGTCACCACCTCGGCATGTACGCGCTCGCCCTCTACGCGGATCCGCTGCCAGCCCAACTCGCGCATCGCCGCGGCCACCCGATCGAGCAACTCGCCCGGCGCCAACGGAAACTGCCGCGGCCGCAGTTCCGGATGCGCATGCGCCACCTGCGTCTGCGCCACATTGCTGCCCAGGTACACCTTGAGCCGCGCCCATGGGCCGGGCTCCTGCAACAGGGGCACCCGGTTCAACAGCAGGGCGCCGAGCAGCAGCAGCAAAGGCACGGCCGGCAACAGCCACCACAAGGCCTTCATGACGGTCGGTCTGCCGCGGCGCCGCCCCCTACCGATGCCGGTAAGGGCTGAAAACGGCAAAAGCAGGTGCGCAAAGCTGAGCGTGCAATCATGAGCAAATCCAACGTGGCCGGGTCGAAAAGGCAATTATTGCCGAATTCACCGTGCCTGCCATGGCTGAGCCCGGATCACCCGGTATTTGCGGCGGCTGCGCACCGGCAGCGCCGCTTGTTAACATGGCGTTTTGATTGATCCAGCCTTCCAGCCATGCAAAACACGCGTGACCAACAGATCCTCCAGGCACACGCCGCCTTCATCTGCCAGGTGGTCGAATTCACCCGCGACAGCGAGGCGCGAGCGCAATTCGAGCAATTGATGCAGTCCGCCGAACAGAACGGCTGGCAGGCGCTGGTGGCGGCCTTGCGACGCATCGCCGGCGGCGAACGCAACCTGCTGGCACTCAGCGGCCTGGACGAGGAAGACCGGGTGATCGCCGAGGCGGTACTGCGCGGGCTGCACGACCCGAGCACCCTGCCCGACCCCAACAAAAAGCCCGACGCCGCCCTGGCCGCCCCCGGCCTGGCCGGTATGATCCACGCCGCGGCCACCGGCAACGTGCAGGCGCTGGCGCTGATCGGGCAGATGGCCGAACAGATGAGCCGCGCCGGCGGCGACATGGCACGCATCGCCGGCGCCATCCGGCCGATGATCAACGGCGAGCGCGACCCGGAGGTGCTGGGCAGGAACATGGACACGCGCGGCCGCCAGCTGCTGCTGAACATCCTCGAGGAGCTGGGCAAGCTCGACCTGCATTGAGCGCGCGCGCTCACCCCGCGCCGACACCCTCTTGCACCGGCAAGGCCTGCGGTACAATCCGCCGCACCCAAGCCGATCCCGACCGACATGCGCGATAACCCGACCACGACAGCCCGCCCTTTTCTGGTACTCGGCGCCCTCGGCGGCCTGCTCAGCGTGGCGCTCGGCGCTTTCGCCGCGCACGGCCTGAAACCGATCCTCAGCCCCGGCCTGCTGGAGATCTTCCACACCGGGGTCGACTACCAGGCGATGCATTCGCTGGCACTGCTGCTGGTCGGCCTGCTCGCCGACCGCCTGCCGGCACGCCCGCTGCGCATCGCCGGCTGGGCCTTTGCCAGCGGCATCCTGATCTTCAGCGGCAGCCTGTACCTGCTGGCCCTGACCGACGCGCGCTGGCTCGGCGCCATCACGCCGATCGGCGGCAGCGCCTTTCTGCTCGGCTGGGGAGCACTCGCCTGGGCCGCTGCCCGCAAGGCATGAACCCGCACGCCCTGCTCAACCGCCTGGACAAGAACCGCCGCCACCTGGCGAAGTGGGCCAGGCGTGAACACCTTGAGGCCTACCGCCTGTACGACCGCGACATGCCGGAGTTTCCGCTGGCCATCGACCTGTACGGCCAGGCCCTGCACGTGCAGGTGTTCGAGCGTCGCCGCCCCTTCGAAGAGGAGCAGATCGAGCGGCTGAGCGAGGCGCTGCTGCAACACTTCGAGCTGCAGCCGCAGCAACTGGCAATCAAGACCCGCCGGCGCCAGCGCGGCCTGGCGCAATACGAAAAGCTCGCCGCCGGCGCGCCCTCGTTCAAGGTGCGTGAGCGCGACTACCGGTTCGAGGTCAACCTGCATCGCTACCTGGATACCGGGCTGTTCCTCGACCATCGCGATACCCGCCACATGGTCGGCCAGCGCGCGCAGGACAAGAGCTTTCTCAACCTGTTCGCCTATACCGGCAGCTTCACCGTGTACGCAGCCGGCGGCGGGGCGCGGCGCAGCGTGACCGTCGACATGTCGCGCACCTACCAGGCCTGGAGCGCGCGCAACCTGCAGCACAACGGCCTGGCCGACGAGCAGCGCCACCAGTTCGTCCAGTCCGACGTGCTGGCCTTTCTCGAACGCATGCTCGCGGCGCGCACACGCTTCGACCTGGTGGTGCTCGACCCGCCGAGCTTTTCCAATTCCAAGCGCATGCAACACACCTTCGATGTGCAGCGCGACCAGTTCGAACTGCTGGAGCAGACCATCCGCCTGCTCGCGCCCGGCGGCGAGCTGTTCTTCTCCAACAACCGCCAGGGCTTCCAGCTCGACCCGCGCATCGCCGAACTGGCCGAGGTCGAGGAAATCACCGAACAGACGGTGCCGCGCGACTTCGCCCGCCACCGCCCGCACCGCTGCTGGCTGATCCGTCGGACATAGCCGCGCAACACTGTCGACCGCATAATAGGCGGCCCCAGCGACCAGCCCAATCCACCCGAACATGCGCATCCTGTTGCCGATACTGCTGCTGATGATCCGGCCCGCCCTCGCCCAGGTGCAGAGCGAGACCGTGTTCTTCCTGCAGCCGGACGGCGAGCATTACCTGCTGGAGCGCTCCATCCACTCGGACAGCCCGACCCACCGTTTCCATCTCGACAAACAGATCCGCCTCGACGACATCCGCCACATCAGCCCGGCACGTTTCGAATGGGACGACCAGTCGCATCCCAAGCTCAATTCGCTGAGTTTCGATGCCGGCGGTTTCACCCTTATCTACCCCGGCCGGTTCAAGGACGCTGAGCTGCAACGCGGCGCCGACGGCGAGTTGCACTACAAGAGCTGGAACGGCCGCCGCGACGACCAGGGGCGCTACGGCTACTGGTACTCGCCCGGCCAGTTCGACCAGTTCACCTACACCTGGATCGTGCCGGACAACATCGAACTGCTGCGCTACCGCAGCAATCACCAGGGGCAATGGACACGCCGCAGCAACTCGGTCAGTTTCTACGCGGAGAAGGTCAACAACCTGACCTTCGAGATGAGCTACCGGGTAAGTGATGCCGATGCCGCACCGGCGGTCACCACGGTTGCAGCCACCGAGGCCGGGGAATGCCCGGCGGACACACCGCTCATCGCAGCCGTCCCCGCCCCTGGCACAGCGCCTGCGCCCAGTGCCAACGCAGCGGGCGACACCGACCGGGACGCCGTAAAAGACAGCGACGATCTGTGCCCGGGCACCCCGCAGGGTGCGCGCGTCGACCGCACCGGCTGCCCGCTGGATACCGACCGCGACGGCGTGCCGGACGGGGTCGACCAGTGCATCGCCACGCCAGAGGAGACCGCGGTGGATGGGCGCGGCTGTGGGTCTTCGCGCTAGGCGCCGCCGGGTATGACCTGGCGCTCAACGGCCGATCGAGCGCGGCCGAACACCGGCAGCACCGCGTCGCAAGCACGCACGCTTGCTGTGCGAACGGCGGTGAAACCGCTCAGGACCCGGCGATGGCCTTGTGGCTGCGCTTGCGGAACACCCGCATCTCCTTGGCCGCCTGGATGTCGCCCTTGTCCTCGGCCACTGCGATGCCCTGATCGAAGGCCTCGATGGCGGCCTGATGCTTGCCGGCGGCGGCCAGTGCCTTGCCGAGACTCTTCCAGGCGGCCGAGTACGCGGGATCATGCGCCAGGGCTGCACGCAGGTGTTGCTGGGCCGCGGCGAAATCACCGGCCTTGAGGTACTCATTGCCCAGGCCGAAGCGCAGCAGCACATTGTCCTGCCCCTTATCGAGCATCTTCAGCAGGTTATCGAGCACACTCATGGCAGTCTCCGGTGATCCAGGAACTGACTAGATAAGCGCTGCAGGGGCGGCTTTCAAACGCGCCTTGCGTGGGGTTTGGCGGGCGGCTCAGGGCTGCTGACGCAGCTGCTGCAGCAACTTGAGCAATTGCTGCTCGGCCTGGGCGATGCAGTGCTGCGGCGGCAATATGTCGATATCGTCGACCGCCCAGTACTCGATGCGCTCGACCAGGTCGGGAAAACGCCGCGCCATCATCGGCCGGTGCTCGGCCTCCTTCAGCGCGATGGTGCGGTGGGCGAATTCGAGTTCGGCGCGGCTCACCGACTGCGGCCAGCGACCGGCCGAGCGCGGGCTGATACCGCGCACCTCCAGCGCCTTGAGGGTATGCCGCGAGATCCTGCCGACGTTCTGTGCCTTGAGGCTGCTCATGTCGTCCATCAGGCCGCGCGACTCGGCGTGCCAGTTGAGGCCCATGCGCCGTGCCCAGTGATTGAACAACTCCTCGGAAAAGCGGCTGCGGAAGTAGTTGCCGGTGCACAGAAACAGGACGATGTTCGGCTGCTCGGACATACGCTCAGTCGGTCAGGTAGGTGGTGCCGTGCAGGGCCGCCTTCAGCTCACGGAAATACATGTCCATGTCGCGAGCGCCGATCCCCTGCCTGCTGAGCTTGTGGCGATAGCGCTCGAGCATCTGTTGCGGCTCGAAATGCACATAGCGTAACAACTCGTCGACACTGTCGCCGCGCTCGGGTTCGGCCAGGCGATAGCCTCCCTGCCCGTCCAGTTCGACATTCACCGCATCCGTGTCACCGAACAGGTTGTGCATATCGCCGAGGATCTCCTGGTAGGCGCCCACCAGGAAGATCCCCAGCAGGTAGGGCCGGCCGTCGGGGGCATGCAGTTTGAAGGTGGCCTCCACCCCGTCCTGGTCGACGTATTGGGCGATACAGCCGTCCGAGTCGCAGGTCAGGTCGTGCATCACCGCGGTCTGCTCGGGCGCCTCGTCCAGGCGATGCAGCGGCATGATCGGGAAGATCTGCTCGATCGCCCACACGTCCGGCAGCGACTGGAACAGCGAGAAGTTGCAGAACACCCGGTTCGCCAGCATCTCGTTGAGTTCGTCGAGCAGGTCGCGGTGGCGACGCGAGGCGACGCGCAGGCGCGTCTTCACCTGTTCCGCCAGCGCGTAGTACAGCTGCTCGGCATGCGCGCGCTGCGCCAGCGCCAGCTCGCCGCTGGCGAAGGCCTGCTGCGCCTGCTCGAACAGGTGCCGCGCCTCCTGCCAGATCAGCAGCGGCGACTGCTGCTCGAGCTGCTCGCGCAGGCCGGCCAGGGCCTGCACCAGCGGCGCCGGGTCGGCGATCGAGGCCGCATCGATCGGGGTGGAGGGGCTCTCGCGCTCGATCACCTCGGTGATCAGCACCGCGTGGTGCGCGGTCATGGCGCGCCCCGACTCGCTGAAGATCAGCGGCGGCTGCAGGCCCTCGTCGAGGCAGCGCTGGTGGATGTGGCTCAGCACTTCGCGTGCGTAGGCGACGGTGCTGTAGTTGATCGAGCAGTAATGGCGGCTGGCGCTGCCCTCGTAGTCCACCCCCAGGCCGCCACCGACATCCAGCACCCGCAAGGGCGCACCGGCACGGCACAGTTCGGCGAAGTAACGCGAGGCCTCGGCCATGCCGCGGCCGATATCGGCGAGGTCGGGAATCTGCGAGCCGATGTGCGAATGCAGCAACACCAGCGCATCCAGCATGTCGTGCTGCTGGAGTTGCTCGACCAGCTCCAGCAGCTGCGCCGCCGACAGGCCGAACTTGGACTTGGCGCCGCCCGAGTTCTGCCACTTGCCGCTGGCCACCGCCGACAGGCGCACGCGCACGCCGAGCAGCGGCGCTATGCCCAGTTGCCGCGATTCGTTGAGGATCAGGGCCAGTTCGGAGGGTTTCTCGATAACGATGTAGACATCGTGCCCCAATTGCCGGCCGATCAAGGCCAGGCGGATGTACTCGCGGTCCTTGTAGCCGTTGCACACGATCGAGCTGCCCGGCTCGCTGGCCGCCAGTACCGCCATCAGTTCCGGCTTGCTGCCCGCCTCCAGGCCGACGCACTCGCTGCCGGCGGTGACGATCTGCTCGACCACGCTGCGCTGCTGGTTGACCTTGATCGGGTAGATGGCGCGATAGCCGCCCTGGTAACCGACCTCGGCGGCCGCCTCGCCGAAGGCGGCGCACAGGCCCTGCACGCGCTGGCGCAGGATGTCGTTGAAGCGCAGCAGCACCGGCCAGCCGAGACCGGCCCGGCGCACATCCCCGGCGACACGGTACAGGTCCAGCTCCTCGCCGTCGCGCAGGCGCGGACAGACACTGACATGGCCCTCGGCATTGATGCCGAAATAGCCTTCGCCCCAATAGCGCACACCATAGTGCTGTTCGACCGGATGCGTTTTCGCCGCCATGTTTTAAGGATGAATCCACCTAAACTGAACCAATCTTCCGATTATCCGGGATTCGCCGGCGATTGGCGATTGTGCGCGCGGCGCTGGCCCGTTATCGTGCGCGCAAACCAAGCCCCGGGATCCCGCCATGACACTCGACCACAACTGGTTCACCGAAATCCACCAGGACATCGGCTCGGCCTTTTCCTTGCAGGTGCGCGAGAAGGTGTTCTCGCAGCAGTCGCCGTACCAGCTGGTGGAGGTGTACGACACGCTCGGCTTCGGCAAATTCATGGTGATCGACGGCTGCACCATGGTGACCACGCGCGAGAACTTCATCTACCACGAGATGCTTGCCCACCCGGCGCTGTTCACCCACCCGGAGCCGCGGCGCGTGGCGATCATCGGCGGCGGCGACTGCGGTACCCTGCGCGAGGTGCTGCGCCACCCGGGCGTGCACAAGTGCACCCAGATCGATATCGACGAGGTGGTCACGCGCGCCTCCGAGCTGCATTTCCCGGAGCTGTGCGAGTCCAACGACGACCCGCGTGCCGAGCTGCTGTTCATCGACGGCATCCAGTGGATGAAGGACGCCCCGCCCGGTTCGCTCGACCTGATCATCGTCGACTCCACCGACCCGGTCGGCCCCGGCGAGGTGCTGTTCACCGCCGAGTTTTTCGCTGCCTGCCACCGCGCACTGGCCGACGACGGCATCATCGTGCAGCAGAGCGAATCGCCGCTGGCGCACCTGGAGCTGATCCAGCGCATGTACCGCAGCTTCACGGAAGCGGGCTTCACTGACGCGCAGACCCTGTTCTTCCCGCAGCCGATCTACCCGACCGGCTGGTGGTCGGCGAGCATGGCGTGCAAGCAGGGCAGCCTCGATGGCTTCCGCGAGGAGGACGCGCGCAACAAGCCGTTCGAGACCCGCTACTACAATGCCGACATCCATCGCGGCGCGCTGGCCGAGCCGGAGTTCTTCCGCCGCGCCATGGCCGGGCAGGAATGATCGGCCACCTGCTGTTCAACACCCTGATCGTCGCCGCCGCGGTGATGATCCACTACGAGTTTCTGTACCGGCTGTCGCGGGCGATCCCGCGCCTGCCCGGGCGGCCGCATGCGCGCATCCTGTTCGGCGTATTCGGCGCGCTGATCGCACACATCATCGAGATCTGGCTGTTCGCCTTCGGTTTCTATTTCATGCACCACCAGGGCTGGGGCGAGCTGACCGGCAATTACGATGGCAGCCTGCTGGCCAGCGCCTATTTCTCCTTCACCACCTTCACCACCCTGGGCTTCGGCGACATTGCACCGATCGGCGCCTTGCGCTACCTGACCGGGGTGGAATCACTGGCCGGACTGGTGCTGATCACCTGGTCGGCCTCGTTCCTGTTCTACGAGATGCAGAAATACTGGGGTCGCGAGTAAGGCTCAGGCGCGCCGCTGCAGGGTGAGAAAGGTGTGCGCGATGGTGTTCTTGTCATCGCACACGCCCTCGACCCGGTTCACCTCGAGCCACTGCGCACGCTCGAAATCGGGGAAAAAGGCGTCGCCCTCGGGCTGCGCATGCACCTCGGTCAGGTACATCCGCGAGGCCAGCGGAATCGCCTGGGCATACAGCTCGGCACCGCCCACCAGCATCAGTTCGTCGGCCCCGGCAAAGCGCTGCAGGGCCTCTTCCAGCGAATGCACCACCACCGCGCCTTGCGCCTGGTAATCCGGATTGCGGGTGATCACCACGTGGATGCGCCCCGGCAGGATGCCGGGCAGGGATTCCCAGGTCTTGCGCCCCATCAGTATCGGCTTGCCCAAGGTGATACGCTTGAAGTGCTGCAGATCGGCGGGCAGGTGCCAGGGCAGGCGATTGTCGATACCGATGACCCGGTTGTCGGCGAGCGCGGCGATCAGGCTGAGGTTGGCGACAGGCGTTTGCATGCGCGCATTGTACAGACGCCCCGCTCGCCAAGGCGTAAAATTTAAATTAGAAGGGATGAATAGCCATCCCGCGGGAGGTTGTTATGAGCCATCTCGAGCAAATGGTCGAACGTCACATCCGGGAGCACGAGTCGCGTCTGAAACACCTGGACGAACTGGCGGAGAAGGCCAAGGCCGTCGAGCATCCGCAGGCGCACAAGGAACTGGACGAGTTGCTGAAACAACGCGACGAACTGGCGGTCAACCTGGATGAGATGAAGCTGCGCTCGGTCGAGGACTGGGCCGAAGAGGAATTGGCGCAGGCCGGCCCGATGGGTGTGTGGGACGCCCTGGCACAGAAACTGGAGCAGCTGGTCGAGCGTTTCGAACGCTGAAGGCTGCGGCTGCAAACGAAAACGCCCTGGAGCCTCGACTCCAGGGCGCAGGTGTGTGCCGTTTAGCGCAAAGGGTTGATCAGGCGGCCTGCTGATCGCCGCACAGTTCCTCTTCGGCCTCGATCAGCATGTCCACGATAATCTCGACTTCGGACGGATTTTCCTCTGCCATTTCAAGCAGTTCCGCACATTTCACTTTCAGGCTGTCTTCGTTCATACCACCAACTCCACAAACGTAGACCAATACCACATTAGTCACTGCTAATGCTTTCTACAGGCTGGTGCGGTGCGGGGCATTGATAATTGTCAACCGGCCGAAATCGGCCTGGGACCAGGCTCAGACTGCGACCACACCCTTGATATGCGGGTGGTGCTGGTAATCGAGCAGCTCGAAATCGTCATAGCCGAAGGCGAACAGGTCGCTCACCTCGGGATTGAGGCGGATCGTCGGCAGCGCGAAGGGCTCGCGGGTCAGCTGCAGTTCGATCTGCTCCTGGTGATTGGTGTAGATGTGGGCATCGCCCAGGGTGTGGATGAAGTCACCGGGCTGCAGCCCGCACACCTGCGCCACCATCAGGGTCAGCAACGCATAGCTGGCGATGTTGAACGGCACGCCGAGGAAGATATCGGCACTGCGCTGGTACAGCTGGCAGGACAGGCGGCCGTCGCTCACATAGAACTGGAAAAAGGTATGGCAGGGCGCCAGCGCCATGCGCCCCTGCGCCACGTTGGCCTGCGGGGCGATGGTCTCGTCCGGCAGGTCGGCCGGGTTCCAGGCGGAGACGATGATGCGCCGCGAATTGGGATTGGTCTTGATCTGCTCGACGATCTGCGCGATCTGGTCGATGTGCCGCCCGTCCGGGGCCGGCCAGTTGCGCCACTGGTAACCGTAGACAGGGCCGAGGTCGCCGTTCTGGTCGGCCCACTCGTCCCAGATGCGTACACCATTCTCCTTCAGGTAACGGGTGTTGGTATCGCCCTTGAGGAACCACAGCAGCTCGTGGATCACCGACTTGAGGTGGATCTTCTTGGTCGTCACCAGCGGAAAACCCTCGCCCAGGTCGAAGCGCATCTGGTAGCCGAACACCGAGTAGGTGCCGGTGCCGGTGCGATCTCCCTTGAAGGTGCCGTGCTCGCGCACGTGGCGCAGTAGATCGAGATACTGTTTCATGCTTGCTTGCTTTGTCTCCGTGCCCACCACATCAGGGCGAGTCCCGCCAGCACCATCGGCAGCGACAACAGCTGCCCCATGGTCAGCCAGTCGAAGGCCAGGTAACCGAGGTGCGAGTCGGGCATGCGTACGAATTCGATCAGGAAGCGGAACGCCCCGTAGCCGAGCAGAAACAGCCCGGCGACCGAGGGTACCGCCCGCGGCTTGGCCGAATAAAGCCACAGAATGATGAACAAGGCCAGGCCTTCCAGCGCCGCCTCGTAGAGCTGACTGGGGTGCAGCGGCGGGGTCAGCTGCGTGCCGTAGGGCAGGCCCAGCTTGTCCAGGCACAGGTCGGCGCGCCCGGCGCACGATACCTGCATCGCCCACGGCAGATCGCTCGGCCCGCCCCACAGCTCGCCGTTGATGAAATTGCCGAGACGCCCGGTGAGCAGGCCGATCGGCACCAGCGGCGCGACGAAATCACCCACTGCAAAGAACGACAGCCGGTGCTTGCGGCACAGCAGCCCGATCGCCACCAGCACGCCCAGCAGACCGCCGTGGAAGGACATGCCGCCCTCCCACACACGCAACAGCACCAGTGGATCGCCCAGCCAGGCATCGAAGTTGTAGAACAGGATGTAGCCGAGGCGACCGCCGACAATCACCCCCAGCGCGCCGTAAAAGATCAGGTCATCGACCTGCTGCGGCGCCAGCACGCTGCCCGGCCTGAGCGCGCGCCGTCGCGCCAGCAGCCAGGCACCGGCGAAGCCGAGCAGGTACATCAGCCCGTACCAGCGCAGGGCCAGTGGGCCGATCTCGATGATCACGGGGTCGATTTCGGGGTACAGCATGGCCGCGCAGTGTAACAGGGCAGCTCTATCAGGTGCGGGTCATGCTCGCGCGATAGACAGTCACCGGGGCAGACAGTAGGCTGCGACAAACCCTCGGGAAATTTCGCATGCGCGCGCTGTTCAAACTGATCCTCTGGCTGGTCTTCCTCAGCCCCTTCGCCCTGGCCGCCGCGGCCTGGTTCGCGCTGTCCGACCAGGCGCTGGTGCTCAATGACGCACGCCTGTCGCACCAGGACATCGCGCGCGCCCAGGCGGTGCTGAAGAACAACGACCCACGGCGTCTGCCCGCCGGCAGCGAACAGCAGATCCTGCTCAGCGAGCGCGACCTGAACCTGGCCGCCAATTACCTGTTGCAGAAAGTCACCGAGGGTGGCGCACAGGTGCGCATCCATCCGGGCTTTATCGATGCCGTCGGCACCCTGCGCATCCCCGGCCTGCCGACCCGGCAGTTCCTCAACGTCTCCCTGCAGGTCGAGGACGCCAACGGCCAACCGCAGGTGAGCAGCCTGCAACTGGGTGAGTTGAACATTCCGGCGCCGCTCGCCAAGTTCGCCCTGACCCAGGCACTGGCCCGCCTGTACCGCACCCACGAATACCAGCTGGCGAGCAATGTGGTGCAGAAGCTGGCGATGCAGCGCGGCAATCTGCAGGTCACCTACAAGTGGGACCCGGAGCTGATCAAGCGCGCCCGCTCGACCCTGCTCAGCGGCGCCGATACCGAGGCGGTGGCCGCCTATCATGACAAGCTGGTGGCCCTGCAGGCCCAGGGCATCGGCCGCAACGGCTCGCTGCCCGAACTGCTCAAGCCGCTGTTCGCCTTTGCCCGCGAACGCTCGCGCAACGGCGATGCGGTCGCGGAAAACCGCGCCCTGCTGACCGTGCTCGGCAGCTGGGCCAGCCGGCGCGGCCTCGAGCAACTGGTGCCGGACGCCGCCGCGCGTCCCAAGTCGTTCCGCATGAAGCTCGAGGGCCGCACCGACTTCGGCCAGCACTTCCTCACCTCGGCGGCGCTCGCCGCGCAGGGCGACAGCGCCCTGGCGGACGCGGTCGGCCTGTTCAAGGAGATCGCCGACGCAGACGGCGGCTCCGGCTTCAGCTTCACCGACATCGCCGCCGACCGTGCCGGCACCCGCTTCGGCGAACTGGCGGCGCGTTCCGAGGCCGATGCCCGTCGTGTTCAGCAGTTGCTGGCCGACGGTGTCGGCGAGACCGACATCATGCCGCGCGCGCGCGACCTGCCCGAGCACATGAATGCCGCCGAGTTCGAGCGCCGCTTCGGCGGTGTCGGCAGCGAGGCCTACAAGCAGGTGATGGCGGATATCGAACAGCGCATCGCCGCCTGCCGCATCCACCGCAGCTGACCCACGCGGGCTTTTCCCGGCCACGCCGCCCGGGCGGGCCGGCGCCCGTCCCCCCTGTTCTGGTCAGCAGTGTTCCTGGCCGGCTGCAACTTTTCCCCTGCTGGCGACTCTTAATTCCCGATTTTGCTTTCACGCTCAAGTTTCCTGCACAGGCGCCGTTAGCCAATCCACGACCCCGTGGCATACGACAGAGAGAGCTGGCTATGAGGCTGCAAGGTATGAATGGAATGAAGACGATCCCGCTGCATCTGCGGACGCTCGGCGAACGCCTGCGTTATCGCCGCCGACAGATGGGCTGGACACAAGAACAACTGGCGGTGCAGGCAGGCACCAACCAGGCGGTCATCCAGAAGATCGAGAACGGCAAGAGCCTGCGTCCGCGCAAGATCGACGAGATCGCCTCGGTGCTCGAGGTCAATCCGGCATGGCTGATGTTCGGCGAGGAAAAGGCGACGCCGCTGACCGACGAGGCGCGCGAGCTGGCCGAACTGTGGATGGGCCTGTCCGACCACGACCGCCAGCGCATCCTCAGCGACGTCAAGCTGCTCGCCGGCAAGCGCAACTACTGATCGCGCCAGCGACCGCCTACATGGTCGGCAGGACGCGCAGATAAAAGGCCTTCAGGTAGGCCGTTTCCACAATCGCGGGGTGCACCGGATGATCTGGACTTTGCTGACCCACCTGCACAAGCTGCAAATGACGATCCGCATGCCGGCCGGCCTGCTGCACCGTTCGCAGCAGGCTGTCCCGGTCCATGTGGAACGAGCAAGACGCCGTCACCAGTAGACCGTCGCGCCCCAGCAGCCCCAGCGCCGCCTCGTTGAGACGCCGGTAGGCCAGGGTGCCCTCCTTCAGATCCTTCTTGCGTTTGATGAACGCCGGCGGATCGAGCACCACCACATCGTATTTCTCACCCTCCGCCTTGAGCTGGCGCAGCGCGTCGAAGGCGTCGCCGCGCTGGGTCTGCACCTTGTCTGACACCCCGTTCAGCGCGGCATTCGCCTCGACCTGGGCCAGCGCGTGTTTGGACGCGTCCACGCAGGTCACCGACTCGGCACCCGCGTGCGCCGCGCGTACCCCCCAGGCACCGACATAACTGCACACATCCAGTACGCGGCGCCCGGCCACCTGTGGCATCAGCAGGTCGCGGTTGGCCGCCTGATCGTAGAACCAGCCGGTCTTCTGCCCCTCCATGGTCGACACCTGGAAACGGCAGCCGCCCTCGCGCACCTCGACCTGCTCCGGTACCTGCCCGGACGCCACCTCGATGTAGCGATCCAGGCCTTCCAGCTCGCGGATCGAGCTGTCGTTGCGCAGCAGCACCGATTGCGGCGACAGCAGCTTGTCCAGCGCCGCAAGCAACGGCTCGCGCATCGCCTCCATGCCGGCAGTGGTGAGCTGTACCACCAGGTGCTCGCCGTAGCGATCAACCACCAGACCGGGCAGACCGTCCGCCTCACCGAATACCAGGCGATAGAACGGCTGGCTGTAGTAGCGCTCGCGCAGTGCCAGGGCGATCTTCAGACGATGCACCAGCAGGGACTGGTCCAGCGGGTGCTGCGGGTCGCGGCTGACCAGGCGCGCGCAGATCAGCGAGTTGGGGTTGGCATAACCGTGCCCGAGAAACTTGCCCTTGGCGTTCTCCAGCAGCACCGGCTGGCCCGGCTCGAGGCCCTTCAGCGGCGAAACCTTGGTGTCGACTTCGTTGGAGTAGATCCACAGATGACCGGCGCGCAGGCGGCGGTCCTGGTTGGGCTTGAGGCGCAGAACACTCGGTTCCATGGCGATAGTCCGGGCAAACAAAAGACGCGCAAGGGTACTACAAAACACGCCTCTGCCCGGGAGAAAAGCCGGTCCGCCGCGCAAGCCTCTCTGGCTGCCGCGTGCCCTGCCGTCGCGCGATCTTGAACCCGCGCGTGCCTGATGCCGGGCTGGCGTGGTTGAATGAACCGCAGGCGACGTTTGCTGCACTGGGCGCATCGACGGTTGTTGTGGCTCGGCCGTGCGCGGTATGGTCAGTGAAACGAACAACCGGTCCACCCCTGGCAGCGCAAGATAAGGAGCCGTTGCGTGAGCGAAACCAGCATCATCCGAGCAACGGACGACCCAATGCCATGGCCGTCGCCGAGGCGACGTCCGGACCATGACCAGATCGCTGCCCGCCCGATCGATATTGCGCCGGGCCGACGCATGCTGCGCAGTATCCGTAGCTCCAGCATCGGTGGTTGAAAGCACCATGTCGCGCAAACCGCTGTTGCTCATCCCCCTGCTGGCGATCGCCGCCGGCGCGGCCTATTGGTACACCAACAACCAGGCGCCGCAGACCGATAGCCGCCTGGCCCTGCACGGCAACGTCGAGATCCGCGAGGCACAGCTGGCGTTCAACGGTAGCGAACACCTGGCCGAGCTGCTGGTCGAGGAAGGCGAACAGGTCGCTGCCGGCCAGGTGCTGGCGCGCCTGGACAGCAACCTGCTCAGCCGCACCCTGGAACAGGCGGACGCCCAGGTGGCCGCGCGCCGGGCGCTGCTGGACAAGCTGCTGGCCGGCAACCGCGCCGAGGAGATCGCCGCGGCCGAGGCGACGGTACGCGCCGCCACGGCGCGCGCCACCGCCGCACACGACACGGCGCAGCGCCTGCAGTCGTTGCTCAAGCGCAAGCTCAGCTCGCCGGAGGATGTCGAGGTGGCGCGCGCCAACGCAGATGCCACGGCGGCGGAGCGGGAAGCGGCGCAGCAACAGCTCAAGCTGCTGCAGGCCGGTGCGCGCACCGAGGACATCGCCGCTGCGCGTGCCGAACTGGCCGCCGCCCAGGCGACGCGGGCGCTGGCCACACAACACCTGGCGGATGCCGAGCTGCTCGCGCCACAGCACGGTATCGTGCGCAATCGCCTGGCCGAACCGGGTGAGTTCGTCACCCCGCAGACCCCGGTACTGACCCTCGCCTTCACCTCGCCGGTGTGGATACGCGCCTACCTGCCGGAGACCGCGCTGGGCAAGGTCCGCCCGGGCATGCCCGCCAATATCTTCAGCGACAGCTACCCGGACAAGGCCTACCCGGCCTGGGTCGGCTACATCTCGCCGACCGCCGAGTTCACGCCGAAGGCGGTCGAGACCGCGGAGTTGCGCACCCGCCTGGTGTACGAGGTGCGCATCAATGCCTGCAACCCGGACGGCGAGTTGCGCCTGGGCATGCCGGTCACCGTGCAACTGGCGCTGCAGCGGCCCAACGAGGGCGACCAGGCCCAACCCGCACCCTGCGAACCGTGACATGCAGGATGTCGTGCTGCGACTCGGCGGCGTGGGCAAGACCTTCGGCAGCGGCGCCGGGGCGACCCGCGCCCTGGATGACATCCAGCTGGAGATCCACGCCGGCGAGGTGACCGGTTTGATCGGCCCGGACGGCGCCGGCAAGACCACCCTGATGCGCCTGTGTGCCGCGCTGCTGCTGCCCGAACAGGGCAGTATCGAGGTGCTCGGGGTTGACGCCCTGGCCGAAGCGGAGAAAGTGCAGTCGCTGATCGGCTACATGCCGCAGCGCTTCGGCCTGTACGAGGACCTGAGCGTGCAGGAGAACCTCGACCTGTACGCCGATCTGCAGGGCCTGGCAGCGGCCGAGCGGCGGCCGCGCTATGACCGCCTGATGGCAATGACCGGCCTGGCCCCGTTCACCGGCCGCCTCGCCGGCAAGCTGTCCGGCGGCATGAAGCAGAAACTCGGGCTGGCCTGCGCCCTGCTGCGCGAGCCGCAGCTGCTGTTGCTGGATGAGCCCACCGTCGGGGTCGACCCGGTGTCGCGCCGCGAGCTGTGGCAGATCGTCTACCAGCAGGTGCGCGAGCAGGGCATGGGCGTGCTGCTCAGCACCGCCTACCTGGACGAGGCCGAGCGCTGCGACCGGGTCGCGCTGCTGCACCAGGGCCGGCTGCTCGGCGTGGACCGGCCGGCCGGCTTCAGCGAACCGCTGAGCGGCGACTGTTTCCGGGTCGCCGTGCCGGCCCAGGTATCCGCCCGACAGCTGCAGCGCAGACTGCTCGAACAACCGGCGGTGGCCGATGCCCTGGTCGAGAGCGAACAGCTGCGCGTGGTGCGCTGGCACGGCCAGCCCCTGCCCACCGACCTGCTGGGGCCGGAGCTGCCGCCGCTCGACTTCCAGCCGGTGCCGCCGAACTTCGAGGATGCCTTCATCCGCCTGCTGCGCACCCCACAGGATGCCGCGCCAGCGCTGACAAGCGCGCATCCGCCGCAGGCCGCTCAGCAGCAGGACATCGTGATCCATGCCGATCGACTGGAGCGGCGCTTCGGCGAATTTCGCGCGGTCAAGGGCATCAGCTTTGCAGTGCGCCGCGGCGAGATCTTCGGCCTGCTCGGCGCCAACGGCGCGGGCAAGTCCACCACCTTCCGCATGCTGTGCGGCCTGCTGCCGGCAAGCAGCGGCGAACTGGCGGTGGCCGGGCACGACCTGCGCCACGCGGCAGCGCGCGCGCGCCAGCGCATCGGCTACATGGCGCAGAAATTTTCCCTGTACGGCAACCTCACGGTGACGCAGAACCTGCGCTTCTTTGCCGCCGCCTACGGACTGCACGGCGCACACCAGCGGCAGCGCATCGACTGGGCGCTGGACAACTTCGAGCTGCGCGCGCACGCCACGCACAATGCCGCCGACCTGTCGCTCGGCCACAAACAGCGCCTGGCCTTCGCCGCCGCACTGATGCACGAGCCGGAGATATTGTTTTTGGACGAGCCGACCTCCGGCGTCGACCCGCTGGCACGGCGCGAATTCTGGGCGCGCACCAACGCGCTGGCCGAGGCCGGCATCACCATCCTGGTGACCACCCACTTCATGCAGGAGGCGAACTACTGCGACCGCCTGGTGATCATGGCCGAGGGCGAGGTGCTGAGCGAAGGCACGCCGGGCGAGATCAAGCGCCGCGCACGTTCCGCCGAGCTGCCGGCGCCGAGCATGGAGGATGCCTTCATCGCCCTGATCGAAGGCCACCAGGAGAGCGCGGCATGAACGCGGCAGGCCAGGGTTTCGGCCGCCTGCGCGGCATGGTGCGCAAGGAATGGCTGCAGATCCTGCGCGACCCGTCCAGCATCGCCATCGCCTTCGTGCTGCCGGTGGTGCTGCTGTTCCTGTTCGGCTACGGCGTGTCGCTGGACGCCAAGGACATCCGCCTCGGCCTGGTGGTGGAGCAGCGCGACCAGCCGAGCCTGCAGCTGGCCGAGGCGTTCCGCCGTTCCGAGTACTTCATCCCGCGCTGTTTCGTCGACATCCGCGATGCCGAGGCGGCGCTGACGCGCCACCAGCTCGACGGCATCGTGTGGCTGCGCCACGACTTCAGCCGCAAGCTGCTGAGCGAGCCGCCGGCGGCGATCGCGGTGCGCGTCAACGGCGTCAACGCCAACCAGGGGCGCATCACCGAGGGTTATATCCAGGGCGTGTGGCAGAGCTGGCTGGACAAGTACGCGCGCGACCGCGGGCGCGAACTGCAACCGCCGGTGCAGCTGCAGCATCGCATCTGGTTCAACCCCGCGGTGATCAGTCGCCACTACCTGGTGCCCGGCCTGATCGCCATCATCATGACCCTGATCGGCTCGCTGCTGACCGCCATGGTGGTGGCGCGCGAATGGGAGCGCGGCACCATGGAGGCGATCATGGCCACGCCGCTGCGCATCCGCGAGATGCTCGCCGGCAAGCTGATCCCCTACTTCGTACTCGGCATGGCCGGCATGCTGTTCACCGTGCTACTGGCGCACTGGCTATTCGCGGTGCCGTTGCGCGGCTCGTTCGGCATACTGCTGCTGGCGGGCGCGCTGTTCATGCTGGTGGCGCTGGCGATGGGCCTGCTGATCTCGATCGTGTCGAAAAACCAGTTCGTTGCCGGCCAGCTGGCGCTGATCGTGACCTTCCTGCCGGCCTTCATCCTCTCCGGCTTCATCTTCGACATCGGCTCGATGCCGGCACCGGTGCAGCTGATCACCCACCTGGTGCCGGCCCGCTATTTCGTAGCCATCCTGCAGACCCTGTTCCTCGCCGGCGACATCTGGGCGGTGATCCTGCCCAACCTCGGCGCCCTGGCATTGATGCTGCTGGTGCTGATGGCCGTGATCCGCCGCAAGGCGCACAAGAGGCTGGCATGAAGGCGCTGTGGCAACTGCTCGCCCTGGTGCGCAAGGAATTCCTGGCACTGCTGCGCGACCCGCGCAGCCGCATGGTGCTGATCGGGCCGCCGATCATCCAGCTGCTGGTGTTCAGCTATGCCGCCACCTTCGATCTGAACGACGTGCCGGTGGCGGTGTACAACCAGGACCGCGGCGCCCTGTCGCGCCAGCTGCTGGCGCGCATCGAGGGCTCGCCGGCGTTCCGCATCGTGCAGCAGGTCGAGAGCGAACAGCAGCTGCGCACCCTGATCGACAGGCGCGAGGTGATGCTGGTGCTGGCGATGGGCCAGGATTTCAGCCGCGAGATCGAACACGGCCGCAGCGGCGATCTGCAGGCCCTGCTGGACGGGCGCAATTCCAACAGCGCGCTGATCGCGTTGGGCTACCTGCGCAATATCCTGATCGACTTCAACGCCGCCGAGCAGCAAGGTGCCGGCGGACAGCCGCTGCCCGCGCTGCTCAAGGTGCGTGCCTGGTACAACGAGAACCTCGCCTCGCGCTGGTTCATCGTGCCCGGCATCGTCGGCCTGTTGCTGCTGGTGGTGACCCTGGTGGTGACCGCGCTGTCGATCGCCCGCGAACGCGAGGCCGGCACCTTCGACCAGCTGCTGGTCACGCCGCTCAGCCCGACCCAGATCCTGCTCGGCAAGACCATCCCCGGCATCATCATCGGCCTGGTGGAGGCGAGCTTCATCATCGCCGTGGCGGTACTCTGGTTCGAGATCCCCTTGCGCGGCAGCCTCGGCGCGCTGTACCTGGGAATTTTCCTGTTCCTGCTGTCGGCGGTCGGCGTCGGCCTGATGATCTCGGCGATCTCGTTGACCCAGCAACAGGCGCTGCTCGGCGCCTTCCTGTTCCTGGTGCCGGCAGTGATCCTGTCCGGCTTCGCCACGCCGATCGCCAACATGCCCGAGGTGGTGCAGTGGATCAGCTATCTCGACCCGCTGCGCTATTTCCTGGTCGTGGTACGCAGCGTGTTCCTGGAAGGTGCGGATGCCTCGCTGCTGCTGCACGAGTACTGGCCGATGGCGCTGATCGGCGTGCTCTCGCAGGTGGCCGCCGGCTGGCTGGCGCGGCACCGTATGTATTGATTGCGCCAACAGGCGGGCACAAAAAAGCCGCGTGTCGCCACGCGGCTCTTCAGCATACTGCTCGCGGGAATCACTTCTTGGCTTTCTTCAGCTTCTTCTTCAGGCCCTTCAGCTTGGTTTGCTGCCTGGCCACCTTCGCCTTGCGGGTTTTGATCTCCTTTTTCAGCGCCTTGACCTTTTTCTTCGATGATTTGGCCATGCCTGTCTCCTTTGTGGTTGAAACGCGTCTGTCACTAAAACGCAACAAAGCGCTAAATGCCAGCCCCGGGGGCTCATGTTTTGAGGGGGATCATCCCGGCCGGACTTCCCTGCCATGCGGGGTCGGAGTCGATCGGGCCCAGGTGCTTGAGGTCGGTGCCGTCATAGACGATCGACTCCGACCCCTTGCCGTCCACTAGGCAAACACGCTTGCCGCGGTAAGATGCAGACGACTTCCACCGGACCTGTGCATGCCTCACCCACCGCTCATACAAACCCGCCAACTGCGCAAGGCCTTCGGCGACTATGTCGCGGTCGACGGCATCGACCTGGACGTGCCGCGCGGCCGCTGCTTCGGCCTGCTCGGGCCGAACGGCGCGGGCAAGACCACCACCTTGCGCATGCTGCTCGGCCTGACCCCGTTCGATAGCGGCAGCCTCAGTGTGTTCGACCTGCCGATGCCGCAGCAGGCACGCGCGGTGCGCCGGCGCGTCGGCATCGTGCCGCAGGCAGACAACCTCGACCCGGACTTCTCGGTGGCGGAAAACCTGGTGATCTACGCCAGCTACTTCGGCATCGGGCGGCGCGAGGCCGAGGCGCGCCTCGAGCCCCTGCTGGCGTTTGCCAACCTGAGCGAGCGCCGCGATGCCCGCGTTGACACCCTGTCCGGCGGCATGCAGCGCCGCCTGACCATCGCCCGCGCCCTGATCAACGAGCCGGAGCTGGTGGTGCTGGACGAGCCGACCACCGGCCTCGACCCGCAGGCGCGCCACGTGATCTGGTCGCGCCTGTCCGACCTGCGCGACCAGGGCAAGACCCTGCTGCTGACCACCCACTACATGGAAGAGGCCGAGCGCCTGTGCGACGAGCTGGTGGTGATCGACCACGGCCGGATCCTCGACCAGGGCAGCCCGCGCGCGCTGATTGCACGCCATGTCGAACCGGAAGTGATCGAGGTGCGCGGCGGTGCCGACCGGGTGATCGACTGGCCTGAAATACAGGCGCTGCGCAGCGAGCGCATGGGCACCAGCCTGTATTGCTACACCCACGACCCGGCGCCCTTGCTGGACCGCCTGCGCGACAGTCAGGGCATCGTGTTCCTGCACCGCCCGGCCGGGCTGGAAGACGTGTTCCTGCGCCTGACCGGCAGGGAGCTGCGCGACTGATGGCAAACCTGGACTGGCGACTTCCGCGGATACGGCGCGGCGCGCTGGCAGTGTGGCGGCGCAACGTCATGGTGTGGCGGCGCCTGCTCGGCCCCGCGATCCTGATGAACTTTGGCGAGCCGCTGATCTACCTGCTCGGCTTCGGCCTGGGCCTGGGGGTGTTCGTCGGCCAGGTCGCCGACATGCCCTACCTGGCCTTCCTCGCCTCCGGCATCGTCGCCTCCTCGGCGATGACCACCGCCAGTTTCGAGGGTATGTACTCGGTGTTCACGCGCATGGTGCCGCAGCGTACCTACGAGGCGATCCTCGCCACGCCGCTGGAGATCGACGACATCCTCGCCGGCGAGATGCTGTGGTGCGCCAGCAAGGGCCTGCTCTCCGGCACGGCGATCCTGCTGGTGGCGGCCGGCCTCGGCGTGGTCGGCGGCTGGAGCGCACTGCTGGCGCTGCCGGTGGTGTTCCTGGCCGGCCTGACCTTCGGCGGCATGGCACTGATCATGACCGCGCTGGCCAAAAACTATGACTTTTTCAGCTACTACTTCATCCTGCTGGTCACGCCGATGCTGATGCTGTGCGGCGTGTTCTTCCCCGGCGACAGCCTGCCCGGCTGGCTGCAGACCACGGTGCAGTTCCTGCCGCTGACCCATGCGGTCGAGCTGGTGCGCCCGCTGGTGATCGGTGCACCGGTAGAGCAGGCCTGGCTGCACCTGACGGTGCTGGCGGCCTACGCCGCCCTCGCCTACTACCTGGCGGTGGTGCTGGTGCGGCGGCGCCTGGTGGTCTGAGGCCGGCACACAGGCTAAGACCTGCACTGCACCACCTCGGCCGGGGCCCCAAGCCAGCCCTCACCACTTGTGGGGAGGGGCAACATTCCTGCCCCGCTCGCGGGAGGTTAGGAGGGGGCTGCTCGATTTCCCCAGTCGCGGTGCGCACTCTGCTCAGTGCTCCGCCCCTATCATGGCCGGCATGAGCAAGAACCACCTGAGTGAATCCACCAGCCCTTACCTGCTGCAGCACGCGGACAACCCGGTGCACTGGTGGGAATGGGGCGAGCAGGCACTGCAGCTGGCGCGCGAACAGGACAAGCCGATCCTGCTGTCGATCGGCTACTCCGCCTGCCACTGGTGCCACGTGATGGCGCACGAGTCGTTCGAGGACCCGGCCACCGCGCAACTGATGAACGAGCTGTTCGTCAACATCAAGGTCGACCGCGAGGAACGGCCGGACCTCGACAAGATCTACCAGAGCGCCCACCAGCTGCTGGCACAACGCCCCGGTGGCTGGCCCCTGACTGTGTTCCTGATGCCGGACGACCAGGCCCCGTTCTTCGCCGGCACCTATTTTCCCAAAGAGCCTCGCCACGGCCTGATCTCGTTCGGCGAGCTGCTGCACGCCGTGCACAAGGCCTACCGAGAGCAGCGCGAGGCGATCGTCGAGCAGAACCGGTCGCTGCAGCAGGCGCTCGAGCGGCTCGAACCGGCAACTGCCGCTGTCATGCCTGACGCGCAGGTCGTGCACGCCGCCGTCGAGCAACTGCGCCAGCACTATGACGCGCAGCACGGCGGCATCGGCGCTGCGCCCAAGTTTCCGCACCCCAACACCCTGGAACTGCTGCTGCGCCACGCCGAGCTGCACGACGACCCGCAAGCGCGGCAGATGGCGCTGTTCACCCTGCAGCGGATGGCTTGCGGCGGTATCAACGACCAGCTCGGCGGCGGCTTCTGCCGCTACTCGGTGGATGCGCAGTGGATGATCCCGCACTTCGAGAAGATGCTGTACGACAACGGCCCGCTGCTGGCGCTGTATGCCGATGCCTGGCAGCTCGACGATCGCCGGCCGCTGTTCAAGCACGTGTGCGAGCGTACCGCCGAATGGGTGATGCGCGAGATGCAGGCCGAGCGCGGCGGCTATTGTTCCAGCCTGGATGCCGACAGCGAGGGCGAGGAAGGCCGTTTCTATGTGTGGGAGCGCAGCCAGGTGGCGGAGCTGCTCGACGACACCGAGTACGCGTTGTTCGCCGCCCGCTACGGCCTGGACCGCCCCGCCAACTTCGAGGGCCGCTGGCACCTGCACCAGTTTACCGACACCGGCGAACTGGCACAGCAGCACGGGCTGCCGCCGCGCCAGGTGCGCCAGCAACTGAAAAGCGCCCGCGACAAGCTACTGGCGGCGCGCGAGCGACGCGTGCGCCCGGGACGCGACGACAAGATCCTGACCAGCTGGAACGCCCTGATGATCAAGGGCATGGCGCGCGCCGGGCGCCTGTTGCAGCGCGCGGAATGGATCGACTCGGCACAGCGCGCCCTGGATTACCTGCGGCACACGCACTGGGTGGACGGCCGCCTGCTCGCCACCAGCAGGGACGGCCACGCCCACCTCGCCGCCTATCTGGACGACCATGCCTACCTGCTAGATGCGCTGCTCGAACTGCTGCAGACACGCTGGGACGGTGCCGACCTGGGCTTCGCCATCGAGCTGGCCGAGGTCTTGCTGCGACACTTCGAAGATTCGCAAAACGGCGGCTTCTTCTTCACCGCCAACGACCACGAGCGCCTGATCACCCGCCCCAAGCCGTTCAGCGACGATGCCATGCCCGCGGGCAACGCGGTCGCCGCCTTTGCCCTGCAGCGCCTTGGCCTGCTGCTCGGCGAGCCCCGCTACCTGCAGGCGGCCGAACGCACCCTGCAGGCCGCGGCGGGCGCCATCTCGGCCTCGCCCTACGCCCACCCTGGACTGCTGATGGTGCTGCAGGAACACCTCAAGCCCCCACAGACGCTGATCATCCGCGGCTCAGACGAGATGCTGACACAATGGCAGGCGCAGGCACAGGCGGGCTATGCGCCGTTGCGCCAGGTGTTCGCCATTCCTGCCGATGCCCCGGCGCTGCCCGCCGCTCTGGCCGGCAAGCAGGCAACCCCGCTTGCAGCAGCTGTTGCCTATCGTTGCACCGGCCTGCATTGCGAACCGCCTATCCACGACATCGGGCAACTCTAGCCACCCCGCAGCTGGAGGCCAACGCAAACTGGAATGGAATAATTCCCCCGACCACCCGTCTATCCTGGCATGAGCGAAAAAACTCCATCCCTGCTGTCGCGTCTCGGGCGCAACCGGCGTCTGAAAAACGCCATCTGCGAACAGCGCGAGCGCCTGTACCGCCTGGCCTGGTCCTGGTGTCACGACCAGCACCTGGCCGATGACCTGGTGCAGGAAACCCTGGCGCGCGGCCTGGCGAAAATCGACACCCTGCGCGAGGAATCGCGCCTGCAGGTATGGCTGACCCGCATCATGGCGAACCTGTTTCGTGACCAGTTCCGCAAACAAAGAGAAGAAACCGGCACCGATATCGAGCCGGTCGAGAACGAGGAGACCCCCGAGCGTGCCGCCGATCGCTCGCAGCTGGTACAGCGTACCCGCGCCGCGATCGCCGCACTCAACGACGATCAACGTCAGATCGTCACTCTGGTGGATATCGCCGGCTTCAGCTATGCCGATACCGCGCGAATCCTTGATGTGCCTGTAGGCACCGTCATGAGCCGCCTGTCGCGGGCGCGTGGCAAATTGCGCGAGCACCTCGAGCGCAGTCCGGTCACGCAAGCCAAGGTGGTCCCTCTGAGGAAGCTGTAATGAGGAAAAACGACGATCTCGAAATCAATGCCTTTGTCGACGGTGAACTGACCGTTGACGAACGCATGGACCTGCTCGCCGCCATGCAACGCGATCCGGACCTGGCGCGCGAAGCCTGTGAGATGAATAACCTGAAGAGCCAGCTGCAGCTGGCCTATGCCAACCCGCCGGGGCTTGCCGCCTGCAACGTCGCACGAGGACGTTCCCCCTGGCTGACCATCGCCGCCAGCTTCGTCATGCTGGCGGCGGGCCTGCTCGGTGGCTGGCTGTTGGGAAACGCGCCGGCTAACCCCGAACGTTTCGTCATGCTCGATGCGCAGGGGCGCGGCCAGGCACCCGCCACAGCGGACAGCCCGGAAACGCGCATCGTGTTCCACCTGACCAATCCGGACCAGGCGGTCGCCGGCGAACTGCTCGACGATGTCGAGCAGATGCTGAGCGCCTACCAGCGCGAAGGCCAGCCCTTGCGCGTGGAGATCGTCAGCCACGGCGAGGGGCTGGATCTGTTGCGCCAGCGTCTCAGCCAGCACAAGGGCAAGATCCACCAACTGGCCGAGAAGTTCAACAACCTGACCTTCGTCGCCTGCAAGAACACCATCGACCGGGTGCAGGTGTCGGAAGGGATCGAGATCAACATTCTGCCCGAGGCCGAGATCATCGAGTCGGGCGTGAACCATGTTGTGAAAAGACAAAAAGAGGGTTGGGCGTATATCCGCGTCTAAACCCCGCACAACCACCTAAGGCACGTAAAGAGGAAAGAGAGATGAGAAAACTGACTTCGCTGCTGGTCGCAGCACTGATGGTATTCGGCATGGCCGGCCAGTCGCTGGCAGCGGCCGCTTACGACAAACAGAAAGTGGTCTACCACATCAACTACGACAACCCGAAAAAGCAGGCCGGGGCCCTGCGCAACATCCAGAACCACATCAATGCGGTCGGCGCGGAAAACCTGGACCTGAAAGTGGTGCTGCACGGCAACGGCCTGGCATTGCTGCTGGAGCCGGACGCGCTGGCACGCGTGCCCAAGTTCAAGCACGCCAATGCCGACGACCAGATGGCCGCCAAGATCGACGGCCTGAAGAGCCAGGGCGTGGCGTTCAACGTCTGCGCCAACACCATCAAGGGCCGCAAGGTCAATCGCGAGACCGACCTGTACAACGTCGATGCCGGCGACATCGTGCCGAGCGGCGTGGCCGAACTGGCCAAGCTGCAGGCCCAGGGTTACACCTACATCAAGCCCTGATACCCAGTTTCACCTCCAAGGTAATCTTGCCCGCCTTGTGCGGGCTTTTTTTTGCCCGGCGGGAAGCCGATTCACCAAACCGGTAATATTCCGGGTGCTTATCCGGTCTGTTTGTGCAATGGGCAAGTTGAACCAACAATTCGATGCACTGGTGCGCGCGCTCTCGCCGGAACTGTACCGCTATGCGCTGGGGCTGTGCCGCAACAGCGACGTGGCACAGGACCTGGTGCAGGAAACCTTTCTGCGCGCCTGGCGCTCGCAACAGACGCTGCGCGACGTGAAGACCGCGCGTGCCTGGCTGTACGCCATTCTGCGCAACGAGCATGCCCGCCTGTACGAACGACAACGTCCCGAAGTCCGTGATCCGGCCACCCTGCCGGCGATACCGGTACGCGGCTACGACACCAGCACCGAGGCCTTCGCGCTGCGCCGCGCCCTGGCCAGCCTCGACCTGCAATACCGCGAGCCCTTGCTGCTGCAGATCATCGGCGGCTTCAGCTGCGCGGAGATCGGCGAACTGTTGTCGCTCAAGCCCAACACGGTACTGACGCGCCTGTTCCGCGCGCGCAAGGCATTGCGCAGCGCCCTGGAAGAGGCGCAGGACCGGCCGGAGAAGCACCATGAACTGTCTTGAATTCCGCCGCGGCCTGCTGCAGGACCCGTTCGACAGCGCGAATGGGCTGCTCGAGCACGAAGCCGGGTGCGGCGAATGCGCCACTTTCGCGCGCGAACTGCGCGCCGAGGAAACCCGCCTGCGCGCCCTGCTCAACGAGGTCAGCCCGCCGCCGCAACTGGTCGACAACATCCAGCTGGCGATCAGCCTGCAGCAACGCGGCCGCTCGCGCCGCCAGGTATGGTACGCGGCAGCCGCCAGCGTATTGCTGATCGTCGGCGCCACCATGACCTCGCTGATGAGCACCTCCTGGGAACGCGGCAACATGGCACTGGCGCAGAGCGTGCTGAACCACATCGACGACGAAGCGCACCACCTGCGCGAGGCCGGGCCGATTGCTCAGTCGCGGGTGAAATACGTGTTTGCACGTTTCGGCGCCGAGCTGAGCGGCGACATCGGCCAGGTCAATTTCGCCGCCGAGTGCCTGATGCGCAAGCGCAACGGGGTGCACCTGGTGTTGCCCGGCAGGCAGGGCCCGATCACCGCCTTCTTCATGCCCGGCGAACGCCCGGAAAAACCCCTGCCGGTCAAGTCTGCGCGCTTCCAGGGGCATATCGTCCCGACCGTCTGGGGCAGCATCGCGGTGGTCGGTGAGCACGGCGAGCCCCTGCAGGAGCTGGGCGAGAAACTCGCGGCGGCGGTGCTGTGGCCGGCCGCTACCGGCGACCTAGTCGGTCAGCGCTTGCCGGCTGCCGCGCTTGTCGCGCAACAGTAGAATATTGGTACGGCAGGTGCGGCAGCGCATGAACTGGCTGCCGGAGAAGAAACGCATCCAGAACTTGCGGTGGTAACGATGAAAATCGTCACAGCCACACGTCGGACATACTCTCTTGCGGGTGATCCACGCCATGTTCTACAGCGTTCCTGGCAAAAACTTCGCCAATATTAACAGTTTCGCCGTTACAGGCGCATGCCGAAGGCGTCGCTGAAACGCGCCTCGAACTGCTCACGGCTGAAACTGTGATTCTGCGGGCCCTGGCTTTCGATCTTGATCGCGCCCATCAGTGAAGCGATACGCCCCGTGACCTCCCAGTCCATATCGTTCATCAGGCCATACAGCAGGCCGCCGCGGTAGGCATCGCCGCAACCGGTCGGATCTAGCAACTGGCGCGCCGGGGCGAGCGGGATCTCCAGGCACTTGCCGCCGGTGTAGATGAGCGAACCCTCGCCGCCACGGGTCACCACCGCCGCCTCGACCTGCTCGGCCAGCTGTTGCATCGACTTGCCGGTACGCTCCTCCATCAGCTTCGCCTCGTAATCGTTGAACGCCAGCCAGCTGGCCTGCTCGACGAAACGGTTCAGATCGTCGCCGTCGAACATCGGCATGCCCTGGCCGGGGTCGAAGATGAACGGAATCCCGGCCTCGGCAAACTGCTCGGCGTGCTCGAGCATGCCCTGGCGCCCGTCCGGCGAGACGATACCGATGCTGATACCGTCGAAATCGCCGACCCGGTTGCGGTGAGCATGATTCATCGCGCCGGGATGAAAGGCGGTGATCTGGTTGTCGTCGCGGTCGGTGGTGATGAAGGCCTGGGCGGTGAACTCGCCCTCGACCTCCCTCAGACCCGCTCGCGAAATCCCCTTTTGGTCCATCCAGGCCGCATACGGGGCGAAATCGGTGCCGACCGTCGCCATCGGCATACCATCGCCGCCCAGCAGGTCCAGGTTATAGGCGATGTTGCCCGCGCAACCGCCGAAGTTGCGGCGCATTTCCGGCACCAGGAAGGAGACGTTCAGGATGTGCACCTGCTCGGGCAGGATGTGGTTCTTGAAGTGGTCCTGGAACACCATGATGGTGTCGTAGGCCATGGAGCCGGAGATCAAAGCAGTCATCAAAATCCTCGTGAACGGCACTAGTGCAACATGCAGCGGACGATGGTACCTTATCGGCCACTGTCTGCCGAATGGGCAGCTGGTGCGATAACACGATGCCCAAAGGCACAGGCGCTTTCCAAGCAAATACAAAGGAGCTGGAGACCAAATGAAGATCAAGCACATCCTGCTTGCGGCGAGCCTCGCTGCACTGATGTCCGGCGGCGCGATGGCCGCCAGCCAGGCCGACTACGACAACGCGGTGGCGGCCGCCAAAGCGGCGATCAGCGCTGCGGCAAAGGCCGGCAACGAATGGCGTGACACCGGCAAGCTGCTCAAGAGCGCTGCCGAGGCCGCCGAGGGCGGTGATTTCGACAAGGCCGTCAAACTCGCCCAGACCGCCGAGTTCCAGGGCAAGATGGCGCAACAGCAGGCCGCAGAACAGGCCGACGCGGGTAATCCGGGTTACCTGTACTGAGCCTGACTGGCCGATCCACGAAAAAGCCCGCAACATTGCTTGCGGGCTTTTTTGTGCCTAAAGCCCCCTAAACTCCCACCATGTCCGACAATCTGCTGAAAAAATTCATCGGATTTGCCGGTGTCGGCGCCATCGCCACCGGCATCCAGTACCTGATCCTGATCCTCCTGACCGAACTGGGCGGCATCTCGCCGGTGTACGCGTCCGCGACCGGCTATGCGATCAGCGCGGTGCTCAATTACCTGATGAAGTATCACCTGGTCTTCGCCAGCGACCAGAAACACCGGCATGCCGCGCCCAAGTACCTGCTGATCTCCGGCATCGGCTTCACCCTGAATACCGGCCTGATGCACCTGGGCACCGTGGTGCTCGGGCTCTACTACCTGCTGGTGCAGTTGGTCGCCACCGGCCTGGTGCTGCTGTGGAATTTCTTCGCCAACGCCATCTGGACCTTTCGCGCCATCGGCGCGCCACCGCGCGAAAAATCCTGAAACCGCCGCAGCCGCCGCTGTTGCGCAGATGCTTTCCCGGTTAAGGTGGGGCATCGCCGACTCGCAGGAGCACAAGCAGATGCAGATCAACCGCGCCCGAGAACTGATCGAACAACAGATGGCCTTCAGCAGCGGCTATAACCGCAATGCGGTGCGCATGATCCTCGGCGAGGTGGCGCGGGTGCACGGCGCGCCCGCGGTGCGCCAGCTGTTCCGCGACTTCGACCTGCAGCAGCACTTCGAGCTCGACCCGGACGAGGATTATTCCGGCGTCGGGCTCTAGCCAGTCGTTGCTTTGCAGCCATGTGCACTCGCAACAACAGCGCGCCTAATGCCTGCATCGGAACTTTTTGCCCACCCGACACAGGGTTATTCCTAGAATTAGCGTTGCGTAATACACGCGACACGGTGCGGACATATAAGGGCACCTCTAATAACCCTGAGTGTGCAGCTTGGGCGACATAATGCGGGCTATCAAGGCGAAGACCGCACGTAATAGCAGGCTATTGCGAAGGGCTTCAACGCAGAGAGCACGCATTAGGTCGTTCAAGATGCGTATTCATGGATTATTAGAGGTGCCCATAACAACCAAAGCCGGCCAATCAACTTCAGGGGGACATCCTAAATGAGTATCGAACTCCTCTTCGCCCTGGTCAGTGCGGCAGTCGCACTGGCCTACGGCTTCGTATCCGTCAAATGGATCCTGGCGCAGCCCGACGGCAACGAGCGCATGCGTGAGATCGCCCAGGCGATACAGGAAGGCGCGGCCGCCTACCTCAACCGCCAGTACACCACCATCGGCGTGGTCGGCGCGATCCTGACCGTCGTGCTGTTCTTCGCCCTCGACTGGCAGACCGCGGTCGGCTTCCTGATCGGTGCGGTGATGTCCGGTGCGGCCGGCTACATCGGCATGCACATCTCGGTGCGCTCCAACGTGCGTACCGCGCAGGCCGCCAATCATGGCATGAACGCCGCGCTACAGGTCGCCTTCCGCGGCGGCGCCATCACCGGCCTGCTGGTGGTCGGCCTGGGCCTGCTCGGGGTGGCCGGTTACTACGCCATCCTGCTGCAGGTGGGCGTGGACGATCCGCTGCATCCGCTGGTCGGCCTGGCCTTCGGCGGCTCGCTGATCTCGATCTTCGCGCGTCTCGGCGGCGGCATCTTCACCAAGGGTGCGGACGTGGGCGCCGACATCGTCGGCAAGGTCGAGGCCGGCATCCCCGAGGACGACCCGCGTAACCC
>Ga0272444_10000878_pt1 | contig 30476 bp, 24 predicted proteins | sample SSMForm13_FD_201033 | JGI IMG/M metagenome (GOLD analysis project Ga0272444, IMG submission 201033) | Marine sediment archaeal communities from Little Sippewissett salt marsh, Falmouth, MA, United States - SSM-Form-13 | ecosystem: Environmental > Aquatic > Marine > Wetlands > Sediment ...
GATATGGAGTCAATTCAGCTTGTTAATTTTCCCCTTGCTTTTCAGCACGGTATCTTTTTAGAGGGGAATTCCCCTTCGCAAGCGAAGGGGTGCCGAGCGAAGCGAGGCGGGGTAGTTCTTCGACCATTCGCCCGTTTATATCGAATATCTCAATGTCAGGCACGGAGGCCTGACCTACCGGTAGGTCGGGCGTCCCTGCCTGACAAACGGCAATCATGACCGCCGAATTAAACGGATTCGGGTAGGCGGAAATGGCGAACGCCTCCGGTTTCGCGGAGGGCTTCTCCTCGATGCCGGTGTAGCCGAGGGAATCGGTTTTGATAAGATAAATATCATACTCGCCTGCTCCGAAAGAATCCGTGTATCCCACTATGATATATCCGCCATCTGTAGTCTGTGATACTGAACGTGCTATTTGACAACCATCACCCCCATAAGTGCGTGTCCATAAAGTATCGCCATCATTATTAATTTTTATAAGATATATATTAACCTCTCCAATCCCGAAGGAGTATGTATATCCTGCTATGATATATCCACCGTCTGTCGTATTTGCTATGGTATTACCGCAATCCCAAAGGTCGCCGCCATAAGTGCGCGTCCATAATGTGTCGCCATCGGCATCCGTTTTTACAAGATATACATCCTCATAGCCTGCGCCGAAGGATACTGTCCTTCCTACGATAATATATCCACCATCGGACGTCTGCGCGACTGAGCGGCCGCGATCATAATCGCTTCCGCCATAAGTGTGTGTCCATAATGTGTCGCCAGCGCTATCAGTTTTTACAAGATAGATATCAGAATCATCTGCGCCTAAGGGCTCTGTTTCTCCTGCAATAATATATCCGCCGTCGGATGTTTGTGCTATAGAGTAGCCCCTATCATCGCCGCTTCCGCCATAAGTGCGCGTCCATATTGTGTCGCCCACTGCATCGGTCTTAACAAGAAAGACATCAATCCCGCCTGCGCCGAAGGATTCTGTCTCTCCTGAGAAGATATATCCTCCGTCAGCGGTTTGAACGATGGATAAACCTAAATCAGTTTGGCTACCTCCATAGGTTTGTGTCCATAGTGTGTCACCATAGGGATCAGTTTTTACAAGATAAAAATCAGACTCACCTGCGCCGAATGACTGTGTGTATCCTGCAATAATGAATCCTCTATCAATGGTTTGAGATAGGGATGTAGAATAATCCCTTTGGCTACCGCCATAAGTTCGTGTCCATATTGTATCGCCTTCGGCGTCTATTTTAAGAAGATAGACGTCACCTCCGCCTGCATCATATGATTCTGTATATCCTGCGATGATATAAATACCTTCCGTTGTTTGAATTATAGACCGACCTTGTTCTATACCATACCCTCCGTAGGTTCGTTCCCAGCCGGCGGAAAGCGATAGGGTTAAACATAGCAATAATAGTGTCGCGATTCTCATTTTCCCTCCAAAGCTTGAATTAACAGCCATTTCCCGCAGGTGGGCGGGGAGTTTATCGATGAAAAAAGAAAAATTTCTTCAACCGGAAGTGATAATATCACAACGGGGAGGAATAATATATATACAAGAAGTAAGAACATATCTACTGGGAAAAATAATATAACAACTGGGAATGATAATATCACAACGGGAAGTAAAGATAGCACAACAGGAAGAAAGATTATCTTAACGGGGAGTAAAGATAGCACAACAAGAAGAAAGAATATCACAACGGGGAACGGCAATATCAACCGGCGGAATAGCGAAATCTCGTGGGAAAACGGCATTTCGGTTCGGGTTTGGATGATATTTGCCGCGGTAGGTGTCATGGCCTCGGCGTTTTTTGCTTCTCGTTGAGGATGGCGGCCAATTTCGGATTGTTTTCCAGCGGATCGTCGTAGGGGAGTTTGCGTTTCCCCGTGCCGGGTTCGAAATCGTCGTTGGTATTCGGTTTTCGTCGGACGGTGAGGTGGCATCCGAAGACGGCGAGGAGTTTATCGATTGCGTGTAGCGAGCTTCTGGTTTCGCCTTTTAGCAAGCGCGAGATGGTCGCTTTCGCAACGCCGGAGCGTCGAGCAAGTTGCGTTATGGTGATGTTCGTAGCTTCCATCAGGCATTTAAGATAAGTCGCGATATTGCTCATCATGCTCTCCTCTCATTTTAAATACACGACGCGTTTCGATAAAGCGCTATCCCCGATTTTGGCGCGGATGAGGTAGACACCGCTGCCGAGGGATTTATCGGGCATCCAGACGATTTCCGTAGGGGACGGTCTTGCGCCGTCCCGGTCGTTAAAACCGGCATCCACGTCGCGGGAGGGCGTAAAACCCTCCCCTACGGGATTGTTCGCGGGGATTTCGGCGACCATGCGCCCATTGATGTCGAAGATTTCAATTTCTGGATTCTCAGACGAGCCGTAGGGCCGGGTCAAGCCCGGAATGACAGATAAAGAGACCGTTACCGACGAATTGAATGGATTCGGATACACTTCTAACGCGAAGTTTGAAGGCAGCTCGTTCACTTCATCGATATCATACGTTCCAATTAACAGTATTCTATCGAGTAAATCGCGGTTAGAATACGCTAAATAAATGCTATATGCAGGCGATAGTGGATCAAAAAGAATTACATTATGGTCGGCGAATAAAAGGATTTCGCCCAAGCCATAGTAAATCTGGGATGCTACAGGTTGTTTACTTACAAAACCGAACTCGCATTGCGCGGAATCGCCCAGCATTAGCAAAGGTTTTCCAGAAGTGCCTAAAACGAGATAGGAGCTTAAGAAAACAGCGAAACTATCTGTTGAGAAAATGAGGTTTTCGCGCGGATTTGGATCGACGGTAAACCGTGTATCTAAAGGTATAGGCGTCAAAACCCAGCGTGTGCTGTCAACAACCCGAGACGGGACAATGCTATCTTCGAGCCCGAAACCGCCGGAACCAAGTAGTTCGTTAATAATCTCATCGGTATAACTATAATACGTCCCGTTTTCGCCGATTAAAACCAAAGTCCCGCCATATTTTACCCATTCTCTAAGCCATTCGGACTCGCTCGATGAAAAAGGAGTATAAGGTAAATTATGAATTAGCACGTCCGGTTCTATCGAATACGGAAAAAATTCCCATGTCAGATCGACGCCTAAAACAGCCGCCCTATCGTTAAAAAAATCTCCGATATACGTTACTGTATAATAGTCAATATCCGATGTGTCCACGATTACGTGCGCATATAAATCGATGGGGAACAAAAACAAGGCTATGAGTATTAAAAGGTATTTCATTATTCCTCTTTTCACGCCGGGTATTGTAGGGAACGAGTGTGCTCGATCCGTTGTTTTTTTTATTGCGGTCGAGGCAGGCCTCGATTCCACGGGGATTGCGAGCTTTCGCGGCGAGACGCCGCATCTAATATGATAATAATGACTCGTCATTTCAGATACACGATGCGTTTCGTTTGAACAAGGGGTTGCAATCCCTTGTCGTCGTGGATAGTTACGCGAACGAGATAAACGCCGCTGCCGAGGGAGGCGGCGGGCGTCCAGATAAATTCCGAAACACCGTCATTGCGAGCCCGCAGGGCGCGGTAATCTTTTTCTGTTAGCGACGAGATTGCCGCGTCGGGCTCCGCCCTCCTCGCAATGACGTTGACGCTTCGTCCGTTCACATCGAACACCTCGATTGCGTCTATGCCCAATCTTAAATCATCAATCATCAATCTGCAATTCCCATTGAACGGGTTGGGATAGGCAGTCATCTCGATTTGCGACGGTAGCGTGGTCTCGGCAATCGAGGTCGTATCGGCGATTAAATACACGAGAAGCGTGTCCTCTGGCGATGTCGCAGTCAAATGAAGCGAGGTTTCCGCCGGAACGACAATCATCCCCGGAAGGAACGTAGCCGCGCGAATCGAATACAGCCCGCTATCGGGCACATGCGCGGAATACTCGCCGTCGATAGTCCATCCGGGCGTCCAGATAGACCCGCCGTCGCGAACCCATTCGATGAATATCGAATCGACTGCGGAGTAAGTTGAATCGCGAGCCTCGATGTGTATCCAATATGGCGATGCCGCAGAGGAATCCATCGCCGTGAAATACGTTACAACCGCCGGTGCGCTTGTTGTTATAGTTATCGTGTCGGCCTCCGGGACGAAATAGTAACCATCCTCCATTGGCTGGACGATGTAATCTCCCGGCCCGTCGAGGTAAAAAGTAACTATGCCGCTACTGGTATATTCCGCGAGCCATGGAGATGTCGGTATAATATCGCGATATTGAACGAGCGCATCGAATGGCGAACCGGAGCTATCTGTAATTATAGCAGTTATTGAAAAAAAGGTATCCAGAACGTCCGCAAGCAAGATGAAATCTACACCTGCAATCGTGTCGCCCGCTAACACGGGAAATGCATGGAAGTCCGGCGATGAAATAAGCCCGCCCGGCGCGGCGCACATTACATAAATGGATTCCGGCGCGGGGACTGCAAGACTATACTCGCCCGCCGTGTCGGTCATTACCGTCCAGGGGCCGCCCCCTCCCATTCCGATAGACATAATATTAACGCCGGAAGCCGGACCGCCGAATTCATACGTCACAGTGCCGCGAATGAGCGCGTCGAATGTCGTTCCGCTAGATCTAATAAAATCGTAGCCGGTTAGCGAATCCAAATCGGAAACAACTGTCACTGCGGGATAGGATATCGGAGTTACTCCGGTAGGATCGCCGGGCGTAATCGAAAAAATACCCGCTAAAAGGCCCGAGAAAGAATATTCGCCCCACACGTTTGTAACTTCGATTTCCGGCGGCGGCGGCGGAAATGTTCCAATCTCTGTTAAAACAACTGAAAATCCGACAACCGGAATCCCATACGAATCGGTAACTCTCCCGCCAATCGATGCCGCGCTGAGCACGCAGCAAAAAGCCAACAAGACTATAATTGCGATTCTCATTTCTACCTCCGTTTATAGTATTATAACGCATATGACTCGTTTTTTCAAGGATATATAACGAAAAAACCCGCCGAAATGGCGGGTTATTCCGCTTCCAACCCAAAATGGAAGGAGGTGATTTATTTATTAGTCGAGAAGAGAGAGTATCTCTCGAAGCTCCACCCGAATTTGGTCGAGAGTTTCCTGAACGTCCGTTGGCAAAGGTTCTTTTTTAGCGACAGGTTTTTTAACCAATCGCCGGATTTTCTCGATTTCCTGAATCGGCTGGCCGGGCTTGTAGCCTTCCTTACGAAGTTTGCGAATCTGGCGTTTAGCGCCCTCGATTGTATAGCCCTCGGTGTATAGCAATCGCTTGATTAGCTTAACCGTTTCGATATCCTTTTTCCGATATGCTCGGTTACCGGCGCGATTCTTCTTCGGATGCAGAATAGTAAATTCGGTTTCCCAGTAGCGGAGAATATGCGGTTTAAGCGCTATCAGTTCCGCGACTTCGGTGATACTGTAATACATTTTCGTAGGCTTGACCATTTTAGCTCCATTCGCTAAAGCCCATTCTAAAAAATATTTTCAAAATTACGTTTTACCGGACTTGACAGGCCGCAGTTCCTCGCCCTTAAGGAGTCTGCGAATATTCATACGATGTGTCCATATAATTAAAATCGGCAATGCCACCGCGAATATTATCTGGCCCGATTCGGTCGCCCCGATTTTTGCTCCGAAAACGAGAATACATAGCGAGAAGACGGTTGCCGCTGCTATCGATCCTACCGAAACGAACCGTGAAATAGCGAAAGCCGCGATGAAAGCGATCAGACCGAAAGCCATGGCCCACGGCGAAATAAAGACCGCCGCTCCGAGCGCCGAATTCACTCCCTTGCCGCCACGGAACCCGATCCACACGGGATATATGTGGCCGATTAGAACCACAATCCCCGCTACTCCGTAAAGCCACTCGATTTCGGGCGCGAGAACCATTGTCAAATACACTGCGATAACTGCCTTGGCGATATCCAGAAAGGTAACGAGAATCGCCCAACCTATCCCGAACTGTCTGGCGACATTCGTCGCGCCTGTCGCGCCGCTGCCTCCGCTGCGGACATCGCTGCCGAACTTAATACGCGAGACGATATACCCGAATGGAATCGATCCAAGCAAATAAGCGGCGATTATCGAGACTACTATTTTCAACCTTTGCTCTCCCTGAAAACCAATTTCAACGGCACTCCGATGAATTCGTATTCCCTGCGAATCGAGTTGCTGAGGTAGCGCCGATAGCTATCCGGGACATATTTCGCGCCACGGCAGAAGAATACGAAAATGGGTGGATCCGAGCCTTCTTGTGTAGCGTAGAGGATGTTCGAACGCTTCCCCATCACTACCGGCGGAGGATTTTTTTTCACGGCATACTCGATTAGGCGATTAAGTTCGCTTGTCGAGACGCGCTTTTTGCGCTCTTTCGCGACAATATCGAGCACTTCGAGCACTTTACTCACGCGCTTGCCGGTCAGGGCGGAGATCGTGATAAACGGCACAAAGCTCAGGAAGCGGTCGGCCTCTTTGATTTCTCGCTCCATCCGGGCTGCGGTTTTATCGCCGGTCTCCATCAGGTCCCACTTATTAATCCCGATAACGAATCCCTTGTAAAAATCCAACGCTATTGCCGCAATACGTTTATCCTGTGCCGTGAAAGGCTCGGTGGCATCGATAAGTTGGAACGCGATGTCGCTTCGTTTAATTGCGCCTATGGTTCGCAAGGAGCTGTAAAAATCGATGCCGTGTTGCTTTCGCAGAAGCCCTGCGGTGTCGGTTAATAGCCAGCGCTTGTCGTCAAATTCAAACGGCGTGTCTATCGCGTCGCGGGTTGTGCCCGGTATATCATCGACAACGAGTTTGTCCTCGCCGAGTAGCTTGTTGACGAAACTCGACTTGCCGACATTGGGTTTGCCGACCACCGCAATACGTGTCTCGACGTGCTTATCATCGCCTTTTCCCTTTAACGGCAGGCGTTCCATAAGGATTTCGAGCATGTCTGCGACTCCGCGCCCGTTTTTCGCCGAGATAGCGATAGGCTCAGCAAGGTTGAGTTTCCATGCTTCCACCGCATCGAGGACGTCGGTATCTCTATCGGTTTTATTCACGACAAGAAGCAGCGGGAAATCCTCTTTACGAAGCAGTTTCACGATTTCGAAATCGTCCGGTGTCAAATCTTTTTCAACGAGCAAAACAACGAGGTCGGCTTCCCGGGCCGCTATTTCCGCCTGTTTGGTGATTGTCAGTCCAATCTCCTCTTTCGAATCGAGAACAAGGCCGCCGGTGTCCACAATAATCAATCCGCGACCATAAACCTCGATCCTGGCGTAATTTCGATCCCGGGTGACCCCCGGAGTGTCGTCCACGACCGCCCTGCCGGAACCCAAAAGCCGGTTGAAAAGCGTCGATTTACCGACATTCGGACGCCCGAGAATGGCTACGATAGGCAGCCCCAACAACACCTCCATATTATCTCTATATTAATCAACGTGTTAGAGATTTATCTTGTAATTATCAATTACCCCATCTCTCTAACCTGTTAAAGTATAAGGAGAATGTTCGTCCAAGTCAAGGTCTTTTTGAAGTTATTTTTAAGATGATGGTCTTAATGCGTTGTTTACAAGCGTATTAAGCCGTTTGAAAGCGAAATTAATATTTCATTCTTTCCTCGAATAAGATAGGATAAGCTCTTGCATTTCAGATAGATACCTAACATTGCAGGCAATTTCACCATGGATTTCGCGATCCATCTCGATAACGTCCATGTCATCGAGAAATAAGCCATTGCTGTTCAAAACGTTAGGAGGAATAAAAACGATATCGGCATTCGAATCCTTAATGGCATTATATATATCACGACCGGTTAGAAGGTTTGCAGCCGTAACGCTTTCTCCCCAAAAACGATTTGGAACGCCAATAACCTTACTTGTAACTCCTTGAATACCAAGATTTTCAGGCATAATTCCTGATAATATTTCCGAACCCCTCGCTCCAGTAATTATGTCGATTTTCAATTTGCGTTTTCCTTCGAGTATTAATTCAGGCGATGAGAGGCATTCCATTGCATCGTCGATGAATAGGCGAACCATACCGACGCCATTATCGAGCTGCGGATAGTCACCGTAATAATCATCTGGTGGGATTGGCCTGTCGGATAGCAAAAACATCTCGTCTGCGGCTTGAAAAAACGCCGGACGAGCTGATTTTGAGCGCATTTCGCCAATAATATCGATTACATTAATTGCTAATTTATTCGAAACAGGTTCGATAAGTGGAAGACCGTCGCGGAAGCGCGTCAAACCGACCGGCACAACTGCGCAGGATAGGGAGTTTGCGCCCAATTTGTAAAGGTCATGCAATGTCCTTTCGAGAATTGGACCATCGTTGTAACCCGGCACAAGGACAATCTGCGAGTGAATCCCGATTCCGTGAGCAACGAGCTTTTCGAGAATGGGCAGTATCGGTGTCGCGTCCGAAACTCCCAGCAGCTTGCTCCTGACTGTTTCATCCGTTGCGTGAACGCTGAAATAGAGCGGACTCATTCGTTGCTCGATTATCCGTTTCCATTCCCAATCGGGAATATTCGTTGCAGTTATGTAATTACCATCCAGGAAGCTATATCTTATGTCTTCATCTTTAACATAAAGTGTGTCTCGTAATCCTTTGGGTTGTTGGTCGATAAAACAAAAGATACACTTATTCCGACACCGCCTGATAACGAGAGGTTCTGGTTCGATACCCGAAAACTCGTCCGGGGAATTTTTTAGCACAACCGTATTCTCCCCGGAACCGCGACGATAAACCACACGCACACTGTCCGCCGTATCGATATAAAACTGGACATCGAGAGCATCGCGCAAAACGTGGCCATCTGCGGTGAGGAGGATATCTCCCGCTCGCAAACCTGCACGGGAAGCAGCAGAATTATGATCTATTTGCTCGATTTTAACCATAATAAAAGCCCCGATTACGGGGCCTGGAATTCACAGCGGGCGACGGGATTCGAACCCGCGACAACCAGCTTGGGAAGCTGGAACTCTACCAGCTGAGTTACGCCCGCGTCGTAACTGAAGTGTAATTAATTCCAATATTAAAGTCAAGTCCAATTTATCCGTTAAGGAACATCTGCGAGGGTATTTTGGAATCGGCAATTAAGCGATCCATAGATTGCGCACAATAATTGTGCTCCATGTCGATTGAATGTGCATCGGCTATGCGCCTATTATTTCCTTAACACATTGTAGTATAAGGAGTTAGTCTTTTGGCACGGCAAGTGCAATTCCAATGGGCGAAAGGAAAATATGAGAAAACTCACAAAAATAATTTTACTGGTGATAACGACGACCTTACTACTATCCGGGTGTTACACGCAAATCAGCCTTACTAAGGCAACAACGAAATCCTCCAGCAACTGGGAAGATCGTAATCATTATTATTCGCGTCATCACAGCTATTCCAACTGGTGTAACCAATGGCATTACTACAATTACCCGTGGTGGCTCGACCAGTATTATTGGTGGGAGCAATATTCCGACGAGTCGGAGCAAGAATTAGAGGAACGCAGGGAGAAATCTTCTCGCAGACGCGGACTCGGTGAGACATTAGACGCGATTATCGACGGTCTCGATAGCGGCGATAGGTCTCCAGATGACTCCAACTCCGACACGGATTCCGAAGATAGCGACGATGATGATAATCAGAACGAAAATCAAAGCCAGCCGGTGCGCAGGCGTGGATTGTAATAGGAAGGAAAATCATGAGAACGGAAATTCTAATAATACTGCTTCTAATCCCGATTATCGGGTGCGCGCAAATACTCGCCGATCCAGACTTTGCGGACCCTGTGTATGCCGCGGACAGGAATCTACCATTCAGCATCCGTTCAGCGGGAATGGGCAATATAGGCGCGGCTATGAGCGAGGATTTCACAGCGCTTTTTTACAATCCGGCAAACCTTGCATATATATACCGTTTCGAGCTTTCGGGCGCGCTTCACTATGACAATCTAAGCTACGAAACCGATTTCGACGGCAATATCGGCAGCGGCTCCGACAGCTATTTCAAGCTTCAGAATATCGGCTGCGTGATTCCTGTGCCAACCTCTCGCGGCGGATTGGCTTTTGGCATGGGTTTCACGCGGACGAATACACTCGACCGGCGGCTAACGTTCTCCGGAACCGGAACCGACGGCTTAATATATGACGCAGACGAATCGGTCAAAGGGGGACTTGGGAAATTCAGTCTCGGCGGCGGTATCCAGGTCTCCCCCATCGTTTCTCTCGGAATGAGCGCCGATTTCTACGCCGGTGGCGAACGCTACGCCTGGCATCTCGATGTCCAGAACCCGGGCGGCACGGAATGGCCGGACACGGTCGAACGCAAGATTTACGAAGACGATATTCGAAGCGAATATACCGGAATCGGCGCGAGATTCGGGATGACGCTCGTGCCGTGCAAATATGCCCAGATAGGCGCTTATATAGCGACGCCAACGGCCATTGTGATAGACGAAGAGGCTTTTCAGCGTTTCGATTCTCTCACGACCGGTTGGGAATACTACGAAGAGACATGGAACTACTATAGCACTATCGAGGTCGTCTTGCCGTGGAAATTCGGTGCAGGTCTTGCAGTGCGCCCAACCGAATGGATTCTCATCTCCGGCGACGCCGAATACGTAGATTGGCGCCAGATCGAATACAACGAACCGACCGATTACCTTTACCAGAATCGCCTTATGGAAGATTCCTACCGCGCGACTTTGCGCTGGGGCGCGGGCGCGGAATTCACAATACCGGTTGCGGCGCTAAAACTCAGGGGCGGTTTCGCTCAGGAGCCTATCGCGTATATTGTTAACGGCGACGGACTCAACCGAAATACTATCACCAGCGGTTTTGGGGTGCTTCTCGGTGAACTAATGACGCTCGATGCCGCAGTTCAATTCTCGAATTGGGATTCTAACGGCGAACGGCTAAATGAAAGCTACGACGTCGCGAGGATCAGCCTCGGTTTATCGTATAGATTTTAATTTCATTCGAAGATAAAATGCGTAAACACAAAACAAAGGGAGTTATCATGAAAAACACGATTCTAATTCTTGCCCTAACGATTCTGGCGAGCTGCGCATGCGCGGAAACAGCCGAGTATCGCGGGAACCTCGCATCGGTCACGGTAGAAACGAATGGCGGGGATGTTCGAGTTGCCTGCAAAGACGGCAATACATTTTTCTCCGCACCGATTGGCGAGGAATACTCGATAATCGTTCGCAACCGCACCGGCAAACGAATCGTAGCAATCGCGACTGTCGATGGCCTTAACGTTATCGACCGGAGCAAAGGTGACTGGGAAGGTTCCGGCTACGTTATCGATCCATACGATAAGGTCGAGATCACCGGCTTTCGCCGTCAGGACGAGTTCCAATATACGGAGCGGTTCACGTTCAACAAGGCGCAGTTCTCGCTGGCGAATCGCATCGGGAACGTGCGGAACGTCGGCGTAATCGGCGTCGCCGTATTCGAGGAATACGTCCCGCCGCCGCCGGTTTATCATAACGAAATATCGCTCAATTCCTGCAAGGAAAGCATGGATAAGGCTCACGCTTGCGGCGAAGAAAGCGCCACTCCGTCCTCCACCGCCAGGCGCTCGAAAAGCGCACGCGCCGGAACCGAAGCCGGTAGAACGGTCAACGATCCGGTCAGGAGAGTGACTTTTCAACGGGCGTCCGATACTCCAGCCGAAATACTTGCGCTATATTACGATACCGAATCGAATCTTATTGCATCAGGAATTCTTCCTCCCCCCTACGATCCTCCTCCCACGGGCTTCCTTTCGCCCTTCCCACAGAACTACGCAAAGGGAAGTTTTTAAGGAGAAGGATAAAATGGTGGCGATGACGTCGCCATATCCCCTGCGATACCCCGCCCAACCCCCGGGCGGGGTTTTGTATGTTACGGTTTGTTGGCGCGACTCGTGTCCAAAGGATAGCACGAGGCTTGACAACCGGAATTTCGCAATAGACAAATTTTTTCATAGGTCTGTCGTTTTTAGGTTGATTTAATACCGTAATACCTTATAATATTTCGATATTCGTGTTTGGAAAACCGCATTTGGAGGAGAAGCATGAAGAAAGCTATTCTTTGGAGCCTGATTGTATTAGCAATGTTCATCGCCGTAAGTTGCTCGGAAAACGGCGACGATCCCGATCCGTGCACTTGCGATACGTTATATATCACCGACACGCTTTACGACACTCTTATCGTAGTCGACACAATTGTCATATGCGACACCAATTACACCGACCTCGATCCGCCGTTTATCAAGGAGGTCGTCGGGCCGGGAACGATAATAGAGGGCGGTATTGCGGCATTCTCTTGCAGCGTATTTACGGACTCTCCCATTATCTCCTATCTCTGGGACTTTTTTGCGACGAGCGCCGGTAGCGAGGGCTATTTCTTCCCGGCGGTTTTGGAAGACGGATCGTTTACGCCGGTAGGAACCGCGCCGTATCCGTTCGTTGCGGAGGATTCCGGCTACACGGCGAGTTACACTTACGATTATCGCGGCAAATATAACGCGATTCTCCAGATAATCGACGATGATGGCTACACAGAATACGACGGCACAAGAACCTCGGTCGGTCCGACCGCGCCTGATTCGGCCGGTCCGGATATTATTATCCGGGCGGGTATCCCCGAAAGTTTATTGGTTGCGGACTTCGATTACAAAAGGTTCGGATTGATTGCGGATCACGCTATCCCTGCGGCTGTGTATGTAGATGATTTAGGCAATCTGCAGACTTTCGCGCATGTCGATAATGACTATCTCCCCGGTTCAAAGTATATCCAAACCCGCGCTGAATTGGGCCGTTATTTACTGCTCGAAGGCTTTGGCGATTTCTTCTGCGAGTTGACCTGGGATATCGATATCAAGGGAGCCATGCACTACTGGGGCACCGGCGGATCCGATATCGTGATGTATTCGATTTATTCGTCGATGAAAATGGACGACGGCCTGCCGCAAACCCGCTGTATATATCGCAAAACTCTCTACGGCGATGGTGGCGATCAGGCTTATTATATCGATGAAAATATCGCCGTTACCGATTCTGTGGCAATCTGGGGGATGCACGAATACGAGGTCTGGCTGGCGGTCGAGACCGTCCAAATGCTCTCCGACGGCGCCGGTGCGGCGATTTGTTTCGACGGCGCGAATGGAATGACGACACTCAACGAGTTACATATCTACATGGATAAATGAACGATCCCGAGGGGATAATATGTTTTCAAGAAAAGCACTGGTTACGTTTCTGCTTATAGTCGGAGCGCTATTCGCATATAATGTCGAATTGATTTCGGATTCGCGCATTGCGACGAGTTTCGAGGTCGAATTCAATCAACCGCAAATGCGCTATATCTCGGATAATTATTGGCTTATAAAAATGGCCGATTTCGGCTTGAGCGGCGAGGATTACGGCCCGCAACTATTCGCTAGAAATTTCCAGATTGCGATTCCGCGCGGCTCTGATGTCGAGGTCCTCGTGGAATCTATCGAATGGGGTGAATGGCTCGATATTTCTCCCGCACCGAAATGCCCAAAAACCAATGTTCAAGCGGCGATGGGCGAAATCGATCCGGTTCTTTATGCGTATCCATCGGGTGGTAGGATCGAGTATAACGGCCGCAAAATCATTCGCGGTGTGGAAATTACCGATGTTCTCGTCGAACCGGTCGAGTTCGACCCCGCGAGAGGCGTCAGGTTTATGCACAGCGCGACTATCGAGATTCGTCACACTGGCGGCGGAATGACCGATTGCGGCGAGCGTCTATACCACCCGGATTTCGAAAAACTCTATCGCGGCATACTGGTCAATCCCGATGCCGCAATGCCGAGAAATCGGCCTATGGACGTTGCGGAATGGGATCCCGCCGACGGCGCGGAACTACTCGTTATCGTTCGCCCGGATTTTACCGACGAGATAGAAAGCTGGATAGACTGGAAACTATTGCAGGGCTTGCCAACGCATGTTGTCACCACGGATTCTACAGGAACGGCCTCATCGACGATTCAAGCATATATTCAAAACGCTTACGATACATGGGCAATGCCGCCGGTTTACCTTCTTCTCGTGGCGGATGCCGATTATATACCCTCCATTTCAGGCTCCGGAATGGAAGGCGACAACAACTACGCTACGGTCGATGGAACCGATATATTCCCGGACATTTATCCAAGTAGAATCTCTGTCGATTATAGTAATCAGATCGAACTACAGATTGAAAAACACCATAATTTCGAGACTCACCCCGATACTACCGACGACTGGTGGGCACGCGCGGTCGGTATTGTTAATGAAGACGACCCGACTTGGGTTCCTCTCGGGCCGCAGGATTCTTCATATTTAGCTGCGGTAACTTACGGTATGGGTCAATGCACAGCTGCAGGGTTTTCAAGCGCGCCTATGTTTAGAAGAGCAGATGGGGATGATTATTATGACGTTCGCCCATACGTTCAAGCCGGTTTGACGTTTGTTCAATATCGCGGCCAGGCTTGGCCGGATTATTACTATGGCTTTAGTGGTGGACTTGATACCCTTGAAAATGGTGGTAAATGCCCGATAAATATCTCCATTACTTGCGGCACCGGGGCATTTATGTCCGGCGACACGCGTATGTGCGAACGCTCTACCCGCGCGGGCAGTGTCGGCTCGCCAAAAGGCGCGGTTTGTTTCATGGGGCAGTCTCTCGTTAGTTCGAATTCCGAAGAACGTTCATCGCTTTCCAAACACGTTTTCGAGGGATTTTTCGAGGCGAAACTCAATGAACTCGCCGCCGCGCACACATACGGCAAAATCGAGATGTATTCCGAGTTCGGCAGCAGCTACGATGCTCGATATGAATACCTCTCCGCAATCGTTCTTGGCAGCCCGGAAATGCTCGCGTGGACCGCGCCAATCGACCTGACTCCGGAATTCACCTATCCAAGCGCCGTCGACTCAGGCTTCGGTTACATCGACGTTCACGTCGAGCGCGAAGGCGCAGACCTCGAGGATGCCCGCGTGGCGTTACATCAAGGAACAGAATTCTCATACGCCCTAACCGACGCCTTCGGCGATGTTTCGATAGGCGTCGATGTGGACGCGACTTATCCACTCATCATCGTGATAACCGGCCCCAATATTTATCCTTATATAGATACGATAGAAGTCGTCGTCTCCGGTGTCGCGGTCTATTCCGACAACGTCATTTTCGACGATTATATCGGCGACAGTGACGGCTTGTTGAATCCCGGCGAAACAGTCCGATTCTATCCTAAAATATATAATTTAGGCTCGGAAACCGCCGCCGGCCTTTCCGCGCTTCTAAGCTGCGACGCCGACGTCGAATGGATAGACTCGCTTTCTGATTTCCCCATAGTCGCGCCCGGAGATACGGTTCTTGGCGACGTGGTGGAGTTTCATATCCCTCAGGATGAACCCGCCGAATCGAATATACGTTTCTCGATGAACATAACCGGTCATCCTGCCGGGCCATGGGACAGAATAGTCGTCCCGGAACCGGCGGTGGTTCGTTTTGCGCCGGTTTTCGAGACCATGCTAATCGACGATGCAGCCCCATACGGCAACGGCGATAGCGAACCGGATGCCGGAGAAGTCCTCGATATTTGTCTGAGATTTAGCAATAACACATTCGCGGATGCTTTCAATGTTCATTGTTTCTTGCAGGGAACGCCCGAAGTCGCCGTGATAAACGATTACGCCTTGGTGGAATCATGGCCGCGTTCGACTACGATGTCCATTTACCCCTGTTTCACTTTGAGTATTTCACCGGATGTTCTGCCCGGAACCGAAGTCATACTCGGACTTGCGATGGAAGGTCGTTGTTCCGTCTATACATATATCGATACTTTGCCGGTTCCATTAACCCTCGGCGGCGAGCTTTTCAACCTCCCGTCCGGCCCGGACACATATGGATACTACATTTACGAGGATGTCGATTCGGATTATCCGATGGCTCCGACCTACGAGTGGATGGATATTTCGTCTATCGGTTCAGAGTTAACGCCTATCAGCGATACGGACGACGGCATATTCACGATGGGAATACCATTTACGATGTCTTTCTACGGCGAAGATTACGATACTATCTCGATTTCGTCGAACGGGTTTATCGCGCCGGGTCGATGCACATGGTCGGGTGCCGGTTCCGGCACACCGCAGCAAATGCCATATGTCGGCGGACCGGACGGGATTATTACCCCTGCCTGGGCCGATCTCGCGCCGCACCGCGTCGATGGCGGTGAGATATACGGTTATCATAACACAACGACAAACCAGCTTATAGTCCAATGGGACGATTGCGAATTCTACTATGGCGGCGGAAATATCTCATGTCAGCTTAGAATTTGCGACCCGGCAACATGGACAACACCCACCGGGGATAGCGAGTTCTTCATGTATTACGAATCTATGACCGGGATAGGCGCAATGGGAATAGGGATCGAGTCTGAGGATGAAAGCGACGGTCTGCAATATTATCTCAATGGCGCTTACGACGAACACGCTGTCGAATTAGCCGCCGGGCGCGCCTTGCGAATCACAACCCTCGAACCGCCGGCATTGACCGATCCATGGTTATACTATATCAGCGACCTCTGGTTCGACGATTCGCTGGACGACAACGACGGGACAATCGAGCCGGGCGACCGAGTGGGTATCCGGATGAGAATTATTAACGATGGAGGTTCGAGTGCAACCAGCGTTCAGGGTCAGATCGTTGGAACGTCGCTCCTCACGCCCTATGGCAGTTCCGCGCCGTTCGGCACTATCGCGGTTAGCGCAAACAGCTATAATTCAAGTCTAGCAATGCACTGCGATGTTTCCGGCTCCTGTCCGACGGACACCGTAATTCAAGTTCCGATTTATCTTACTGAAACAGGTGGCTATTCAACGACATTCTACGTGCCGATGCACGTCGGCGGCACAGTAAGCGTGACAGATAACGAAACGAAACTCCCGCGCGGAGTGACACTCGGAGTGGCATACCCGAATCCTTTCAACGGCACAACTTCGATAGACGTTCTCGTTGGCTTAGATGCTGGAGGGCCGGTGGAAATCGAGATTTTCGATATAACCGGGCGTAGAGTCGATGTCATGCATAGCGGCCAGCTTGCAACAGGGATACACACATTCCGTTTCGACTCCGACGGACACGCATCGGGCGTTTATTTCGCCCGTCTTCGTTGGAATAATGAGACCAAAACACGGAAAATGGTGTTGATAGAGTAGATACAGACCGCTGCAATTTCTACGAGGGAAGTAACCCGTTGGATTTCCAATGGGCAAAGGAATAATTTCTAAACAAATCTATTTATCCGATGTAGCTTTTATCACACTCCGGGACTCTTTTGCGCTTTTTATTGTCTCATCTCGACGCGATAGACACTCACGATACACCACTCAGCCGATTGTTTAACAATATTCGCCGCGCTTTGGTTAGTTGATAATCGAATTTTATAACAAAGCGGAAAAATATATTGACAAATAGAAGTCCGCGCTTTAGTTTTGGGCCGTGTTAGAAATACCCAAACCCAAACGAAGGAGGGAAAGATGAAAAAAGCGTTAGTTCTCATGCTCGTGTTGGTTAGCGCCACCGCGATCTTCGGTTCCTACGCAAGACAGATCTCACTGGGCAACAGCTCGAACTACTTCCAGGATGCGACGAATGTTCTCAGGGTTCCCGGACTGGCCCCGAAATACGGCAATCTCGTCGATCTTGAACTCGGCCAATTCGCCGCAACCGGATTTACACCCACCGGCCAGTGGGCGATGGTAAATCTAAGCCTGACCGATGCCATATATTTTGGCGGCGCGCTTCGTAGGTGCGAAGGTAGAGCTTTCGACATGGCTGCGGATTACGGGTTGACCTCGCCAAATCCCGGTTTCGATGTCTGGGCGGCATACGACCTTGGCGGTCTCGGAGTCGGCCTTGGCGTGTATGCGGCTGGTTATAGTCGCGGAACGACCTATGAAGAGTCCATTCAAGAAGAAAACTATAAAGCCAGCGTAATGACTGTTAAAGCTGGCGTAGCGGCGGAAATCGGTGAGACCGAAATAGAAGGAGTCGCCATTTTCTCCATGAACAAAGTAAGTCAGGACGATACCAACGCCGACACAACCACCTACACGTTTGAAAGCACCGGTGGAACGGAAATCGGTGTTGGCCTGCGCGGTTTCATCCCATGGGGTTACGATGCAGTGTTAGTTCCCCGCCTCGGTTTTTCCACTTTCAGCAGCGGCTGGGAAGAAAACGATAACACAACCATTACCCAATCCGATGGCGATTTCAGCACAATGATTCTCAGTGTTGGCGCCGCACTCAATTACACGGTAATGGAAGACGGCATTATCTCTGTCGGACTCGGCGTCGATTTGAACACCGAAACGGACGAACTCGATACTTCCGCAACTTCCGAGGACAAGCGAATGGTTATGCCCGAGGTTACAATCGGTGCGGAAATTCCCGCTTTCGATTGGATGGTTCTTCGCACCGGCGTAACCAAGCAGTTCGTAAAACATACTGTGAACACTAACGGTGATGAAGTTGTTACCAGCGATAACGAAGGCAACGATTTGTTTGTCAGCTTCGGCGCGGGTCTTACACTGGGTGATTTCGAGCTGGATATGTCTATCAGCGAGGATTTCCTGTTCTACGGCCCGAATGTTGTAAGCGGTGTAGCGAATAATATCGCCGGACGCGCTTCTCTGTCATATTTCTGGGGTAACTAAACCGCCGGATCTATATTATTTTGAATCCCGGGCTTACACCCGGGATTCTTTTTTTGTCTCGATTTCCGTTTGACAAAGCGACGAAATTAGTTAAATTTCTAATTCGAGTAACGCAATTTATACAATATCATTGGAGGAACATGGATCGCGACGCAATTTTACGCGCATTGGATGTCATCGAGGACGGCCTTTTAATTGTGGATAGGGATTTCATTATCGAATACGTAAACGAAGCTACCAAGAAACTCCTTCGCAAAGACGAATTAATTGGTTTACACAGCTACGAAGCTATCTGGGACGCGAAAGAGATTACAGGTAAAACGCCGAGTTTTATCTCGTTTGATACAAAGAGTGTCGCTATTGGAGAACGAACATTCGACGACGGCACCTGCCTGAGTATCCATGCTCATCCTTTAGACGATAATCATATCATCTTGACAATTTGGGACATTACGGATTTAGTTACTCTCGAGCGGCGCCTTGAAAGCGCGGGAACCGATTCCGTTACCGGATTTCGAAGCGGAAATATTTTCACGGAAGACCTGGAGAAAGAGCTTGACCGCGCGAAACGCTCGAAATCAGAACTTGCGCTATCGCTATTAGAGATTGGCGATTTCGAGAATGCTAATGAGGAGAGCGACGAGGAGATACTGAAGCAGGTAAGCTCTATTATCGAGGAAACGGCTCGTAGTTACGATTTGCTCTATCGTTTCAAGACGGACACTTTTGGCATCCTGATGCCACATTGCCCGGAGGAGGGCGCTCGAAACACCGCTCAACGTATATTGGAACGCTTGAAAGCGGAAATTGAAAATGTGAAACCGTCAATAGGGATAAGCACGTCGGAAAACGCTTTTACCGGACGGGATATCCTGCGACTTGCCGAACGGGCCCTATATGTGGCTGCACATCGCGGTGGTGATACAATAGTTATAGGTTGATTTGAACGAAGCCGATTTCAAAGGCGTTCTCGACGATTTGTCGCTGGGTTTGGTTTTAATCGATTCCATGCGACAAGTCGTATATTTCAATCCCGGGGCGGTCGCATTCCTCGATTGTGTTGAATTATCTATCGGTTCGACTTGCCATAGTTGCATTTGGGGCAATGAGATGCCATGTATTCAATGCCCGCTCGGACATGACGGTGTGTCGCCGTTAATCGGCGAGCGGGAAACCACCGATGAACGAACTCTTGAAATCGACGCAAGATTGCGCCCGGATGGATCGGTTATCGAGATTATCAGAGATATATCCCTGCAAAAATCTTTGCGTAATGATCTGACTAAAGCGACGCTTACCGATCCGACCAGCGGGCTTTTCAAGCGTCGATATATTCGAGAAATGCTTCAGCGCGAGATGCATACGGCCCGTGTAAATCGCGTGGAACTCGCTTTGCTCCTAATCCGAATCTCGGATATTACCGGCACAGGTGTATTCGGCACACCGAAAATAGTCGCGCAGGTTTTGCGTGGTATCGGGGAAGTTCTCGATATGTCCAGAGATTTGTCATTTCGATTCGGAAGGGATACTTTTGCTATAATTCTTCCCGCCCACCACCTCGCTCACGCGCTTTCAACCGCCTCGACGTTAAGAACCAGATTGATTACTCTGGGCATAGGAACTGTAAAAATTGGGATTTCTACGATGGGGAATCACCGCATTGCGGATTCGGTTATCCAAACAGCACAAAAGGCGCTCTACAAAGCGGAGCATTCAGAGGAAGACATCGTAACCGCTTGATTATTTCTGTTTCTTAAAAGCTATTTTCCACTTACTCTCGTCGAAAACTAAATCGAGAGTGCTCGGTATTCTAACCGTCCTTGCCGAATCCGTTCGCACCATGATGAAATCGACCGAAGCCAAGCCTGCGATTGGGTCCTCACGGATATCGAGAACGCGCCCGAATTTCAAGCGCAAACCTTCCTCGATTCTCGGTAGTGGGCCTTCTCTATCGAAGACGAGTTCTCTAAGCTCAACTGTGTCCATTAAATCAAGCGCGTTAAAAAAGCCGCAAACGACAAGTTCCGGCGAGCCGGTTTCAATTCCGAGCATACTCATAGGATAGTCTTTTTCCCTCAGTTTCGAGAATTTTTCGGCATTTTCCGCCGCAAGAATCGCCATTGTCGTATCACCTTGCACCATCGAGATTTCCGCGAGTCGTCGCCAACCCTCCGCGATTTTATAGCGGAAGGAAACTGTTTGCGAGGTGTATTTTTTTCCGGCAAATGGTTCGAGTGCGCCGGTCATCGTAAGGAGGACATTTGCGGCATCCTGCAATCGACCGGAATTGTGGAAGAGCGCCGCTAATTCGATGTAGCTTTCTGCAGAACCTCTCGGAGCGAGGGCAATAGAATTGCGGTAGAATTCGATGCCTGCGTTTGTATCGCCGGTTGCGGTGTAAACGCTACCCGCAAAGCGGTGCAGTTCCGGGATTGTCGGTGCAAGGCGGAGCGCCGCGTCGATTTCCTGCCGCGCACCGCCGAGATCGAGCGTTTGTAAACTCGTCCGCGCGAGAGCATATTCCGCTTGCCATGAGAGAGGATTGAAAATTATCGCTTCCTTAAACGCCGATTTAGCCAATTCATATTCCATCTCCCGGACGCGCTCCCGGCCCTCCCCCAGTTTGCTTTCCGAAGCAAATCGTCCGGCAAGCAAGAGGAGGATAATGATTGAGAGAATCAGCGAGAGGGATTTTCCCCAATCTAATTCACTCAGTTTCGAGTGGTCTTTACATCGTAATCGTTGCCCGAGGCCGGCAAGAATCGCAAGTGGTAAGACAATTCCGGCAAAAGCGGCATCGAAATCGACGGCCATGTGAATTAGCGAGGCGGCAATCCCCGTTGAAATGGCTACCAGGAGTAAGTCTGTGCTTTTCTTATAAGCAGAAATCACTAACGAAACAAACGAAGCAACAAGGGCTATCATGAAAAGAATCAAACCCGGAATACCAAGTTCTGCGGCTATCCGCAAATATATGTTGTGCGGATATTTCGGTAGATTATCCAGAGTAGTTAAATACGCCGCCCGAACGAAAGCCCAACTCCCCGGACCGATTCCCACTATCGGGTAGTCGCCGATTATTCTAAGACCGGCTTCGAGCATAGCGATACGCTCGACGGCGCTCTGACCCTCTATTTCCGGGGATGCAACTGATGAGAAGCTCTGTGCGCTTTCCTTGAGAGCCGAAGACGGCGCAAATCCAAGCCCGAGGATCAACCCGACTACTATTATTCCCGCTATCATTAACCATTTTGCGGAGCGCGTTTTTCTCACAAGAAGCGCTGGTAATAGGATTGCGAATATCGCGATTGCGAAAGCCAGCCAACCACCGCGAGACCGCGTGAGTATTAGGCCGCCGAACATTGTCGCGGCGAGGACGGCTGAGAGAATCGCCGGAATTTTACGATATTTGATTGCCGAAATAATCGCGAGTGGCAGGAATAATATCAAATACCCGGCCATGGGATTTTTCCAGTAGAACGGACCGATGAAATGGCGAATCATCTCGTGGCCGCCCTGTGGCGAAAATCGCCCGATTAGATAACCCACCCACCCATAAATAGTAACAGTTGCGGCACCCACCAATAGCATACCCACAAGTGCGTTCGTTGACCGCTCTGTGTCGGTCAGGGCAAAAATGATGAGTCCCGAGAGAAGAAATCCGCCGCCAAGTAGAATTTCGCCGATGCTGGCATTTGGATTAGAAGAAAAAACCGCGCAGAAACACATCCATAGGATTAATACCGCCCATGCCGTTAAAATGCCACGGGGCGGCAAGATGAATGCTCTTTTTTTGTTGCTGAGTAGTAAAAACAGGAATGCTACCGGGGCGAAGGATACAATCCATCGGGCGGTTTCCGGGAAACCACCGTTATGTAGAGCCGCATATCCCGCGAGCATTCCCATTCCGAACAATACCAGTAGCGAAACACGCCTTGTGTCTTCTTTTCCTGTTGTTTCTTTTAGCTGCATAGACGCACTTTATTCCGGTAAAATCGCTATACCGTCGATTTCGATCTCCGCGCCTTTTGGCAGGCGGGAAACCTCCACACAAACCCGGGCCGGTGGGTCAATCTCAAAATAGCTGGCATAAGCCGAATTAACATCGGCAAAATTACCCATATCGGTGAGATATATCGTCACTTTCACGAGATGTGCGTCCGAATGTGCGGCTTCAACAATCGCGAGGAGGTTATCCATACACTGGCGGGTTGCACGCTCGATATCGCCCTTTATCAACTCACCAGACACCGGAACAACCGGGATTTGTCCGCTAACGAACAGCAATTTTCCGGCAATACATGCCTGAGAATACGCGCCTGCCGCCGCTGGAGCGCGATACGTAGAAATCGTTTTATGACTCATTTTGCCCTCATTTTGTTAATCGCACGTTTTTATCGAAAAAAATCTTGACATATCCGGTTTGCGTTTATATACTGGTCAACGCGACGCGGGGTGGAGCAGTCTGGTAGCTCGTCGGGCTCATAACCCGAAGGTCGAAGGTTCAAATCCTTCCCCCGCCACCAATTTAATAGGCCCTCCCCGGGCCTTTTCTTATTTTAGATAGACCATCCTCGCGCTACGAACCTCACCCTCGCCAACCGCCCGAATAAAATAGACGCCGGACGCCGTTCCCGCGTCGGGACTCCACTCGAAAGCTGCTACATCCGGGGATTTACGAGTGTTTCTCAATACTGATATCTTTCTTCCGAGAATGTCGAATATTTCGATTTCCGCATAAGCGGGCGCGTGTATTGTTACGACGGAATTGAACGGATTCGGAAAGACCGATAACTCGAAATAATCCGGTGTAGGTATTTCGGATTCGGCTACCGGTTCGTAAAGGTCTCCGCCGACCTTGATTAGCCAGAAGTCCTCGCCACCCCATAAATATGATATTGCGGCAATTCCGATTCCACTGTCCGAAAGTTGGACAACCGAATATCCCTCCTCGCTGCCGATAGTGCTATAAACATGCGTCCGCACTGTATCGAGGTTTTCATCGAGATACTGCACTAAAAGGTCGGTGCTCGTGCTGGTATTTTCGACAAAACCAACTGCTACGTAGCCGTCACCGTGTTCGCAGATACTATTCAGGTTGTGATTACGCATATCTCCCGAGTGTTTTGTGAATATCGTATCGCCGTCGGCGTCGGTTTTTATGCAGTAAGTTGTTGTATATAATGGCATTCCGAAAGAGCGGGTTTTTCCGATAACCACGAAATCGCCGGATGCGGTTTCGAGAATGTCGTGTGCTTCTTCGATGCTGAAACCGCCGTAACTCTTCGCCCAGAGCGAGTCTCCGGAATTACCGATTTTCATAACAAAGGCATCGGACATGCCAGCCGGGCCGGAGGGCATCATTCCACAAAAAGCGTATCCGCCGGTTGCAACAGAAATAATCTCAGCGCCGACCAGATTTGGGCCATATGATTGCTGCCAAATAATCGAACCTGAAGCATCCGTTTTCACGATGTAACTTAACTCGTCGTCTCCGCTAAGAGCGAGGATAACTATGTTTCCCGCATCGTCGATAATTACTGAGACGGCGCTGTCATCCTCGAATGTGCCGTATGTTGCGGCCCATAGGGATTCGCCGTCGGCATCGAGGCATAAAAGCCAGATATCGAGATTGCTATCCACCGGAGCTTCCGCGTATCCCGCAATAATGAAATCGCCGGAAGGCATTTTTGCAATCGAATGCGCCCCCATGTGGATACTATCGCCATAGGTATTATGCCATAGCGTATTACCCTCGAGGTCTTTAGCTACGATTTCCGCTGTCCCCCAATCGAAATACGGATTAACGAATGTTCCGGCGGCGACAAAGCCGCCGTCTCCCAGTGGAACGGCGGAAAAGGCACAACCGTCTGCAGAATATCGTGTCCAGCCATTATATATCCCCGAATACTGATCGACTTCGGTCAGACGGCTTTCTCCACATTCATCGTAAACCGCGCCGACGGAATATGTGTATAGGGTAAGTTCCGTGAAAGCAGTATCGATATAAGAATAATCGCTTGTCGAAGTGAGAAACACATCAGAACCACCGTCAGTAAGCCGATGATAAACATTGTAATACAATACGTCTTCGGTAATTAGAGTTGGTTCGCTCCAGTTTAACAATATATAACCGCCATTAAGTGTTTGTGCCTCAAGGTCCATAGCGGGTCGATGCGTTATTACAGGAGGTTGTATTCCGACGATAGCGGAATTTGCGGTTGTAAACCCATATGGAAGGCTGTCCGGAAGGAAATACCAGCCGTCCGCCGCGCCACCCCAACCATAATTGACATGGTAATCTCCGGTTTCGCGATAGCCATCGATTACAATCGCGTGGCCGACCTCACCGTCATCTAGCGAAAGATAAGAAACGCGACCGCTGATTATATCGAAGGCGATTTCCGAGTAGAAGCCGGGCGAAGATGGAAATATATGACTCGCCATAAAATAATCCCATTCATCGAGAAGAGCAGTTACGACTTCGCCGGATGATGCCGCAGAGCCTTCATCGCTGTATTGCATATGAATCGAAACCCCGCAGGCATAAAGGAATAGCGCCATTGTCGTAACGTCCGGGTCGAAACCGACGGCATTCCAGTCTATTGTATCGATATTGGCGGTTAGGGCGTCGATAAAGATCGACGGCGTAGTAGCGGTGGATTCGTAACTGTCCGTTGTATCGAAAGTTACGGACGGCGGCCATTCCCAATAGTTAATAATCTGCCCCATAGCGGTAACTACGCAACCGATTGGACACCTAAACATCGTCATAGGATCGATAGGGCAAAACGTGTTATATGGGTCTCCCTGATTCCATTCCGTATCGAGATACGGACCGAGATTTAAATCCATAGGATGCATGCTGAAAAGCCGTTGTGCGCGGTTAGTATATTCCCACCAAAGCGAGTTATTACGTTCGAGGACGCTCTCTTTCATGTAAGGCAGTGCAGCGGTGCGGGTTTGCAGGTCATGTTGTAGAATAGCCAGCGGAAAATTTTCAGGTGTGTTTTCGAGGACGAAATCGTTCGACGCAGAATACGCGATAATCGGCCGAATGTAGCTGTTTGCGGAAGTAATAATATAGCCTATCGGCGAGAGATCGAAGATATAGCCGATAGTCTCGCTGTTCGTCCGGTCGATAATCGGCGTGTGGCGATCTATCGTATAGCCGAAAGACCCGTTATGAAAATCGGGGCAAGTTTCGATATGGGTAAGTGCGGCAAGAGCCGCAGATTCGGGGTTAATAAGATGTCCCGCAAAAGACGTAAACACTATTGTAGTCAAAAGCAGAATAGTAGAGCGCATAGGTTATTCCTTTCGTAGCAATTATATTTTATGAATGTAATTAAATTAAATATGGAAGTCAAGGGATTGGATTACTATGCGGAATATTTATTTTTTTTACCAATCCGAATATTAAGCTTGACCTGAACGCTGATACTATCTTTATTAATAGGTTAAATGGTTGTGAGTTACGAGTGCAATGATTACATCTAACTAAAACAAAGGAGCAAACATGAAGAAACTCGTTTTACTTATGGCTCTGATAGCTGTTTGTGCAGCTTTCGGATTCCAGGTAAGAAAGGGCGTCGAGATTTGCAAAGCAACTCAATCCACGCCAATGGAACGCTTCCTCTCCCCAATGGACTTCGTCTTAGACGAGAATTGGGATGGCGGAACGTCTCTTCCCTCCGGATGGATTACAATCGATGGTGATGGCGATGGAGATACCTGGGATATATATACGGGAAATCCTCATTCCACTCCAAATAGCGCCGGTTCATATTATAATTCTGCAGGCAACGATGACTGGCTGATTTCACCTGTATTAGCAATAGATACGGGATATGTTCTCGATTTCTGGTATTCCTCGCAGGATCCCGATTGGCTGGACGATATCCAGGTCGAAGTTTCCACCACCGGTAGCACACCTGCGGATTTCTCGGACACGATTCTCCGGGTTCTCGAGATCCCTGCCGTATGGCAGCATGGCGTTCTTCCTTTAACCGATTACGTCGGTATGAATATCTATATCGCATTCCATAACATGTCGGTTGATGAATTTGTCCTTAAAGTCGACGATATCAAAGTTGGCAACTTACCGGACCACGATCTATCTATCGAGACCAACGCAATCTTTGTTAGAGTGATGCCGCCGGCTACTTTCGATCCTATTGTCATTTTAAAAAATGACGGCGCTAATCCGGAAGACGCCACCGTTTATTGCGAGGTATATCACGGCACCGACACGGTTTATTCTGAATCTGTAGGTATAACCGCTCTTGCTTCGACCGCATCGGACACTGTCGAGTTCCCCGCATACAGCGCTGCCGGAAATTTAGCTTATTCGGTAAAATACTGGGTCGAACTAACTGGCGATCCAACTCCAGAAAACAACGAAGCATCGCAGGTTTTCGTAACCTACAACTCTACACCGCGTATGCCATTTGCGCAGGAATTCACTGGCGTTTGGTGCGGTTATTGTTCGCGAGCCGCTGCTGGCTTAACGTTAGTGAAAGAAGAACTTGGAGACAGCGTGGTTATTGTGGCCTATCATAACGGAGATGACTTCGTTTGCACCGGTTGCGGAGACGTGGAAGACTACTATGGAATCTCCGGATTCCCTTCAACCGTTTTTAGCGGGATGGTTCTTATCTCAGGAGGTTACCCCGGCCCGGATTACGGTTTTACGCCTTATATGGCGGCAATTGGAGACATAGCTAACTTGTTCACAGCTTATACCGTTTCTATAGAAGTTACCGGATTAACTACGGGAACGTGCAATTTTACATCGACAGTAGAACGCACAGCGGAGCTTGTCGAGGGGGCATTACCCAAGTTAAAATACGCCATTGTAGAAACGCATATCCCGTATTCATGGGGCTCTTCTCCTTCACATACCGAGATGAACGACGTTGTTCGTAATATTCCCGGAACTGCTGCCGGTGTAACGCTTACAGGCGATACGCTTGAGATTAACTCCCAGATGGTCATCCTCGATCCAAGTTGGGATATCGACCATACGACCATCGTCGCTTATGTTCAGGACGATTTAACCGGCGAGGTTTACAACGTCGCCGAGGTCGAGATGGTATTCGAGGGTGTCGGCGAGGAAGTCGATCTGCCCGATATGTTCAGCGTTTCGGCATTCCCGAATCCGTTCAACTCCGCTGTCAAGCTGGATATAACCGTTCCCGACAAGGATTTCGGACTCGAGATCGTCGATATTCAGGGACGCGTTCTACGCGATTTATCCGATGATATTTCGGTCGGCATGAATTCGGTTATCTGGAACGGCACGGATGCGGCGGGCAACGAGATGCCTTCCGGCCTTTATTTCGTGCGCGCCCACAGCGCCGATCAGGTTCGGACCGCGAAGATTATCCTCGTGAAATAACAACGAGATATAATGATGCGAAAGGGAGGCAAATTGCCTCCCTTTTTTATGCCGCAATCCCCGGCATTCACCGGAATGACACATACGGGCGACCACAGGGGATCATCCCTACGGGAATCCGCAACCATCGTTTTAAAATTCGTATCGCCCTTTACTATCGATAGAGATTTTCGGCAGTTCGGCTTTATCCTCGAAAAACTCGAAGCCCGTGCGGAGGTTTTCCCAAAAAGCTCTCAATGTCGAATCACGCAATGAATACACATTTAAAATCTCGATAGACGTCGAATCGGTAAAACGACACGGAAATATATGGACAGGCACCTCGTGTCCGGCGTCCTTGCTGTCGAGGAGGATTGTGTATAACTCCTCGATTGCGTTGTCGCCGATGGGGATGCAACCGATAGTGACAGCGGAACCGTGGATTCGGATATCGCCACCGGGATTGGTTTGGTCGCCGAGAATTCGGTCGGAAGCGTTTGGATAGTTTACTCCCATCGATAAGTGGAAGTTGCTAAACGGGTTGAAATCGGTGATATGATAGAAACCCTCGGGAATCTGCATATCGCCCTGTTTGCGCTTAGGGCCGAGCTCACCGCAATAGGCGGTGAAAGGGTAAGCTTTGATAAGTATATATCCGCGCGCGGAGTCGGCATAAGCCCAGAGTTCGAGCTGTTGCTCCAATTTGAATGCCCTCACGAAAGTTTTTGTAGGATAATCGATTTCGGCGAACAGCGAGTCTATGCTTTCGGCGCGGTTCTGACGCGCGACGCGAACGCGCGAGTGTTTTTTTTACTCGGACACGAGTTTGCCGTCACTCCATACCGATGCTGACCGTGCGACGACGGAAACCGCGAGAATAAGCGCGATAATTACGATATAGATCGACCGTTGCATTTCACCTTAGGTAAATTGTTTTCAAGATTTGCGTCATATCGGCGGCAAGCACTCTCGCAAAATATACGCCTGAACCGAGTGTGGGGGTGGGGTGTTTTATCCTTTATCCCCTAAAAATCATCGATTAAACGGACTATATCATAATGCTTATTAATATATGCAATATCTTGTGCTGTAATTCCTCTTTTAGTTCTTGCATTTTTGTCCGCTCCAAATTCCAACAAAGCTTCTACAATTTTAGTATTACCAATGCGCGCCGCTTCCATCAATGCTGTTCTCCCTTGCTTTTCCGAATTCGGATTCGCGCCAGCATTTAATAGGACTATTACTAATTCGGTTTCCCCTTTTGTAGAAGCACTAAGAATAGGATCACCGATATTCACGTCTGCACCCGAATCTACCAGTAATCTGAGTATTTCGAGATGCCCTCCAAGAACTGCATATCCAACTGCCGTTCTACCTTCAGTCTCTTGACGGTCCTTCTCAGCACCCGAATTTAGCAATAATTCTACGCAGTCTTTATATCCCCTTGAAGAACACAGCATCAGTGGAGATATAGCGCCCCACTCCCCGTTACTATTGGCGCCATTATCCAGTAGGGCTTTTAATGTTTTAGTATGTCCATGAGATACTGCCGCCTCCACAGGATCATCCCATCCTATTATTTTAACTTCCGCTCCTTTTTCTATAAGTAATTCGACAATCTCCGTATTGCCGATTCGTGCCGCGGCAGTAATCGCCCTTTGATAATCGTAGCTAACAGCATTAATATCGGCGCCCCGATCAAGCAATAGATTAATAATAGGTTTATGCCCTAAGGCAGAAGCAAATATGAGGGCTGGCGTACCGTCAGCGCTCCTTTCATCAGGATTCATCCCGGCTAATAAGAATAAATCAACGACAAGCGAATCGCCTTCTTTCGTTTTCTCAATGAATACGTCCTTATTGTATTTTATCCCCCTTTCCGCCAATTCAATACGCGCCTTCTTCGGCGACATACCGCATCCGAAAAAAAAGGTGCAAATGAAAAGATAGATGATAATAGTGTTTCTAAATGTTTTTTTCACTACCGCTTCTCCCTATACTTTCCATCGCTTTTATGCGTAAGTATCAACTTATAACTGACTTTTCTTTTTCGACGCGCGGTTCACTTCGTGTAGTAACGATTTCATTTTATAAACACGACGCGTTTTGAAAACGATTCCTCGCCCCGGTCGCTAAGCCTTACCAAAGGCCCGTCCGGGTCGAAGCGCGCCCTAACGAGATAAACGCCGGAGCCTAAATCCTCTGCCGGTCGCCAGATTACGGACGTAGGGGCGCCGCCTGCGTCGCCAGCGGTCGAGGTAGGCCTCGACCCTTGTATCTTCCTTGTGTTTGTTCTTTGACAAAATATATTAATTAGGGTGAGGTGGTTAATAAACCTTTGTGCAGGTGGGGGAAGGAAAGGA
>Ga0272444_10000879_pt1 | contig 30471 bp, 23 predicted proteins | sample SSMForm13_FD_201033 | JGI IMG/M metagenome (GOLD analysis project Ga0272444, IMG submission 201033) | Marine sediment archaeal communities from Little Sippewissett salt marsh, Falmouth, MA, United States - SSM-Form-13 | ecosystem: Environmental > Aquatic > Marine > Wetlands > Sediment ...
CTTCCTGAGGATTTTGAGCGACTCGTCAAACGGAAGATTCTTCTCCCCTTTGCCGACGTGCCCCAGTGGGATGTAATATGCCGAATTGGCCCGATCGGTCAGAGACACGCCGACCAGATCGGCTTCGAGCGAATTAAGTGACGTTGTCTCGGTGTCGACCGCGATTTCCCTGGCCTTGGACAGGACGGCCACGAGTTTTTTCAGGTCCTCCAGACTGTCAACTGTATGATAAAACGCCCTGGTTTTGGCGGTGGGTGTTTCGGTAGCCGGGAGCTCGCCTTCCGGCAGAAACTGCTTGAGTAGATTACTGAATTCCAGTTCGAGAAACAGCTCCTTGACCTTATCGTAGTCGGCTTCGCGCCGGACCAGGTCCTCGAGGTTGAACTCCACCGGAACATCAGTGTCGATCGTCACCAGCTCCTTTGACAGACGGGCCTTCTCGACACCGTCGGCGACTTTCTGCCGCATCCCCTTGGCCTTGATCTGCTCATAGCCTTCGAGAGTCGCCTCCAGCGAACCAAACTGCTCCAGCAGCTTGTCGGCCGTCTTGTCGCCTATTCCGGGAATGCCGGGGACGTTATCGGAGCTGTCACCCATAAGGGCGAGTTTGTCGATCACAAGCTCCGGATAAACGCCGAACTTGGCCTTGACCTCCTCGCGGCCCATCTTCTCAGGGGATTCCGAGGCTCTTTTCGGATTATAGATCTTTATCGTATCGGTGACGAGTTGGAAGAAATCCTTGTCGCCGGTGACACACCAGACCTCGCAGCCCTGCTCCGAGGCTTTCCGGGCAAACGTCCCGATAATATCGTCGGCCTCGTATCCCGGTTTCTCGTACGATGGTATGTTCAGCGCCTCCACCGCCTGGCGGATGCGCGGCAATTGGGCCACCAGGTCATCGGGCATCTTGGCCCGGGTCGACTTGTACTCCTCGTAGCGCTCGTGGCGGAAAGTCGGCTCTTTGGTGTCAAACACGACCGCGAAATAGTCGGGACTCTCATCCTTGATGACCTTCAGGAGCGAGTTGACAAAGCCGAACGTAGCTGAGGTGTTTTCTCCCTTGGAATTTATCAGCGGATTGCGAATAAAGGCGAAGTATGCACGATAAAAGATGGCCGAGCCATCGACCAGGAAAACTCGCTTTTTCTGCTGCGTCATGAGTAAAGTCTCTCTTCCAGAATGTACCGGGCGACCTTCTCCGGCACTATCTCAGAAAGCTCCTTAAGGCTTACCCCGGCCCTTACAGCCTCTCGAACCTCAGTCGACGACAGCTCAACCTGTCTGGCCGCAACGATTTCAAAGCGTCCCCCGGGAAAGACTTCGACATCGGGGCGCTCGGCGCCGGGACGCTGTCCGACCAGAAATCCTGTCTCCTCGAGCAGTTCCTCCCACCGGTGCCAGGTTTTGAAGCCGGCCAGGTTGTCCGCCCCTATGATAAAACGGAAAAGCGCCTTCGGATATCTCTTTTTGAGTTCACGGACCGTGTCCAGCGTATAGCCGCTGAGGTCGGCCTCTCGTTCGATTCTGTCGAGACGGAACGCGGGTCGGGTTTCCAGGGCCAGCTCCAGCATGCGGCAGCGCTGTGCGAACGAAGCTCCCTGGTTTAGTTGTCGATGTGGTGTTTTGTCGGCCGGAATAAACAGGACGCCGTCGAGCTTGCAGTTAACCCGCATGTCTTCGGCCAGCGTGAGGTGTCCCCGATGGACGGGGTCGAAAACGCCGCCCAGGATCCCCCACTGTTGACCCGGTTCAGGACCCGGCATCTTCCCCCAAAGCCCCGGCCAGCGAGGCTGCCTCCACCTCGCGCAGAAGCTCGTTCACTTTTTCGACATTCTCGGTTTCGTGGCCGCAGGCGGTCAGGAAACGTTCCAGCCTGGTCTTGGCCACTTCCAGTTCGCCGTCATCGGCGGCCTCTTCGCCTCCCTTAATGAGAGCTTCGCAGGAACGTTCAGCCGCCTTACCGGCCAGCTCATGCCCGGAGAAGACGACTTTGAAATTCTCGAACTGCTCGTGGGCCTTGTCCCAGTCGTGACTTTTATAGTAAGTATCAGCCATCTCAAAAGCGGCCAGCGGAGCGAACTCGGTGTCGGTATACTCGTCGATCACCTTCTGGAAGTAAACTCTGGCCGCCCGGTAGTCTCGCACCCTGACGTACACAATGCCGTTGGTGTAATGCTTCTGAGCCAGGCGGGTGCGAGCTTCTTTAAGATAGGCACGGCAGTCATCGACCGCCTCCGACTCGGGATAGTCAATCAAAAAATCCTCGAACTGCTCGATCGCCAGTTGGAGGTCGGACTGATCGAGGCCGTAATGGTCGGGTGTACCCTCGAAATAGCAGATTGCCTTCATTAACTGTGCCTGCGGGGCAAACACTGATGAAGGGTAGTTCAGCAACAGCCGATTGAATTCCACTCCGGCAAGGGTGTAATCTTTATTGGCATAGTATGAAAGGGCCAGATAATACTGGGCCGAGTCGATAAGGGCCGCTCCGGGATAGTTGTAGACCACTGTCTGGAAAGCCTCAATCGCCGTCAGGTAGCGCTCAGCCTGATATTTTTCCATCCCGAGATTGAATAACTGGCGGGCCGTCATGCCGGTGAGGTTGACCGAACCCCCGCAGCCCCATGCAGCCAGAAGCACGGAAGCGGCGAGGAGGATGATTATTGCTGTCCCGACTTTAGATTTGTTCAAACCCGGTAGTTCTCCTTGAGCATTTCATAATACCTCGACACACGGTTCAGGTACTTTTTGGGGAGCGGCCTGTTCTCGCGCATCAGGCTTCGAAGTCTTGTCTCTCCCATGTTGTATGCAACCAGCGCCTTTTTGACGTCTTTGAACTTCAGAATCTGCTCAAAAAGGTGCAAGGCGCCCACTTTGATATTCGATTCCGGCTCGTACAGTGTCCTGGAACCTTCCCATTCGACCCCGGCCCGCGGAGCGACATCCTCACCCACGAACGGCACCACCTGCATCAGCCCTCGAGCTCCCTTGGGCGAGAGTTGGCCTTTTTTGAAAGAGGATTCGGCCAGGATCACAGCCAGGATGAACATCGGGTCGTACTTGTATTTCTTGCTTTCGGAATAGATGACATCGGTGAGATGACCGATCTCCTCTTCGTTGAAGCCTATCTGGAAGTCATCGATCGCTTTGAAAATCTGCAGCCGTTCTTCCAGCTCGGTAATTCGTTTCTGCTGGAAAGCAATCTGCTGTTCCAGATCGAACTTGTCGGCAATAAGATAGACCAGAAGGCCCGACTGAAGGAGATAGACAACCACCAGCAGGAAGGCGATCGGCTTTGAGAGGAAAATCCCCAGCTTTTCATATTGTATCATAGCTTACTCCGACACCCTGGTTCCGACTAAATCGTACCCTTCGACTCCCTCGATACGCACTTTGCAGATGTCCCCTACTCGCACCGAATCGCCGGTAACAGCAACCTCCTGGTCGATTTCGGGGCAGTCGCCTCGCGTCCGTCCGAGGGCCGGCTCGCCCGATTTGACGGAGTCAATGATAACCTCCTCCACGTTGCCGATCAAGGAGTTATTCTTCTCGAAGGCGATCTCCCGCTGTAGCGTCATGATGCGATCTGCCCGCTCTGCTTTCACCCCATCCGGGACCTGATCCGGCATGCGCTCAGCCGGAGTGCCCTCTTCCGGCGAATATGCGAACACCCCGAGGCGGTCGAACCGCTGCTCCTGGACGAAGTCCACGAGCTCCTCAAACTGCTCTCCGGTTTCACCGGGAAAGCCCACGATAAACGTGGTCCTGAGGACAGCGTCCGGCGACAGTTCCCGGATCCGGGCCATCAGGCGGTCGGTCTGATCCCGGTCGACCAGCCTTTTCATAGCCCTGAGAATGTCCGTGTTCACGTGTTGAAGCGGCAAATCAAAGTAATTGAGCGTTTTGTTATCGGCCGCCAGATAGCGGATCAGATCGTCGCTGACCTGGCCGGGGTAAAGATACATCAGCCTGATCCAACAGACCTCCACGATTTTGTCCAGCTCCTCCAGGAGTCTGATGATGTCCGGTCGTCCGGGCAGGTCATAGCCCCAAAGAGTCGCTTCCTGAGAAACCAGGATTAGTTCTTTCTTGCCGTTCTCAGCCAGATAGCGGGCTTCATTGACTATCGAGTCAAGCGGCCGGCTGCGGAACCGGCCCCGCATTCCGGGGATGGCACAGTAGGTGCAGGGACGGTCACAACCGTCTGAAATCTTAAGATACGCATAGGGATAGGCGTCGGCTATAAAGCGATTCTTGAAACTCAGGTAGCCCAGTTTGCGCGTCTCCATCCGCACCGCTTTGGAGTTGTGAGACGAGTCCGTTACCGCCTGGGCTATGGAGTCCAGAGCCCCGTGGCCAAACGTACCGTCAAGCTCCGGCATCTCCTTGAGCATCTCGTCGCCGTACCTCTGCGTCAGGCAGCCGGTGGCGTAGAGAGTCTTGAGATTGCCTTCCTTTTTGAGCTGGCCCAGGCGAAGGATCTCTTCGATCGATTCCTCCTTGGCCGATTGAATAAAGCCACACGTATTGACGATGACCGAGTCGGCCTGGGTCGGATCGGCCACCGGCTGGTGACCTTCGGCAATCAAACGGGCCGATATATAGTCTGCGTCTACGTCGTTTTTCGGGCAACCGAGCTTGTGGACGAAGAATTTCATTGGGGGTACATTCGGATAATGCCGGCCTCATCCGGGATATCGAGAAACAGCTTCTTTTCGCTGCACTTGGATTTGGCCTTCTGGGAGCGAAAGACGATCCGGTTAAGGTCCTCGTTGAGATCGTAGAACTCCAGGCGCTCGATTTCGGCTTTCCCAGACTTAAGAAACAGCCTGAGCGAATCTGGCAGGTCGGCGCTGGTCGAATCGATTCGTGTGAGACGATATTCCCGGTCCTTCTTGACTACTTCGGTCTGGTAATAGCTATCGAGGCGGACGATGAAAGTCACCTCTTCGACCGGGGCGTTGCGGTAGTCGAACGGCTCGATCGTGACCTGGTTCTGCTCCCTGGAGTAGCTGTAAAGGAACTCCCGGTCATAGGCGTATTTGTCGGGTCCGATATCGAGTGAATACCGGCCGTCAAGGGCGATATACGCCTCGCCTTCGGCCGTGTCCACTGAGTTGAATACGTCCGACTCGACGATCGAGAGAAACTTAATCTCGTAACAAGCAGCCTCGGACATGGACTTCTTTACTTCGTCAAGCCTATCTTCGGCCAGACTCACGCTACCCGCCAGAAGCGAGGCAGTTACAACCGCTATAACCGTTTTTTTCGCCATCACTGCTTATACCGATTTTTTGAGTTAGCGTTTATGATGATTCGTCGGTGGTTTCCCGAACACCACTGCCGAAAATCGTTTCCAGATAGGTCTGATCGACCAGGACATCGCGCGCTTTCGAGCCGTCGAACGAAGATACTACGCCGGCCTGTTCCAGCTTGTCGATCAGGCGGGCGGCCCGCTGATAGCCGATCCCGAGACGGCGCTGAAGCAGCGACACCGAGCCCTGTTTGTGACGGATGACGACTTCGCAGGCCTCCCTGAACAGAGGATCCCCCAGATCGACCTCAGCTTCAGTCGCCTCTCCCTCAGCCTGGGTGATGCTCTTGAGGGCCATCATTTCGAGACCCTGGTCGGCAATAAATTTGACCAGGCGTTCGGTTTCATCACTGGAAATGTAGGCGCCGTGAATGCGCGAAGGCTCCGGCTGACCGGAATTCAAGAACAGCATATCGCCGTTACCGAGCAACTTCTCGGCGCCGTTGGCATCGAGAATAGTGCGAGAGTCGACTTTCGAAGCCACCTGGAAAGCGATTCGGGCCGGGAAATTGGCCTTGATCAGACCGGTGATAACATCGACCGAAGGCCTCTGAGTGGCCAGAATCAGGTGGATGCCGACCGCCCGGGCCATCTGGGCCAGCCGCGTGATCAGCATTTCTATCTTGGACGAGGTCGCCGCCATCATCAGGTCGGCCAGCTCATCAACAAAAACGACAATATACGGGAGCTTCTCTTCCTCGTCCTTCTGGCGCTGGTTGTAATCCTCGATATTGCGCACCGAGGCGCTGGCCAGACGGCGATAGCGGCTCTCCATCTCTACCACGATGTCCGAGAGGACCTTCTCCGCCCGTTTGGGGCTGGTTACCACCGGTCGGGCCAGGTGCGGGATGCCTTTGTAAATGGACAATTCCAGCATTTTGGGATCGATGAAAACGAACCGGACCCGCATCGGGTGCAGGTGGTACATCAACGATGTAATCAGCGCGTTCATGCAGACCGATTTACCGGAACCGGTCGCCCCGGCGATCAGCAGGTGCGGCATTTTAGCCAAATCAGCCACGTACGGTCGCCCGGATATGGTTTTACCCAGCGCCAGCGGGAGGCTCTTCTTTTGATTGGCGAACTCATCTGAACTGAGAATATCTTTCAGATAGACCGCCTGCGGATTGCGATTGGGGATCTCCACCCCGACCGCGGCTTTGCCCGGGATCGGCGCCACAATGCGGATTCGCTTGGCCTTCAGGGCAAGAGCCAGATCATCGGCGAGACTTACAATCCGATTTATCTTCACCCCCACTCCCGGCTTGAACTCAAAACGAGTGATTACCGGCCCGGGAAATGAGGAAATGTCTCCCTCGATATTTACCTGGAACGTCTCAAGTGTCTCTTTAAGCATCCGGGCGGTCATCTGGAGTTCATCGACCGTTACCGAGGTCGCGCTGCCGTTGCCTTCGGCGAGCAAATCAAGTCCGGGATAAGTGTAGTCGATCGATTTGATCTGCACCGGCTCAGGGCGCCGCTTCATGGTAGCGCGCTTGCGGGAGCGTCTGGACGGAGTTTCCCTGGCCTCTTCCTCAGAATCTGCCCCGTCTTCTTCCTCCTCGCCCTCCGGTGCTTCGTAAGCTTCCTTAATTCCGTCCTCTTCGTCCAGATCGCCGTTGTCATCCTCGGAGACGTTCTTCGAGGGCAGCAGCCATTTGAAGCTCAGCGCCGATCGACCGACAGAGCGCAGGGCCCCGTATGAGCGACGGAGCAGTTCCCCTCCCGGCAGGCGAAGACGCACCGACAGCAGAGGCGTAATGGAGGTATAGGTCATAAGCAGAATCAGTACGAGCCCGGCCGCGACAACATACGTCCCCAGCTCGCCGAAGACCTTAATCGCCAGCGTTGTCAGTTTGATAACGAGATATCCGCCGATAGCTCCGGTCTCAAAGCCCAGGGTGGGATTGGCCAGCAAATGAACGTTATAGATGACCGTTCCGAGAACGGCGATAATAAACAGCAGGAAGCCGTTGAGTTCGAATTTCTGGGCCATTTCCGAAGAAAACAGCCTTAGGGACACGAATATCAGGCCAATCGGAATAAAGAAGGCCAGCCAGCCGAGGATAACCGTCAGCGAGTAGGACAGATATGCTCCCAGCATGCCGGCCTGGTTGCGAAACTGAATCTCGAACGGGTCCAGGTTGCCGTCAACTTCCCCGGTTATCCGGGCGTTATCCAGCACACTGTGCGAGACCAGCGATATCAGGATCAATACCGCGAGGAGGAACACAAAGGCGCCCAGAATGCGCTTTCGGCGGGGCGATTGAGTGCGTTTTTTCCGTCTGGCCATAGGCTCGAAAGGTCGTGAGTAAAGGTGCGGGCCGCAATCTTAAAATCGTAAAAGAAAAGGCAGGGAACGCGGTCCCTGCCTTTGCGAAAACAGCTAAGGAGCCGCTATTTGCGGACTGCTTCCTTGAGGTTCTTGCCGGCGCGGAAGACCGGCACTTTGGTCGCCGGGATATCAATTGCAGCACCCGTCTGGGGGTTGCGGCCCGTGCGAGCTTTGCGATGTGAGACGGCGAAGGTGCCGAATCCGGCGAAACTGACTTTCTCGCCCTTTTTCAACTGTTTCGTGATTCCCTCCATGAAAGCTGTCAGGGCTTCGGTAGCCTGCTTTTTGCTGATTCCCGAACTCTGCGCCATGCTGGCAATCATCTCTTCCTTAGTCATAGCAGCGATCCCTTCCTTAGAAAAGGTTTATGAGTTGACTATTATTATCCCTCCATATTCAACGGAAGAATCCGCCGGTCTGCGAGTAAAGTCAACCAAAAAAAAGCCGGAAAAGTGCCTAAAATAGGCGAAAAACGCCCCCCGGGGAGTCGTCGGACGACTAGCGGAGCTCCTGATAATAGCTGCTGCTGAGGCTGTTCTGTGAATTGTCGATCTTGATCGCCGGGATAGCGGTGACAAACAGCTTGAAACCCCACCCCTTGGTCGAACCCGTTGGCACCCAATGGAATGTCCCCGTCCAGCAGTGAATGGTCCGTTCAATATTGACCCGGTTGGTGACGGTCTTGTGGTCCTCGAAATCATAGGACTGCGAGTAAGTGATCCGGGTGGTCGGAGTCAGGTTAAAGCGCAGGCTGAAAGTCAGGAAGCTCTTTTTATTGAAGAAACCGGTACCAATCCCGGTCTCGGCATAGCCGTAAGAGGCCGAGAAACTCCAGCCGGAACCTCGCGGACCCGACGGCGCCGGACCTCCGGAGACCAACCGGGCTGAATCCGCTCCCTGCGGCATGGCCGGGGCGGCGTCATCGAACACGAAACTCCTTCCGGCCAGATCTATACTCGTGTTCAAGGTGAAATCGGTCAGCCGGGGATGCCAGAAATCAAGATCATCGCTGTCCTTGCGATAAAGCGAATGTGTCATGCTGCCGTTGAGGCGAAGTTTCGGCAGCACGTTGGAATTAAAGGTCGTCGACAGGTCCGAGAACTTGCGCGTCTCTCTCTCGAAATCATGACTGAAAGTCGAAGTGATCGAAATCAGTTCGAGGTTTCGTTCCATCTCCGCATGCCGGATCTTTGCCTGATAGAGCTGATTGAGCCGGAAAGTCATCCTCTGACTCTTTCCTGTGCTGGCCGCACCTCCGCCCGCAAAGCTCCTGATAGCCGGGTGATGGTCGTTCTCGGGAGTATAAGTGTAAGTCACGCTGGGTTGAAGCACCTGCCGGAAACCGGCCAGGCCGAATACGTTCGGGTAGACGGTACCATAAAGCGTCGTCGAAACACTCGCTCCCATGTTGTAATAATAACTTCGGTAACCGGTGTCGACATCGATCCCCGCTGAATCGGACTGGTCGGTGCCGTGAATCTTGTACCAGGTTTCGTAATAGTTGAAGCTGGGCGAGAATACGAGGTACCTCAGCAGCTTGGTCGGCATGCTCACGCCCAGAGTGTGATTCACCTTCGTGTATTTCTTCCGCGTTCTCGTCGACAGCGTATCCTGCGAGAACAAAGAAACCGTCGTGTCTTCGACGATCGTGGTGTCGGCCAGCATCGTGACGGTATCGACAGTGATCGTCGTGTCGGCGGTGATGGTTGTGTCCATAACGATGTTGACGATGGAGTCGATCGTATTTCGAGCCGAGTAATTGAGAATTCGCGGGCTGTAGCTGACAATCAGCTCGTTGTACCAATGTCGCTCGAGCACACCCTCTTCGTTGAGACTGCCGGAACCGAGCGGATTCCACCGCGGTAAAGATACGCTCATGCTGGGAAGCTGATCCACTCGCCGCTTCTCATCGAGGTAATCGTCGTGTGAAACGGTTCCCGAAACCGAAACAGACCGGCCGAATTGCTTGGAGAAAGTGACCTTCGAGCGAACCACCCGGTTGAGGCGCTGATCCAGGTCGGTCGAATAATCGTTGTAGTAGGTCGGGTCGGAACGAACGTCCCCGGTGGCGCTGATTTTGAAGGATGGCGAGAAAGTATGATTGTGTTTGGCGCTGACCGTCCAGCGCGTTTCACGATTCTCCCGCCCCTGACCGGGACCGGTATAGATGTACCTGGTTTCGCGACCGTAGTTGCCTGAAACGGAGCCGTCGAACGAATACAGTTTGTTGTATGTGATCTTGTTGTAAACGTTCAACTTGTTGCGATCCTCGTAGTAATCCAGGGCTCCTTCCCAGTCCCAGTAATCGGAGGCCGCCCAGTAGTAACCAACGTTCCGAATGTACCTCTCACCCCGTTCGATATTGCCCAGAGTGAACGGCAAGAACCCGGAATGTCGCCCCTTTTTCAGAGGGAACACATAGTAAGGCAGGACCAGAACGGGGAGTCTCCCGATATTCAGCACTACCGGCTTGGCAATCAGACGATCCCCTTCGATCAGCTTCAGATGTTTCGAGTGAAAATGGAAGTGCGGCTCATCGGCATCACAGGTCGTATACCGGCCGTCCTCGAGATAAAAGATCTCCCGATCCTGACGGTAAAGATTATTCCCGTAAAAGAACCCGGTCTCGTATTTCGACTTGGACGTTACAATCCGCCCTTTTTCGGTGTCGATGGAATACTTGAGATAGTCGCCGTAAAGAGTCTCCTCGCCGTCGCGAAGCACCACCGGAACGGCGTTCGGCTGGAGATCCTCGACGAACTTGTTTTCAGAGTCAGCGGAGTCCCGGGGAATTTTGCCGGAAAAAGCCTCAATCACCCGCTCCCTCGTATCCAGTTCAATCTGGTATGCGGACAGTTGGATCAGGCTGGAGGTGGTCGTGGCATCCCGGTTCAGGGTGATGAGCGAGTCGGCCAGGTTGTACGTGATATGATGGGCGCTGTAGTCGATGGTGTCGGTGTGGAAAGCGAGCACGCTGTCATCTTTCCTCTCCGTGGTGCTCAGGTAGGTTCCGATCGAGCCGCCGATGACGTCGACCCGCTGCAATAGTTCGTCCCGCACTGTCAGGATTATGGAATCGCCCGACACGGTGTTTTCGACCGCCTCTTCCTTGCCTCGCGGCGATGGATTGTACCAGGAATAGGCCTGCCCCATGCAGGAGATGCTGTGAAGATCCCCGGCTTCGAAATCCATGATTATCCTGTCCCCCGAGAGGCGCGAACGGTCGAAATCCGTCTCTGAGGAATCGGTCGGCTCCACGAACAGCCCCTGGGCGGAGTCGATTACATCGACCCGGCGAAGGCCCTGATCGTGGGTCTGGATAGAGATCAGCTTGCCGGAAATCTCGGACTTCTTGCGAATGACTACCGGGTCCTGGTACAGATCGAGCAGGTTCAGCGACGGCCGCATGACGGCGCAGCCGGAAGTGGCGTTCATGTCGTTGGAGTTGATATGGACATCGCCCGAGGCGTCCGCCCGCTCCTTGCGGGCGTCGTACTCGACTACATCGGCAATAACTTCGACCATTTTGGAGCTGTCCGGATAGTTCAGGTAAATGGTCGGGCGGTCCAGCATGTAGAAATAATCCCGGTTACGATCGAAGAAAGCCTGGGTGCCGACCGCCATGATGGAATCGTTGTAGGACCAGAGCTCGACATAATCCCCCCGGGCCAGGGCCTGTCTCACTATCAGGTCGTAGTGCACCGAATCATCGGCAGCCAGGCGATAGTCTTTATCTTCGATTATTACCCGGCCGCGCAGCCAGACATCGGAACCCATCGCCCAGGCGGCGGAATCGCAATAGATCATTCCCGAACGCGTTTCGAAGATGACATTGCCCCGGGCGAAAATGGTGTCGGCGCCACGGGCTTCGGAAAAGACTATCTCAAAATCATCGGTATGATGAATCGTCAGGAAACCATCGGTCTGAGACCGGATCTCTCCGGCAAGCGGGAGCGCCAGCATCAGGAGGCCGAATATGATCAGTTTCCTTACCATCTTAGATTGCTTCCAGCAATATCTCCATGTATTTGTGGAGCCGCGCGGGCTCGGCACCGCCCAATTGCGCCTGGCGGTTGCTGCCACCGCCTTTCAGACCGGTCTCTTTTGCAAGTTCCCGGGCCAGGTTCCCGGCGTGAAGGTTAGACGTCTCGGGGACCGCCAGCACAAGCCTCTCCCCGACACAGAGCACGGCGAGACCTTCGATCAACTCGGCTGCCAGGGTCGCCAACGGTCCGACCACACCCGGGTCAACATCCGCAACCGCCTCCGCTATATACTTCAACTGGCCCCGCGTGTGAACGTTTTTTGCAAGTTTAGCCGCCTTTACGGGAAGCAGCTCTTTCTGCACCTCTCTAACCTGCTTCTTGAGTTCTTTGATTTCGGCGGTCATCTTCCCGAGCTTCTCCGGAAGATCCGCCACCGCACAGGTAAGATTTCGAGAGAGGTGATCGGTTACCGAAAATCGCTCAACATAGTCGCTTAACGCCTGACGTCCCGAGAGAAACCTCACGAGCGTGTGCCCTCGAGCCTTCTCCACGCCGGTTATCTTGATAAGGCCGATTTCGCCTGTGCTGCAAACGTGAGTGCCGCCGCAGGCGGAATAGTCACAGCCCTCGATCCTGATTATCCGAATCGCGCCGGTTCGAGCGGTTGGCTTGCGGAGGGGCAGCCGGGCGACCTCCTCGCTGTCCAGAAAGAGAATCTCAACGGGGGAATTTTCCAGTACCGTCAGATTGGCTATGTCCTCGGCCGAGGTTAGCTGTTCATCGGTCAAGACTTTGGTGTCAAACTGGATCGCTCCGTACTCCTCGCCCAGGTGAACCGACACGGTCTCAAGGTCATAGAGGTTTGCGAAAGCCGCCGACAGGATGTGCTGGGCGGTGTGTTGTCGACGATGCCGCTGGCGGCGCTCCCGCTCGATCTCACCCTTAACCCTCTGGCCCACATCTCCGGCCGGTTCAGGAGTTACATGAAGGACGTCACCTTCTTCCGATTCGCGGACCTCGACTATCTCTGCCCCGCCCAGAACACCGGTATCATGGAGCTGTCCCCCGGAGGTCGGATAGAATGCGGAGCGGTCAAGGACGGTGACATAGCGGTCACCTTCCCGCTCAACTCTTACAATCCGTCCCTCGAATTCGAACAGACCCGGGTCCTTGTAATAGAGCCGTTCAGTCAAGACTTACCTCATCGCTTACGGGCCTTTCCATATGCCCCGGAAAAGCCGCCTGCGCCATCGGACCGACAGTTGCCACAAACAAAAGCGACTGGCCGGTGCGGGCAAACGAACAGAGCTGAAACAGGACCAGCTCCAAGAATACGCCGACAATATTGGCCAGCCCGCCGGTAACGGCCAGGGCCAGGTATTCTATGATCACCCAGAAGATGGCCATCGGCAGAAAGTACAAATAGTATATGCTATTGAGTTTTACAAACCGACGGAAATAAAAGTTGAAGGCGGGCCGAAGCTGCTGAAGAAACTTCTCCTCGGGGTGAGCGGCCAGCCTGAAGCGCAGGATATCGGAGAGAATCGAGCCGGCGATCAGAAAGACATAGAGGCAAGCGAGGTGAACAAACATCTCCGTAAAGCCGGCCGCGCCGTAATGACCGGCGATATCCGCCGGGACAAATGAGGCAACCAGTTGCGAGGCCACGGCCAGGACGAAGTATACAAGCAACATAAACAGCGATATTATCAGGTTGCCGCGAAAAAGACCGCCTGATGCGGCAAAGAATGTCCTGACATTAAGGCGGATGCCTGACTTGAACGTATGATAGATGCCGCCGTTAAGGAACTGTCTGAAAACAAACACCGCCATCGAATAAAAGATCAGCACGGCGACAAAAGCGGGCAGGGCTTCCTGATGCCGGTGTATCAGTTCAGTAATGACTTCCAGCGACCAGGACCGGAGCAACACCGAGGAATAAGCAGAATTGTCCAGCGAAGCATTGACAGCCGCCAGCAACGGCAGGGTGAAAATCAGGGCGAGGATCAGTTTGCCGATATAGAGCCATCCGACAAGAGTAAAAGACTTTCGAAAGCTGTGCCAACCAACCCGGAGTTGCTTCATCACCAGCCCCACAGCGAGCTAAAGAGTGACTCCACAAGGAACGTGACCCCTGAAAACAGCCGCATGGCCGCGCCGACGGAGCGTTTCGTGACGAGAGAGTTGTTCAGATAGTCACCGTCAACGGCGTATTTGTAATCAGGGTCGATGATCGCGGCCAGCGCGGGCGATGTCGTCGCATACTCTATCCTGTGCCGACCCGGTCCCGGGTTCACAACCGTATCTATTACGGTGCCGTCAACCAATTCAATCCTGAGTTCGACCGGGAAACCGAGCGGATGCTGTGCGAGGTATTCCACCGAAACATTCCAGCCCGGGTTATCCTCCGAGGCGGTCGCCTGACTGTCCGGAATCTCCGCCGCCTCGGCGTTGAGCGAGACTATTGCAAAGTCAGTGTTGGTCGTGAGATCGAGGATTGTGCGGACATCCGCTCCCTTCGACTGTGGAAGATACCTGTTGGCCAAACGCACAAAGTCCTCCGGCTGCGGGTTTGAGTACATGAAAGTCTCGGCGTACTCTTTCCAGAAGGCCTGCTCGTTCCCCTCCCCCATCAACGCGCCGATCGTTTGAAGAATCGAAGTCCCCTTGCTGTAGACGGTGCGGTAATAGACGGACTGATTGTAGAACTCGTCTCCCGGACGAGTGATCGGGTCGGTCTCCATGACCGACCGGGCGTTCATGCGGTTCAGAGTCAGATGGTCGCCGGTTAAACCGAATACATCGATCAGATCGGGCTCTCCCCCGGCTCGATAATGCCCGATCTTAAGGCCCAGATATTCTGTTACCGCCTCGTCAAGCCAGGGAGCTTCGGCCTGGTTGCTGTTTACAACGCCGTAAAACCACTGATGCACCACCTCGTGAGTTATCATCGCGGCGTACAGGCGCGAGAAGGCTGTACGCGGCGGTGTCGAGGCCAGGATCATTCGGGGCTGCTCCAGCCCTCCGCCCCTTTTCAAACCGCCGATCACGATTATCAATTCGTCATGGGGATAAAGAAAGACGTAGTTGGACATGAAATTCAAAGCGGCCTCGGCGGCGTTGCGGACGGTATCCAGACAAAACAGGTCCGTCTCGCGATAGTAGATCTTCAGGGCCGCGCCCCGGACAACCGTGGAGTCCTGTTGATACCCTTGAGCAAGAAAGAGCGGCAGCCCCGAGGAAGCTTCCAGCGCCAACCGCGCGGTAGTCCGGTCCTCGGCGGTATCCACGGCCTCAACGCCCGGAGCCATCAGTTCGAGGGAGTTCGGGAAAGAGATGCTGGCTTCGATATCCAAGAGGTCGGCAGCCGGCTCGAGAAAGTCCCGATAGAAAACCCGCCGCCACTGGCCCTCTTGCCACGGCGCCAGCATGGGGAACCATCCGGTCAACAGGTACCGGTTTTGGACGCAAAACAGCCGGTCGTCACTTGTTGAAATATGGGTCGTGAACCAAGCTGTGACTTCCAGGCTCCGAGCAGGCGATACTGCGTCTTCGAAAGACACATAAAGGTCCGTACCGTCAGCCGATATTCTCTCTGTGACGTCGACTCCGTTCACGATTAGTGAGTCAATCTGGACACCACAGGAATCGTTATCGATGCAGCCGATATTGGGATAGAGACGCAGCCGCAGATCGGTCAGCTCGGTTCCCTTATCTCTTATATCAAATGAAGCGTAACCGCTGATAGTTCGGGTTTCGGCATCCAGCGAGGCGTCCAGATACAGACGATCACGAGCCTGTACGCCTGAAACCGTTAACAGCAGGCAAGCCAGGCTAAGCCATCTTATTCTCAAGAGTACCTATCCCCTCCACACGCACCTGAATAGTATCCCCGGACTTCATGGGAGCGATCCCCGCCGGGGTGCCGGTTGAAATCAAGTCCCCGGGGTTCAGAGTCATGACTTTCGAGATGTAGCTTATCAGGAATGGTATGTCGAAAATCATCAGCGACGTCCTCCCCGACTGCTTGATCTCCCCGTTGTGTATACCCTCGACCAGCACATCCCTGTAATTCAACTCCGGCACGATCCACGGCCCCACCGGGCAGAAAGTATCGAAGCCTTTGGCCCGCGACCACTGGCCGTCTTTCTTCTGGAGATCCCGGGCGGTGACGTCGTTGACACAGGTGAACCCGAATATGTACTGCTCAGCATCTTCTGCTGATACGTTGCGGGCGGTCTTGCCGATGACAACCCCCAGTTCGGCTTCATAGTCGACGCGTTCCGAAACCTCCGGATGTACGATCTTCTGTTTCGGGCCGATAATCGACGAGGGCGGTTTGAGAAAAATCAGCGGGCGTTCCGGGGCGTTGTCGGCCGACTGTGAGGCCTCGACGTGGGCGTGATAGTTGAGTCCGATACAGACGACTTTCGAGGGCTCAACCGGGGCAAGCAGGTCGACCGCCTCGACCGGTTCGACCTGGGCAAAGAACTTCCCACCCTGCCAGGGCGGGGCGTCGATCGGTCTGACAAGGTTGCCCTCGATAACGCCATAACACCCCCCGGGAAAACCGAGACTCTCGAACCGCACGTATTTTTTATTCATTGTCAGGCAAGTCCTTCTATATAGTTGCAGACAGATTCCTTGTTGGCTTCGGCGTCGTACCCACCTTCGAGAATCGAAATCAATCGGCCGTCGCATACTTCGTCGGCCAGCGACTTCAGAATCTCTCCCACCCGTTTGAAACCACCGCCGGTTATGCTGAGCCCGCCGAGAGGATCGGCGATGTGTGCGTCAAAACCGGCCGAAACCAGGATCAGATCGGGGCGATACTGCTTCAGAGATCGTGCGACTTCATGCTCGTAAATCTCAAGAAAGGTCCGGTCATCGGTGCCGGCCGGCAGTGGAAAGTTGACCGTGTAGCCGTCGCCCTCCGCCGTCCCGGTTTCGTCGCGTCCGCCGGTGCCCGGATAAAACGGGTACTGGTGGCTGGAAATATAAAGAACTTGGGAGCGATCATAGAACAATTCCTGCGTGCCGTTGCCGTGATGAACATCAAAATCGACGATCGCCACTCGCCCGGCGTGGTGAGAGTCCAGAGCGTACCGGGCAGCGACGGCCACATGGTTTACGAGGCAGAAGCCCATAGGGCGTTCCCGGCAGGCGTGGTGCCCCGGCGGCCGGCCGAGTATAAACGAGGTCACGGGTCCTTCACCGAAGGCGGCGTCGACCGCCGACAACAGCGCCCAGGTCATTCGGCAGGAAGCCTCGAAAGAACCGGCGGACTGAAAAGTGTCGGCATCGTGTTGCTCCCCCGGTGGTACTGCCGTGGCAAGCTGCGTGATGTAGGCCCTGGAGTGAATTGGGCTCAGGAGTGCTGGATCGTACTCTCTCGCTTTCAACGGCTGTGTTATCGCTTTGAGTTGCGGGGTGTCAAGCGCAGCGATGGCGGCCGCAAGGCGCTCATACCGCTCCGGATGACCCGGCGGCGCCGGGTGGGCGGAAGGTTCGGCGGCGATAGCTAATCCGATCGGATTCATAGAGTTGAATTAACGTGCCGGGAGTCTCACGGTCAACAGAATATCACACCTTCTTGAGCTTCCAGCGGCCCAGTCGGAACCAGTAGGCCAGAACAACGGCTTTCAGTGTGGTCGTGATAGTCAGGGTCCACCAGATTCCCTCAATCCCCCAGCCCAATTCAAAGGCCAAATACCAGGCCAGGGGAATGCGGGCAATCGATCCGGGCAGCATGACGACCATGGGAGGTATGGTGTCCCCTGAGCCGGAGAAAGCACCCTCGAGAATAATCTCCACTGCCATTGCAAACTGCGAGAGGCCCAGGATTATGAGATAGCCGACGGCGATTCTGTGCACCTCGGGGTTGTCGGTAAAAACCGAGGCGATGGCGTCCGGAAAGACCAGGAAGAAGAAGCTGAAGACCAGTGTGAGGGCGATGCCCAGACCGGTGGCCCCCCAGGCGCATCGGGCCGCCCGATCCGGCTTTCCGGCTCCAAGGTTCTGCCCGACCATCGTGGAGGCTGCCAGTGAAAAGCCGTAGCAGGTAAGATAAGAGAATGACTCCATGCGATTACCGATGCCCATGGCGGCTCCGGCGGTTTCGCCGAATTCGTGGACGAAACCGATCAGAAACCAGTAGACGACCACAAAAGCGAACTGCTGGCTGGAAATAGGCACGCCGATTTTCGAGATATGCCGCATGGCGGGGAGATCGACCCTCACTCGGAGCAGCCGCTCTACCCGGTAGCCCAGCTTCCCCTGCCACATCCGGCGGTAAATCAGAACAGTCCCGACGGAAAATGAGATCGCCGTAGCCACACTCGCCCCCGGCACGCCCATCTCCGGAGCCGGCCCCAGCCCGAAAATCAGGACCGGATCGAGGACAAGATTGAGAAGCACGACGGTCACTCCGACTTTCATCGGAGTCCGCGTGTCACCCGACGCTCTGAAAACGGCGTAGGCGGTCTCGTTGAGAAACAGGAGTATGCAACTGACGAAGAAGATGCGTAAGTATGGTGTCGCATGGGCCTGAGTAGCCGGACCGACGTTCATGAAGTCCATGAAGGCCGGGGTCAGCAAGTATCCCGCGACAGAAACCGAGGCGGCCACGAAAACGCCCAAGTACAGGGCTTGCTGGATGTAGAATACCGCCCGGCCGGTGTCGTTCGCGCCCACATAGCGTGAGACCAGGGCGGTGATGCCGATCGTTATCAGCGGTACTACTGAGAAGATCGTCCAGATGATAACCATGGACGATGTCACAGCGTCCTGTGCCGAGGCCCCCAGCTTACCCACCCAGTAGAAATCGGTGACCGACAGAAGGATTTCCATCGCCATACCGGCCACCACCGGCAGTGCCAGCGACAGAATCGTTCGGGCAATCGGCCCCGAGACGACTTTCTCCGAATGTGAAACCGCCTGGTTTTCGCTCACTCTTTTCATACCTTCTGCCGTAAGGCAGGAAAATCAGTCAAAGCCGTGCCGGACGCATAAATACGGAGGTCGCCTTAGGGGGACAAGACAAATCGGACGGGCGACGAGGATGTGATATCGCCGCGAGTATGCTAACGGATTTTACTCTACTGCCAGGTATGCCGGTGAAGGCGCCTCGCCGGTTCCTCGCTCCACCAGTTCTCGCCAGGGGTATCGTCCGCCGAAACGGAAATAGTTGTGTTCGAGGAACGACCGAACTTCGGGATTGCCGACCACAGTGTTGTAGTGCTCAGTCAAATAGGCCCGGGTCTGAGCGGCTATCATCTCCGCCTGGAGCTGATCGTGGTAACCGAGGGGTTGAAAAACGAAACTCTCGCTGACGGCCCACGGTTGCAGATCCTCGTTGCGCGGAAGCATGGTGTACGTTTCGAACAGCTCCCACCACAGTGTGTTGAGATCGCTGTTCGGATTGCGATAGGCCTCATATTCGAACATGGCGTTGGTGAGAAGCAGCCGAAGGTTCAGAAGATCGTGGGCTTGCCTGGCCCTTGTCACACGGCCTATCAGGTTTTCCGGTACTTGCGCGTAGGTACGAAGCCATTCGGGCTGCAAACACAGGTCCTCGAAAAACCTCCCCACGCCCATCGCCCAGGCCGGGTCGACCGTGCGCCCCAGGAGGTCCGACCCCTGCGAGGTCTCGGCGGCCCTTATCGCCTGGCCGGTCGCTCTGAAAAGATTCCGGAGTGACCGGAGGCCATCGCTGAGATGACAAACCACACGGATATCGTGAGGCAGCGAGACGACTATCGTGCGGGCGAAAGCCGGAGAGGCGCTGTCGTAAATCTCGTGAAAATAGATCGGCGAGTTATCCAGATCGAACCCAAGATCGGCGAGGCTGAGCTTCAGGAAGTCCATCTGCGAATCGGCCGCAAGATACCGGTCCAGTTCCCGCCAGACGTCGGCAGAGCTGTACTCCCAGTCCCAGATCTCCAGAACGCCCTCGCGGAAGTCGTCCCGAAGACCGGCAAGAATCTCCTGATACTGCTGTCTGGACACGGAGTCAACCCGGCTGATGAGCTGCAGATAGCCGGAGGGTTCGTTCTGCCGGGCGCTTTCGGTGAAGGCGAAGTAATTGTTGTAGCCAAATCGCTTGGCGGTCTGATTGCGCAGGCGGAAAAGCCGCCCCATCAGACTCTGGACCGCCTCCCCGGGCGCGTTGAGCGCACGGTAGGCCATTTCGCGGTCAGTGCGGCTGGTGCTTCGATCCACCTGGTTGCACAGGTATTCGGGCGTTCTAAGATCACCGCCGAACTCGTACTGCCGGTGCTGATGGTAGTCCGTCAGAGAATCGAATATACTTCGAATGTTCCGGTTGTGATTCACGTAAGAGTGCAGGACTTCAGGGTACACCAGGTCGTACCGACGCCGGTCTGTCTCTTCATCGAGCCTGCCCCGGCTGCCTCTGAACGTGTTGAACGTAGCTTCGCTGCCCGTTACCGCCTGCCGCAGGTTGTCAAAAAACTCCAGCGAATCGGCTTCCCCACCGCTTTCGCGATCCCAGCGTTCGCCGGCGATGCGATAGTCCAGCCAATTGAGCTTGAACTCAAGAGAGTCCAGGGCGGCGTTTATATCTCCGCCCGAGGGCGCACCGATATTGCCGCCGCAGGCAAACGAAACCAGCCCCAGGAGGCAGGTCAGATATGAGAAAACTTGCCGTGTGCCCATGCTATTTGTCCCCTATATGCTCGATAAACCAGGTCAGGGCGGCGTAATAGCTGCCGACGCCCAGACCCGAGATCTGCCCGACGCAGGCTCCGGCCACAACCGAATGCCTCCGGAATTCCTCCCGGCCGTATATGTTACTCAAGTGCACCTCAATAGTCCTGACGCCGACGGAGGTTACAGCGTCTCGAAGCGCCAGGCTGTAATGGGTAAGAGCACCGGGATTGAAAATCATCCCTGCCGCCTGAGGCGCCTGCCGTTGGATAAAATCTATTATCTCACCCTCGTGGTTAGACTGAAAGAACTCCAGGTCGATGCCCTCGGTTTTGGCTCGCTCGGTGAGCGCCCGGTTGATTTCCTCGAGTGTCAGGCGGCCGTATATCTCCGGCTCCCGCGAACCCAGCAGATTGAGATTCGGTCCGTTGACCACGAGAATCTTAGGCATCCTTTCCTCCCTCAGCGCGATATATACTGATCATCGACTCAAGAGCTGATTTGATTAATCGGCGATCGACATTGTCATAGATTATCGGCTTTCCAAGCCTTTCCAGCAAGACAAATCTCAGCCCTTGTGAGGATCGTTTCTTGTCGAGACCCATTGTCTGCAATACGGTATCAACATTAAGCTTACGTCGCGGCAGCAGACGCATGAATCGCTGCACAATCCGGCTGTAGCGACTCAGGCTCTTTGAGTTGTAGCCCTGAGCCTCGCCGAGCAGGAGAGCCGCACACAAACCGAGTACGACTGTCTCGCCGTGGAGAAGCCGACCGTATCCCAGCGCCTGCTCGATCCCGTGGGCGAAAGTATGCCCCAGATTCAGGTACATTCGAGGCCCTTGCTCTCGTTCATCACGGGAGACAATTGCGGCTTTGTATCCGGCCGCCTGCCGCACCAGCGGTCCCAGTTCCTCGAAGTGATACAAATCTCCCGACTCGAGGAAACCTTCGACCTGCCCCGTAAAACTGCTTCCCGAAAGCCCGGCGCACTTAAGTATCTCCCCCAGACCGGCAACCATCTGGCGGCGCTCGAGCGTGGTCAGATATTCAAGATCGGCACAGACGAACTCGGGAGGCCAGAAGGCCCCGATCAGGTTCTTGCCCCGGGGATGGTTGATCCCGGTTTTGCCACCTATCGAGGCATCAACCATGCCAAGCAGCGTGGTTGGTACTGCTCCCCATCGGATGCCTCGAAGAATTGTAGCAGCGGCATAACCGACAAGGTCGGTAGTCACTCCACCGCCGCAAGCCAGGAGAACATCCATTCGAGTTGCTTTCTGGTCGAGCAGGAAGTCATAAAGAGAAGCCAGAACGGCTGCTGACTTGGATTTCTCCCCCGACGGTATAACCATCTCCACGAGCTGCCGGGCGGGCATACCTGCCGCCGCACGGACACGTCCTCCGTGCAAAGCGTAGAAGTTGGCGTCGAAAAAGACAAACAGTCGGTTGTCTCCGACGGCTTTGCGGATCAGCGTGTGAAGGCGGTCATCCAGACCGCGGTCGATCACTATCGGATAGCTTCTTTCAGCAGCTTTTACACTAAGCCCGGTCATCATACCTCCCGATCAAGCGGTACAATTCACTCGCTGCTCCTGCCGGTGTCCTGTTGGTGGTTGAGATGGTCAGGTCGGCCCGGTTATAGTACGTCTTGCGCTGCCGGAGCAGTTCACGGATACGCCGCTTGCGGAGCTGGACCCGCGTCTCACACTTGCGGGGGGTGACATCGAGCATGGGACGATCGGTTCCATCCTTCAACCTTCTGTATATCTCGGGGGCCGAACAGCTCAGATAAATTGTCAGACCATCATCCCTGATCAGTCTTCTGTTGGCGTAATTCTGCAGTGCTCCTCCACCCACGGCCACGACCAGATTGCGTCCGGGGCTTTGCACGACACGGGCAACCTCGGCTTCCTCCAATTTCCTGAAAGTCCGTTCCCCCTTCACCTTGAAGATCTCCGGGATGGTCATCCGCGTGTTTTTTTCGATCCGGGCGTCGATATCAACAAATCGTACCTTCATTCGCTTCGCCAGGAGTTTGCCTATCGTGGATTTACCGGAAGCGGAAAAGCCTGTCAAGTAGACTCTCATAAGCAGGCCCTGCATCGAAGGATCACGACTGCGGTGAAGACCCGCGACCCGCGCCGAACACAGCTCGGAAAATCGGTTCGAATTCCACTGACTGACCGGTCCAGATGTCAAACGATCTGACGGCCTGGCTCACCAGCATCGAGCAACCGTCGATGGCCGTAATGCCGGCCCTCCGGGCGCTGGCGACCGTCCGGTTGTCATCGTTGTAGTTGAGGTCGTAGTAGACCTTCAAGGATGTGAAATCGAAGCCCTTGGGCAGCAGGGATTCATCGGGGTAGTTCCAGCCGCCCAGCGGTGTGCAGTTGACGGCTATGCTGATTCTCTCAACCAGCTTGCCGGTCTTCATTGGAGCCGGCTGAGGGATGATCTCCGGGCTGTGCGGACTGCTTTCAAAGAACTTCTTGAGCTGCTCGATCTTTTCGGCCGACCGGGCCACGACGACGAAGCGCTTGATGTCAAAATCCCGGCGCAGAGCGTAGATTACGGCCCGAGCCACGCCGCCCGCTCCCAGGATGAGAGCCGTACGGGCTCGGATGTTCGGGCGATATTCCCGCAGCGGTTCGGAAAAACCGTGGCAGTCAGTGTTGTAGCCGAGGAGCCGGCCCTCTTCGACTGCAATGGAATTGACGGCGTCCACAGCCTGGGCGATGGGATCGATATCGTCCAGATATCCTATAACTTCCTGCTTGAACGGGATGGTGACGGAAAACCCCCGGACGCCATCAAGGACGGCCTGTCTGAGGCGCGTGGGAAGTTCTCGCGCGCTCATGGAATATACCTCGAACCGCCCCGGTCGTCCGGCCTGACGAAAGATCGCTTCGAAAATCTCGGGCGAGCGGGAATAGCCTATGTCCTTCCCGACTAGGGCAAAATAGAGCGGCTGCTTCATTGGATGATCTGGCCCAGGATTTGGTAGAAGTCCGGGCAGGAGACCGCCACCACGGAATCATCGTCAATAGTCGAGGGTCCCACCGCGAAAAGGGCCGCAATGGAAAAGGCCATGGCGATGCGATGGTCTCCGAAAGTCTCGAAGTCAGCCCCGTTGGGCGCGTTCTTGCGTTCAATCACCAGACCGTCCTCCAGGACGCCACACGACACGCCCATCTTCTCGAGATTGGAGGCGATGGCGGCGAGGCGGTCGGACTCTTTGAACTTCAACTCGGCGGCGTCGCGAATTATGGTCGTACCGGGGCTGTAGGCGGCTATCACGGCCACGACCGGGAGTTCATCGATTAACCGGGCCGACATCTCCCCGGAAATCTTGCGCGGCTTCAGCTCTCCCCCGGTCACTGTTACGGTACCCCGCGGTTCCCCGCTGATCCTTTCCCGGTCGGCGATCTCGACGGTACATCCGATGTTCTTCAGGTGCTCCAAAATCGCGGTGCGGGTAGAATTAAGACCGACACCTTCGACCGTCACCGTCTTGCCCGAAACAGCGGCCGCCGCGAAGAAATATGCCGCCGTGGAGATGTCTCCCGGAATGTCGACCGTTCCCCCGGCCAGTTTGGAACTCGATCGCAGCACGATCTCTTTCTTGAACGACTCGGGCATGACCATCCGCTTCTTGCGCGGATCGAGCGGGTCTTCCTCGCGCACCGGCTTGACTTCGCGAACATCGATGCCGCCCCCCAACTCGGAGATCATCCGCTCGGTGTGGTCTCGGGTAATAAGATCTTCCTGCAAGGTCAGTGCGCACTGCGAGGCCAGGGCGGCCAGGAGGAGCGAAGATTTCACCTGGGCCGAAGGCACCGGCAAGCGGTATTCAAACGGCAGAAGTTTGCGGCCGTTGATCTTCAGCGGCAGGTGTCCTTCGGTATCAAACAGTTCTGCACCCATTTCGGTGAGCGGATCAACCACGCGCTTCATCGGCCGCGACGATAAGGAGTCGTCGCCGGAGATAATCAACTCCACACCCGACCCTGCCGCCAGGCCGGCCAGCAGCCGCGCCGTCGTACCGGAGTTGCCGCAATCAATAATCGTCTCGGAAGGCACGGCCAATTGCGGCGGCGGAGAGAGCGTCAAAGCACCGTTATCACCCGATTCCACAGTCACGCCCAACTTGCGGGCGGCGTCAAGCGAGGACCGGCAGTCGGAACCCGGCGGAAAGTTGGATACTTGCAGGGGGCTCTGGCACAGAATCGAAAGCAGGGCGGCTCGATGAGCGATCGACTTGTCCCCCGGTACTCGAATTACGCCCCCGATTCTTTTGACCGGTCGGATTTCTCTTTTCACGGAAGTGTCCTGTCCAGCACCGGCGCCATCCGGCGCATTACTTTCATCAGGCCTTCAAACTCATCCGGACTGATCGCCTGTGCGGCGTCGGAGAGAGCTTTGGAAGGCTCATGGTGCACCTCTACAAGCAGACCATCGGCGCCGGCGGCCAGTGCGGCCCGGGACAGCGGCACCACCCGGTCGCGGGAACCGGTGCCGTGGCTGGGATCGGCGATTATCGGCAGGTGGCTGTAGCGTTTGACGAACGGCACCGCCGAGAGGTCGAGCACGTTGTGGCGATGATTGCTGGCGCTTCGTACACCCCGCTCGCAGAGTATGACGTTCTCGTTGCCTTCGGCCATGACATACTCAGCCGCCATCAGGAGTTCTTCGAATGTGGCCGAGATCCCCCTCTTAAGCAACACCGGTTTCGTCGAGCGCCCGGCTTTTTTCAGCAGTGAGTAATTCTGCATGTTGCGGGCGCCGATCTGGATAATGTCGGTATAGGAAGCGACCAGGTCGAGCGTTTCCGTGTCCATCGCCTCGGTCACGATTACGAGCCCGAACTTCTGCCGGACTTCGGCGAGGATCTCCAGGCCCTTCTCCCCCAACCCTTGAAAGCTGTAAGGCGAGGTCCTCGGCTTGAACGCGCCGCCCCTGAAAATCTTCACGCCGGATGCGGCCATGCGCTCGGCGATTATCATGCACTGGTCGCGGCTTTCGACCGAACAGGGCCCGGCCATTACGGCGAACTCCCGTCCGCCGATAGTGGCGTCGCCCACTCTGACTATTGTATCTTCGGCCTTGTGCTCACGGCTGACCAGCTTGTAAGGGGGTGTAATGCGAACGACATCGCGCACACCCTTGAGAATCAGGATTCGGTCCGAATCCACCTGACCGTCGTTTCCCGTGACACCGATTGCGGTGCGTTTAGTCCCTGCCATCGGATGAGCCTTCAATCCCATGTTTTTTATTTCTTCACACACCCTGGCTATCAGTTCCGGGGTGGCGTTGCGTTCCATTACTACCAGCACTTTCGACTCCTGAAGGCCGTCTTCACAATTACATTTCCTGCGGGGCTTCGAGTCCCAGCAGATGCAGCCCTTCGCCTACCACCAACTGGACGGCTTTCACCAGCGCCATGCGGGCGGCCGTAAGCGGGGCGTTGTCGGAGATGATCTTCTCGATATTCCCATCAGCGTCTTTCCGCTGATACACCTTGTTAAACGCCCCGGCCAGTTTGAGCAGGTGCGCCGAAATGAAGTACGGCTCGTACTGCTCGCCGGCATCTACAATAACACCGGGAAAGTCGGCCAGCAATTCTATAACCCGCTCTTCCTCCGGCCCGTTCAGCAAAGTGTAGTCTATATCGGGAGTAACCTCCCGGCCGTACCGGCGCATCAGCGAACAGAGGCGCGCGTGGGTATACTGGAGATAAGGCCCGGTCTCCCCTTCGAAACTGAGAACTTCTTCCCATTTGAAGTCAACGTCCCGCTGGCGCCGCACCGAAAGCTGTGAGAAGATGACCGCTCCGACGCCGATCATGTGGGCGGTTTCATCTACGGTCGCCAGTTCGGGGTTCTTTTCGAGTATCTTCTGACGGGCCAGACCCGAGGCCTCCGAGATGACATCCTCCAGCAGGACCGTGTTGCCGCCGCGCGTAGACATGGTTTTTCCGGCAAATCGCACCCAGCCGAAATCCACGTGTTTGACGCGGCCGGTCATACGCTCGTTCGCGGGCAGTTTCTCGGCTTCCTCGAGCATCTCGATCACTTTGAGGCACTGCTTGAAATGATCCGACTGGGCGGTGTTTACCACGTACAACGACTTGCTGAAGCCGGGATATTTCTCCCAGCGATAAAGCAATCCGGCCAGATCGCGGGTAGCGTACAGGGTAGCGCCGTCTCCCTTCTTCAGGAGAACCGGCGGCAGTTGCTCATCGTTCAGATGTACCACCAGCGCCCCCTGCGAGATCGAGGTAAGTCCGGCTTTCTCCAGGCGCTTGATCGCCGGTTCCATCTCATCGTTCAACTCCGACTCGCCGTAGACCCAGTCAAAGTCGACGCCGAGTAAGCCGTACACGCGATCCATTTCGGCCTGCGAGATTTCCTTGAACGTCTTCCAAAGCTTCAGCGCCTCGGGATCGCCGGCTTCCAACTGCTGGAAAGCCTCCCGCGCCTGACTGTCGAGGCCCGGGTCCTTCTCGGCTTCGACGTGGTACCGAACATACAGCGCCAGCAGGTTCTTGACCGCATTGCCTTCGAGCGTCTTCTCATCGCCCCATTTACGGTAGGCGACGATCATTTTCCCGAACTGGGTACCCCAATCGCCGGGGTAGTTAATGCCGATCGTCGTAAAACCCAGTTTCTTATATATACGCCGCAGGGAGTGACCTATGATAGTCGAGCGGAGATGCCCGACGCCAAAGGGTTTCGCGATGTTTGGCGAGGAGTACTCAACCAGGCTGGTCAGCCCCTTCCCTTTGTCGCTGTCGGCGTAATGCGAACCCCTCGTGAGGACTTCGGTCAACACGCCGAGAGACTGCTTGACGGGGTCGATGCGGGCGTTCAGGAACCCGCTTATGGCTATGGCATCGCCGCTTGGCCAGGCTGTGGCCTCGGCCACTTTGGCCGCGATATCGGGCGGTTTGTCCTTGAGCAACCCGGCGTAACGGAAAACCGGAAAAGCGAATCGCCCCATAGTGGGGTCCTTCGGCTTGGCCAGACCGTCGTATACGACGTCGGGGTCGAAGACCTCGGTTTCTCCAACCTCTTTGAAGATATCGGGATAGACTTCGCGAAAAGCCTCCGCGGTGGCGCGGGCAAACTGGTCTTTGTACTTCTCTCTGGCCATGCTCTTTTAAGTCGTTGGTAATTCGAGGGCGTAATATCTAAAGAAAGGCCGGGATTCGCAATAATATTATGTCGGCGAGGGCTTTGCGAAATACCCTTCGTGACAGAGCTTTGGAAGAAGCGGCCCCCAAACCGGCATCCAGCGGCGGTTCATCTCCCGGAAAAGAACAGGACCGAGGCTGCGACGGGACAACAGGCGACAGTGAGTTGCCCGGCGAGCCTCCATCGCCTTTCGGCAAAAACCAATCTCGAATTCCGTATTACAGAAGAAATGTGGCAACCTGTAAGACGATGTTTCGTAGAGTATAGCAAATAACTTCTGGTATACAGAAGAAACACCATGGAGATTGGCGCATATGAAGTGGCTTTCGCGAAAAGAAGAGTTCGTGCTCCTGGCGATCCTGAAGCTCAGGGACAATGCCTATGGGGTGACAATCCGCAGCCATGTGGCCGAAGCGACGGGCAAGTACTGGTCGATAGGGGCCATTTACGATGTCCTCGATCGCCTGGCACGCAAGGAGTTGGTAACGATTAGAAACAGCGCGCCTCTAGCCGAGAGAGGCGGCAAGGCAAGGCAGTACTACGGCGTCAGTCGCCTTGGACATGAGGCACTTGAAGAAGTTCGAACGGTTCACAGTCAAATGTGGGCTGATTTCTCGGAACCGGCCACGGAATAGGTGGAGCTTGCGAAAGCAATTGACAGACGAGCTTCCGCGGCCAGCCGGCTGGCTCTTGCAGAAGGTGGTTTGCTGCAAAAACCACGAGTATGCTAGCGGTGACTTTGCTGAGATTTACCGCGATATGCTCCGTCAGGCAGGTCCCCTTCGCACGCAGCTATATCTATGGGCAGAGATAATCAGATCTTTGCCGGGTTTTATCAGTAATTCGGTGTATTGGAGTGTTGCCATGCTAAGCAATTACATCAAAATCGCTCTGAGGAACATGAAAAGGCACAAGGTACATACGTTTATTAACATCACGGGCCTGGCGCTCGGCTTTGCCTGTAGCATGTTCATTGCGCTCTATGTCGCACATGAGCTGAGCTATGATCGTTTCCATGAAAGCGCGGACCGGATATATCGGATAACCCTGCCGGATGACGTAAGTACGCCGCCCGCCCTGGCACCGACGCTGCAGGCCGTCTTTCCACAAATCGAGGCTGCCACCGGCTTTGCGAATCTGAGATGCAAACGAGTCAAGTACCAGGATCGCGTGTTCTATGAATCTCCAGTCCGGAGCGCAAGCCACGAGTTTTTTGACATCTTCTCATTTCCCCTGGTGAGCGGGGACAGGGCAAAAGCCCTGACAGAACCGAATACGGTCGTGCTCACCCAGTCCATGGCCGCCAGGTATTTTGGCGATAACGCCGATCCCTTAAATGAGATCATCACTATCGGCGACGACGAGTATCGAGTTGATGGGATTCTAGAGGACCTGCCGGAGAATTCCCATTTCGATTTGACCTGTCTGGTTTCTAACAGCTCTTTTGACTGGTATTACCAGAATATATGGGGCATGAGCTGGATGTCTACCTACGTCCTTCTCCGCGATCCATCGGATGTTACTTACGTCGAATCCAAGCTGCCGGATCTCATTACCGCGTACATTTATAACGGCAATCCCGATCATGACTGGCGTTACATCATGCAGCCGTTGACATCGATCCATCTGCATTCGAATCTGCGTTTTGAATTGGGATCCAACGGCGATTTCAGAAATATCGTTATCTTCTCCACGGCCGCCCTGCTGATGATCCTTATCGCGTGCGTTAACTTCATGAATCTGACCACAGCCAAGTCGATGGCGCGAATCAAGGAGATAGGCATTCGCCAGACAATGGGATCTTCTCGAAAGCAGCTGATCCAGCAGTTCCTGGGGGAATCCATACTCATGAGTTTCCTGGCCCTCGGCTTGGGTTTGCTCTTGGTATTTGCGACTCTACCGGTGTTTTACCACCTGGTGGGTTGCGAGATTGGTTTGATGGGAGTCAGTCCCTGGGCGGTCATTCTCGGATTGGTGGGTTTTTCGATCTTGATCGGCCTGCTTGCAGGCAGTTATCCGGCCTTTTATCTCTCGTCGTTTCGTCCGGTCAAGGTCATGGCAGGCACCCTGGCCGGTAAGAGAACATCTTCAGCATTTCGCAACAGTCTGGTCGTCTTTCAGTTTGTAGTCTCGATAGTGCTCCTTATTGGCGCCCTTACTGTCTACCGCCAACTTGATTATGTTCGAAGTACAGACCTGGGTTACAGCAAAGATCAGGTCCTGGTAATCAAGAACCTCCAGCCCGATCAGCTGAAATCTGAGACCCTGAAACAGAAACTGCTACAGCATGAGAATGTAATCTCAGTATCGAGTTCGGGTAACTTGCCCGGTGAAGAAAACGGCCGTCAGGCGGTGGCGATAGAAGGCACGGATGTGTCGGGGCTGGATCTCTACTCCTGTGATTATGATTATATGGAAACCCTGCAGATGGAAATGGTGGAGGGTCGCTTCTTTTCCAGGAGCTTCGGAACAGATACTGCTGGTCTGATCCTTAATGAACGTGCGGTAAAAGAGTACAATATAGAGAACCCTATCGGTAAGAGATTTACTGCGAGTCTCGGGCGGACCATATCCGGAACGGTGGTTGGAGTCGTCAGAGATTTCCACTTCCGATCTTTGCATGAACCGATAGCACCGCTGGGGATGGTGTACGGCATTAAGAAAGGATGGGGCATCAACTATGTGTCGGTTCGTCTGGGCACAAATGACTTGGCCAGCACGATTAAATATATCAAGAACACGTGGGAATCGGTGAACCCGGGTCAGCCCTTCGATTACGCTTTCCTGGATGAACAATACGACAAACTCTACGCCAATGAGCAGACTACCGGGAGCACTACTCTGGTATTTTGTATTCTGGCCATTGCAGTCTGCTGCCTTGGTCTGTACGGTCTCTCCACTTTTGTCATTGAGCGGCGTGTCAAGGAAATCTGTGTTCGCAAGATCGTAGGAGCTTCAATTATGGACATGGTC
>Ga0272444_10000881_pt1 | contig 30465 bp, 27 predicted proteins | sample SSMForm13_FD_201033 | JGI IMG/M metagenome (GOLD analysis project Ga0272444, IMG submission 201033) | Marine sediment archaeal communities from Little Sippewissett salt marsh, Falmouth, MA, United States - SSM-Form-13 | ecosystem: Environmental > Aquatic > Marine > Wetlands > Sediment ...
GCATTTTACGACCGGGGTCTCGGCACCGGCTGGCGTAAGTTCTCCGGCATGGCGTTCGGTCTGGGGATTTCCAAGAACATCAAGGAGTGCTACCACTTCGTTTTCGAGAACTACCAGTCCGGCGACGAGGTTTTCCTGTTCGGTTTCAGCCGCGGTGCCTACACGGTGCGCAGCCTGTCAGGATTTCTCAACCTGGTAGGGGTTCTTCCCAAGTCACGGGCGGAACTGATCGACCGGGCCTACCGGATTTACAAGATCGAAAACAAAGCTAAGCGACTGGCGGCTGCCGAGGATTTCCTCAGCCGGCACCACACCTTGAGCTGCCCGATCAGGTTTATCGGCGTGTGGGACACGGTGAAGGCCCTGGGCATGCCGCTCAGGATTCTAAATGCTCTCAATCCGATGAAGCATAAGTTCCACGATCACCGCCTGTGCGAGAATGTCAAGTACGGTTGTCATGCGTTGTCGATCGATGACGAACGCCGGGCGTTTCATCCCACCCTGTGGGAAGAGAAAGATGTGCGCGGAGGTCAGAAGATCGAGCAGGTCTGGTTTGCCGGAGTGCACACCGATGTCGGCGGCGGCTATAAGGAAACGGGGCTGGCCGATATCACTCTCGACTGGATGGTCAAAAAAGCGGTCGCGCACGGCCTTCGTATCTACCATAATCACAAAGTGAAAATTCACCCTGATCCCGACGCTATGATGCACGACTCTCGCGCGGGGCTGGGGAAGCTGTATCGCCGACGGCAGCGAACGTGGCCGCTGGAAGGAGTGAAAACGGTCATTCATCAGAGTGTGCGGGAGCGGACACTTGACCGCAACAACCTGAAAAACGGCTATTCCCCCTGGATTCTCCAACACGAACCGGCCGTTGAGCCCTGGAAGTAAAGGGGCAGGTTCTTCCTGCTCCTCAGAAAAGACCAAACAATCTTCCGGCCTCTGCGTCTTGGGTTTGCTCGGCCCGAGCCGGTCCCCCCGGCACCTGGCATGAGGCCGGTATCTGCGCCCGAGCCAGCCAAGCCCAAACAAAGGAGGTCCGATGTGAGAGAAGCAAGCCTGCGGGCATCTGTTGTCGCGCTGGTGTGCTGTGCGGTCTGTCTCTTGGGGACAATCGTCACGGCCGGCGAGAAGGACAAGATGCCGATCACGACCAGCTCCGAGAAGGCCCTGGATCATTACCTTCAGGGTCGCGATCTGACCGACAAGCTCCGTGGTCAGGAGTCGCGCACCTACTACCGGAAGGCGATTGAAGCCGATCCGGAGTTCGCCATGGCGCATCTGGCGCTGTGTCAGGCGGCCGCCACCAACAAGATGTTCTTCGAGGAGTTCAACAAAGCCCGCGCCCTGGTCAACCGCGTCTCGGACGCCGAACGGTTCCAGATTCTCGGTTTCGAAGCCGGGGGGATCGCCGGCGATCCCATGACCCAGCGCGACTACTACACACGACTGGTGAAGATGTATCCCAACGACGAGCGTGCCCACAATCTTCTGGCGGGGCACTATTTCGGATTGCTGGATTATCCCCAGGCGGTAGTCGAGTATGAGAAAGCCACCAAAGTCAACCCCGACTTCTCCCAGCCTTACAACCAGATGGGCTACGCTTACCGGTTTCTGGAACGTTTCGACGACGCCGAACGGGCCTTTAAGAAATACATCGAGCTGATCCCCGACGATCCCAATCCGTACGATTCCTATGCCGAGTTCCTGATGAAGATGGGCCGGTTCGATGAATCGATCGAGAATTACCGCAAGGCTCTTGACATCAGCCCGACCTTCGTTTTCTCCCACCTCGGTGTTGCCACCGATCTCTGTTTCAAGAACGAACACGCCGCCGCCCGCGACCAACTTCAGGTGATGTTCAAAAACGCGAAGGACGACGGTCAGCGGCGAGCCGCCCTCGGCGCCATGGCCACGACCTACGTATACGAGGGGAAAACCGATGAGGCCCTGACTGAAATTCAGAAGCAATTCGAGATCGCCCGGGGGATCAACGATACTTCCGCGATGGCCGGCGACTACAACTTCATGGGCAACATCCTTCTCGAGGCCGGACGGATCAAGGAAGCAAAAGAGCATTTCGACAAGAACCTGGCCCTGGTGGAAGCATCCTCGCTGAGCCAGGCCACCAAAGACCAGGCCTGGCTGTTTCATCTGTTCAACACCACCCGGGTCGAGATAGCACTGGGGAATACCGATCAGGCCCTGACTATGGCCAAGGACTACAAAGAGCGAGTGGAGCTGGTCAACAACGCCAACCAGATCCGGCTGGCTCACCAACTACTGGGTATGATTGGGCTGAAGACCGGCGATTATGAAACCGCCCGGCGGGAGATGGAACAGACCAACCTCCTCAACCCGCAGAACATTTACCGTCTGGCCCAGGCTCACGAAGGCCTCAAGCAGATGGGCAAAGCCAAGCAGCTGTACCAGAAGGCGGCCGACTACAACGTCGTCAACAATATCAACCTGGCTTTTGTGCGAAGTAAGGCCAGCGACAAACTGGCTATGATGTGAACGAGTAGAAGTCGCCGGGGCGGGCTACATAACCCGCTCCGGCAGTCTCGCATTCACCTGTATCCATTCGCTGCCTGCTAATCAGGTCCTAGTCCTGATTTTTGGGCATCACACGCACCTGGAGCAACACCACATCTTCTCCAACTTCGGTGCCGTCGGGGAATTCCAGGACGATGCCGCTTCCGGCCTTTGCCTTCATTGAGTCAAGCTCTTCGCCCGATATCACTTCAAACCGGCCTTCATCATCGAGTGCGCTGTCTCCGGGGCGGTATTTCAAAGCCACATCACCTCGAAAGCAACGGGGCTGCCCGTCCTCGTCGTAGGTGTCCCCAGATGAATCCTGTACCCTGATAATCTGATCTTCCTGACCCCTGTCCAGGACAGCCGATATGATCAGATCACCCTCGAACACTCCCTGATCGTTGAAGTAATCCTTCAGAGCATTCGAGACATCGGCGGGTGAAGTGCCAGCCCGGCGAAGGGCTTCTTCGAGAGCAACGCCGTTCAGTACGAACCTTCCGTCAACCAAACGAACACGCACCGGACCTTTGTCCTCAGGAGCCAGTTTCTTCACCGCCTGTGCGTAGATTGATCCGGACGATTCTCGCAGAACCGGTTCAACCGCGGGTTTCTCCTGGCTTCCCGAGAGCGAGGCCAGAGCCGCCGCGATGTCCTCCGCCTCCTGCCGGTTAGTCAACCCTGACAGAATGTACTGATTATCCGCTTCCGCTCTGAGCACGGTCACATCCTCAAAGCCTACCGCCGACAGCGCATCGGCCAGCAGCTCGGCGGAGAATCGCGGTCCGGTCTGGTCGATCAGAGTTACGCGGAAACCTGCCACGGTTGTGTATGAGAACGGAACCAGGGTTACAAAGAGAAACGCCGCCAGGGCAAACGCCATACCGGCGGCAAGGCGCCGGTGGCTTTTGGTTGTATTTTCGAGTCTTGACATAATAATCTCCCATCGGGATTGGCTTCGGGCTGCTCGTTCGACGCGCTTTCGAACAGTTTCCAGATCACTCACCGGGACATCGGTCCGGGCGACCTTCAGCAGCGCCTCGAGTTCGTTCCGGGCGAGAACAATTACCCGGCATCCGGCACAGGTCTTCAGGTGAGCGGCCAGATCCGGGTCAGAGTCCCCTGCTCCGCTAGTCAGCAGCTTTCTGGCTTCGTTGCACCGCATAAGCAACCTCGCATACTTCGTGACTTGTCGCACGGCCGACCGCCTTCAGGCGCCGCAACCGCGCGCGCATCTTGTTCTTTGCCCGGAAGATCCGTGTCTTGATCGTTCCCTCCGGCTTGCCCAGCACCGCGGCAAGATCGGCGGTCGGCCAGCCCTCGATCTCGTGAAGGGTTACTATCACCCTGTCCAGGGGCGACAGGACCGCCATCAGCCGTTCGAGCTCTCGCCGGGCTTCAAGACGGGCCTCCGGATCATCCTCCGAAGCCGGGCCGGGCCGGCTCGGCGATAGTTCAACTCTTTGGCGCCACCACCAGCCCCGGCAGCGGTTTTTGAACCTGTTGACGATTATGCGGTACAGCCAGGCACGAAAGGCCGTCTTATCGACCAGAGTGTCAAACTTGCGCATGGCCGCCAGCAGGGCGTCCTGGTACAGGTCGTCACCGTCGTCACGGTCACCGACCAGCCTGGTGCAGAAAGCCGCCGCCTTCGGATGGTGCGGTTCCAGAAGCTTCCAGAAGAGATCTTTACCCATGTTTGCTTCTAAGACACCTCAGACGGACCGCAAGTTTCACTTTTCTTGAGAGGCATGGACCGCCCGGACCCGGCACCTGGCAATTCCCAAAATCGCCGCTCGCGGCTGCAGGTTGGAAAGTCAAACCGCCCGGCCCCTGAAGGGTCCGGGCGGTTAAGATGAGGAAACAAGACGCTTCCGGCCGTCCAAAAATCAAGTCTGGAACAGATACTGCAACTTCATGAAGAATTGTCGGGAGCTCATCATCCAATCGGTCCGGTTCTCAGGACCGACAAGGAATTCGGTGTAGTCATAGGTCGAACCGATGTAGAAGACCGAGAACGGGCTCAGGCGATAGGTCAGCAGCGGGTCCACATCCCAGGTCTTGTAAAAGTCGTTGTACTGAATAACGAGTCGCACCGACATGGGCCGGGTCGCCTGGAACTGGAAGCGGGTGCGGGTAATGAAACCGTCGTACAACTCCTGCCCCGTCATTTCGTGGGTTGCCCTCTGGTAGTTGATGTTCGGTTCGATGATGAGCCGGTCGATCGGCTTCAAGTCAAGATAAGCGCTGATCGTGGTCTCGTCGCCAATGGCGCGGGCACGCCGGGCCACCTCTTTGCCATAGCGAACATAGACGCCGCCTCCGACCTGGTTAATCGGCCGCACGTTCAGGTTCGCCTGCAGGTTCCAGAGATTCTGATAGGTCATGCCGGCATAGGTTTCGGCGCCGTTGTGAAAACTGAAGCTGTAATACATCTGGGCGGTTCTAAGCCGACCATCGACATTCAGATTCAAGTCCTCGAATCTCAGATCGCCGTCGAAAGACCACCGCCTTGACAGGTAGATTTGTGGAGTAATCCGCTCAAACAAACCGGTCGTTGGATAGAAATGGTAGTTGGTGTAGAACGACAGATTCCGGTAGTCCATAAGCGGGTCGTAGCCGGACTCGGTGCGATACGAGGGACTGACCTCGTTGTAGTCCAGGGTGAAGTTCCAGGTGCGGGCCCGGCGCCTGAGCTGCGTTATGAAAGCATGACCCCAGTAAGCTTCGCCGTCGAACGCCGCCGTATGTTTCCCGTGGTCGAATTCGATACCTTCGAGACCGGCGGTCTCCAGAGAGTCGTCAGGCTCCGCCGTGTGCGCGGCCAGCCATTGACCCACGATCGAAAAATTACGCGACAGCCGGATGTCGGCATCGAGCGCCGCAATCGTCCCCGAACCGCCGCCTTCGAGACGACGATCCGTCAGGATGGCGCCGACCTGGGATGCGTCGCCGAACGTTTTCGAGGCCCTCAGGACGTTGATGTAGCTCTCGCCGGTATTGATCAGGATACTTCCCTCTTCCAGAGGAATCATATAGGGAGTGTTTTCATCGAGAGCCGAGAGGAAACCAATCCGGGTGCGCTCCATGCGGCCGGTCAGCTTGGCTGCATACCGGGGATCGTTGACTGTTCTCGTATAGAATGAGTTGAACAGCGTTCTGAAAATATCGGCGCCTTCCTGGAAAAACGGCCGCCGCTCCGGATAGAAAAGCGAGATGGTGGTATTGACGTCAATCTGGTCGGCATCGGCCTCGATCTGGCTGAAATCCGGATTGTAAGCGCCTTCGACCGTGACATCCGATGAGATCGAATACTTGGCGCCCAGGGCTAGTTCGCCCATAATGTCGCCGTTGTCGAAATTGTCCGCGTCGACAATGTTTCCCGACTGGTTGGCGACCAGCGACGGCAGGATTTCGAAACCTTTCCCGGGCTGAACGCCTCGTATACCGGTCACCGTCCCCCACTTGCAGGGGAAGCACTGCTCGTTGCGATCGTTGGCCGCCCAGGAGTACTGCTTGAAACTCTCCCGGGGGCGCTGCCGCCAGAAGTCGACCTTCCACGCCTGCTCTTCCCGGACCGGGAAACGCATCGAGGCAAACGGCACGGCGATCTCGACCTGATAGCCGAAATCGGTGATTCTGGCCGCGGCGTTCCAGATCAGATCGTAGCCGTGATCCTCGCCGACAATGCTGGTCCACAACATGTCTTTCTGGACACCGTACGGGTTGACGTGGAACTCGTAGGCCCACGAGGCATCGCCGTAGGTATCGACCAGCAGCATCACGGCATCATCGCCGTTGAACTGATCCCGCTGACACATGGTGGCGCGGATGGTCGAGGGGTCGTCGTAGCACTTGAAAGCTACATAAAGGTGATCGTCGTCGTAGGTGATAAAAGCCTCGGTTTCAACTTCCGGCGCGGTGTTTTCGCCGGGGAAACGTTCGACGAAGTTGGTGGCCTGAACGGCCTGGCCCCATTCTGACTCTTCGATTTTGCCGTCGATCCTGATCCCGTTTCTGGCCCTGGAAACCTCAAGCGTGGGATTGAAGACCGGCTCAAAAGACTTGGTGGCAAAAGCCGGCGCGCCGGGCAAGAGTAAGAGTACGAGGGGAGCGACAAGACAGGATACTGTCTTGAAAGTGAGGTGCATTCTCATTCCTGGACCCTTTCTGGAACTTGGTCGGGGTCGGCATGGGTTGGTGCCCCCACGCTCTTCCGATTTCGCCTTCTTCCGCGATCCCCTTAGCGGGAAATCGCCCGTATCATCTGACCTGTGCCCAAGGTCCCAAAAGAGCCTAGTCCTTTGACGAGAAAATCAGGAACATGTTCAGTAAATATGATAAAAAACGTGTCAGATTTGCAGAAATCAGTTGAGATAAGGGTTTGCGGGCGTTGTCCCGTCGGAGTTGCTAAGTAATTAGTTACTAATCAATTGAACTCATCAGCGGAAAAGTATCCGTGGAATCTGAGGCGACCGGATTCCGAGCTCTCAGCCGGCATACGCGGATAAGCCGTCCAGGAATAATTGCACCGCCAGGGCGACCAGCACCATGCCCATCAGCCGCTCCACCGCAATCAAACCACGCCGGCCCAGGAAACGCGCAAGGTAGGTGGAGAAGAACAGCACGAGGAAAGTCCCCACCCAGGCCAGACCGGCCGCGGCCAGAAGAATCAGATGGGCACCTTCGGGGGCCGATGCAAAAAGAAGCAGAAAAGCCAGCACCGAGGGCCCGGCAATCAACGGGACGGCCAGCGGTACCAGCAGCGGTTCGCTGTCGGGATCGGGTGTCGTTTTAGTGTCTTTGGAGGGAAAGACCATGCGCAGCGCGATCAGAAACAGGATGATTGCCCCGGCAATGCTGACCGACTCCTGACGAAGGCCCAGGATGCTCATCACGTACTTGCCGCCGAATATGAACACCACAATTATCACCAGGGCCAGGATCAGCTCCCGCACCAGCACGCGCTGTCGCCTCTCCGGCGGGACGCTTTCGAGAACCGAGAGGAATATCGGGATATTCCCAAACGGATCCATTATCAGAAAGAGCGTCACGGCGATTGAGAACAGGTCCACCTGAAATCCTCCGGAAAAGCAGGGGTTGACGACGAACTGTCGACCGTCAGGCGCAGGGTAGCTTTCGGACTTACGTAACGCAACTCAAAAACGGCGGGGCCCACCGGCTGGAACATCGGTAGAAACACGGCAAATGGGTCTATGTAACAGGATCGCTGAACATTTGAGGTCGTGATTCGTCTAATAGGCAGTCAACGTCAATCAAGGTCACCAGGGCACCAGGTGAGAATCGTGAGGATGAGATTCCGAATTCGAGCAGGAAGCTCGGGAGCGAAGAGTGACCACCGCCGTGTGTTGCACCGGTAATCGCGGCTACCTGTTTATCATCGGTACGAATACCGGGATCCAGTCACGGTTAAAGGGATATCCCCCTCATCCCTTGGAGCACACATCAACGAAAGGGTCACCGGGGGTAATTAACCTCGGTGACCCTTTGTACGTCACTGCAAATCGTAATTTCTAGAATCGCTCGGTGTAGATGTGGCAGTACGGCCGTTTACCGTTTCGCTCGTAATAGTCCTGGTGGTAGGCTTCGGCTTTCCAGAACTTGTCGGCCGGAGCCAGTTCCGTGACGACGTCATAACCCTTGTTTTTGAGAATCCCGATCAGCTTCTCGGAAATGTCCTTCTGCTCATCGTCTACGTAGAAGATGGCCGAGCGGTACTGGCTGCCGATGTCCGGTCCCTGACGGTCCTTCTGGGTGGGATCGTGAATTTCAAAGAAGAGCCGGGCCAGCGTCTCAAAATCGGTTTTGGCCGGATCATAGACGATCTCGACCGTCTCGGCGTGGCCGGTGGTCTTGCTGCAAACCTCTTGGTACGAAGGGTTGTCGGTACGACCGCCCATGTAGCCGGAGGTCACCGAGGTCACACCTTCGGCCTGCGCCAGCAGATGCTCGGTGCCCCAGAAACAGCCGCCGGCGAAATAGGCCTTTTGGCTGGCCACCGTCTCGGAGTCCGGGAGAAAATTCAGGGAGATGGAATTCACGCAATGCCGTGTGTCCTTGGCAGTGAACCGCTCTCCTTCGAAGACGTGCCCCAGGTGGCCGCCGCATTTGGCGCAGGTGATCTCCGTCCGGTGACCGTCGGCGTCGGGCGTCCGTCTGACCGCCCCCGGGATCTCATCGTCGAAGCTCGGCCAGCCGCAGCCGGAGTCGAACTTGTCGCTCGACCGGTAAAGAGCGGCGCCGCACTGCTTGCAGGTGTAAGTGCCCTTCTTCGAGAACTTGTCGTACTTGCCGGAGAACGGCGCCTCGGTTCCCTTGTGGACTATCACCCGCTCTTCTTCAGGTGTAAGCTTGTTCAGCGTCATCGTCTTCTTCTTCCCTTCGCTTTCCTCGGACATGGTGAGCAGCGCTGCCAGGCTGATTACCAGGGCGACGCCAAGCGCCGTCCAGACGAGCCCGGTCTTGCGTCGTCTTCTACGGTCAGTCATTGTTTTCGTGCCTCCTTGAGTCGTGCTTCCGACGTCTTTCCTGCTCCGGCTGAGGCCTTTCTAACTAAGACAATACTCGTCTATAAATGGTTCCGGGGATTGGTTATTCCGCAGATTGCAGCTGAACACAAAGCGACTCCCCTGACCCGCCGTCAACGTGCATAGGCAGCCGGAGATCAGAATCATCGGCACGCTCTAAAGGGCCGGGCTTCGGACGTACTGCGGGCTCAGGTCCCGTTTTTGTCGCCTTTCCCCCCTTCGTCGCGCCGGAGTCTCCCCGACTCCTTGAGAGCGCGACGAAGCAGGTATTCGATGTGGCCGTTCAGACTCCGCAGTTCGTCATCGGCCCACTTCTGAAGGCTGCTAAGAACCTTTGGATCGACTCTTATGAGAAAGGGCTTACGTTCCGCCACAACTACTGATACAGGGTGCCGGTGTTTATAACCGGCTGAGTCGAGGTTTCGCCGCAGAGCACCACCAGCAGGTTGGACACCATCGACGCTTTCTTCTCATGATCCAGCTCGATAATCTGCTTGGCCGAAAGCTGCTCCAGGGCCATTTCTACCATCCCCACCGCACCTTCAACTATAAGCTGCCGGGCGGCCACGATAGCACCGGCCTGCTGGCGGCGAAGCATGGCTTCGGCGATCTCCGGAGCGTAGGCGAGATGACTGATACGGGCTTCCTTGACGTCCACACCCGCCTCATCCAGACGATCCTGAATCTCCACGCGCATCTTGTCGGAGATGGTCGGGGTGTTGCCGCGCAGTGAAATCGTATCGTTATCGTGAGTGTCGTAAGGATACTGGGTAGCCAGATTCCTGATCGCCGCCTCGCTCTGAATCCTCACGAATTGCTCGTAATCGTCGACCTGGAAACAGGCCTCGGCCGTGTCGATTACTTTCCAAACGACAATGCCCGCGATTTCGACCGGGTTACCGTCGATGTCGTTCACTTTCATCCGGCCGGTCTCGAAATTCCGGACCCGCAGGGAAACCCGCTTCTTGTTGTAAAACGGGTTAGCCCAGCGAAGACCCTCTTCTTTGGCCGTGCCGACGTACTTGCCGAACAACTGAAGGACCCGGGCCTCGTTCGGATTGACCATGAACAATCCAAAAAGCAGGAACAGGTTGACCAGAAGCCAGACCGCCGCCACAATCTTGATTACCGGCGGCAGGAATATGACCGCCGCCACTCCGATCAGTAAAGTCAGAAGCAGCAGGATCAGGACTCCGAGCCCCGACGGTACTTTGCGTTCACGTTCTTTTAGCATCTTATTCTCCTCCTGTCTAATGATATCACATTGATATTACGATGATATCGACAGAAGTATTCAAAAGCAAGGCGGATTTTTTCAAAATGACATAGGTTTTTTGGCTAAAATATATTCTGACAAGAACTTAACTGCTAAGTTCTTTGGGCCGTGAGAGGCTGGGTTCAGTCTTGCCACCAGGCCCGAGATTCGAAAGGCCGGTCGATATCCACCCTCTCCCCCAGCCTGGGAGTAAGAAGCTCAACGCCGTTAAGGGCGGCCGAGGCGGCGGTGTTCCTTATCGGTTCATCCCAGTCGTGCAAAGCCAGATCAAACGTCCCCCAATGAACCGGCAGGAGCTTCTTTCCCTTAAGCGCCAGGTGAACCTCGATCACCTCCTCCGGCGTCATGTGGATCAACGGCCAGCTTTCTCCGTAGGCGCCGATCTGGATGATGGTGAGATCGAAGGGGCCGTACTGCTCGCCGATGTTGGTAAACTCAGCCGAGGGCCCGGTGTCACCGCTGTAAAAAACGCGGTGGTTGGGTCCGAGGAAAGTCCAGGAGGCCCAGAGAGTCTGGTCGCGGTCCAGCAGGCTGCGCCCCGAGAAGTGCCGGGCCGGAGTGCAGACCAGTTCCAGAGGGCCCCGGTTATAAGACTGCCCCCATTCGAGTTCCACAATCTGCTTCTCCGGTACGCCCCATACTTCCAGATGCGCCCCGACACCGAGCGGAACGAAAAACGGCGGTCCTTGCTCCGAGAAGAAGCGCACAGAACTCATTTCGAGATGATCGTAATGATCGTGTGAAATAACCACGGCGTCAACCGGCGGCAGGTCTTCGCGCATCACGGGTGTCGGCTGGAAGCGCCTGGCGACTCCGGCTACGGTCGAGGCATTCTCGTCGAACACCGGATCGATCAGGAGCACGGCGCCGTCAAGGGCCATCAGCACCGTTGAGTGCCCGAGCCAGATCACTTCCAGGGCGGTGTCGGACGTGGGAAACTCAGAAAGGTCGGGTTTGACCGACGGCAACGGTCCGGACGGTTCGCGGCGGTCGCTGCCGAACAGAAATTCTCTGGTCGACGACCAGAAGCTTCCGCCCAACATCACTTCCGTCGGCTCAAGGTTGACGAACCGACCGTCCTGGTAATGGGGGGATTGTTCTATCCGTTCCAGTCTCGGGCCGGAAGCCTCGCCGCCGAGGGAATCAAAATCTACGAAAGAAACGGCCAGGACCGCCACGAGAACAACAGCGCCCCCAAGGATGACGGCTGCTCGCTTGAGCAGCTTCTTCATTGCGACGCGCCCTGCCCCGGAGGCCGGCTCCTGCTCTTCCCTGACGAGGCCGGACCGGTGATCAGCAGACAGCGGTAACCTTCCTTGCCATAGCGGCTCATGCGCAGGAATTCCTCTTTCTCGATCTTGATGTGACGGGCCCGTGCCTTGTTCTTCTTGTAAGAGGCGATATCGGGATCGTGAATGTACACGTTATCCTTGTCGAACCCGGTAACGACCACCCAGTGCGGCACCTGGTCACCGGTAAGACGATAGGTGCTGATCAAAGCTATGGGCACGAGTTTTCGATAGATGGCCGAGACGATTTCTTCGATGCCGTAATCGCAGATTATTCTCTGGACGCCCGACTTGCGAGCCTGGCGCTTCATATCGTTGTGGACGACCTTCATGATCTCCCGCTTTTTCGGGGTGCGCACGGACTTGAGCATGGGGGTAAAATCAAGCGAGATCATCACTCGACAGCTCAGGCCGCGATCGACACAGGAGAGAGAGAGGCCGTAAGGATCGGTGCCGGCCATTCCCGACATCATGAACACGAGGGTGGCTTCTTTCCAGATTCTCATCTCCATGGTGCGGGTCAATTCCTGCTTCGGGCGAAAGAACTTGAGAGCCATCATGACGCAGGCCGAGCCGCAGGTGAAATCCAGCGTCTGGGCGTAATAGGGGATGTCCAGCCTGATCTTTGGTTTTGCCTTCAGGCGTATCCGTTTGGACATCTTGTATCCGGCCATGCCGTCCTCGTAATAGTCCGGCAGGCTCTGCCTTATGACATAGCCGTGCTTCTGATAGAACCCGATGCCCCCCTCGTTGTCCTGCCGGACCTCAAGGGTGATATCGGAGCAACCGCGGCGCGAGGCCTCAACTTCGCACTCGTGGAGGAGCTTGCGGCCGAAACCGCCGCCCTGGCAGGCCGGGTCAACCACCAGGTTGTAAAGCCTGGCCGCATGATGGGCTTTTCTATACAGTATGTAAGCCGCTCCGATCACTTCGGAGGCCTGCTCCAGTACGAATATGGTGGCGCGTGAACGGCCCAGCAGGTATTCGATCTGCTCGGCGTTGAAGCGGTCGACCTGAAAAGCAGCGACTTCGAGTTCGGCCAGCCGCTTCACATCCTTCTCAGTGGCCATACGAATGTGGGACCTTCGAGTCATTCTCACCTCAGCTTGGCAGGAGGAAAGTCACCAGGCGCTCGTACAATTCGGAGCTCGCCCGATCTTCCTCGCCGGCGTTGATAGTCGGGTTGTCGTTGACTTCGATAACCACAAAATCATCGCCGGTCTGTTTAAGATCGACACCGTAGAGCCCTTTGCCCACGGCGTCGGCTGCCCGGACGGCTGTTTTTAGCAGGGCCGAAGGTACCTCGGTCAGTTTCATCGGCTTGACCGGTCCCACCACGGTCCGGCCGTCCGGCGTGTGCGTGAGGATTTTCCAGCGTTTCCGGGGAATCACATACTGGCAGACGTACAACGGTTCGCCGCCCAGCACACCCACCCGCCAGTCGAAAGTCGACTTGACGAAACGCTGCGCCAGGATGCGGTCGGACCTCCGCAGATACCGTTTGGCCACGGTGACGAACTCCTGGGGCGTCGAGACCTTCTCCACGTACATCGAGAAACTGCTGTTGGGCGCCTTGAGCACTACCGGGTCGCCGAGTTCGGCCAGGAGCTCCCGGCCCAAGTCCAGGCTGATTTCATCCTCTTCAATTATACGCGTTCCCGGTATCGGGACATCGGCCGCCATCAGGTGCCGGTACATATTGACCTTGTCACAGCAGATACGGATCGAGTCGGGGTCATCGATAACCCTGAGTCCGTGCATCTCGGCCGTCCGCGAGGCCACGTAGGCCGAGTTGAGAGGATCGGTCAGGGCGCGAATGTATATAGCGTCGTACTCGGGAATTTTGTACATGTCGGGTCGGAAGAGGAAATCGACACGATGCCCCAGCTTCCGCGCCACCTGGCTGAGCCGCATGAGCGCGTTCATGTCATCCGAACTGGAGATGGTATACCGCTCGACGTATATGCCTAGCTGTCCCATTGGATACGCTCCTCGAGGTAGTAGAGTTCGCGGGGGCGGAGAATCTCGAAGGGCAGCGGCGAGATGTCGCTGAGCAACATGGTGCCGTCGGCAAGACGCACCACCCTGACCCGTGCTACGGGTATGTGAAACACCTCCCACACTTTGCGCGCGACTTCCTTAAAGGCTCCCGAAGCACAGCAGCCGAGCACCGATCGGAAGTATATGATCCGGCTGTTCTCGGGAAGTTCCTGGCAGCAAACCGCGTAAGTGTAGTTACGGGTAAGCGATTTGGCGATGCTGCCGGCCCGGCCCGGTTTTCGCACCACCCGACCCTTGAGAGTGAACGGGTTGATCGGATCGACTATCACCGGCGGCTCGAAATAACCGTTACTGAGATAGTTTTCGGGGACGGCCACCCCGGACAGGCGCGCTTTCTCGAGAAAGAGCGGCGGCACATAAGCGTCCAGCATCTCCCTGCACGTGGGCAGGACCTCCCGCCCCCCGTTTTCCAGGTCCTGGGTGGCGTAATACGCCAGGCCCAGATAGTCGTAATTGCCGGCCAGGTTGACCAGGCAGCCGGCCTCGCTCCATCGCCCGACAAACCGGCCGGCGCGGGCCCGTTTCAGAAACTCTTTCAGACGCTCCATCGGTCTTCTTTTTCTCCAGTCAAACGAACTGCGGAAACTGCCGTTACCGCTCCAATAATGAGAGGCCTGACTGGGAGCACAAGAAGATTCTTCGACCGGCTGAGAGTTCTTCGCCGACCGCCCCGGTAGTCATCCTGCCGAGAGCTGTCATTCATTCCCATCCTTGACTGCCCCTTCGTATTAACTTAGCTTGCGTTCGAATCGCGCGGGCACTCTCGACCAGCTGCAAACACACTTATGAAGAAAAACCTGACCTTCCTGACATCCCTTACCCTGGCCCTGGCGGCTTACGCCTACCTGTCGCGTTCCTTGAATTTCATCCAGGACGATGCTTATATCACTTACCGGTATGTGGCTAATTACCTCGATGGTCACGGGCTGGTGTACAACCTCGGGGAGCGGATCGAAGGTTTCACCAATTTCGGATGGGTCGTACTGCTGGCGGCCGGGGAGACTGTGGGCCTTGATCAGATGTGGCTTTCGCAGTTGGTCGGGTTTCTCTGCGGAGCGGGCATCATAATCCTCACCCTGCTTCTCGCACAACAAGCGTTCGAAGACGAGTTCAAATGGTTCGCCCTGGTACCGGTATTGCTGGTCGGGGCCAATATGTCGCTGGCCTACTGGGCGCCGGCCGGACTGGAGACGGCCGCTTTCGGGTTCCTCACGCTGCTATCGCTGTGGCTGTACCTTCGGCGCAGTTGGCTGCTGATTTTCGCCCTGACGCTGTCCGTGTGGATGCGTCCCGAGGGCGCCCTGATCGCCGGCATGCTGATCCTGACAGAATTCCTCAGTGAGTTGACGGTACCCAAATATACTCTTCTCGCGGCGGCAGTCGCACTGGTGTTATCGCTGCCGATGGTAGGGTTCAAGCTGCTTTACTTCGGCTCAATCTTCCCCAACCCGTTTTTTGCCAAAACCGGTTTCGATTCGGTGCAGTTGAGCAACGGCCTTGAATATACCGGGAGATTTCTCTCGCACTACGGCTTCTGGGGAGCCGGGCTGCTGATCCCCCTGCTCTTGATAACCAAGCTCTCGCGCCAGGCACGCGCGGTCTGGCTCTTCACCGTCTTCTGGTTCGCTTACGTGGTGCTGATAGGAGGGGATGTTCTGAAGGTCCACCGGTTTTTCGTGCCGGTGATGGGGCTGTCGGCCGTACTGCTCGTCCTCTCGCTGCGCCTTCTGACAGCCTGGCTGCGCCCTAACCGGCGGCACATCGTTCTGGCCGTTGCCTCAATGCCTTTGTTGTATTTCACTTACACGCTGCCGCGTGACTTTGTCCTCAGATACAACAATGAGGAGAAGGGCTTCACCTATAAGATGAGTTTCATGGCAAACTCGATGAAGGACGCCGATTCAACGAACTTCTCCGTCGCCGTCGCCACTATTGGCATTTTTGGCTATGAACTTCTCGGGCATGACATCATCGACATGGTCGGCCTGACCGATTCAACAATCGCCCGACACTCCGAGGATCCCATTCCCGGGATGGAGACCACCTGGAAGGAGCAGAAGCACAACAGCCGCTATTTGCTGGAGCGGGCCCCGGATTACATTCTCTTTTCGACCAGCGTGAAACCATCGGCGCCCGCCGAGCGCGCCCTGCTGCTTTATCCGCAGTTCCTGAACTCGTATCGTACGGTGGGCTGGTTCTTCAAACGTCCCGGTTCCAGCAGCGAGGGCGTGGTGCAGGCGGCGTTCAAGAAAGTGCGGGAGATCGAAGGTGTTCCCCGTCCGACCTACCCGGTAGCGTACGTTCAGTACTACAAGACGGGGCTGGACAATATCTTACGCGTAGACCACGCCCGGGCAATCCAGTACTATGATCGAGCGCTCAGCGTCTCGCCGCGGCCGTACAACCCCTATATTCTGTATCACAAGGCGTTCAGCCTCATCTTCCTGAACCAGCGCCGACCGGCTATTAAGCTCCTTAACGAAATCCTGGCCCAGGACTCACTGATTTACGAAGCTCACCAATGCTGTTACGTATACGCGGTGCTGAGTCAGGATAAGGCCCGCGAGGCGATCCATGAACGCTGGCTGAAGAAACTCGTGCCCTGGTACTGGCCGAAGATACGGGACGATGCCCGAAGGATAGCCGGCCCCTACGGCGTACCCCACCCGGAGTTGTACCGGCTGACCGATTAGCGGTACGGCGGTTTCCCGCGAACTAGTATCGCTCAACAGAAAAAAGAGGGTACACTTAGACCTCTTTCGCCAACCTTTCGGCCACCTGAAATCTCCACTGAAGTTGAGGATTCGCCGAGTCTGTCGATAGAAGGATAAAGGTTAGCAGTCGATTGGAGATCGAAATAAGCGGGATCATGAAGGATTACTCGTTGCCGTTGACCGCCTTCCTTCGTTCCGGCACCCTGTTTACCGACGATGATCTGGATGAGGCTGAAGATCGCGCCGAGCGATTGGGTGGCTCCGTCCCCGATCATCTCTACATCCTGGAAGCGGACAACGAAAACAAATTACTACAGGCCATGTCCGAATGTTTCGGCTGGTCAACTGTATCCATTTCAGGCCTGGAACCGTCGCCGGACGCCCTCGGTCTGATCTCCGGCGAGACCGCCTGGGAGACGAAAGCTCTCCCTTTCGCCGTGGATGCTGATACCGGCCTGGTCAGGATTGCCTGCCTGAACCCCGAAGACTCCGGTTTACGGCAGCAGCTCGAGGATTGCCTCCCCGGCAGGACGATCGAACTCCACGCCGCGGTCGGTCCGGCCCTTGACTGCGCTATAATCGACTGCTACCGCCGGATCACATCGGAAGCAGACAGCGACAGCGGCCTGGAAGGCGGCGAAGCGGATGCGCGCGAGGGTTATGCTGCGTCGGAGAAAACCGCTCTTCTGGTCGATCCGGAATGGGACGGCCGAAGCCACCTGGCCGGTGCACTGATTGATGAAGACTATCTCGTCGTGGCCTGTCAGACCCCGTCGGAGGCTCTTGAAGAATTCGAAAGCCGCCGGCCGCGGTTGATCCTGATCAAAGATATTCACCGCGTTCGCTATCAGAAGCTTCTCGAAAGATCGGCCGAACTCACCCCGGATTGCACAGTCCGGTTCTTTTCAGACATGACCGATCTTCTGTCCCCGGTGCCTACAGCCGCCGACCGGGATCTTCTTCTGAACAACAACCTTCACCTGGCGACGGCGGCGATGGCTTCTGTGGCCGGAAGGTCCCCGGAGGAGTCCGTTAGGACGGGCCGGTATGTCGACCGGCTGTGCCAGCGCCTTCGGATAGATTCGTACACTCGCCTGGTGCTGGTCAGCACGGCCTACTTGCTGGACATCTCCAGGTTGTACTTCAGGGACGAACCTCCTTCAGACCGGGAGACGATGCTCTACCGGATGCTGACGGCCGCCGGTAACAACCTGATCCACTCTCCGGCGGTGCTGAAGATGATTCGACGAATGTATCCCGATCTCAACCGGATGAAAGCCGAGGATGTCCGCTCAGAGGAAACCGCCCACGGAAATATTCTCACCGTGGTGGACTTCTACCTCAAGCATTTCGGCGGACACAAACGCCTGACCCCGCACCGGTATGAATCGATACAGCACAATCTCCGGGCACAGATCGGCGAGATCCTCGTTCCCGAGATCACCGAGGCTTTTCTCGAATTGCTCCATGAGGAAGTCGACTACAGCCGGCACGATCGGTCGAAGAAAGAGATCCTGGTACTGGACGAACTCGGAGTGGCCTCGTCGGCCTTGACCGACCAGATGAACTCGGCCGGGTTCGAATGCATCGTGACCATGTCGCTTAACCAGTTCCTTTATCGGTTCAATCAGCACCGTCCGGATTTCATCACGATTTTGGCCCGTGGGGGCTCGGAGCAGGTACAGCGCCTTATCAGCTACCTGGCGGCTTCGGGCATCGTCTTCCCCGACATCCCGTCGTTCGTGTTTCATGAATCTTCCGATTCATCCCTTATCGCCCCGTTGCTTGAAATGGGAGTCCGCGATGCCTTCCGGTTCCACGGTGACTGCGGGATTCTACGCGTGAGGCTTCAGCAGATCCTGGCGGCGCGCGAAAGAGAATCGCTGGAACGCCTGCAGGTCTTCCAGGATATGGGCACTCATGGAAGCCTCGAACATATGAATGTGATTGATCTGCTTCAGGCGGTAGGACCCGGCGACAAAACACTGCGCATCAGCGTCACGGCCCGAGCCAAGCAGTTGACGATGTATCTCGATCATGGGAAGTTGCTCTATGCGGAGTGCGACGGCAACACCGGCGCCAGCGCGATTTTCGAGGCCCTGAGTTGGGACGCCGGTATCTGGTCGGTGGATCACATCAAGCCAAGCGACCTTCCGGAGCCGAACAACGAACGCTCGATCGACTCGATCCTGATCGAAGGCTGCACTAATATCGATGAACTCGGGCAGAGCAAAGCACCCTCCGAGGAAACGGCCCCTGCCCCCGTCTTCTGATAGCAGAGTGGGGCTGTCTTCAGACCCGCCAAAGTAAGCCAAATCGGGAATTGCGGCTCCGGCAGGTTTGAAGACAAACCTTCCCTGTAAATGGCGGCTATTTACCCTGTTTTTTCTCTCTCTTCTCCTGGCGTTTTTCCTTGATGGATTTCTGAGGTTTCTTTTTCGTTTCTTTTTTGGACTTGTCTTTTTGATGAGCCATAAGCGGACCTCCTCAGTTTAACGTCAGTTTACCACAAAAATGTCCGCAATCTCGGGGGCTTTTGTCAACTGTTTTTGAAAAGTTTCAACTGACAGGGGGAGATCTCCTCACGGATCAGCAGGCCGGGCGGCACACCTTTGTCAGGATGGGATCTGCTGGCAGGTCGGGAGCGATCGGCAGCCCTGGGACGGCCGGCCTCGTCTGCCCCCACGCAGTCTTCCGGAACCTAGAAACACCCCTTGGCTACGATTAACGGCACCAGGAGCCAGGCGAGGCCCTTCGCCGTAAAAAACAGTAGACCGGCGATGCCGAATTTCTTCAACAGCCTGTTCATGTGGCCAGCACATCGTACGTGCAAAAGCGCGATTTCATCGGCGGCTCTTCGCCGCGCGCCCGGGCGGCTTCAAGGTCGCTAAACCCCCGGCTGTGGCCTTTCACAAAAGCGTTCGATTTGCTCCAGGCCTTAAACGAGCCTTCCGAATCCCACTCGCTCACGATCAGATAATCCTGTTCCTCCTCGTGCGGTTTGAGAACGTGCATCCGCCTGAATCCGGGCATCTCGTCGATCGCCCCGGCGCGGCTGGTAAACAGCTCCTCGAATCTCTCGCGGTAAGTTTCGGTGCAGGTTATGTAGTTGATGGCAACAAACACACGCAGTTCCTCCCGACAGTGTTAACAGAAAGCCCGGTCGGCTCCTTTAAGAGCCGCCTTGCGAAAGTTAAATGCAAATGAACTTCATTTTCATTTATGTCAATATATAAAACTAGAGTAATTTTATCAAGTATACGTTCCCGCTTCTCGGACCATCCGGGGGTTTCTGATCGTCTGGTAACTTCCCTGTCTCCAGTTGACACAAAAAAGCCTGTGGGCGGCGTACAATGGACTTGACACTGTCTAAAACGATAACTATTCTATAGCAATGAACAACGCCATCTCCATGCTGCGGCAGTGCGATATTCAACCGACCCCGCAGAGAATCGCCGTAGTCGAGCACGTCTTGAAGAACCAGACGCATCCGACCGCAGAGGAGGTTCTCGAACACGCCCGACGCAGGTGCCCCACGGTCTCCCGGGCCACCGTTTACAACACGCTGAATCTTCTGGTCGACAAGGGGCTGTTGAAAACACAACTGCTCAGGGAAGGGACGGTGGTATTTGACCCCAACGTGAACAGCCATCACCATTTCATCGACGAAGAAACCGGGGACATTTACGACATCCCCTGGGAGCAGCTCGAGGTTAAGGGGAAACGGAATCTTAAGGGATTCAGGATTCGGGAGTATCAGGTAATCATGCGGGGGACGCGCAGCGGCCGCAAATAACTCTTTTTTTGATCGTCAGCTAAACCAAGTCTAACTTTAGAATTGCTCCGGTAGGACAGGATTATATTCAGCAGATAACATAAAAAAACACGGAGGATGTAATGCCAAAGAAGAAGAAGCAACTGACCACTGCCGCTGGAATTCCAGTCGGCGACAATCAGAACTCCCTGTCCGCCGGTGAGCGCGGACCGCTGCTGGTTCAGGACTGGCAGCTTTTCGAGAAGCACGGCCATTTCAACCGTGAGCGCATACCGGAACGGGTGGTGCACGCCAAAGGTTCGGGTGCGTACGGCACGTTCACCGTCACCCACGACATCACCAAGTACACCAAGGCCGGGGTGTTTTCAAAGGTCGGCAAGAAGACCGATTGTTTCCTGCGCTTTTCCACCGTCGCCGGCGAGCGCGGCGCCGCCGATGCCGAGCGGGACGTCCGCGGGTTCGCCCTCAAATTCTACACCGAGGAAGGCAACTGGGACCTGGTGGGCAATAACACGCCGGTGTTTTTCGTGCGGGATCCTTACAAGTTTTCGGACTTCATCCACACCCAGAAGCGTATGCCGAAGAATAACATGCGCAGCAACAAGGCGCAGTGGGATTTCTGGTCGCTCTCACCGGAGAGCCTTCACCAGGTGACCATTCTCTTTTCCGACCGGGGTCTCCCCCGCAGCTATCGCCACATGAACGGTTACGGCAGCCATACTTACAGCTTCATCAACGCCAAGAACGAGCGGTTCTGGGTGAAATTCCATTTCAAGACGGCTCAGGGTATCCAGTGCCTGACCTCGGAAGAATCGGCGGCGATTATCGCCAAAGACCGTGAGAGCCATCAGCGCGACCTTTTTGAGTCGATCGGAAAGAAGAAATATCCGAAATGGAATGTGAAGATCCAGATCATGACGGAGAAGCAGGCGGAGAAGACCTCTTTTAACCCGTTTGATCTGACGAAAGTCTGGCCGCACGGTGAATTCCCGTTGATCGATGTCGGCGTGCTGGAGCTGAACCGCAATCCCGACAACTACTTCGCCGAGGTGGAACAGTCGGCTTTCTCTCCGGCCAACGTGGTCCCAGGAATCAGCCACAGCCCTGACAAGATGCTCCAGTTCAGGATTTTCTCCTACGCCGATGCGCACCGCTATCGCCTGGGCGTCAACTATGAGTCCCTGCCGGTAAACCGTCCGAAAGCCGAGGTAAACGTTTATCATCGCGATGGACAGATGCGTTTCGACGGCAACAGCGGCGACGCCGTCAACTACGAACCCAACAGCGAATGCGGACCGGTCGAGGACGCCCGGTTCAAAGAACCGCCGCTGAAGATCTCCGGCGATGCCGACCGGTATGATCATCGCAAAGGTAACGATGACTTTACTCAGGCCGGGAATTTGTATAGATTGATGCCGAAAGAGGAGCGCGAGCGACTTCATCAGGCTATCGCCGGGGCCATGGAATGTGTGCCGAAGGAGATTATCGAGCGACAGCTCAAGCATTTCGCCAAGGCCGATCCCGCCTACGCCAAAGGTGTGAAGAAAGCTCTGGGAATGAAATGATGATCTGCTTGCAGCCCGAACCAGAAGGAGGTGTCTATGCCTGAGGAACCTGTCGGCTGTGCCAAGCCGACCGGAAAGGTTGTCGGTGCGAGCGCCGAGAAGAAAGATCCGTCGCAAAGTGAATCCAAGACAGGAGAAAGCACTATGGTAACTGCCAGAGTGGGACAGAAGGCTCCCGATTTTGAGGCTCCCGCCTACAAACGGGGGAAGTTTATCAACGTCAAGCTGTCCGATTACGCCGGCAAGTGGGTGTTGCTGTGCTTCTATCCGGGCGATTTCACTTTTGTCTGACCGACCGAATTGTCGACGGTCGCCGGCAAGTTTGACGAGCTCCAGAAGCTCGGAGTTGAAGTCCTGTCAGCCTCGACTGACAGCATGTTCACTCACAAGATCTGGGAAGAAGAAGAGCTGTCCAAGATGACGAAGGACGGCATCCCCTGGCCGATGCTTTCCGACGGTGCCGGGAATCTTGGCCGCGTTTACGGCGTCTATGATGAAGCCAACGGCGTCAATATCCGCGGTCGGTTTCTCATCGATCCCGACGGCGTGATTCAGGCCGCCGAGATCATGACACCGCCGGTCGGTCGCATGATCGGCGAAACGATCCGCCAGGTGCACGCTTTCCAGCACGTCAGAAAGACCAAGGGAGCGGAGGCCTGTCCGGCCGAATGGGAACCGGGCAAACCTACTCTCAAGCCGGGTCCGGACCTGGTAGGGAAAGTCTGGAAATCCTGGCAGCCCGGGAAATAGACACGATAGAAAGCAGTTAAGGTGAGGCGGTTGGTCGCGAAGAGATGTTGATCTTCGCGATCATCCCGCTCGCCGTTGGTGACTGCTGAAACAAGGAGGCAACGATGCACGATAAGAGCCGGGATCTTCTGAACGAGGCAATAGCCGATGAACTGGCGGCCGTCCACCAGTACATGTATTTTCATTTTCAATGCGACGACCAGGCGTATGACCTTCTGGCCGACCTGTTCAAGAAGACGGCTATAGAGGAAATGTTGCATATCGAGCGACTGGCCGAGCGCATTCTTTTCCTCGGCGGCGAGGTGGAACTGGCGGCGGCTTATGAAGTCCGGAAGATACACGACGTGAAAGAGATGCTGGAGACGGCGCGCGGCATGGAAGAAAGCAGCGTAAAGATGTACAACAAGTTCGCGATCGAATGCTCCAACAACGCCGACTCCGCCTCCAAAAAAGTGTTCGAGGATCTGGTGCTCGATGAAGAACGGCATTACGATCAATACGACAACGAACTGGATTCCATGGCCAAGTTTGGAGATCGTTATCTGGCTCTGCAGTCAATCGAGCGGAGCAAAAACCGGGCGGCCGGTCAGCCGCCGGCGTAAAGCGCAGTTGGGAAGTTGACGGACCCGCGTCTCTCCTCTATCATGCACGTCCCGGCCGGGGATGATCGGCCGATGACGCGACAGGGTACAACGCGAAAGGTACGCTATGGATGATCCGGTATTGCTCTCTCGAATCCAGTTTGCCCTGACCATCATGTTCCATTATCTGTTCCCGCCCCTGTCGATCGGGCTGGGGCTTTTTCTTGTCATCTCCGAGGGGATCTATCTCAAAACCCGAAAGAAGCTCTACGAGAACATCACCCGCTTCTGGGTGAAAGTGTTCGGTCTGATTTTCGCGCTGGGGGTCGCCACCGGTATCGTTATGGAATTCCAGTTCGGCACCAACTGGGCGATTTACTCGCGCTTTGTCGGGGATGTATTCGGCAGCGCCCTGGCCGCGGAGGGGATTTTTGCCTTCTTCCTGGAGTCCGGATTTTTGGCGATTCTCCTGTTCGGCTGGGACAAAGTAAAACCGCGCACGCATTTTTTGGCGACAGTCCTGGTGGCGCTCGGCGCACACTTCTCCGCTGTCTGGATCGTCGTCGCCAATTCCTGGCAGCAGACGCCCGCCGGTTATCACATCGTGGAGGCGGCCAACGGCTGGCGCGCCGAAATCACCGACTTCTGGGCCATGGTCTTCAACCCGTCGTCGCTCGATCGCATCAGCCACGTCTACATGGGCGCCTGGCAGGCGGGAGCGTTTTTCGTTATCAGTGTCGCCGCCTGGTATTTGATCAAAAAGAAGCATCGTGATTTTGCCGTCGGTTCTATGAAGATTGCAGTCGGCATAGCGATAGTCGGCTCGCTGCTGCAGCTCGTTACCGGCCACAGCTCCGCCGTCACCATGGCCGAAACGCAGCCGGCCAAACTGGCGGCCTTCGAGGGGCATTTCGAGGCATCCACCCCCGCCGGGCTGTACCTGTTTGGCTGGGTGGACGAAGATGCCGAAGAAGTCAGCGGTTTCGAGATTCCGGGCATGCTCAGCTGGATGGTACACGGCGACGCCTCGGTACCGGTGACCGGACTTCGGGCGTTCCCCGAAGATGATCGCCCGCCGGTCAACATCGTGTTCCAATCCTATCACTTGATGGTAGCAATCGGCATGGTGCTTATCGCCCTGGCGCTGTTTTCGGGGTTCACGGTCTGGCGCGGCAGCCTGTATGAAATGCGGTGGTTCCTGTGGATACTCGTGTTCTCCGTCCTACTGCCCCAGGCCGCCAATCAACTCGGCTGGGCCAGCGCCGAGATCGGACGGCAACCGTGGATCGTTTACGGTCTGTTGCGCACCGAGCACGCGGTCAGCAGCTCGGTCGGCAGCGACCAGGTCTGGGGCTCGCTGATTCTGTTCGGGCTGATCTACCTGCTTCTGTTTGTCCTCTTCGTTTATCTCCTGAACGAGAAGATCCAGCACGGGCCCGAAGGATTGGCCTCTCCCGAGGGGGATCAACCGCCCGCAACCGCGGAGGGACATCGCGCATGACTCTCGATCTGAACATGATCTGGTTCGGCCTGGTGGGCGTGCTTTTTATCGGATATGCCATTCTCGACGGATTCGATCTGGGGGTCGGCGCCCTGCATCTGTTCACTCGCACCGATATGGAACGCCGGCTGATGATTAACTCGATCGGCCCGGTCTGGGACGGCAACGAAGTCTGGCTGGTTACCGGCGGGGGGGCGTTGTTTGCAGCTTTCCCGGAGGTATACGCCACCGCCTTTTCCGGTTTCTACATGGCAATGATGCTTCTGCTGTTTGCCCTGATTTTCCGCGCGGTGGCGATCGAATTCCGCTCCAAGCGAGAAAGTAAAACCTGGCGCCGGGCCTGGGATTTCGGTTTCAGCGCAGCCAGCATTTTAGGATCGTTCCTGATCGGCGTTGCTCTGGGGAATATTGCCTGGGGGATTCCGCTGGACGCGAACCACGTCTTCGTCGGCAGTTTCTGGAGCCTCCTGCATCCCTACGCCCTGCTGGTCGGTATGACGACCGTCGCTCTTTTCATGATGCACGGCGCTATTTACGTGGTGATGAAAACCGAAGGCGAACTGCAGAAACGCATACGCGGCTGGATCAACAACACTATCATCTTTTTCATTATTTGTTACGCGACGACCACCATGGCCACCCTGCTTTACGTGCCATCGATGACCAACAACATCAGAAACCACCCCTGGCTCTTCGTTGTGCCGCTGCTGAACATGCTGGCTATTGCCAACATTCCCAGGGAGATACATCTGGGCCGGCATTTTCGGGCGTTCCTGTCGTCGTGCGCGGCCCTGGCCGCCCTGCTGGCGCTGTTCGGTCTGGATATGTTCCCGAACCTGATTCTGTCGAACCCCGACCCGGCCAACAGCCTGAACATCTACAACGCCGCCTCTTCCCAGAAGACGCTGGGGATCATGGGCATCATGGCGCTGATAGGCATGCCGGTAGTGGTGGCCTATACCTCGACTGTTTACTGGATTTTCCGCGGGAAAGTGAAAATCACCGAGCACAGCTATTAAGATCGCGGTGGAGATCGGCGCTGTTTCGGTATTGTCCGATTGGCGGGAGCCGGGCGGCTCCGCGCCAATCTTCTTATGTGATTTATTTGTAATCGAGTGTTGTTGATTTGTGGAAAACTTAATTGACCAGCCGCTTAGTTTTCCCACTCCTCCTCTGAAATTTCAGGATCGAAATCGTCTTCGACATACTCCTCTTCGGTCACTCGTTTGGAGCCCGAGCCCCCGACCTCGAATTCAAAATCGCAATCCGCACAAACGTACAGATCGAAACCATCGTCGAACGAATCCTGAAGGATCACGTCCCGGGAGGCGCAGCGAGGGCACTTTCTGGATTTCTTCGAGCGTCCCATGATCTAACCTTTCTGAGTTGATCGTTTTTTGGGTTGTTAGCAGTTGTACCTTTATTGACTTAATCCGATTTACGGTCGTTAGTATTTTCGTCATTTGGCGTCGGCAACTGAACCGCTTTGGGTAGCGGCTTTATGAAATCCTGGCGAAGGCTGTAAGTGTAAGCCCCCTGGTCGGGAACCAGGAGGATATCCCCCTCCTTAATCCCGTTGCCGAAATAGCTATAGCCCCAGAGGTCGTGGGGCGTACAGAGCGACCCGGCGATCAGACAATCGTGTTCCGTGAGCCCCGGACGGCTCAGGTTTATGACGGGGAAATAGTCGGTCTCGAACCGCTCCCAGCCGACCGCGTTGGTACCGCCGTCGGTTATGACCAGATCAGAGCCCTTCCGGTCGGCAACAGTAAGCAGGATGTGCATGGCCTCGTGGCACAGCCACCGCCCCGGCTCGAAGCAGATTGTCCCGGCGACACCTTCGGGAAGATGCGTCTTCAGGGCAGCGGCGATATGCACTGCAAAGTCCGAAATGGGATCGGCGGCCCGTTTGAAATAGGCCTGGCTTTCGACGGCGCTGTGCTCGGAGAGTGCGTTCTGCACCATCCCGTGCGGCGTGGCCGCGGCCTGGAGCCATTCCCCGCGCTCCGGCCAGAAACCGCCGCCGACGTCGAGAAAACGAATCCGCTCACGGTGCTTTCTGTCGAGCTGAGTCAATTCGGCGCCCAACCGGGCGATGAACACCACCTGGGCCTCGGAGTTCATGTTCCAGCTTATGTGGAACTGTAGTCCGCCGAAGTCAATATGCGGGCAGTTATCGGCTTTCTCCAGAAACTCGCGAAGGCGGTGCAGGGGTATGCCGAACTTCTTCCAGATACCTGACTCTTCGGTTGTCAGGCGTACACCGGCGCGGATGCGGACAGGTCTCTCGGCCGCCGCTTTCTCCAGCTTCTCCAGTTCGGCGAAGCTGTCCATCAGGACGGTCACGCGGTCGGCGTGATCGAGAGCCAAGCTCAGTTCGTCGGGCTGTTTGCCCGGTCCGCTGAAGATAATGTCTTTGGCGCCGCATTCGAGCGCGAGTTTGAGCTCGAGGCCGCTGGAGACGTCCAGTCCCAGTCCCTCTTTTACCAGCGCTCCCGCTATCAGGGGATGGCTGTTGCTCTTGAGGGCGTAGTATACCCTGATGTTCGGGAGAACGCCCGCGAAAGCCCGGCGGAATCGGCGGGCCTTGTCGCTAAGAGCGGCGGTATCGACTACATACAGAGGCGAGCCGTGCTCACCGGCGACCGCCAGGAGCAGCTCGCGTCGATCCAGCACCGTCCTTACGAAAGTCTTCAGCTCGTCGCGGTCGAGCGGCGGGATTTTCTGGTTAAGAAGTTCCGCGGCTTGCATTATGAACTCGAGGGAGTTCTGTCCCATCTTTACGCTCCAACTCGACAACGAATTTCTGCCGCAGCGCCTCGCATTGCTCCTCGATGCCGAGGTTCGGCCTGGGAGCAAATATGACATGCCCCAACACCCAGGAATCGTAATCTCTGGGCGGAAGTTCAATTCGATGACCCGGCGAACGCTTGACGTATACTTCTCTCACCCGGCCGTCGTCGGACAGACCGGTGGTCTTAAAGCGCGAGACAACCCCTTTGTGCGCGGCCAGAAGGCGTAAACCGACCAAGCGTTGCCATTGTTCAGAGGCCGGAACAGACCACGCACGGTTTTCCGCAAAGTCCAGGGCAAGACCGATAGTATCCAGACCGCAACACTGGCGGACCAGCGGCGGCAGACAGTCACCGCCGATTCTCGGCGTCAGTTCCAGGAAGACTATCTCGCTTCCGGTGATCATGAGATCCACCATACAGATGGCCCGGGTCAGACCCAGCGCGCGGGCTGCCTCGCCCAGGCGCCGGCTGAAGAGGTCGCTGCCCAGGCCCTCGGGCAGAGTCGCCGGAACCACGTAGGCCGCGGCGGTGCCGAACGGAAGTTGCGGGTCGCGTATCTTCCGGGCTGTTCGTATTATCGTCACCCGGTTGTCTTCGACAATGAAGTCAGCGCTGTACTCGGTGCCCTCGATGAACTCCTCGGCCAGAATCGCCAGACGGTCATCGCCTTCTTCAACCTCGGTTACTCCTTCCCGATACAGGGGAGACTCGCTTTTCTGAACCAGTCCTTTGCTGATAGTGTGGAGCAGAGGCGCTATTTCGGAGGCGTTGTCGCAGCGAAAGGTAAGCTCGCTGCCCGACCCGGTCAGAGGCTTCAACACCACCGGCCGGCCGAGTTTCTCGATAAACCGGATTGCCTGGCCTTCGCTTCGCACCAGCTTGATGCGTGGGCAGCGCACCCCACGCTCGGTCCAGCGTTGTTTAGTAAGGTACTTGTCGCGGGACAGGCGCACCGATTCTTCCGAAGGAAACGGCAGAGCGTATACCTTCGCTATCTCGGCAGCCAGGGCCAGCCATTCACAATCATAGCCGGCGACTCCGGACAGACCGAGGTTCTGCTTCTCCAGGTAGTCCTTCAGCGTGGGGAAGACGGCTTCCTTGTCGGAAAGCTCGCAGAGAATTTCATCGGTATCGCCGGGTCGATAACCCGTGTTACCGGCGTACTGCGAAACATCCGTCAGGAAAATTACTCGCTGCGGATAACGCTCCCGGATCAAGGCAACATAGTCCGGGGTGGTACCGACTACCAGCACGTGCCCGTCAGGCATTCAGCTCCCCTCGCATTTCCTGCCAGGCGGTGGCCGGCGGTGCGTGATGCGTCCTTGCCTGGTCCTGTTCGGACAGAGCCTGAGGCTCCCCTTCAAGCACATAGAGCGGCACCGGCGTCAGGTGAAACAGCGTTTTCCAGTTGAAATCACCGCACAGGAAATCTACACTGTCGAGCCGGTTTTCACAAGAGTAGGACATGTGATACATGTTGATGAGCTTGGCGATTCCCGGGAAGCCTTCGACAGTTCCGCCGGCCAGCATAGTCAGCATCCCCTTGTAAAGACTGCCCATATCGATCGCCGCCGGGACACCGTCGACAATAACTGTTACCATGCGCAACCAGCCGCGTTCGTTGAGAAGGTTCATGAGCGCCCGGAAACTCTCCAGGAAACGCTCGTCGTGGAAATAGGACAGCCGGCCGAACCGACTCCGATTCATCTGGGCAAGGACCTCGAAATCTTCGGGCTGGTCAATGCGCCACTCGACGTTACGAACGTCCCAGCCGGCCAGTTCCTTCTTGAGCTTTTTGGCCGTTTTGTGCGAAAACGCCTCGAAGTATTTCTCGAGGTCGTAACCGTAGTTCTCCGGCACAAAGAGATACCCCACCTCGTCGACTCGCTCGTCGCTGCGGCTCCAGTTGGTGTCGCTGCGAAGATACCGCAACTGGTGAGGACCATCAAGCGTGGCCAGCATGGCGTCGAGCGTACTTCGGCTGTCGGCAATAACACGATTCTGCTCCAGCCACGTTTTGCCCTCCCAGGTCTCACCGGGGAAGTAATTGTACTGGCCGGTTTCCTCGTTAAAGCTGAGCGGCAAAAAACCGACCACCCGGCCGTGCTCTTCGGCCACGATGAAACGGGGCTGATGACGGTACTGGCGGTGGAAGCAGTCGCGCACTTCCCAGAGATCGGAGAGGAGTTCAGCCGGCATGCACTGGTTCCAGAGCTGCCGGCACTCCTCAATGTCGCTTACGGTTCGAATGCGCCTCATCGTTACTGCCTCAGGTTCACTTGAGTGATGCAGCGGGAACCGCCGAAAAACCTGGTGGCAAATTCCTCGACCAATGCCGGATCGTACGGCTTGCAACTGAACACGTCCAGGTAGGTGGTGTTGCTGGCGTTGGCGAAATGAGCCGAGATAAGCGAGGTCTCGATGAGCTGGGTCATGGAATACCCCGCCACCCGCTCATCCTCGCCGAAATTCACCACCACGCACTCACCGAAGCGTTTCATTTCGATCAACTCACAGAGCTCGTAGACGAACCGTTTGATTTCGTCCGCGTCACGAATAGTCTCGGGGTCACAGTCGTAGATATCGAAGCTACAGGCCAGTCCCCAGGCGTTTTCAATGTCGCTGGGACCGAACCGGCTCAACTCCTGATAGGCGGTCAGCCGGTCCACCGCGCCGCTAACGGCGCTGCCGAATTCTACTAATGGCTTCACTAGGCAATTCTCCCATAAGAGAGTTGTTAAAAAGTTCCTCCGCCGCCGGAGAGACGAATCCCCGAAAAGCAAAGAACCGGTTTGTCAATGTCTGGATTTTAAGGTTATCCACCTGGAGTCTTCCGTCAGACTCCCGGGATACGTGAATCAGGCGATCCGCCTGAAGCCGCCTTCCCCTGCTATCCGGCTTGTTTCTCCTTACGCACCGAACTTTTCCTGGCGACAAATGGGCGTCCGAGGACACCCGGTTTCAGCCCGGCAGCGCTTCCTTTATGAATCGTGCCAGACTGGCTACAAAGGCACTTCTCAGGGACATGAACGATTCGTCGACATTGTCCTCCTGGGAGGCCACGCTGGCGAACGA
>Ga0272444_10000883_pt1 | contig 30422 bp, 23 predicted proteins | sample SSMForm13_FD_201033 | JGI IMG/M metagenome (GOLD analysis project Ga0272444, IMG submission 201033) | Marine sediment archaeal communities from Little Sippewissett salt marsh, Falmouth, MA, United States - SSM-Form-13 | ecosystem: Environmental > Aquatic > Marine > Wetlands > Sediment ...
CTTCCCCCCGGGCGTCTATCCACTCGAGGGCGGCCCGGGTTGTGCCGTCTGCGACTCTTCCGGCGGTGATAGGGGTAACGTCATAGTGGGCGAACCCGCGGTCGATCCCGAAGACGGGGTTGAGGGCTGCCGTGTTCACAATCGCGCCGGTCGCGTAGCCGTTGTCTGCGAGGACTGTGGCCAGAGTCGGGAACCTGCGTCCCATCGAGCTCTCGAGGAAACCCGCGCCGTGCTGCGTCGGGTAAAGCGACGTGAACGCGCTTGCGAAAGAAGGCAGCGTCCACGGCGAATGGCTCAGGGCGTATTCAAACAGGGTTCCGTCAGAGGCCAGGCGGTCTATAGCGGGGCTCGTGTTTCTCCCATAGCCGTAACAGCCGAGATGGTCGGACCGCACGGTGTCGAGGCCGATGAAAACCACGTTGAGGGGCGCGGGATCGTGCCCGCATGACAGGGATATGGCGGCTAACAGGATGACTGTGATGATAATCTTTGTCATAAGTGCATGCACTCCGCGCTACTGCAGGTAGCCCACAGAACGCAGTTCGTTCTTGATGCTCTCGTCCAGGTCGAACACCGTCGGTTCACCCAGGCTCTTCCCGGATCTCCAGATGAGGAAATAGGGGCCATCGGGCCTGTCTGCGGGAACCCCGGGCGGTATGATTACGCCCTTTCGCCTGTCGATTGTAAATGGATTGGTGCCGGGGTTGTCAAGGGCCGCTCCCAGGTAGACGCTCTCTATCGCCGTCTTTCCGTCGAGCCGCGCCTCGACCCTGAGGGGCGTCTTGTCCGGTTCGACCTTGAGCGCGACGGTTACCTTGCTGCTCAGCTTGAGCCCCCTGACGCTTATCCCGCCGGGCGACACGCCTGACCCGCCGAGCGACGCCATGTCCAGCATTCTGCCGCCCGCGTCGAACACATGCGCGATGTAAATGATTCCCGTCCTCGGCCCGGTGCGCGAACTTATTTCGAGGTCAAATACGTGTTGCTCGCCGCCGCCCGAGAGTTCTATGTACCACGTCTCCGAGATTCCAAACACGGTCTTGGCGAGAAGCTCGCTTGCCGGCTTCAGGGCCTCCGGGCGGGCAGCCGCGAGGTCCTCGGTTTCGCCGGGGTCCGCCCTCAGGTCAAAGAGCAAACAGCCACCGGTCATCATGTCGTAAACGTACTTCCATGGATACGCTACGATGGACTTCCGCTGGGGCCCGTAAAGCATCGATTCCGAGAAACCGATTCCGGGGGGAAGCAGGCTGCCGGCGGGCGCGTCCATTTCGCCCTCGCCCGTAATCATGGGCCTCAGGCTGGCCCCCTCCATGTGGCTGGCCGGTTCGATGCCCAGGAAATCCAGTACGGTCGGCGCGATGTCGATCAGGCGGACGTGCTCCTTCAGCCGGGCGTTCTCGGGAACCTGCCGGGGCAGCGAGACGATGAGCGGCACCTTGATGAGCTCGTCGTAAAGCGTGTGGCCGTGCTCGAATCCCTCGTGTTCGAAGAACTCCTCCCCGTGATCGCTCAAGAAGATAATGAGCGTGTTCTCGCGCAGATTTCTCCGGTCAAGGCCGGCGAGGAGTTCGCCGACGGCCCTGTCGGTAAAGGCTATTTCCCCGTCGTAAAGCGCGCGGATGTAATCCCAGTCCTCCGCCGGCACGGCCTTCATGGTCTCGAAATTAGTCGCGCGGGCTTCCGGGAAGAGGTTGATGTCGAACGAAGCCGTAAGGTCGCCTGTATAGCCGGGGGCGAACCTCGTGTCATAGGGCGCCGGCGGCTGGTAAGGAAGGTGGGGGTCGAAGTAGTGTACGAATAGGAAGAACGGTTCTCCCATGTGGCCGTCAATCCATGCCAGCGCGTCAGCCGTGGTGCCGTCGGCAAGACGGTCGGCGAATGGCGGCTTGTAATCATAAAACTCGAAGCCCCGGTCCAGCTTGAACTCGGGCCTCAAGAACGGGGCGTTTATGATCGCGGCGGTCGAGTAGCCCTTCTTCAGCAGCATCATGGCAAGTGTCGGCTGGTCGGTGCGCAGCTGGCTGTTGAGAGCGGAGGCCCCGTGCTGCGCGGGATAGAGCGAAGTGAATATGCTGGCGAAGGACGGCAGCGTCCAGGGCGAATGGCTGATCACATTTTCAAACAATACGCCCTGCGTCGCGAACCTGTCGATGCCGGGGCTCGTATTACGGTCGTAACCATAGCATCCGAGATGGTCCGGGCGGAGCGTATCGACGCCGATGATCACCACATTGAGCGGCTGGCTCCGGCGCTCGCACCCGGCTGTTATGGCCAGCAGCAGGGCCGCGGCCATCATTAGCATGTTACGAAATCCTGGTCTAATCCCGCCCATATAAACAATATATCGGCCCGCCGGGGGCTTTACCATATGATTTTACCGGATGGGGCGGGTTCTCCAAGGGCCCGGGAAAGGCGGGCCGCAGGCGGTCCCCGAGGCTTCGTTTCTTAAGAAGTCACCGGGGTATTGCCGGGGCCCATTGTGCATTTGGAGACCTGACCCCAGGGGTTGTGCATTTGGAGACCTGACCCCGTTGGGGGGCGCTTGACCGCCGGGCGGCTTCGCCAATACACTCGACGCGGCCTTGAGAAAGGGGGTGGTAAACACAGGGCCGTTGAGCAACCGGCAGGTTAAGCCCTTCCGGCAGAGCAAGTGATGGGAGGTTGTGGAGGATGACGAAGGCTTTGTGTTTCTGTTCTGTATGCTTCGTGTTATTCACCGCGCTGGCAGTAAATACGGCTGTTTCGGCCCCGGCGATTAACGAGCTGATGCCGGGTCCCGGCAGCGACTGGGACGGCGATTTCGACTCCGATTCCAGGGACGACGAGTGGGTGGAGATAGCAAATACGGGCGCCGCGGCCCTGGACCTCGAGGGCTACTATCTGCTGAGCGGAGCCGACCGCAACCCGGTGTACGGCTTCGAGGGCAGCCTGGCCCCCGGCGAATTCGCCTGCGTCTACGGCAGCGACGCGCTTCTATGGCAGAGGGAGAACGACGCCGGTTCGATCGGGTTGAGCCTCAATAACAGCGGGGACATGTTGTGGCTGGTGAGCGCGGTCCCCGGCGACACCACGGTGATCGACTCGATCGAGTACACGTCTTCGCAGGTCGGGGCGGACGTCTCCATGGGCCGGCTGCCCGACGGCAACGGGGTGTGGGTTCTATTCGATCACTTCACGGACAAGGGCGGTACCGGGGCCGACCCCACGCCGGGAGCGCCTAACTCGTCCGCGCCGCCGCCCCACATTTTCGAGGTGCTGCGGGAGCCGCCCTATCCTTCTGGTGAAGACAGCGTCCTGATAGCGGTCGGGGGCGGAGACGCCGATGGCGTGGTAGAGGCGCTCCTCGCCTTCGTCATAAACCTGGAGGACGGGGAGGAGCTTCCGATGACCCTGCTTTCGGGCGCAGCCGACATGGGCATGTGGGGCTTCACCATACTCCCCTGCGGTGTCGGCGACACGGTCTTCTACAGTGTCTCGCTCGAGGATGCATCCGGTGCCATCACGCGGTCTCCACGGCTCGGCTACCGGGTCAGGCAGTGCTCGCTGCTCGTGAAGATCAATGAGATCCTGGCGGACCCGCCGCCGGATATCGACGGGGACGCCAACCGCGACGGGGAGCGGGACGCCTCGGACGACGAGTTCGTCGAGCTCTTGAATTGTGGCTCGGCTGCGGTGGACATATCGGGCTGGGCCCTTAAGGACGGTTCGAGCGTGCGCCATGTATTCGCCGATGGCACGGTGTTAAGTCCGGGCGAGTTCGCCACCGTGTTCGGGGGCGGAACCCCAATGGGTTTTTCAGGCAAAGTCTTTACGGCCTCGACCGGGGGCCTGGGGTTGGCGAACACGGGCGATGAGGTCAGTCTTCTCGACGCGGCTGCCGGGCTGGTCGATTTTCACGCGTATGCGACGGAGGGTGGAAGGGACGAGTCGATGGTCTGCTATCCTGACTGCGGCGACTCCTGGACGCTGCCGTCGGGGTATGACTATGGCCTGCCCTTCAGCCCCCATGAGCCCAATGATCCGCAGAGCAGCGTGACCGGTTCGACCTGGGGCGGCATCAAGGCGCTGTACCGATAGCATCAAAAAATAGTACTGGAGAACATTTCAGGCAAATCTTCCGGTTGCTCGGCGCCGCACCGCATCCGGTGCGCCGAAAGGACCAGTGGCGAGCGGCGGGCCGCGCCGGCCCGCCGCTCCGCTCTGTCAGCCGAATTAGGTGTTGTGCCGCCACGATGCCTGCTCTTATCATTGAGATGGAGAGCGAATTTGGAGGTGGAAAAATGGACGCTATGAAAGCTCTTAAGGGAAGGCGCAGCGTGAGGGTTTACGATGAGAAACCTGTGCCGCGCGAGCTCATCGAGGAGATTATCGACGCCGCCAGGCTGGCTCCCACGGCCAACAATATCCAGCCCTGGGAATTCATCGTCATCACCGACCCCGGCGCCAGGGGCAGGATCGCGGACCTCACCGACTGGGGCAAGTTCATCGCGCAGTCGGGGGCATGCGTCGCCGTTTATTCGAAGGCCGTGAAGCACTACCTGGAAGATGCGTCGGCTGCGATCGAAAACATCCTCGTGGCGGCATACGCACTGGGGCTCGGCACCTGCTGGGTCGCGGGTTACGGCAAGGATTACGGCGAGCCGATTAGAGAGATGCTCGGGGTTCCCGAGGGCCTGAAACTGGTCGGCCTGATTTCGCTCGGCTACCCGGCCGAGGAGCCCGGGGCCAAAGAAAAGCGTGAGCTCTCAGATGTTCTCCACTGGGAGAAGTACTGAGGGCGGAGAAGGAGGCCCGATATGGCTGTCGCCCAGATAACCGTATTACCCTTCGGGACCGGTGCCAGTATCAGCAAATATGTCGCGGGCGCCGTCAAAATCATCGCCGAGAGCGGGCTCAAATACGAACTCTCCGCGATGACGACCATCGTGGAAGGCGATGTCGATAGCATTCTCGCTCTCATGAAGAAGGTACACGAATCATGCTTTGATGAGGGCGCCGCAAGGGTGCTTACGTCGCTTTCGGTGGACGAGCGGCGCGACAGGGAACTGACCATCGAGGGAAAGAAGGCTGCGGTAAGAGAGAAACTCCAGGCCTGAGTCCGGGCTCAGGCAAACGCGGGAAGCAATGGAGGACGAGCGAGACCTGATTGCTTAACGCGTGCCTGGAGTAAATCTCTTGGTCCTGATTATGGAGTCGCCCTCAAAGGTTATCTCTACGCCCTGATCCTGGTAGGTCCACATCTCCGTGACGCGGCCCAGCGTATCGTCGCGGTATCTGGTGGAGGGCATCCCCCAGGCGTCGAAGACCTTGGCCTTGTCACCCGAAAGCTGGTTTACCCAGCGGGCGGTTCTCCACATCTGCCGGCCGCGCTTACCCTTGGCCAGTCTCAGGCCGCCAACGATTTCCTCGTCCACCCCTCCGGGTACATATTGGGTCTGGTCCGAGTTTGACGTTGAGGAGTCCTGTGTGAGCGCGATTACGGGCAGGAACGCCACAATCAGGATAACGGCCATTCCTGCAGCCAAAACTCTGGTCACGTACAATCACCTCCTCCTTACAATGATTGTACCATATTCAGGCCGTCATTTACAAGTCATCGGACCGCTTTTTATAGCATAATGCAATGTGCGAATTGCATTATGCACCAGTATAACTTGTTGAATTCATAGCGATTAGCTGTGAACTTGCAACATTATATGACTCGATGCTGCCGGAGTTGAGAGATACCGCCCATGAGCCCGTCATTGAGGAGCATCGCTCGCAACGAGTGGATATATTTGGTCGATATTTGAGTGTAGCTACCTGATTTTGCGCCCTCTACTCCACCACGTTAGACCTCCAACGGGCATGGTACCTGCATTGTAAGAGGCTGACATAATGGCATTCTATAATCTCTTAACGAGAGGTGGTTGTTTATGGAGCTCCAGACCGGGAAATCGACCCTGAGATGCCAGCGAGGCTTCACGATGGTTGAACTCCTCGTGATAGCCGCCATTTTTACGGTGGTACTTGCCTTCTCGCTGCCCGCTTTCAACTCGAGCAGGAAGACGGCAAAGCTGATGAACGCTACCCGGGAAGTATCCTCCACGATGAAACTGGCCAGGTCGAGGGCGGTCGCGTCATCGAATCCGGTAATTGTTGAGTTCGACGAGGACGCCGGGACATTCCAGGCGTTTGAGGACGCCGACGGCGACGAGAGCCATGACGCCGGCGAGATAATGATCGGCCCCTATGATCTGCCGGGCAACGTGTCCTTCACCGATATCGGCTTCGCCGATAGCAAGGTCACGTTCGGCGGGAGCGGCGCGGCGAGCGAAACGCAGTCGCTGGTGCTCCTGGCTTGCAGCGGACACGCGCTCCGCGTCGATGTCAGCGCCCCTACGGGCCTCATCTACATCTCCGAGGTTTACAGATATGAAGAAGGCGAAACTGTCGACAGGTAGTGAAATGTATCTACGTCCCAATGGAGGCGATCAAATATGAAGACGATCGTAAATGAAAAAGGAATGACTCTGATCGAGCTGCTTGTTGTGTGTGTCGTGATCAGCTTCGCGCTTCTCGGCCTCGCGAAATTATTTCCCGTGAGCATGGCCAGTCTCAACGAGAGCCGCCTGCACACCACGGCGGCGGACTTCGCCCAGGACAAGATGGAGGACCTCCTCGAACTGGACGGATCCCACGCGGACCTTACGGCGGGCACCCATAACGATCCCGACAATCCCATAAGGACTTCTTTCAATAGAAGCTGGGTGGTGGTGGATGACACCCCGGCCAATGGTTTGAAACAACTGGAAGTGACCGTGACCTATCCGCACGGCACAGAGACTAGGTCCGTAACCCTGGCGAGTTTCAGGCGAGATTAAAAGAAAGGGATGATGCAAGGTGCGCGGAAATAATCGAGAGAAGGGTTTCACCGTAATTGAAACGCTAGTTGTGATAGTGGTGCTGGCTCTACTGGCGGTTCCGCTGGTCCAGATACTCATGGGCGGGGGCAGGGCCTCGAGAATCGCGGATCTCGACTCCGATACGCAGCAGAATGCCCGCGTGGCAGTCGATTTCCCCGTAAGGGACATAAGGTCCCTGGGCTATGAGGTCGACTATGGCGACGGCCAGAGGGGCATAGTACATGCGGCTCCATATGACATTATATTCAATGCCAACATAGAGCCGGCGAGCGACGACGGGAGCACACCGGGTTACCCCGCGGCCATGGACGCGAGCGTAGGCCCCACCGCCGTTCCCCCGGGCGGCACCGTTCTCTACTCGCCAGCCCAGACTTACGATACGGGAGCCGAGACGATCAGATACACGCTTGACTCGAGTAACGACGGGTATGTGGACGCCTCTGATATGTACGACGACGATATGGAAGGCACCAATAACCCGTACGACTATCTGCTCGTCAAGCAGGTCTATGGTTACAACGGTTCCTCTAACGGTGGAAGCAGCCAGCCGGTCGCGCTGGTGCGAGGCCCCGAGAACTACCCGGACGGCGACTATCCGCCGCCGCTATTTACATACTGGTACGACGATGACGACGACAGGTCGACCCCCGACGCCCTCTGGGGGGACACGAATAACGACGACAACCTGGACCAGTCCGAGATCGCCATGCTTACGGCGGTCGACAATGCCAACCTGGCCAGGATTACCAAGGTCGGCGTAACCGCCATCGGCACCGCGAGGTCCCAGGACCTTCGCCATGACGCCAACGACGGGTACCGCGAGACCATCATATCCTCGGAAGTCGACGTGAGAAACGAACCCTCCCGGGTGTCCATCATCACGGGCGTCGTATTCAACGACCTCAACGGTGACGGCGCCCAGGGCACGGGCGAGGGCGGCGTGTCCGGCGCTCTCCTCACGCTCAACAACGGGATGAACAGAACCTCCGGCGCCGACGGCCGCTACAGCTTCCGTGTCGACCCCGGAACCTACACGGTGACAGAAACGGACCCTACCGGATACACGTCGACCACCGCCAACGCCGTTGTGGTCAACGCCATAAAGGGAAGCACTGTAACCGCCAACTTCGGCGACCGGGCCATGGGAGGCTACGGCGCCATAATCGGCGACGTCGTGCTCTGGGAAGATAATGACCCGCCCGAGCCCACCGAATACGGCGTGCCGGACGTGGAGATTTATCTCAACTCCGGGGAGCGCGACACGACTTCCAGTACCGGGGCTTTCGCGCTGATGGTTCCGGTCAATACCTACTCGATCACGATGGCCGTGCCTGAAGGGTACGCTGCGATGGGGCCGAGCACCGTCGACCGCACGCTCGAATTCGAAGGCGATACCGTGATGGTGACCTTCGGACTTCTGCCGGCTGATGAGACGGGAACGATCGCCGGCACGGTTTTCTTCGATGAGGATGAGGACGGCTTATTTGACGGCGGCGAGGGTGGAATCGCCAGCGTCATACTCAGCCTCAATACCGGTGATACGACGCTTACAGATGCCGAAGGCGATTACTCCTTCACGGTAGCGCCCGGAACCTACAGCGTAACCGAAGAAGATCTTGGAGGCTATGTATCCACCACGGTGAATAACGTAACCAGCGTTCATGTCGGCCATGATTCGACGACGATTGTCAACTTCGGCGATATGCTAGAGTCCGAGCTGAGCTTCACGGTTATCACGCTGGGAGAGACGCAGCGCGCCCTCTCCATTACGTCCGCGGACTTGAACGAGGACAACAAGAACGACTCGGAGATCATACTGGGAACCAAGTACGCTACGGGCGTGAGTAATCTCAACGTGTGGTTTAACAAGTGGAAGAACGCGAGCACTCCCAACTCCGGCATATTCGACCAGAACCCGAGTTACAGCCGCTCGCCCACCGAGGACATTTACTCGGTCGTCGATGGGGACCTCGACAATGACGGCACAGCGGACATCATTTCGGGCCTCACCTCGGCAACAGGAAGGGCCCTCGTGTGGATCACCCAGGACGGCGGCAGTAAGGGCGAGCTTCCGGACTTCCCGAACTCCTTCTTTATATCGAGCGGCCTCGGCGATGTCCTGGCTTCCCACGTTTCCTTCATAGATAACGACGGAGTTCTCGATGCCGTCATCGGCACCAGGCTCATAGGCGGAAACGGCAAGGTCGAAGTGTGGTTCGGCGACGGCGCGGGTAATTTCTCGCATGCCGCCGAGGACGTTTTCTCCATGGCGGGCGCGCACCTGATCGGCGAAGTCCGTGCGGTTGACGTCGCTCAATTAGTTGGCAGCCCGGCCCCGGACCTTGTGGCCGGCACTTCGCTCGGCTTCGGATGGGGCGCCATAGAGATTTTCAGGGACAGCGGGGCCCCTAACGGCAAGTTCGTCTACCACTCCACGATCGAGACCTTCGGCGAGGTGAACGACCTGGTGCTCGCGGATATGTACGAGGACTCCGAGGGGGATATCGATATCGTGGTCGGCACGACCACCGGCGCCGGCATGGGCATGGTCGAGATCTGGCACAACAACGGCGACGGAACATTCGGAGAGCTCAACTACTTCGGCTACTTCGAGCCATCCGACACGGCATACATAAACGGCGACGTGCTCTGCATCGGCGTCGATAACTTCGACAGGGATATCTACCCGGACATCGCATTGGGCATGCGGTCGGTTTCCGATTTTTCCGGCTCGCTCAAGGTCTTCCAGTGTTACGGGTACATGCCATCATCGGGTAGCGAGTGGACAAGCCCCAACGTCGGCGAGGTGATAACGCTGACGCTTGATGACTTCAACAAAGATTGGAAACAGGACATAGCCGTTGGCACGAGGACTTCGTTAAGCCAGGGCAAGGTTGTCGTATTCTTCAGAGATTGAGGTGAGTTGACATGTTCAACATGAACGAAAACGGAGCGGCGCTAGTTTTTGCGATTCTCATTGTGGTCGCGTTGTTCGTCCTGGGTTCGGGAATGGCGATTCTCTCGAGGACGGACATCGACATCTCGCGAAACCAGAGAATGGACGTCCAGGCACTCTACGTGGCCGAGGCCGGAGTCGAGGAGGCGCTCTACAGGCTCTCGCTTCCCTGGCCCACGACCATGACCGCCAATGGCTCCAGTATTAACGCGGCGATCGCCGATACATCCAGGCCGATCGATCCCAACTGGAAAGTAAGAGTGTTCCTGGCGACGCCGGGTTCGGAGCCGACGCCCTCGGGAAGCGAGGTCCACACGGTGACGATTCAGCCGGAGGCCAGCTGGCTGGAGTACAGCTCGGACTCCGATCTGGACATGGCGCTCACCATAGAGCATAAGTGGAAAGACCTCGATGATGACGGGGTGAGAGAGGCCGGCGAGATAGTCCTTTACGATGCCTCGAAATTCCCGCCGGAGAACTTCACTACGGGTTCGCCGATTGAAATCATAACCCTGGCCGGTACGCGCGGCAATGCAGAGCGGAACATCCTGGTCGAGGCCGTCAGGTATCCACTCAATATCAACGCGAGGGCCGCGCTATTTTGTGACAGGGGTATCGATGTCAGGGGAAACGTGGAGGTCTGCGGGCACGACCACGCTCTCCTGACGCCCTACGATACCACGATTCCCGCGTGTATGGCCTGGGAGTATTGTTCGGGGAGGACCAACTGCATCGCCACGGGCTGTGTTCCCGGCATCATGACGACCGGAGATGAGGTCGACAGAAGGGGCTCCAGTGACATTCAGGGCTCCCCGACGCCGATAGACACTTCGAGCTCCAACCAGTTCCTGACGCTCGCGGAAACCCTGGGCCTGACGCAGGCCGAGGTTGACGAGATTCTGGCCAATGCCGACTATCACAGTTCATATGACGCCGATCCGCTCGATGGGATCACCTATTTCATCGGCGATGCTGTCGCCGGCCAGAAATTCAACAACTGTGTCGGTTCCGGCCTCCTCTATGTCACAGGAGACCTTGACTGCGCCGGTAACCTGAGCTGGAAGGGCCTCATCTATGTAGAGGGCGACTTCAAGATCACGGGGACTCCCTGGGTGCTGGGAGCAATCGTCGTCAAGGGCAAGAGCGATTACGCGTTCACCGGCGGCGACCCGGCGATTCTCTTCAGCAGCGAGGCCATAGACTATTACATAAGGCAGCACCTCAAGTACGTCGAGATAGGCTGGAAAGAACTCGCCCAGCAATAGCAGATGCGGTGGCGGGGCACCGGCAAGTGTCCCGCTCCCGCCACCTCCCCCATAAACCCGCTTGACTCCGGTGCCCATTTGATGGGAACATCTTCTTCAGGTAACGTGGAAGGTGAGGGTTTTGACCAGGCGTATCCCCGACGAACTCAAGGTATGCATGCTCACCGTTTTCGGTGCGGTTTCCACCCTCATTATAGCCCTGGTTCTCAGCCGCTCCTCATCATTCCGCGAGCTGGCGCTCGCCGGAGAGCGCGACTTCGCCCTATTCGTCACCTACGGGCTGGCGTTTTCTCTCCTGGTGGCGGCGTCGAGGTATCTCAAGGCGAGGGATGCGGCCATTCTCATACTGCTGGCGAGCGTTATCTGGGGAGTGGTCGTCGAGCGCCCGGGGCCGTACGGCATGGTGCGCTTCCTGCTCTTCGCTTCGGGCGCAGCCATCGGTTTCGACAGGGCGGCGAAGCTGGGCCGCAACGCGTCGGCTGCTAAGAGGTTCGCGCTGCGCGTCATCCTCCCCACGTTCTACTGCGGCATAGCCGGCATCGTCTATCATCTCGTCGCGGGCGACTTGAGCGGCAGCCTGGCGGAGATTTCGAGGATCGGCGCGGTCGGCCTCATCTGGGGCCTCTGCCTGGGATTCGCGGTCGGGCTGGGCCTCTCGATCGGGAGAGAGGTGATAAACTGGGTGGCAGAGAGGCCATAGTCGTAGGCACCTCCGGATACTCCTTCGATGACTGGATCGGAAACTTCTATCCCGAGGGCATCAAGAAGGGGGACATGCTCAGGGAGTACTGCAAGTATTTCCCCTGTGTCGAGGTGAATGCCACTTACTACCGCATTCCCGGTCTCGCCACTTTCAAGGGGATGGAGGCCAGGACCCCTCCCGGCTTCGAGTTCATCATCAAGGCCAACCAGGAGATGACCCACAGGAAGTCCACCGATCCGGCTCTCTACAGGACCTTCCTGGATGTGCTGGAGCCCTTAAGGGACGCCGGCAAGTTCTCAGGCGTCATCGCGCAGTTCCCCTGGGGTTTCAAGTACAACCCGGAGAATCGCCGGCACCTCAAGTTCCTCGGGGACCAGTTCAGGGACTGCCCCCTCTTCGTCGAGTTCCGGAACGGCGAGTGGATAAGGGAAAGCGTCTTCGAGGGGCTGGAGGCCAATGGCATGAGCTACTGCTCCGTGGACGAGCCGCAGCTCGAGGGCCTCGTCCCGCCGGTTGCCCGCGCCACCGCCGGCATGGCCTACGTCAGGCTCCACGGCAGGAACGAGGAGACCTGGTGGGCGCGGGGGCGGGGAGCAGGCGACAGGTACGATTACCTTTACAGCGAGGACGAGCTCAGGGAGTGGGTTGCCAGGATCCGGGCTATGTCCGGGACGGCGACGAGAACCTTCGTCTTCTTCAACAACTGCCACGCGGGCCAGGCGGCCCGAAACGCCAGGCTCATGCAGGACCTTCTCGGCCTGACGCCCTAGCCCGGGCATAAGAATGACCGGGGCCCGTCACAGCAGATTCGGGATTCGCATCCCGGTGTGCCTTGAGCCTTACAGTTAAGGTTACCGCTGTGACGTCTGCCCCGGCCGCGCTTCTCTCAGCACAGACGGAACATCCAGCCGGCATTACCGTCTGCCACTTAAGACTATACCCAGAGACCGGGTTTCCCGACAGGTGCTATGTTGTGGCGTTGCGGAGATGGGCGCGGGGGGTGGGCAGGGGACAAAAGAGTAGCCGGGAGCCTTAAGGCCCCCGGCCTTAACTTAACTCTATTTCATCCGCGCACTACGGGCAAGCGTGCAGGTAGTGTGCAGCGAAGAATGCGAAATCGGTCGCTCCAACGGTGCCGTTGCAGTCGTAGTCTCCGCAAGGATTAGCCGTCAGGTACATCGACGCGAACATCGCGAAGTCCGTAGCGTTGACTATACAGTCTCCGTTTATGTCGGGACTTGCGACGAAAATCTGGGCGCAGGGATTGAAAACTACGCCCTCAGAAGTCGCGCCGAACTGGACAAAGCCGCAACCGCCGAAGTCTGTGAAGTCGAAAAACGCCTGGCCGTTGGCATCGGTAATGTCGGTCTGAAGCGACTCACCGGGACACCAACAAAAGACGCCGCTGACCTCTATCGCGTAGCAGTCAACGGTCTTGCCCTCCAGGGGATCGCCATAGACGTTTCTGACCGTCACGGTCACATGAATGTTGTCAATGTCGCTAGCCGGGCAGACAACTGCCGACGTCGGCACGCATGCTGACGGTCCCTGCACTTCGCACTCTACCGTAGAAGTACTGGCTGACGGCACGCTGGCCGACGCACACATAGCAAACGATAAAACCACTGCTACCGTCGCCATCAAAATCTTCATCTTCCTCAACCTCCTGCTTACGCGGTCCAAAGTTAAAGGTACTACCTTGCGGCACCTCCTTCCCTGAGACGGCGAATTTCCCTCGATTGCTTTTTCTTGCTTCACCATATAGCATACCACACCCGCGCCTGTATTGTCAAGGAACTCATATGATATAACGTAATCTTGGGCCTGTGACTTGAGCGATATACTGCCAGGACCGCCCTGGCCCGGGTTGACCCCGGAGAAGCGGTGTGCTAGCATGTTGAGTATGTTCGGAAAAGTGGTTGCAGCCGTGTCCGAAGAGGCGTCCGGCGAGAGGGCCTTCGATAGCGTATCCTCGATTGCGCGCTTCCACCGTATCCAGGCGAGCCCGGGGTTTCGCGCAGCCGCCGGGTACTGCGTCGACGTCATGCTCGAGTCCTCGGACAACGCCAGGGTCATACACTACCCGGCGGAGGATGGTGTCAATTTCTGGCACTTCCCCTCATTCGAAGAGTGGAGCGCCAGGCGCGGCATCCTGAAGGTTATGGCCCCCGAACATCTCGCCGGCAAACTGGCCGATTTCGAGTCCTGTCCCATATCGCTTATTCAGCGAAGCTCCCCGACGCCCCGCGGCGGCCTGGTTGCCGATATTGTTTACGCGGGAAGAGGGGAGAGTCCGGAGGACTACAGGGGGGCCCGGGGCAAGATCGCGATAGTGGATGCCTACGCGCCTCACACCGTGTACGATGCCGCGACCACGGCGGGCGTGCGCGGGATTATCATTTACAGGCAGAGGCCGGTCGAGCCCGTCCGAAGGGGAACCGGGCTCCAGGGCATAAGACCTTACTGCTCCTTCTGGTGGGACGAAAGGGACCTCATCGGTTTCGTGCTTACCCCCGAAGACGGCGAGCGCCTGGTGTCCTATCTCCGGTCGCCCGCGGCCGGGAAGCACCCCGTAAGGGCATGGGCCCTGGTAGATGGCGGGCGATACCCGGGGACCATGGAGGTTGTGACTTCGCTCATTCCGGGCCGGGAGGAGAAGGAAGTGGTGCTGATCGCACACCTCTGCCACCCTAGGCCGTCGGCCGGAGACAACGCTTCGGGGGTGGCCGCCGCGCTGGAGGTCCACAGGCTCCTCAATGGCCTCATCCGAGTGGGCGGGCTTCCGCAGCCGCGGTACGGCATAAGGTTTCTCCTCGTTCCCGAGATAAGCGGCACTTTCGCGTACCTGGCGCGCGCGAGCAAGGCGGCGGCTAACCTCATCATGGGACTCAATCTGGATATGGTGGGCCAGAAGCAGGATGTAACCGGCTCCACGCTCTGCATCGAGAAGCCCCCGCTGCCCTCGGCCTCTTTTGCTCCGTACCTGCTTTCGGAGCTGGCGGGCATCGAGCTGAGCGCGGCCCTGAATCCCGGCAGCACGGCGGCGCTGCCGCTCATAAGGTGGACCGACATGCCCTTCTCCGGGGGGAGCGACCACGCGGTGCTTTCAGACCCGACAGTGGGCGTTCCCACGCCCATGCTAATACAATGGCCCGACAGGTACTATCATACGAGCGGCGACAGGCCCCAGAACATCTCGCCGGAGATCCTGGGCAAGATAGTGACCATAGCCGGGAGCTACATCTATTTATGCGCACTCGCGGATGAGTCCGCCCTGCATGAGATAGCCTCGGTCACGGGAAGGGGGCTGCGCAAGGACTTCATAGACGCGCTCGCCGCCCTCGAGGGCTCTCCAGCGGCCGGGTGGATCACCCCCCGCTACAAGGCGCGCGTGCTGGGGGCCGCGGGGAAGCGGGCCCTGAGGTCCATCGGCAGGCTCGCGCCGGAGTCGAAGAGGCTGCGCGGGGTCATCTCAAGCGAGGAAGCGGCGATCAAAGACTGCCTCAAGCGCGAGGCAGCCTTAGTCTCCGGGAGCGCCGGTACCGCGGCCCGCAGGAGCCGGCCGGGGCGCGAGAAACTGCTCAAGGGCCTGGATGAGATCGTAGTGAAGCGAATGATGCCCGGACCGGTTGACCCGAGGGGGCTCATGAGGCAGTTAACGCCGGCCAGGCGGGCGCGCTTCCTCAGGCGGATCACCGATCAGAAAGGCGCCCTCATGATAGGGACCCTGGGCCTCTACTGGGCGAACGGCAGGCGGAGTATAGCCGAGATTACGCGCCTTGTCGCAGCCGAGCTGGGATATACCGATCCCCGGTTCCTGAAGTTCTACTTCGGCTTGCTCAGGGACGCAGGCCTGGTCAAGTTCAAGCCCAGGTAATGCCCCGCGGCCTATGCCTTCATGGGCTCGAAACTCTCCTTGGGGGCGCCACAGGCCGGGCAGACCCAGCCGTCCGGAAGGTCTTCAAACCTGGTTCCGGGTTCTACACCGTTGTCGGGATCGCCCTTTTCGGGATCGTAGATGTAACCACAAATCTTGCATCTGAATTTCATCGAGAATCTCCTTTCTATTCACTCAATTTGAGATGAGATATCCTGAGAGAAGGATTCTAAACTTAAACCACGGTGCCGGGCAACTCCAAACTGGATGTGCGCCGGTCTGCCATCGGGCCATTGGCCGGGCTATTGAAATGTGCTTGACAGACCGGAACCCGCTGTGTTTACATTCACGGCATCAGCATAGCGACTTCGGGCCGTGGACGCAATCAAGGTCAAAAAAGTTACATGCGCTTAAACCCAGCAGCCATTATCCTGACTCTCGTAATCCTCGCCATGCCCCTCGCGATGCCCGGAATCGCCCCTGCTCAGGAGAGCGAAATCCCGGCATCGCCCACACCCGCCCCGCCCGTGCTGGCTCCGCCGGCCGGCGTGGAGGTCTATGACACACCGGACGATGCGGGCGGCAATATCACCGTCGAGTGGGAGCCTTCCCCGGACGACACGGGCCCGGACGGCCGCGCGACCGGTTATGAGATCTTCCGCTCGGAGAGCCGCGACTCGGGCTTCGAGTCCATCGCCTGCGTGCCGGGCGGCACTACCAATTACGTCGACAACTCCGCCGTGAACGGCGTCGAGTACTATTACCGCGTAAGGGCTACGGCCCCGGACGTCCCCAGCGTCGCGGCCGCGTCAGGCCCCGCAGCCTCCAGCCAGCAGTGGTTCAACAGGGGCAGGGCCAACCTCCTGGTTATAGCGTGCATACTGGTCTTCGCGATCATTTACTACATCGTGCGGGGGGCCAGGGGCAAGGACCTCTACATACGGAAGATCGCGGGCCTCGAGGCCATCGATGAGGCCGTCGGAAGGGCTACCGAGATGGGCAGGCCGGTGCTTTTCGTTCCCGGCATCCAGGACATGGACAATGTTCAGACGGTGGCAGGTATGTCCCTGCTTGCAAACATAGCCAAGCGCACCGCGATGTATGAGACCGCGCTGGACGTTCCGGTTTCGCGTTCGATCGTCATGAGCACCGGGCGCGAGACCGTCAAGCAGGCCTATCTCGAGGCGGGAAGGCCAGACCTTTATAACGACGATATCGTTCACTATATCACCGACGAGCAATTCGGCTATGTCGCGGCCGTCGACGGTATCATGGTGCGGCAGAAGCCGGCTGCATGCTTCTATCTAGGCGCCTTTTTCGCCGAGTCGCTGATTCTCGCCGAGACGGGCAACTCCATTGGAGCGATACAGGTCGCCGGGACCGCGATGCCCACGCAGCTGCCTTTCTTCGTGGCCGCGTGCGATTACACGCTCATCGGCGAGGAGCTGTTCGCCGCAAGCGCTTACCTGTCGGAGGACAGGTTGATGATGGGTAGCCTCAAGGGCCAGGACGCCGGCAAGGCCGTCGCCATGTTGTTCATCGTCGCCGGCGTCGCGACCGCAACGCTGGCTTCGGTTACGGGCAACGAGGCGCTCACGGCCATCGGCGAATGGTTGAGGCGCCTGTTCGCGATTAATTAGGGGAGGGTTTTGTGAAAAGAAACATACCTCTGCTCATCACCTTCCTGGTGGGGCTCTCCCTTATTATCGCCATGTTCATACCCCACTGGCCGTTCAATGTGCTGAATGAGAGGTTCTCGATTTTCTACGACGTCATCGCCGTGTTCGCGTTCATCCTGGGCGGCGGGAACCTGCTCAAAGTGCATATGCGCAAGGTGCAGAGGAAAAGCAGGGACTGGAGGTACAGCCTCGTCACCATAATCGGCTTCTTCGTCATGCTCGGCGCCGGACTTCTCAAGATAGGCGTTCCCGAGGGGCTGAGCGGCGACTACCAGGCCGCGGGAAGCCTGTTCAAGTATATGTACGATTCGGCGTTCCAGCCGCTGCAGGCCACCATGTTCTCGCTGCTGGCCTTCTTCGTGGCGTCCGCTTCCTACAGGGCCTTCAGGGCTAAGACGCTCGAAGCGACCATACTCCTGGTCGCCGCGTTCATCATATTACTCAGGCCGACGCCGCTGGGGTACTACCTCACGTTCTGGCTGCCTGAGCCGCTGCAGTTTCTGCATATTCCAAACTTGAGCACGTGGATTCTGTCCGTACCCAACATGGCCGGGCAGAGGGCCATCATGATAGGCATCGCGCTCGGCATAGTCTCGACATCGTTGAGGCTCATTCTCGGCATCGAGCGCTCGTATCTCGGAGGCGAGGGCAAAGGCTAGCAAAGTGGTTGAGGAACAGACGACACGCACGTGGTATGAGAAGCTGGGCACGCTCGACAGGAGAGTCATTTTCCTCCTGATAGCGCTGGCCGTCATCATACCCCTCATCGTGCACTACACGACCACGATACCGCCGAGCCAGCTCGTGCTGGACCTCTATAACGCGGTGGAAGACCTTCCGCCCGGTTCCAGGGTCCTCATGAGCTTCGACTACGGCCCCAGCACGGCGCCCGAGAACCAGCCCATGGCCACGGCCTTCATGCGGCACTGTTTCGAGAAGGGGCACAGAGTCTACCTGGTCGCGCTGTGGGCGACCGGGCCGCGGCAGTCGCAGCAGCTCATAGACGACCTTATCGAGGTGGAGTTCGCGGACGCGGTGTACGGAGAGGACTACATTCACCTTGGATACAAAGCCGGAAACCAGGGCCTCATCAACGCGCTTCTGTCCGACTTCACATCCATGTACACGTCCGACCTCGCCGGTGACGACATAGAGTCCTTCCCCATGATGGAAAGCATTGAGAATTTGAGGGATTTCGACATTATCCTCGCCATAGGTTCGGGATTCCCCGGCACCAAGGAATGGGTGCAGTTCGCCGGCGACCCCGGAGACATACCGGTGGGGGGCGGCACGACCGCGGTTATGGCCCCGCTGCTTTACCCTTATTATCCCAAGCAGATGCTGGGATTCCTGGGGGGCCTGCAGGGCGCGGCCGAGTATGAGGCGGCGCTCATGAACGCGTACCCGAAGTACAGGACCATGTCGCGCGAGGCGAGCACTACGATGGGCCCGCAGGTCACGGCGCATCTTGTCATCGTGGGCTTCATCCTCATCGGCAACCTGACGTTTTTCCTGGAGAAGCGCAAGAAGAGGAAGTTCTAGGGGGATAAATTGGAGGACACACCGATTCTGGCATCGCAGCTTGCCGAGACCATAAGTCTCTGGATCGGCGCGTTGCTCACGCTCATGATCTTCAGTTTCCTCTATAAAGACAACCCGGCCTACAAATTCGCCGAGCACCTTTTCGTCGGCGTGTCGGCCGCCTACTGGATGACGGTGGGCTTCTGGAGCACCTTGATACCCAACCTGATCGCGAAGCTCTTCCCGTCCCGCATGGGGTCGGTGTTTCCCCTGGCGGTCGGCAACGATCCCGAATACTTCTACCTGGTGCCTCTCGTGCTGGGCCTGCTGCTTCTCATGAGGCTCTACGGCAGGTTCGCCTGGATATCGCGCTGGGCGATGGCTTTCATCATAGGATTCGCCGCGGGCACCAACTTCACGCGCTACCTTCAGTCGGACTTTGTGACCCAGATTCACAGCACCATGATCCCGCTGTACGAGCCGGGCGGGAGCGTCCTGTCGACTGTGGGACAGACCTTCTCCAACCTTGTCGTGGTAATCGGCGTGGTCTGCGCGCTCATATACTTCTACTTCTCCAAGCCGCATACGGGTTCGTTCGGGAAGGCCGCCAGGGTGGGCATCTGGGTACTGATGGCCGCTTTCGGCGCGTCCTTCGGCTACACGGTCATGGCCAGGATCTCCCTCCTGACCGGCAGGATGAGTTACCTCATCACCTGGGTACAGAGCATCTTCTAGGGCGAACCCGGCTTTCGTTCGATGCAGTAACTCATTTTGCGCTTAACTGAATCCAGAACCGAATCTAAATCACCGGCGCGGCGGTCGTAGCGGCGGCGCGCGGGGGACCGGGACATGAAGCCACGGGACGAAGAAACGAGAGGACGAGATGAAAGGTGAATTCGTAAGACTGCTGACCGGTGACGGCATCGAGCTCCAGGGTCTTTACGTGACCCCGGCGGCCGGTGCCGCCGATAAGACCGTGATTCACACTCACGGGCTCGACGGCAATTTTTACGAGAACAGGTTCATCGACCATGCGGCCGCCGCCTGCGTGGAGGCCGGTTTCAACTTCATCACATTCAATAACAGGGGGCATGACTACATTTCGGATTTCATAGTCGAGGCCCCGGGCTCGGGTGAGTTCTCATACAGGCAAATAGGCGGCATGTATGAACTCTTCGAGGAGAGCCTTCTCGACATAGGCGCTTGGGTGGAGTTTGCGCGGTCGAGGGGCTCGGCCAGGCTCGTCTTACAGGGCCACAGCCACGGCGCCCTGAAGGCGGCATACTATATGTGGAAGGGCGACACGCGCGGCGTCGATGGCCTCGTGCTGCTTTCCCCGTCGGACGACTTCGGAAGGCAGAGGAATTCCCTGGGAGACCGGTTCGACACGGCGCTGGCTCTTGCCGGGGGACTCGTGAGGGACGGCAGGGGGCTCGACCTCATACCGCCGGACATATTCCACTACCCCGTGTCGGCCCAATCGTACTTCGACATCTACCGGCCCGGTTCGCCCCTTGCGCTCTTTAACGTGTCGGGAACCGACCGCAGCGAGTTTCCGGAACTAGCGAGCATCGAGGTGCCGGTTCTCATGGTGGTGGGTTCGGTGGAGGAGGCTTTCCTGGGCGAGCCGCGCGAGTTTCTGGAGGCGGCCCGGAAACTCCTTGCCAATGCCCCGAGTTTCGAGGGGGCCGTTCTGGCGGGGGCGCCCCACAACTACCTCGGGTCGGATGCGGAAGTCGGCGAGAGAATAGGGGCGTGGCTCAGGGCGAATTTCTCATAGCGGGTTCGCATTTAATGCTTTGTAATTGCGCGGGGCAGGCCATAGATTCAATTGAGAGTTATCGCTATGCGGCCCTTTCGGGGCGCCAATCGGAATGAGGGATTCATGACCGGGGTTTATGACATACTCAGGGACCGCGCCTCCGAGCGGTCAGCGCATCTTGATGATGCGTCTTTTCTCGTAAAGGGCCTCTGGAAGGTCGACCTCGCCTTCAAGCCCAATGTCCAGGAGCGCGTTTTCAGATACTCTTTCCTGGTCGCGCAGACTATGGGACAGGGTTGCTGCTATTGTGACAAGAACCTGGAGATCGACGCCGACCTTATCGGCAAGGACTCGCGCGAGATCGTGCGCGAAAAAAACTGTTACAGCATAGCTGTACTCGACTCGATCTACGCTTCGATTCCGCGGGACGCGCAAGCGGTTCACAAGTTCGAGGGGAATTCGGTTGAGAAGGCCGGCAAGAGGGCCTCGATCATCGTCGATGAAGTGAACCGCCTGGGAAAGGCCATGGGGAAGAGTCCCGGTGAAATGAGAGTTCTCAACGCCGGCGTCGTAGGTAACATCGTCCTGGCGCTCAAGGACCGGGGTTATGACGTCGTCGCCACCGATCTTGACGAGAACCTCGTCGGGCGCACCCTCCACGGGGTGAAAGTGGAGCATGGGGCCAAGACCTACTCGCTCGTGGAAGATTCGGACGTAGCCATAATCACGGGTATGACGCTCACGACGGATTCGCTGACCGATATAGTGGACACGGCCAAGCGGCATGACTCCAGGGTTCTCATGTTCGCCGAAACCGGCGCCAATATGGGAGAGGAATATACGGGCGAGGCCATCGGCGTAGACGTCTGCGTGTCCGAGCCCTTCCCGTTTTACATATTCCAGGGACTCACCACCATCGAGGTATACAGGGCGAAGTGGCTGCGGTAGAAGACCTTTTCCTGAAAGACGGCGCTTTCTCGATTGGCGGCGCCGGGCTGGAGACCGTGCTCGAGAACTGCTCGACACCGGTTTACGCCTACTCGGCAAGTCTCATCGACTCGGCTTTCGCCGACGTGCGCGGCCTGTTTCCCGGATTCGACATCATCTACTCGTTCAAGGCCAATCCCGGGCTGGCAATAGCCGCCAGGCTCAGGGCGCTGGGCGCCGGAGCCGACGTGAGTTCCATGGGCGAGCTCCGGGCCGCGCTTCGAACGGGCTTCGACCCGCAGGATATCTTCTTCGTGGGGCCGGCCAAGACCGAAGCCGAGATCGGCTTCGCGGTCGACACTGGGATTTACGCCATAGTAGTCGAATCGGCGCATGAGCTGATAGTCGTGGACTCACGCGCCGGCCGGCTATCGAGACGCCAGCGCGTGCTGCTTCGGATCAACACTTCAGAGAGCCCGAGTTCGCCCGAGGTGATGGTGGGAGGACCGAGCAAGTTCGGCTTCGACGAAGAGACGGTAGCGGAGGACATCCGCGGGCTCAAACTGGAAAACACGGACATCGCGGGCATACAGGTTTACTCCGCGAGCCAGGTCCTGGACGCCGGGTTCATTTGCGGGCACATAGAGCACGTTCTCAACCTCGCGATAAGCCTCTCCGGCGAGCTGGGTTTTCCTCTCGAGTGCATAGACTTCGGCGGGGGCTTCGGTGTGCCCTATGGTGATGACGAGGAAGAACTTGACCTCGCCCGTGTATCGGAAAGGGCCCGGGATCTCGTCGAGAGCTCAGCCGACAAACTCCGTGAATGCAGGCTGGTTTTCGAGCTGGGCCGCTTCCTGGTTGCGCGCTCGGGCGTGTTCCTGACGCACGTCGTCGGAGTGAAAAGATCGCGAGGCAAGGATTTCGTGCTCACTGACGGCGGCATGAACACGTTCAGCCGGCCTGTCTTCATGAACGTGCGGCATCCGGTCAGGGTCGTCAGCAAGATGGGACAGCCCGCCGATTTCGAGTACGATGTATGCGGCCCTATCTGCACGCCCATAGACTGCTTCGCCAGGGAAGTCCTGCTGCCGCGCGTCGAGCCCGGCGACGTGGTTGGACTCTTCAACGCGGGGGCTTACGGTTACACTATGAGCCTCATGAACTTCATGAGCCTGGGCTGGCCCGCCGAGGTGATGGTGGACGGCGGGAAAGTGACGGTCATCCGCAGTCCGCGGCCTGCCGAAAATCTCTTTGACGACCAGGTTATACCCGGCTGATTCAATTGCCCTAAGTTGCAAAACTTTGAGTATATTCGACACTTCTTGAGTTTGCTCGCAATGTCCATGATCCGAAGCGTTTCTTCTTCCCACTCTCCGAATCCATACAATGGGCGAGAGGGCGGCACATGAACACCTGAAAATGTGTTATAATTATAGATAGAGAACGGGAGATTATTGTCTGCGGGCTCCTGCCCGCGCTTCGAAAGGGGCGACAATGGAGAGCCGTATCGGAAAAGCGGTTGGGATTGCTCTGCTGATAGTAATGGTAGCCGGCGTCACGGGCCTTGAGGCCGGAGAGGCGAGCCGGCGGCAGGCGGAGCTCGAGGAAGTACAGAGGAGCATAGAAGAGAACGGGTACTCGTGGGTCGCCGGACACACCGAGATCTCAGACCTTCCCGAGGAAGAGAGGCAGAACCTTCTCGGACTCAAAGTGCCCGAGCACTATGAGCAGATACTCGAGGAGATCCGCAGCAGGACGCTCCTGAGTGCGCCTATGGCCCTGCCTTCCCGTTTCGACTGGACCGACTCCGCCGCGGTGTCACCGGTGAGGTACCAGCGCTGCGGCGACTGCTGGGCCCAGTGCTCGGTGGGCGCAATGGAGTCGCAGCTCTTGATCTACGATGATGACGCCACGCGCCTTTCGGTGCAGCAGGCCATCGACTGCAACTTCGGGTCTTCGGGCTGTGACGGCGGCTGGTGGGAGGACGTTTATGATATGTACATGGCCGTGGGCGCCGTCACGCAGGCATGCTTCCCCTACAGGAATGGTTCGGAAGGCAATTGCGACCAGGACGTATGTGAAATAGTCACCTACCTTGACAGCTATGAATTCATAGACACGAGCGTTGCCAGCATAAAACAATATGTCCTGACCTACGGCCCCGTGGCTGTAGGCATGTCGGTTTACAACAGCTTCAGCTATTACAACGGCGGCTGCTACGAGACCACGCAGTCAGGCGACATAAATCACGGCGTGCTGATCGTGGGCTGGGATGATGACTTGTGTGGCGGCCAGGGGGCCTGGCATATCAAGAACTCCTGGGGCACCAACTGGGGAGAGAACGGCTACGCGTGGATGAAGTACGGCACTGCCGACATCGGTTATGCGGCCTGCGTGACGTATTACAACGCCAGGGACAGAGTGAAGCTGACTTACGAATCCTGCCTGATAGACGATTCGGCCGGTGACGGCGACGGCATTGCTGAGCCCGGCGAAACAGTAGTCATGAGGGTGAGCGTCGACAATGAACGCTGGGATACGGCTACCAATGTGAGCGCTACGCTTATGAGCCTGACGCCAGGCGTCCAGGTTCTCATTTCGGGTTCCACTTCTTTCCCTGACGTTCCCGGCGCAGCCGTAGTAGAGTCCAACCCTCCGCATTACTCAGTCGCCATCGATCCGGCCGTGACATGCGGGCGCAGGGCTCATTTCGCGCTCTCGATCGAGTGCGACCAGGGAGCTTACTCCGATAACCTCTACTTCGACATAGGCGATGCGGTCGCGACCGTCTTCGCCGATGACGCCGAGTCCGACCTGGGCTGGGCCATGGCGGCGCCGGATGACGATGCCACCTCGGGTGGATGGGTGAGGAAGAACCCGCGGGGCAGTATTTTGGGTGGGCACCTCGTGCAGGCCGAACGCGACCACGGTCCCGGGATCTCCATTCTGGCATTCATAACGGCCAATACCAACCGCTCGTTTCACAGCGATTTCGCCGACGTGGACGGCGGCAAGAGAACTCTTCTGACACCTGCCTTCGACCTCGACGACAGGGCGTCGGCGCTGGTTCGGTACTGGAAGTGGTATACCAATGATACGGGCGACTCCACCGCCGACGATGTATGGACCGTCGACGTTTCTGCCGACGGCGGCCTCAACTGGGTCAATCTCGAAACTCAGACCGAGAGCCACAGGGAATGGCGTGAATCTGAATTCGATCTTGCGCAGTACGTGCCGCTGAGCGGGCAGGTCGTGCTCCGTTTCGTGGCGAGCGACTACGGCAACGACTCGACCGTTGAGGCCGCAGTCGATGACCTGGAGATAACGGGCTGCCCCGCTTCGGTCGACGCACTGCCGCCCGAAGTCGTGGTGACCTCGCCGAACGGCGGCGAGGAGTTGATCGAGAACACCGAGGTCGCGATCGAGTGGACCGCGAGCGACGACTACGGGTTCAGGGAAGTCGCCGTGCTGGCTTCCTATGACGACGGGTTCACCTATGGCGACACGCTCGGCATACTAACCGGCTTCGAGACTTCGCTTACGTGGCTGGTTCCCGCCGGCCCCCACCCGAGCTGCCGTATTGGAGTAGGGGCCGTGGACCGCGGCTACAACGCGGCGTTCGACGAGAGCGATGCGCCCTTCTCGATTGTCCAGGACGCAGCCGGAATCGAAAGGGACGTGGACGGTAACCTTCCCGACCAGGTGGTGCTCGTTGGCAGCGAGAAGAACCCGTTTTCGGGTTCTACTCATATCTTCTTCGGCGTTCCGCGCCGAATGGAAGTGGCCATCAAGGTCTTCGACACCCGGGGCCGATGCGTGGAGGACTTGATGAATGCTCCGGCGGAGGCGGGTTATCACTCGGTAGTCTGGGACGGAAAGTCATCTTCGGGTGCCGTCGTGTCGCCCGGCATGTATTTCGTCAGGCTCAGCGCCGAGGACAAAGTGAAAACCGCGAAAGTCCTGTTTGCCAGGTAGGCCGGCGAGCAGGGTCTCACATTGCCATTAACGGGGCGCCCATTCCGGGCGCCCCTTCTTCTTGGTTGCGAGCTCGGGCGCAGGTTGCAGCCCGCCCGGGCAGCGGACCACAAAACCACATCCGCGCGCGCATTGCCGAACGCGTCGCGCTGGCCCCCTAGCGGATTCCGGAAACTTGGGTATAGTGCATTGGTAGATGCCAGGGTCTTTGCAATCCAGACCACTTTGGAATCATTACTTGAAAGGGGGTATGTGTATCGACGAATTCCGGTTTTGATTAGTACGTCTCCCGTTTGCCACGGAGGGGGGAACACAGACCTGTCCGACACCTTTGGCTTCCCCTGGGGGCTCTGCCGCAGGTCGGAGATCCGGCGCGCGGCAAACCCGACGTACTGGAGGTGACATTTATGAAGTTAGTATTTGCGATACTGGTGGCTATGGGAATAATCCTCGGCGGTATCGCTGCAGATTCTCTCGCCTCGAAACAACCTGCTAAACCGATTTCGCCACCAGATTATGCAGTGGGCCGGTCACCCATGGCCGGACCGTTCGTTATTCTACAAGCAGGAGACACGACCTGGGTACAGGTGCACGACAACAGCTCGCGCTGCCCTGGTGACCCGCTCGGCGGGCACGGTGGAGAAGCCGATGGCGGCCCCGACGGCAGCGAGACGTGGTGCTTCGAGGGCAATTGGCCGTATGGCGACTCATGCGGTACATACGCGCCCTGGGACACGCGCTGCTACAGGCATGTCGATGTGAAGAGCCTGCCGTCGGAAGTGGGGATCAACTACTGGCACGTCAGCGACTACCGGACGGACCAGAGGGCCTATTGTGGCGACTCGGCCCTGTGGTGCGGAGCTGACAGCATGTGGGACGGCTCTCCGACCGAGTGCGGCACCTGGATCAATCCGCCCGGGTATGGAAGTTACTGGAACTGCGTCGCGCAGCTGACGCTGCCCGCTACATTCGAGATCGCGAACGGGTGCAGCATAGCGTTTGACCCGAGATATGATACCGAGTGTAAGTACGACTACTTCTACGTGGAGTACTTCGACGGTACCCAGTGGCAGCAGCTGGCGCTGTTCAATGCTACAAGCAATAACCCCGGCAGCGAATGCGGTTCGCCCGGTGGCGGCAACCCCGACTTCTGGGGCAATACCGACACCGGCAGGCTGGCGAACTGCAACTGGCAGTCGAGGAGTCCATCCGGAGAGCCGGCATTCCACGCGTTCCTTGACGCCGGCCAGTGGAACTACACTTCGGGTCCAATTTTCCGTTGGCGCTTCGAGTCCGATGGCGGGTTCAGCGATGCTGACGGCAGCGGCAACACCGACGGCGCGGCGTTCATCGACAATGTAACGGTGGTCGGTGATACCGATACCTATGTGATGGACTTTGAGAGCGGTCTGGACTCATACTGGTCCTTCCCGCGTCCGGACGGCGTGACCGACCAGTGGCACATGGTGCATGACCCGGATCCTCCTTATGAAGGCGGCGACGGTGGCGACAGGAGCACGTGTACGCTTGACTCCTCCGTAGTGTGGAGGGGAAGGCCTGAGGGCGGATACCCCGTGGGGACGCCCTGGAGAAACGGGTGGTTCTACAGGCTCGTGGCTCCCACGATGCCGCTGCTCAACACCGGCTGTGTTGTGCAGTACGACCAGTACATGTGCGCCAAGGAGATATCATGTGATTTCACCAACACCATGGTGCGTTTCCACGACTTTGTGAACGACCAGTGGTGTCCGTGGATAGATATCGACGACTTCAACCTCACCGCTGGGTGTTTCTTCTGGAACTTCGACTTCGAGGAGGATTTGACGCCCTTCTACGGGTCGACCCATGACTCGATGCAGTTCGGGTTCGACCTCAAGGACGTGTCCGTACCGAGCCAGTTCTGCCGCGGCAAGCACGCCGGCACGGAGAATATCATCGACAACGTTTCCTTCGGATTTTTCGACGGAGACGCCACCGTCTTCCAGGCACAGGTCATAGACCTGCTCAACGATTCGTTCTTCCCGGGGGTCTGCGGGTTCAATGCGCAGTTCGACGCATACGACCCCGACACGATCAATCACTATTCGGGCGGCGCCAATCCCATCCCGGTGCTTAACACCCTGGTTGTGGATGTCACCGACAAGGACGACGTGGACGTAGTCGAGCTTCTCGGCAGCATCGACGGCGGCGGCACATGGGTTTCGGTGTCGATGACCATGTTCCAGGCATTCGATCCACTCAACCCCAATCTGGGCGGTGAGTTCACGGGGACGCTCTGTCCCACCGACTTCAGTTTGAGCGAGTGGCCAAGGGGCGCCCACGTCTGGTACTTTGTCAAGTGCACCGACGGCCTGGGCAATGAGGGATACTTCCCGAACGAGGCAGATCCGGGGGACCCGGATCATACGGGGGGAAGCGAAGACTACTACACCTTCAACATTCTCCCCGGATATCCGGAGGACTTCAGCAGCGTGAAGATACTGCTCGTAGACGGCTACGGGCGACGCAACTACGACTACTCGCAGTGCCTCGCCGCCGTGGACAACCTCGAGCCCCTCGAGGACATTTACGAGCGCACTCTCGTGGACGCCGGGTACTGCTACGACAAGTACGACGTGGCGGGCGCTGGCAGCAACGTCCACATCCACTATCTGTGTACCTGGAACACCGACTATGACGCGGTTGTGTGGTTCTGCGGGCCCTACTTCTCGGACGATCTGTTTGATGCCGAGGCCCAGCGTGAAATGCGCAACTATCTCGCCGGCGGCGGCAAGGTGGTCATATGCGGTGACAGGGTCGCTTACAGCGCCGCTCCCGAGTCAGAGGGCGGCGGCGGCGAGGATTCCCTCGGCGGCGAATTCCTGTCCGGGATAATGGGCGCGGATTACCAGAGCGAGATCCAGTCGGCCTTCGTCAAGCCCTACATTTACTGCGAGGGCACGCCGACCTTGAACGTGCTGGGTACGCCCACGCCGCTCGACCTCGACACCATGCTCGTCTACAGAGAGTGTCCATATCTTAAGGACATGAGCTGGGTCAGGGCTGATCCGGCGCCGCCTGCGGGTTACACGGCGCAGTCGCTCATGCGCGTTCTCAATCCGGACGTCACACAGGCCGATATGGCGATCTACACGGAGTACCAGGGCACGGGTCAATGCGCGTTCGTCAATTTCGACCTGTGCGCGTCCATCAACCACGCGTATGCCTACTGCAGTGGCGGTGCGCCCCCCGGCTACCAGAGCTTCACGCCTGGCGCCTATGAGGGCAGGGTGGACCTGATGCTCACGATTCTGGAAGATATCTTCGGCCTGCCGTCGCAGGGTGGCGGTACCGGTGGCACCAGCGATGTTCCTGGGAAGAAGTCCACCTTCCAGTGGGCGCTTCACCAGAACACTCCCAACCCGGTCGCCGGTATGACCGAGGTGCGCTACGAGATAGCCCGGACGAGCAATGTAAGCATCAAGGTTTACAATGCCATGGGCCAGCTTGTGAGCACCCTGGTCGACGATCGTGTTGAGCCCGGTCGCTACGCAGCGCACTGGGACGGGAAGAACTTCGCGGGCGAGAGAGTCTCGAGCGGAGTGTACTTCTACAAGATGAACGCCGGCTCCTTCAATGCTACCAAGAAGATGTTGGTCGTCAAGTAGCGTTGGGAGTCAGCTGTAGGTTGCAGTGAAGTTGTAGTGACGGGGGAAGGGCCCTTTACCGGGGTCCTTCCCTTTTCGCGCCGGATGGGTCAAAATAGGGTCCTGGCGACTTCAAAATCCTCCTTTTTGTGTCTATTTAAGCGTACCCCATATCTTATTTTGAGAACTTTACCAAAAAAGAGGTTGCCTATGACCAAAAAAGGGGTTAACTCTACTTGGAATATTTAGTATAATCTTCTAGGCTGGACTTTTTTTTCAGCTTTGAGTGAAGGGGGTGATGCCGAATCTGTATATTGTAATACCTCCGATTCCCGTTTGCCGCACGGGGTTCAACCTGTCCGACAACAAGTGAATTCCCTAAAGGCTTAGTCTGCCGGTATGTCGCCGGTAGGCATATTGCATTGCATCGGAGGGGAAGACCATGATGAGATTTGGAGTAGTAACATTAACGGCAGCCCTGGTGCTGGTGATGGCGTTTGCCGCCTTCGGTATGAAGCAGCAGGCCCGTCCCCTCACGCCGCCGGATTACGCGGTCGGCAGAGTACCGGAAGCTGCACCGTTTGTGGTTTTACAGGCCGGTGATACGACCTGGCTTCAGGTCCACACCAGCGAGTCTTACTGCCCCGGCGACCTTCTGGGTGGCCACGGTGGTGAGGCAACGGGTGGGCCTGACGGTAGCGAGACGTGGTGTTTCGAGGCGAATTGGCCCTTCGGCGATTCCTGTGGGACGAATGCCCCGTGGAACACGCCTCCGGGCTGTCTCGAGCACTATGACGTCCGTGCCCAGGCTTCGCAGGTCGATGTCAACTACTGGCACATGGACACCTACAGAACCGACCAGCGCACTTACTGCGGCGACTCGGCTCTGTGGTGTGGATCCGACAGCCTTTGGCAGGGCATACCTGTCGAGTGTGGCACCTGGATCAATCCTCCGGGATACGGAGATCGTTGGAACTGTATCGCGGAGCTCGAACTTCCGGGCACGTTCGACGTTGCTAATGGCTGTACGCTGTTCTTCGACCCCAGGTACGACACTGAGTGTAAGTATGACTACTTCTACCTGGAGTTATATGACGGCTCCCAGTGGGTGGAGCTCGCGCTGTTTAACGCGACGAGTAACAACCCTGGCAACGAGTGTGGTACACCCGGCGGCGGGAACCCGGACTTCTGGGGCAACACGGACAGCAACCGTCTCGTGAACTGCG
>Ga0272444_10000885_pt1 | contig 30413 bp, 69 predicted proteins | sample SSMForm13_FD_201033 | JGI IMG/M metagenome (GOLD analysis project Ga0272444, IMG submission 201033) | Marine sediment archaeal communities from Little Sippewissett salt marsh, Falmouth, MA, United States - SSM-Form-13 | ecosystem: Environmental > Aquatic > Marine > Wetlands > Sediment ...
TTGCCATTCGAGATACCAGAACGCGAATCCGCACCGCAACCCCAAGTCCGTTGCAAAGGAGGGGGCTGGATGAAGATGTATACGACGGGGCGAGAAGCCTCAAGTGAGTTCTTTGAACAAAGCGGGATACGAGACTTCAAGAAGTTGAGCCATACTCCAATCCTTCTATTCTTCGAAGACCACGATGAGCATGAGGCTACTGTCGAGATCTTCCAAAAACCTCAAGACATACTGGAGTACCCTGATGAGATACAGGCAATGATGCAATGGCGCGGAGAATGGAGTAGCGACTTCTTCAAGTTCACAGTTGGTGATTTCAGGCAGCACATTCTCAAGAACCCGCCATCGCAGTTCCAGCGTATCTGAGGAGGCAAATCAAGAATGACCATCCAAGAAGCACTTGCCCAACAAGATATGACGATGCTATGTCGTATCCATCGAGCAATAGCAGAAACCGAGAAAGAAGCTGAGCTTTTGCTCTTGTTCGACGCGAGGTTGTCGGGTATACTGCCTGTCCAGGAGGAATAGTGACCCAACGCATCATCACCTCAAGCGAGATCCGTGCATGGAAGGGCTGTCCGAAGAAGTGGTGGTTCCGGTATGACCAAGAGCTGGTTCCCGTCAAGACTCCGATACCTCTGAGCTATGGGCGGCTTGTCCATCAAGGGCTTGAAGCCTACTACCGAGGGGAAGATGCGCTTGATGCTGTCTCCAAGTTCTTCGAAGAGGAATCTACGCCGTGGGGCGAGGACCAGGAACTCTATGTACTGGCTGAGGCGTGCGCGCTTCTGAGGGGGTACATCGATCGCGATCCTGTGAAACCGCTGGGGCATACAGTCAGTGCGGTCGAGCATGAGGGAGTGGTGCCACTGCGGACTCCGGGTGGCCGCAGATGGCATCACTTCCTCCTCGGGTTCAAGATTGACCTGGAGACGGATGATCGTTACGGCAACCTCTGGGCGTGGGACCACAAGACCGCTCAGGGTGCTCTCAACGAGGCGCACTTAGCTTTAGACGATCAGATGGCCTTCTATAGCTGGGCACTGGCTCAACTCGGTCGTAGGCCCCAAGGGGTCGTCTACAACCTCATCCGCAAGCCAAGCATCAAGCCTCGGCAGAACGAGGAACCCGATGCGTGGCAGCAGCGGCTCTCTGAGGACATCGTCAAGCGCCCGGAGTTCTACTTCCAACGCTCTCTCATCGTGAAGAGCGAGAGCGAACTTGCTGCAACGGCAGCCGAGCTATGGAGTCTTGCCCATAGCATCGGTCGAGAACCCATTCATAGGAACCCAAGCAGCTGCCAGATCTTCGGCTGTGCATATCGGGAGATCTGCATTGCAGATACACCATTGTCGCGGTCTGCAGGCTATCGGCATGAACGAGCACATATCGAGTTACAGGGGGTGGTGTAGTGGGGATTGAGCTACCGACCAAGAAGAAGATGGAAGTGCCACATGGCTTCCCGGAAGGCGAGAGCTGGCTGCTATTCGGAGCACCGAAGTCGAAGAAGACGACGTTGCTCTCTCAGTGGCCGGAGTGCCTGATTCTAAACACCGAGGGAGAGGGGAACACCAAGTACATCACGGATGCCTACGTCTCTCCAGTCGCATCGCTAGCAGAGCTTGGCGATGTCTATGCACAGTTAGCCGCTATGGGTGATGAGATTCCCTACCAGACAGTAGGAATCGACACCATCGACGTGGTGAACGACTGGGCGGAAGACGCTGCAGTTGTGGAGTTGGGCATCAAGGAGATGGGGGACGGAACCTACGGAGCCGACTGGGGACGCTCTCGGACGATTGTCCTGAACGTCATCAAGCAGTTCTCGAACCTACCAGTGAATCTCGTGATCGTTGCTCACTCTCGGTGGGCGATTGTGAACGAGGTCAACGTCGGGCACACCATCGATCTGCCAGGGAAGCTGGCGCGGTTCACGATGGCCAACATCGACAACATCCTGTTCACAACCACTGACAAGAAGGGCGAGCCGAAGGTGGTATTCCGTCCGACGAAGGGCATTGAAGCGGGATCGAGGAACCCCGTGTTGGCTATCGCGGGGGAATGTGAGTGCAGTTTCGGGGCGCTCAAGGCGCTGTTCAAAGAGGAGGGGGAGGAATGAAGGTGAAGGACCTACTGAACCCGATGCTGGAACCGGGAATCCACAAGCTGGTTCTGGCAGAGATCAAGGATGAACAAACAACAGCCGCCGGGGACCCGATGATCGGGTTGAGATGGAAGGCCGAAGACGCTGTTGGCCAGGTCTGGGACAACATCGCGGTCAGTGATGCTGCTGCGTGGAAGATCGGGCAGCTCTTCATCGCTCTCGGCGGTGATCCCGAGTTCGAGTTCGATGATGTCGTTGTCCTTGGCGACGAGTTGCTCAACATGCTCAACGTGGACGACACCGAAGTCTATGCCGACACCGGCACTGACACCTACACGGTGACTCGCGGCGAGAACAAGGGGCAAGAGCGCACTAAGGCCACCATCATCGAGTACAAGACGGCGGAAACCGGCAAGGCATTGATTGGGGCCGGGCCGAAGAAGGAAGTTCCGTTCTAGTATCACCTCCTTGAGTGCGGGGAGGGGTGACTGGGGTATCACTCCTCCCCGGAGAGGGGATAGACATGCACACATGGTGGGACCATGGAGAGTGGGAGGGTCAGGATCAGGACTCCACTAAGACTACAGCGGGGGACCGGAAGGGCGTGGGCTTCTTGCCGGTCAAGTGGGAGATTGTGGGCAGTGAATGAGGCGGTGGAGAATCTCCAAGCCTTCGTTGAACTCCTGTTAGATTGGGCGGTCCAGGCCCCCGACATGGACTACCTTGACAACTCTGCTAAAACTCTGGAAAAGCTGTTGGTGTAGGGGTTAGAGCGCCTTTGGGTTAGGCGTTGAACATCGCTGGGGTATGGAGTGTGCGTGCATGAGTAGTCGATTCACTGACTCTGAGAAGTGGAATGACCCCTGGTTCCGACGGCTGCCGTCTGAGTCGAAGCTCCTCTTCCTCTATCTCTGCGACCAGTGTGACGTTGCGGGGTTCTGGGAGATTGATACCGAGCTTGCAGCCATCTACACCAAGCTAGACGAAGAGACCGTCAAGCAGGCATTGGGTGCGTTGGGCGAGAAGATCGCAACCAACGGACGGCACATCTGGCTTCGAAACTTCATCCGGCGACAGAACAACCTGCCTCTTAACCCGACAAACAACGCACACCGGGGAATCATCAAGCGCCTCATTGAGCACCAAGGAATCTCCGAAGACATAGACGGGCTCTTGAGTTCTGTGGACCTCTCTAGCTTCTCGTTAGCCCCTCATGAGGGGCTAGTGAGGAGCACAGGTAAAGGTAAAGGTAATGGTAAAGGTAGTAGGGGGAGAAGAGGTACGGAGAAGAGGGGGAAGTACGAAGCCGAGTTCGAGGCATGGTGGTCGGGGGAAGATGGAGAGCCTCCGTATCCGAGGAAGAAGGACAAGAAATCTGCGGAGGCCAAGTACGTCGCCGCCCGCAAGAAGGCATCCAGGGAAGAGCTGGCTGTCGGCAAACGGCACTTCGTCCAGTACGTCATTCAGGAGCAGACCGAAGAGGGATTCATTCCGTATGCCGCTACATGGCTGAACAAGGAGCGCTGGCATGACTTCCAGGAGCCTCCGAAGCCCAGCGGCAAGCGGTCGGTCCAACTGGCCGACCAACGTCCAGCATCAGAGTACGCGGGGGTGGTGAAGAGTGGCGATTAACGGTCCTCCTATCGGCAAGAGATTCGATGAAGCGACCTTCGAGAACTTCATCGTGGACGGCAACCGGCAGGCCGTTGAAGCTTGCAGGCTGGTCGCACGCGGAGAGTCTACCGGCGTGGTTCTCTTTGGTCCGGTTGGTGTGGGCAAGACGCATTTGCTGGTTGCGGTGGCCCGAGGGTTTGAGAAGTGGAAGTGGGACCAGATCTGGAAAGAGCCGCCTGACGACGGGGGGGTCTATCTGTCCCAGGAGGAGATGGCGAACCCCACTGACGTTCAGTACTGGCCGATCCTCGATCTCGTATCTGCTCTTCGCCGAGAGATTAACGAAGGGTTCAGCGTCGTCTCCAGCCAGTGTCGTGAATGCGACCTGCTGGTGATTGACGACTTCGGCCAGGAGAGGGCGACGGAGTTCGTGCTTGAGGAACTGGAGCGGATCATCGACTGGCGGTATCGGAATGAGAAACCAATAGCCGTTTCAACGAATCTCGACCTGGACAAGATCGTCGGCAAGTACGGCAATCGCGCCATTTCTCGTTGGACAGAGCAGTGCGATGTGGTTGAGGTGAAGGGCAAGGACCGAAGGCCGGAGAGGAGGGGGAAGTGATTCAGACGATTGAATTCCACGGCCACACGGTAGTTGCGCCTATCGTTGGCAGGGGGCGGGAGATGGTAGCGGCTCTGGCTGAATATCTGCCTCATCCTGAGTATGAGAATCCTGATCTCTATTTCGAGACAGATGAACAGGAGCGCAAGAACTTCGTCCGCGAGCGCGACCGCCATCGCTGCCTTCTCTGTTCTGCCGAAGTTGAGACCAACGAAGTCCACGAGATCATCCCGAAGGGTGGGGCATCAGCTCCGAGGGCGCTCGTGCCGTGGAACATGATTTGCGTATGCCGTGAGCACCACGACTTGCTGCAGCGCGGGGTATACAAAGTCTACCACTTTGACCCGCTGGATCTTGAGGATGGCTTGGTCGTCCTGGATGCTGAGTCGCGGGTGATTCCGAAGGACCAGATGTGGTTCTACAACCGGCCTGATCCTGAGATGGCGGAGAAGTGCCATGAGGACTATCGGTGGCTGACGGAGTACGCCAGACAGCAGCGTGGGGCAAAGTGGGAAGCTGCTACGAGGCTGATTCGACTCAAGGAGAACGAGGCATACCGCCATCTGGGCGAGAAGACGCATCGGTCTTTGGTTGCTGGTAGTGGGGCAGACCCGAGCGAGTGCGACAAGCTGGAGAAGGCGATGCGTCTTGCCATCGAACGCGAGGCGCAGGACCTGGCCATTCAGTGCGAACCTGACCGTGCGCTTGCAGTTCTGCGTTCGATTCCAGATGAGGATCTGCAGCGAGCGCTTGTTGATGTCTCTGGCATGTCCAAGGCCGATTACATCGAGTGGTACAACGAGAACGTCAAGAAAGACCGTCGCAAGAAGCGTTGGGGGTTTACGAAAGGCGGTCTATTCAGCTACGAAATTGAGGATGCTGACCCGCACGTCGATGAGTACGAAGACATTATCGAAGGCGGACGGCTTGTGAAAGGCGAAGCAAAGGAGGTGGCGTGATGGCCAGACATCGTGGCCATCTCCGCCCCGTTACAGGCGAGCCACATGACACATTGCGGTCGCTGGGGAAGGGGATCGCGATTCCGAGGAATGGAGTTGTGAAGGAGAGTGTCGACCCAGGACACAGCCTGACGCAGCGCGAGGCGATGGCGAGTGGATCACCACAACCGGCGTACATGTTGAGGGATGGCCAAGCAGTCTTTGTCGGGCGGTGTCGGGATTGTCGGTTCCTCCATGAGAATGAGGACCTTTTCTGGAGATGCGGAATGCCCTATGTGTCGGGCGGCATTTTCTGGGGTGATCCAGACATCATCGTGCAAGATCCAGATGGGTTCGGCTGCGTGATGTGGGAGGCGAGAGATGACGCGAGGTGTTCGAGCAGATCATGCTCGACTGGGGAGTGATGAAGGAGAGGCTGGAGGGGGCAGAACATGCTACCGTCGCGAGACGCAAAGACTAGGCTGACGATGCAGATAGACCAGGACGAGTGCAGCGTCGAAATCTCAGGATGGGATCATGGGTTGGACACAATCGTTGAGAAGCTCTTCTACCCGCTGATGTGCATGGAGGGCTACTCCATCGACATGATTGATAGAGTTCTTGAGTCCTTGGTCAAGGAAAGGAAGCGGCTCGATGAGTGACTGGGTCTCTACGCAGGAAGCCGCTGAGATGCTTGGAGCGCGGCGGAATTGCCTCGCTGAGATTGCCGCTCGTAATCATTGGCCGAAACGATGGGTCAAGAACCGCGTTTTCTATCCGCATCGAGATGTGAGGCGCACGGTCAACATTCGTGCGGGGAAGAAGGTCAATGGGGCCATGGGCAGCATTCCGGCGTTGCGCAGAATCATTCGCTGGGCAGACAGCCTTACGGCATGGCCGACAGACGAGGAGATTGAGGGGAAGGCCACTGTGGAGCATGAGGTCGAGATGGTGCGATGTATCCTAGAGACTCGGCGCTATCGAGGGAAACCAGCCTTGGAGATACTTGACTCTGAGGCACTTTGAAGTTACAATAGATCACGCTGGGGTGTGGTACTGTGTGCGCAAAACCGGGTGGTTCGAAGTCTCGTGAGAAGGGCAAACGCGGCGAGAGGTCGATAGTCAACCTCTTCAAGCGTCATGGCTTCTTCGCTCAACGCATTCTGAATTCTGAGGCAGTCGGTGGCGATCCGGGCGATGTCAAGACAAGCTGCATCGATCTGCCGATTGAAGTGAAGCATAGGGAGCGGATTCCAAAGTGCCTCTGGGAATGGCTGGAAGGCAAGGGCGCTCTCGCTATCAAACGCAACCACTACCCCTGGCTCATTGTGATGGACGCAGAGGAGTTCGTGCGACTTCTGGGAGAGAGGGGGCAGGGTGCGGACGCGAGAGCAAACGATTCGTGAACTCGCAGGGCTAGTCAAAGCAGGTAGGTCCCCTAGCGCGATCCAGGCGGGGTTGGGCCTTTCGTTTGCGTCGATTGACAGGTACTTGCGGGATGCGATTGCTGCGGGCTTCTTGCCGGAGGGCCTGAAGGTAGACCCTGAGCGATTCATGCTGAGGGGGCATCTCTACGGCGAGTCTGGCGCGACTCCCGAGGGGCTGGAGACGACGCTCATCTACGGCGACCTCCATTGCCCGTTCGAAGACAAGCGTTCGATTCAGGTCGTCTGCCAGATAGCCGAAGACCTCAAGCCAGATCATCTGATTGAGAACGGTGATGGCGTTGATTGCTTCACGTTCAGCGTGTTCTCGAAAGATCCCGAGAGGGCCAAGACGTTTCAGACAGAGCGCGAGACCCATCGGACAGCAGTCGCGGCCCTTCGTAGTGCATGTCCTAGCGAAACGACGTTCTCCTACATCGGGGGAGAGGAAGACAACCACTTCATGCGTTTCGTGAAGGAGATTGTCTGGGGCAAGGAATTGCACGACATGCCTGAGCTGCAGCCTGCGAGGATTCTCTATCTTGAAGACCATGAGTATCAGGAGGGGCCTGTCTTCATCCGCAACACATTCCGAATCTCTCACGGGATTCGGTTTGGAGAGAATGCTTCGAAACTGTCCTTGCGCGACCACATGACCTCGGGCCTACAGAATCACTCACATCGCCTGGATACCTACTACCGAACGACACCATCATCGATGTATGTGTTTGCTCAGAACGGGCATCTCAGCGACGTTGAGCAGGCGTACAAGCGCAATCCTAACTGGCAGCAGGGCTTCTCCATCCTCTACATGATGCCGAACGGGCGGTTCCATCTGGAGCAAGTCCCGATTGTCGGCCACAAAGCGATCTTTAGGGGGAATCTCTATGCCGCCTAATCGTACTGATGTGCAACTTCTGCAAGAGCTGTCTTCGATCCGCTGGGCATTGGAACTTTTTGCTGACTGGATCGAACAGAAGAAGACGTGCAAAGCGAGTGTGTCTTGGAACTGCGGGGGGATTACGGGGATTCTCGCTCCAGAAGTCTATCTGCCGCCGAAGGAGAAGGAAGTTGAGAGGAAGCCAAAGTGTGGAACAAGCTGATGCAGCTGGCCATAAAGACCTTCCACAGCGAGGGAATGAAGGCCGTCAAGAACCAGTCGGCGTGGCTTGTCAACATCCTTCGTCGTCTGAACAGGGGGCGCAGATGAAGTTGTTGGCCCTATCGCCACACACGGACGATGTAGAGCTTTCTGCAGGCGGAACGATTGCCCGCTACGTCGAAGAAGGTGCAGAGGTTTACTGCGTCGCCTTCTCAGAGGGCAGTGCTAGCGTTGTGGAATTCAGCGATGCGATGAAGGCGCTGGGCGTTGAGGACCACATAGTGTTCAACATGCCGACGAGGCATTTCCCTGCGAACCGCCAAGAGATTCTGGATGTGCTGATTGGTATCCGCGAGAAGTTCAAGCCGACACACATTCTCTGTCCATCTTCAACTGATGTCCACCAGGATCACGGTGCGGTTCGCGCCGAGGCGCTCCGTGCATTCAAGCGGCTGACAGTGTGGGGATATCAAGAGCCATGGAATCAGGTAGTCGTGGATTCCACGCTACTGGTACGGCTCACTGTGGATCAGATGCACAAGAAGATTCGAGCCTGCGATTGCTACGTGTCTCAGGACGGCAGGGAGTACACAGATCCAGAGCATCTATGGGCATTGGCCGCAGTACGGGGCGTGCAAGCAGGCACGAGTTACGCAGAGGGATTCGAGGTGATTCGATGGGTCGAGTAAGAGAGCCGTGGTGGTTGAAGTTCGTGATGGGGGCCGTTGTTGTGGCCATGGTTGGCGTGATTCTCTGGGTCGGCGCGGCGAAGCCTGCGGAAGAAGTCCGCTATGGTGGGCAGTACTACCCAGGAGAGTTCGTGCTGCAGGGATTTCCTGAACTCTGGGGCAGTCTCGGAGTGGAGCACATCCTGTTCAGCTCGGGGACTGAGAACAACATGGCTCTCATCTCGGGGGCTATCGATGTCAACTGTGGGTCGGACTCCAAGACGAGCGCACTGTTCGCTGCGATTGATGATGCGCTCATCATCGGCGTGATCCAGCGGGGGGATAGGTACTCGACAGTGGTTCAGTCTGATTCTGCGTTCCGGTCGTGGGAGGACCTGAAGGGGGCCACTGTCGCTACCCGGCTAGGGAGCGGGGCCGAGCAGGTCCTCCTGCGCTTCTTCGAGCAGACGGAGTCTCTCTCCTGGGACGACTACAACTGGGTCAATCTCAAGGTGGAAGACATGGTGGCTTCTCTTGAGGCAGGGCAGATTGCAGCGTTCACCGCGTGGGAGCCGACGCCTGCTATCGCTGAGTCTCAAGGGATTGGGAGAGTCATCAGGAGCTACGGAGACATTGCCCAAGTGCCGGTATGCCTCCACACGACGGTTGGATACGCGGAGGCGAATCCGGGGCTGTTGGTGGCGTTCCTGGAGGCGCACAAGCGGAAGGTCGCTCTGATCGAATCCGATCCCGAGCTTGCTGCGCAGTATGCAGCGGAAGCAGCTAGTGCAATTGGAATTGAGGTCAGCCCAGATGCGTTCCTGCGAATCTTCGAGCGGGTGGACTTCTCGTTGGAGATCACTGAGGACGTGATCGCATCTCTGGAGGACACGGCGATGTTCCTGTTCGACCGGGGGAAGATCGACTGTCTGCCGGTGTTCCGCTGGGATGCGAGTTTCTTGGAGGATTGATGCGTAAGTTCCTGTTCCTACTTCCCATCGCCGCCTTCATCCTCTGGTGGCAGTCACAGGGTGGCGTGCTGTTCCCTCCATTGAGGGCGATCACCGAAAGCCTCGTCAACAGTGGCGTGATCGGCCATGTTGCGGCGAGTCTTTGGAGGGCAGCAGCAGGTGCGGCGATCGGGATTTCGTTGGGGCTGCTCATCGGGCTCCTTTCGGGTGCGAGTCGGGCGGTGCGGGCGATTCTCAGACCTCCCTTGGCTTTCTTCATGCCCATTCCAGGCATCGCCCTCGCGCCTCTCTTCATCCTCTGGCTCGGGTTTGGGTGGTCGACACTTGTGGCTGTAGGAGCGTTGGCTGCGTTCTTCCCGGTTGTTGTGAGCGTATCGGAGGGGGTTAGTTCATTAGACCCCTCACTAATGAGGGCATCAATGACGCTGGGGGTTCCGAAGTGGCGGGTGTATGTGCCTGCCGCAATGGTGCATCTGCTGAGTGGATTGAAGCTGGCGTGGGCGAGGGCGTGGCGAACGGTGATCGCTTGTGAGTTCGTCGCCGCTGCCTCAACCGGCCTTGGCTTCATGATCTGGGATGCGTCGGAGTACCTGCGGATGAGCACTGTCTACGGCGGGATTCTTCTGCTGATGGTGGTGTTCATGTTGAGCGACTGGGGCCTTCGGGCTGTGGAGAAGAGGACTGTGGTGAAGTGGGGGATGGTTAGATGAGCATTGAAACGGCATCAGATGTACGAAAGGCATTGTCACTATTGGTTGGCTGTCTGGAGGCAGCTAGAGTGCATCCAGGTATTGAGTCTGGAGTTATCGAGGACTGGGGGCTCGCTGTCAAGATAGGAAGCGAAGCTCTGAAGGCAATGGATTGTCCGAATAGCGAATACACCGAAGACTGGCACACCGGAGAGACGCTTAGAGTGCCGAAGACAATGTTGGAACAACTCTGCGGGTTCCTGTTGCGCTGTTTCAGCCCAGAGTGTCCTGTCGCGCTTGGAGAAGCGAAGATGGCTCAGATGCTCGGCGTAGACCTCTTGACAGCCAACGAGATCTATCTGAAGTGGAAGAAGGAAGAAGATTGGATCGGATACTGGATCGACGAATGTTCTTCCGTCGGTTTGTAGTAAGGACAGGCGCATTCTCGTTAGAGAATATGCGCTTCGGAGAAGGGGCAATCATGTGCAGTTTCAGGTGGCGCATAGGCCGTCTGGCTTGGTGCAGAAAGTCGTGCGTTCCAATCGGGAAGGACATAAATGGGTGGACACGATTGAGAGTGGGCCGTCTGTACTGGTGCGCGGAATGAAGTGGCGAGATTTCGCAGACGCACTCACATTATTCCTGAAAGTTGATCTCATGTGCCAAGGGCACAAGGAGTTGGGGCGTCCCTCTGGGTCGCCCTTGGCTGATGCTGACAAACGGCGCGTGGTGAGATGGTAGCCAACCTCGGCTATAGCCTTTCCCGTCTCCTGATCGGCTACGGTCTCGCTGTTGGTTTTGGGGTGGTCTTTGGGGCACTTATGGCGCAGTGCTCCATACTGCGGGAGATGTTCAAGCCGATCCTCACTGCTCTGATGTCTGTTCCCACTCTCGCATGGGTGCCGATTCTCTTGATCTTCATTGGGCTGGGAGAGGGAACAGTCATCGCAGCAGTCTTCCTCGGTGCGTTCTTCGTGATTGCACATCAGGTAGAGCAGGGGATTCGGATGGTTCCAACTCAGCAGATACGGGCGGCGAGGACCCTTGGTTTGAGGGGGCCAAGGTTGTTCCTCGCCGTCCTCCTTCCCGGTGCGATGGGTTCGATTCTCTCGGGGTTGAGATTGGGCATGGCCTATGCGTGGAGGGCGCTTGTTGGTGGAGAGATGCTGGCTGCGCTCATCACCACAGGTGTTGGCAAGGCGATCTATCAGGCGCGGTTCTGGAATGACACACAGACGATGCTGCTGGGGCTGTTGGTGATTGCCCTGTGCGGCATGGCGATGGACCAAGGGATTGGGTTCATTGAGGGTACGACAGTGAAGAGATGGGGGATGGTGAGATGAAGGTCGATGGCGTAGAGGTTCCTTTCACGAGCAGGAGTGACGACTCCGAGATGGCGCAAAGGGCTGCCGGTTTTGGAACCTACTACAAGTGCAGCCTCTGTGACTACGAGTTCCTGGAAGCATGGGATCCGCATCTGTTGATGCACTCTTCGTATGCTCAACAGGGATTCGAGACGAATGACAAGATTCGTCGCCACTTGGAGTTTGTGCATCCTGATTGGCGGGAGCGAATGAAACATGCTGACGAACCTAGCGAGTAGGGGATGGTGAGATGAAGACGGGCACGATAGTCCTTGCAGTGGTTGGCGGCATCACCCTGGCGTGTCTTCTTGGGTGGGCTATTGCGCATCCGATGATGGTGCTGCATCGGCTCGCGCACGTAGTGGCGGAGAACGGTGATGCTCGCGAACAATGGCCATTGGACGTGAACGCTGAGTGGGATTCCCCTCCAGTCGGGCAGACATTTGATGTAACGATTGATGTGGGAGTTGCCCCGTGGTTTGACAAGATTGCCTATGCGCACGGCCTTGAGCCACTTGTTGATATCTACTGGGAATGGGGCCATCGGGAGACCAATTCGTGGACTACTTATCGGTGGGATTTACGGACTGTGATGGAAGCTATCACTAAGGAGCCGTGAGATGAAGACGATACGCAAGTTCTTTGCATGGCTGGGGCGAGTCTTTCGCAAGGCCGCACCACTACCGGAGCCGGGGGAAGATGGGCGAGTCTATATCACGGCGTCGAAGGCAACAGAGATCATCAAGCAGGCATTGGCTGGCCGGATGTCGAGTACGTTCAGGGTTCGGCTGCGTGATCCAGAGTACTACTGTCCATCGTTGCAGTACGTTCGCAGGCTGCTAGAGCAGAGCAAGGTGGACCAGCGGCAGTACAAGAAGCAGGTGTTCGACTGCGACGATTTCTCAGTCATGCTCTGGAGTACCTTTGTCGACGATGCGTGGCGTGATGGCAAGCGACGAGCTGCCCACTGTGCCGGGATCATCGATGGGAGGCTTCCGCAGCCTCATGCCATTAACTGGGTGATTACCGACGATCTGAAGTTCCGGCTAATCGAGCCGCAGAACGATTCGGTCTATGGCATTGACGGGCGAACGGCAGAGGCGTGGTTTGTGATGGCGTGATGCTTATCCTGAGAAACGTCTCCAAGTCTTTCGGTGATGGCAGAAAGACTCAGATGGTGCAGGCGCTTGACGGCTTCTCCCTTGAGGTGGCTGATGGGGAGTTCTGTGTCCTCATTGGCCCTTCGGGGTGTGGGAAGACGACGGTGCTGAATCTCGTGGCGGGGTTTGAGAAGCCCGATGCTGGCGATGTTGCGCTGCTAGAGCCGCCAGGATCGAATGGAACCATAACGTGGACGGGTGGGTGGGTTCCCGTGCGCGCCCCTGGCCGCGACCGTGGCTACGTGTTTCAGAACTACGCCCTGTTCCCGTGGAAGACGGTGCTGGGGAATGTGAGGCTCGGCCAAACGTCATTGTATCAGGGGCAACGGAACCGGAAAGGTCTCAGGCTAGTGCGGCATCGTCGCGGCGAGAAGAAGTCAGCGCAGTTTTGGGTTGATTACGTCGGCCTTCAAGGCTTCGAACACGCCTATCCTCATACCCTGTCGGGCGGCATGAAGCAGCGGGTGGCTATCGCGCGGGCGTTGGCTGCAATGCCTGAGATTCTCTTGATGGATGAGCCCTTTGGTGCGCTCGACGCGCAGACACGAAAGAAGATGCAGGGTGAGCTCACGAAGATCTGGGAGGAGAGCGAAAAGACGATCCTTTTCGTGACCCACTCAGTCATCGAAGCCGTCTATCTCGCTGACAAGATTGCGGTGATGACCGAGAGGCCGGGGCGGGTGGAGGAAGAGATCCAAGTCGATCTCCCGAGGCCGAGGGACTACACCGACGAAGCGTATCTCCAGGTGAGGAAAGAGGTATTGGGGGTGATGGAATGAGCGCCCCAATTCTGCAATACGAAGTAGAGGCAGACTCCATTGATGTCACGACGTGGCGTGATTTGGTTGAGTCCGCGCCCCTCGATGTGCGGAAGTGTATACGCGGAGTTGGCAGGATTTACAAAGATGGTGTGGAAACGGACATAGAGAAAGTGAAGGATGAAATCTGGGACGCATTAGAGCTTGGGCGGCGGTACAGATTGCTCTTGGTGGAGGCGATGGGATGATAGATGTTGGCATTGCGACTGAATCAATGCGGACAGCAATCGAAACGCTGAAACGACCTGTTCGCGTCCTCCTGACCGCCTGCGGTTCGCCGGGATCTGCGACGATGATTCGTCAGCTTCAGAAGCACGGCTGCTACGTGATCGGGGTTGACATGAACCCGGAGGCAGTCGGGAGGTGGCTAGCTTCCGAGTTCTACGTAGTGCCTGCTGCAAATTGCGAAGAGTACATGGCGTTTCTCTTTGTTGCTGCCTATGGGAGTGCGGATGTTTGCCTGCCCCAATCAAGCACTGAAGTTCCTGTGATTGCCGAGGACTTGGAGCGTCGCTCCGTTCCTTTCCCGTGCCCTGTCCTCGTCAGCAAGCCAGAGCCGATGAGGCTGGCCACGAACAAGGCAGAGATGTACTTGTGGCTTACTGGAACGACGCATGTCCCGCTTCCTAAACTACAGTATCTGAACGGTACAGGGGCGACAGATACAGCGATCAAAGTGCTGCAGATGGCGCTTGATGAGTGGGGCGCTTGTGTCATCAAGCCTTGTGTCGGCAAGGGTTCGCGCGGTGTTCGCATCATCGATCCGTCTGTGTCAATGCGCGACGTGATCGACGGCAAGCCAGGAGCCTCGAAGTACGCCACACTCTCTCAGATCGAGGAAGCCTACAAGGACGACTTCCCCGAGATGCTGGTGATGGAGAAGCTCGAAGGTGAGGAGATCGCCGTCGATGTCCTATGCCAGGACGGTGAAGTGCTGCTCTATTGCGCCCGTACTGTCGAGACACAACGATCAGGCGTGGTGATGACCGGGGAGATCGTGGATCGCCCCGAAATCATCGAGCAGGTGAAGGCGATCCTGAAGGCAATCCCTCTCGACTACTGCGTCAACCTGCAGTTCATCGGCGGGAAGCTCATCGAGATCAACCCGAGGGTATCGACATTCATCTATCAGGACGACCTTTGTATGCCGTGGCTGGCCATTCAGTTGGCGCTGGGAGAACTGGACCCAGATGGGGTACGGGCGTACCAGGGTCGGGTACAGATTGGTCGGCGGATGGTGCGGTATATGGATCAGGTGTTCTATGCCGGTTGACTGGATCGAGCGCAACAGGGAATTCATCGCTGCCGAGACGCTGAGCGATCAGATCGTCTGTGTGCCGGGGTTGCGCGAGTGCCCTGATGTGAAGTGCTACGAGATTGGTGGAGAGGAGATTTGGGTTCGGATTCGCCGCGCGAAGGAGGAGAAGTGAAGTGCGGCCGCTGTCTCGGTGATTTCGGTATCTGGCAGTGCCCTCTCTGCGGGAGATGGGTATGCGAGGACTGTTGGGACTATGACGAGGATCTTTGCCGCGACTGCGCGGCGCAGGTGGTGCCGGTTTGAGACAGAACGGAGATTCCGTTGCAGATTCGGTGTAAGAAAAAGTGGGGTGTTCTTCTTACAGAATGAACCGGGTGTTGAGGGGCGACGTTCTCAGCTTCTGCCGTCACTATCGCGGCCCTCTGTTTCATGGCGTGCTGTGCGACCCGCCGTATGGCCTGAGCTTCATGGGGAAGAAGTGGGACTCATTCAAAGCTGGAGACATTGCCATGCGGCGCAATCCTCAGATGGATGCTGTGAATGCGGGTGCGTCTCGCCAGGGCGGGAGGCAAAGGGCTTGCGCAGACTACCAGAAACGGCAAGCACGAGACGCCCAAACGTATCAAGCATGGTGCACGGAGTGGGCGGAGGCGATCCGCTCCATTTGCCGCCCTGGCGCGATGCTTCTAGCATTTGGCGGGACTCGCACCTTCCACCGGCTGGCGTGTGCGATTGAGGATGCAGGGTGGGAGATCCGGGACTGTGTGATGTGGGTGTATGCGCAGGGATTTCCTAAAGGGCATCGAGTGGACGAAGCCGTCCGTCGTAGTTTACCGGGGGTCGAGTTCTGCCAGTGCGACGCCAATAAGCATAGCACCGAGAGCACATCCCACGGGCATACGATGGACGCCCACAATCACATGGTGGAGCCTTCGGAACATGATGTCCGCGCTGTGCAAGGTGTTCTCCGTTCGACGAGTGCAGAGCAAGATTCTCTGGGTGGTTGTCTGCTGGATTCCCGTTCAGATGATGGACAACTTCGCCATCGCGAAGAGAGCGACCTAGCCTCTTCTCCATCACAAGGATGTGTTCAAGGACATACCCATTCTGGCGAGCGCGTTGATGCCGGGGAGCACGAACAAGGACATAGCCCTTCCCTGGTTCAATGTACCGACCGCCCTTCCACGCTGGATTGTTCTCTCCAGCGAAATGCTTGCGGCGACCAACGAGTGAGCACTCCCGCGAACAGTAGACGCGTTGATACTTCTGGATCGGTTCCCCGCACACGGGGCACAGGCCAAGATCCTTCATGGTTCACCTCCAACGGTAAGTATAGCACTGGCTTACCATGTTGTCCAATCTGCGGGAAGCCGATGCCGCAACACTGGCGAGGATGGAACGTAGCCCTCAAGCCATCATACGAGCCGGTGATCGTGGCGATGAACCCCTTGGACGGGACGTTCGCGCAGAATGCGTTGAAGCATGGCGTGGCGGGGATCAACGTGGATGGGTGTCGGGTGGGGACGGATGAAATGCTAGGCAGGCCGCAATGTGATCAACACTTCTTCGCGGGACTCGCTAACAATGAATGGAATGACAACAGCACCGGCAAGGGCCGCTGGCCAGCGAACCTGATCCACGACGGCAGCGAGGAAGTGGTGGGGCTGTTCCCGGTGACGAAGCCAGCACGGGCAAACGCTCAAAGCGATCAGCGCGAACACGCCAGGAACGAGATTTACGGTGACGGGAAAGGATGGGGGCGGCACGATCCGTCGAATAGTCATTCTGACTCCGGCTCTGCCGCCCGATTCTTCTACTGCGCGAAGGCGTCACGGCGCGAACGGGATGCGGGGTTGCCAGACGGAGAACGCTGCACCCATCCGACGGTGAAGCCCCTCGCCCTCACCGAGTACCTCGCCAAGCTGATCCTTCCGCCCGAGCAAGATGAGCCACGACGCCTCTTCGTCCCCTTCGCCGGATCGGGTTCTGAGATGATCGGCGCACACAAGGCAGGCTGGGATGAAGTGATCGGGGTGGAGCTTGAGAGGGAGTACGTGGAGATCGCGAGGGCGCGGCTGGAGCACTGGGCGATGCAGGCGGAGCAGATGGTGCTGGTATGAATCTGCAACAAAAGGAGAAGTCCGTTGCAGAATGAGCGGAATCGGATAGTCGAATTGAGATGTCCGACGGGCAGTGACATTGGGCATGTCTTATTGCGTGAAGATGGTTCGTTTGCCTTCCAATCTGTTCTTTCACAAGAGCCAGATAGTATCGCGACAGTGCCTGACCGAGTGCTTGAGTGGATCGTCGAGCCAAACCCAGAGGTTCGCAAGATGATCTGTGCAGAGGAATTCGATGATTGGGAACGTCTCTGGCGGGCTTGTAGGCGGGAGATTGAGCGGCGGAAGAATGAGATGGGCGATGGCTGTGATGAGACAGAAGGAGATTCCGTTGCAGAATGATAAGTGGACGTTCCAGATGGCCGAAGACGCAGTGGATGTCACGGGATTCGGCAAAGCGCTGCCTCCAATGGGCCGGAGGTGGAACGCAGAGGTGAGATTTCTTCCTGCGCAAGACGAAGCTGGCGAGAGAATGCGACGATACTTTGAGGACTTTGTTACAGAGACGATAGACCTGTCGTTTCTTGTCGGGCGGAATCGTGTATTCAACTGGATTTGGTGCCACTGTGCCCGGTTCCGTCGTTGGCGATGGATGGGGCGATTGCTGTGTGTCCGAATTGCTGGCGAGGCATCAGTCCAAGACATCCGCAGGGCAGGCGATTTCTTGGACGTTGACTTCAAGTTGTGGCGATGGCTGAATGTCCCGCGATGGTGGTGCTTGAAGATGAAACTGCAACAGAAGAAGACTTCCGTTACAGGGAGGGAGGGGGACTGAATGACAACGAAGAAAGCGGTGAAGGAGAACGAGGTTCGTTTCGTCGGCGGGCATCATGACGGCGAGACGATGGTGATCGACCCGAAGCAGGACAAGATCGAGCTAGAGTATGTTGAGGTTGTAGATCAGAGGTTCCAGGAAGAGCATGAAGAGACGGATTCTTGGAGCTATTGGCCAGCAGGGGCCAATCCGCCCGTGCGCAGCGTACCAGCTAGATGGGTGAATGGCGGCTCGAAGACTGGCACGGAAACCTACTTCCGAAACCCGCAGGACTCAGTAGAGTTTCTGCATGACGACGGGCACGATCCTCGTTTGATTGGGTATCGATTCAAGGAACTTGCCAGAAGAGTTGAGTGCCTTGATAGTCGGTGTTTGCACCTGCAAAAGGCCGTTGGTCCCGGTTTTTTTGGCAAGGATCTTACGACGGCGGTTAAGATGATTGCCCGCGGGAAGAAGACGAAATGGCGTCATTGTGGCGAATTCGATGGCATGTAGATAGCTAGGGCTTCAGCGCCAAAGGAGGGGGAATGTTTGGCACGAAACGGATAGAGAAGCTAGAGAAGTTAGCGAAGCTAGGGAAGTTAGCGAAGCTTGAGTCCCAGCTGGGGGACATTGAGTCTTGTGTGGAGAAGTTGACGAAGCAGTTCTACTGCCAGCACCGAAAGACGAGGTTCACGGAATCGTGGTCTTTCTTTGGCGACAAGGACTCTCGCGAGGAGAAATGCGTGGCTTGTGGCCTGACCCTTCGCGTATTCGACACAGAACTCGAATGGCTGGAAGCTTGGCTTGCAGCCGTCAAGAAGCGGGAAACTGCGGAGGCCTCTGAAATCAAGAAACGCATTGCTGCTTTGAAGAAGGCGTAGGGCTTCAGCGCCAACCGATAGGAACTGGTTGCTGCCCCTGACTGTGAACGCAGTCGGGGGCGGTTTGGTTAGGGGTGAGGAATGTCTTGCAGAAAGGGCGATGGAAGTGAATCGGCTGGACACTCTAAGAAGTGAAAGGCAGATGGAGAGGGCGATTGGTTCTGTTGTGCGTAGCTGGGCCAAGCGCATGGCTGCTGACCCTGTGTACGACATCGATGATCTGGCGCAAGAGCTGCGCATTCGCTACTGGCTCTACCAGGAGAAACACGCGAAGCCGCCACTCCACTTGACTTTGCGAAGTTGGGCTTGGGACGTGATGCGCCAGTGGGGGTATAGAGGGAGCCGGAGTAGCCAGGATGGATTGCTGAGTAGTGAGCGGATTGCTAGAGAGATCTCGTTCAGTCGACATCCTGCGACTATGAAGCACGACGTAACCGACGAGGAGATTCTCGATTCGCTGCATTACTTCCCTTATGGCGTGCGCCGGAAATGGAACGACCATGACTAGAGAAGATCTGCTCTACGAGTGTGCTTGCCCGATCTGCGAGGAGCCATTCGACTCCTTCCAGGATCTATACAACCACCTGCTAGAGCACTGCGACGAAGACATAACGATAGCCGAAGACTTCTTGGAAGAGTGTGGCCGTCTGGCTGCGGAAGAGGAGTTTGAAGACGAGGAATGCCCATCCGGCTGACCCGAGAGGAGTTCTGGAGTTCGCTGGTTGGGTGTCAAGCCATTCGCCATCAGGTTGTTGAGGTTTTCGCTGCTTCATCATTGGATGAGATCGCTCGTGAGTGGTGCTTCGATACGCATGAGGGAGCCCGAGCCTATCTAAGAGGCCCCCTGCTTCATCGTGTGGCCGGTTTCGCTGGTGAGGGAGCGCGTCTGTTTCTGCTGCAGGAGTATGGGAGGAAGGCGATATGAGCGATCGACTTGACCGAGCCGTGGAATTCCTCGACAAGTGCGAATGTCTTGAGGACACGGAGGAGTACCAAGTCGCCCAGGCTATGGAAGAACAGGCGCAGTGGGCTCGTGTCAAGTACGAGACCTATAGGCGCGCCGGGTTCAACTCCAAGGCAGCTTTCGCCCTGCTCTGTGCTGAGATGAGTGCGCCTACAATGGTCTTCGGAGAAGACGAATAGCCCACGCAATCAGATCCAGCCTCGGTTTCGCTGATGGCCACCACCTCATATCGTGATCACCCTCTCGACGACCATCTGATTCTTCAGGCGTCGATCGTATGCGAATTTCCCCCAAGTGCCTTCGCCCGCCTGTACGCGCTTGATGGCCTCATCACACGATTTCGCCCGTATGCGGACGAGGTGAATCCAGATTTCCGGGACAGAGACGTAGTGAACGTCTCCTGTGGTCAGCGGTAGGTTGTGTCGGCCTTCTTCGGTGTGTGGTTGTATCACTCCGACCACCCCGCTTCGATTAGGGCATCTGCGACAATGCGGTTGAAGTTGGTTCGCTGCGCATCCCCCGCAGCATCCCACGCAGCCCACGCAGCATCCCACGCAGCCCACGCAGCATCCCCCGCAGCATCCCACGCAGCCCACGCAGCATCCCACGCAGCCCACGCAGCATCCCACGCAGCATCCCGCGCAGCATCCCGAAGGTCGCTCCGGTCGATGCCTTTCGCCTCATCCTCGATGTACTCTCGTACTACATCAGGCGGATGCCACTCATCGAAGACGCTAAGGGCGCATTGCGCTGAGAACATGCGCAACTGCTGTGTGATGTCGAGTTCGAAGAGATACGTCCGTTCCTGCGCCGCGTATTTGTCGATGGGATTGCCGTGTTCGACGATTTCGCCACCGAGTTCAACGATCCAGATGGTTGCTCCTCGGGCGTAAGCTAGAGCATCCCACGGTGTCGGCGAGCCGTGAAGCCCGTGATGGCAGGGGATTGGGGTCCCCTTGATCTTGTCCGTCTGCCCGACTTTCGCCGGTTTGGTTAGGTTGGCAGTTGTGCCGTCTTCCTCGCTGAACCAGTAAGCCTTCATTCGCACACTCCTTCCCCAGCGTTTCGCCTATTCGATTTCGCTTGCCGATACTGTCTCTTGCAACGCGATGGTCCTTACGTTGCAGTTCGCCTATGGACGCCTTCTCAGCATTTCGCTGGCGGTCACTCAGGTGTCAATTCGCCTACCAGCTGAAGGCTGCGCGCTCCCAGCATGGGACTTCGTAGCCGAGGGCAATCAACTTGTCCTCGATGTCGGCCCATTGCCACTCGTTGGGATTCTCGTCCTTGGCCTCCTGAATCGCTTTCTCGATGTCCGAGTAGTCGTACTTGTTGGCGGGAACGATCACGAGGGCTTCGTAGCCCGGGTCCTGGCAGTCTGGTATGATAAGCGTCTTCTTGTCCATCTCTCATCCTCCTTCGGCTTTCGCCTATGCTCGCTGAATCTTGTGTCTGAGCAGCATCGCTCGCAATTCCTCGAATGGCCTACCGCTGTAGCGATCATGCCAGAGCGCGAAGGCAACGAGCTCCCTGGTCTCCGGTAGATTGCGCCCATACATGCTTGAACGGTTGCCCGTGACGTGATGCGTGAAGCCCTTGTCTTTCGCCCGCGACCAGTTGGCCGGGATTGCGCGGATGGTGTATCCGCGATGCTTGGAGATGACCACGGTCACTCCTCCTCTGCTTGTGCGATAGCCTGTTCCAGCTCGTCAAGCCACGGCGGGGGCATGTCGAATGGATCGTCCTCCGCGATGAGTTCGTTGATGGCTTCGACGGCGACCTTGGCAGCGTTGACCAGCCCCGCCAGCTTGACGGCAAGAGCAAGGGCAGCCCGATCTTCTTGGTTCATCGTCGCTCCTCCTCTGCCTTGGCGATGGCTTCGAGGGCCGCTTGCCCTTTGGCCTCTGCTTCGCGGCCAGCATCTGTGTCAGGCACTCGACGCGAAGCCATGAGCCATTCGATCGCTTCCACCATGCTTCCGTAGTTGTTACACGCCTTGACGATGTAGGCGGTGTCTTCTTCTTCTCGGGCATGACTTTGTGTTCTCCCACCGGGCAGAACTCCATCCAGCGGGCGAGATTCAACGGTGATTTCCGTTCCATCGGCCCCCGCAATCTGACCAGTCGCTATGATCCTCCACGGCGTCGGTGTGTGCTTCTGGGTCATGTCATCCTCCTTGTCGAGTTGTTCGAGCTTTCGCCGTCGTGCCTTTTCGTAGCTGATGGCCTCTTCGTTCATTTCATCCTCCAATTCGCCTATTCACTCTCCCGCCCAGTCTGGGCCAGCTCACTAGTCGTCTGCAACCCATCATTTGAGTTAGCAGCCCAGGACTAGGGCGGCTCTCAGGGTGTCGAGGGGCTAGGTTTCGCCTACTTGACCTCGACCATGAGTCCGAAGTGTCCGGGGATGATGTTCCACCCGAACCATCCTCCGTATTCGTTTCGCCCCGCGAAGAAGCGTTTCGTGCCTCGTGTGCGGCAGATTCTCACTCTCTCCTCCTTCCTGTTGCGTGGGGTTTCGCTCACTCGTCCTCGATGCACTCGAACCGCCGATAGGCTTGACAGCCGAACATTGGAACGGCGATGTCTTCTCCGAATGACGGTTTCCACGAACACGCCTTACAGTAGTCAAGGCATCCGCCTGTATGGTTTGTCTGGATGATCTGGACGTGTCCGCAATTCCTGCAGCGGTGTTTCCGGTGCTTCACGACGGGCTTGCTTGCTGTTGCTGTCATTCCACTCACCTCCTCTCGCTTGGTAGATTTCGCTTACGCCCTCCCGATGGCTTGCACATCGGCGCGGCTTCTGAGGGCGTGGGAGGTTAGAGTCTGTCGGCCATCCTTTCGAGTTCGTCAGCCTTTCGCCGGTACGCTCTCGGCTTCATTCCTCGATCTGCAAGGGTCCTGAGCTGTGCGGCTTGGCGTCTCAGCCTTTCGGCTTCCGTCGGTTGCTGGCAAGCCGGGAATGCAAGACCATCTCCGAGCAGTTCCCGGCGGGTGCGTTCCTGTGCCGCTTGGCGCGCTCGCTTTGATACCTTGCCGCTTGGCGACAAGTACGAATGATTCACGCTAGGCCATGTTCCTGGCTTCATCGGTCCTCCCTCAGTTCTTGTCGGAACTCGGCGCGGGTCAATGGTCGGTTGGATTTCTCGCACTTGCCGCGATCGTCTCGGAATGCCTGAAAGCGCGGTTGGCCGTTCCCGGCGTCGTGGTCGCAGGGTTCGCCCACGAGGAAGCCACCCTTGATCCACAAGGCCGGGGGGAGTACGTTCAATCCGTAATCGTAATCCTCTTCCGTCGTCTCTCCCCATGCGATCGGCGTCCGCTGAATCGCGGCGGCCTGTTCGCGGTAGTCGTCGAAGGCCATCAACTCGGCGTTTGCGTATTCCGGGCGCTCTGCGCGGATTTCGCCAAGTGTCTTGTTCCCGTAGATCGTCCGCCCCGTGATGGGGTGGACTAGGTCAATCGCGTTGACTTGTCCCGGCACTGCGATGCAGTGCGTGCAATCGTTGATGCTGAGTTCTCGCCGCGCTTCGACCAGTTGTTCGACCTTCTCGGCGGTCTTGTTGGTCATGTCCTCGCGCCTCCTTTGGTGAGTTGGTCAGGTCTGTTGGGGAACCACCACGCCGACCCGCTCACTTTGTCGGGGTCCCTCGTCAAGTGGATGAACCCGCCGAACGTCGTGACGTGGTCAGAGAATCCAGCGACAAACATCGGGCACGATAGCCCGTAATCATTGTGGAAAGTAACCTCGTCGCCGATAGCGAATTTGCATTCGATAGGCGGGGCCTCCTTTAATCCCAGCTGCTCCCATAGGGGGCGGGGTTCTCCGTGTACGGGTTTCGTTATTGTCTGCATCCTCCACACCTCCTGATACGTTTCCTCGGCTCTTGGCTCTATGTGCCGACGTTATGTATCGCTTGCGGCCTAATGTCTTCGTGGCCCGGCATCCATGATCGCAGAACGCTTTCCCTTTGCCGCCCAGAACGGATCGTAGGCGAAGGGAATATCCATCCACTGCGCCCCGTTGATTTCGCTGCGGAACCAGGTTACGAACTCATCGCGCCCCGACTCGTTTCGCCATTCTTCGAGGATTCGCCGTGCTTCTGTTGTGTCCTTCAGGTACAGGTCCGACTCGTGGCTATCCATCTCCAGCCCAGCGTCTTTCGTCCGTTCGTAGATTGTCTTCATCCTGTCCTCCCTTGCGCGTTAGAGTCGCGCCCCTCGGGTTTCGCCCATGAGACCCAGCGCCGCTAGGACCCCGGTCGTCGGATCTCCACGCCCGTTGCTGACGATCCCCTTGACGTGGAAGAGCCTCTCCGACTTGCTGACCTTGACCTTCGCTCGATTCTCCATCTCTTCTACCTCCCTTGTGAGTGTGCTCCATTCTACAGTGAGACGGGGGTACAAAGTCAATAGCATTTCGCCCGCCCGGTTTCGCTGATGCTGATGGGGTCTGGCTTTCGCCGGGTGTCCAATGTCCCATTTCGCCGGGACTCTGGAACGGTCGATTTCGCCGGGGTTCGCTTGACTGTAAGGTTTCGCCTATGTGCATGATTTCGCCTAGTTTCGCCCATGCCTTCACTCCCTCAGTCGAGTCCATAGCCGCCCCGATTCATCGGATGCAGTGGCTCCAGTGAACGCATCCCTTCACCGCCCCCAGTGAACATAGAGAAGGGGACCGATCCGGGGACCGATCCCCTTGCCGTCATGCCGTTGGATCAATGCCGTTCTCACGCAGCCAGGACCCGTATACGATCTCCGCATCCTCCAGGCTATGCCGTCTGCGGCACTCGTGATAGGCCGTCTTCGTCCGTTGGATCAAGTCTGCGTGGCGTGCTGCACGTTCGATACGATGTTCCCGCTTGATGCGTTCTCGCGTCTCTGCTTTCGGTGTCCTGAACATGTGATCCTCCTTGCAATGTCAGACCTTTCTAGCGTGTCGCACGGTTGCCCAGGCGTCAAGCTTGGCGCGATTCCAGAACATCCGCGCACGGTCCATTACGGAAGTGCCAGCACACGTCCACAAGTCGAGTCCGCCGCAGTCTCGAAGAGCCTCCCGAAAGAATGCAGAGACGGTGTCGCGGTACTGCTTGTCTGTACGGATTCCGTTGGGAGGGAGATCCCCTCCGGTCCATGCTCTGCGAGGCATTCCATTGATTGTGTAGTTCATGGTGTCCCCCTTTTCCCAGGGCCTAGGCCGCATGACCTAGGCCGCGTAGGGAGGTTGTTAGTCTTCGTCCAACGAATCCCCGGTGTCGGGATCCACGTCGTATGTTTCGGTGATCCATTCGCGCGCTTCTCTCTCCGTCGCGAAGATACTCCATTCCGTACAATCGAGATATCCAGGAGCCGATAACCGACAACCAACCATCCCCGCGACGTAGCTAACAGCGGAGATCGAATCAAGCCCGCCGAGAGTGTACTCTTCGTAGAATGCCGCAACGGTATCGAACCCGTCGTCGCCTCGATTGGTGATGCGGTATCGGTTCGACACGAAGCTCCAATCATCTGGGAGCCCAACGAGATCGGCAGGAAGGAACGTTGTTCCCTCGCTACCCTCGACCTCGATCCAATCGCCCTTGCAGTACTGCGGTTTCATGAATGCCATTCCTCGCACCTCCCTAGTGTGTTGGCTAGTCGAGTGAGCCCGATACGAGTGCAAAGTATGCGTGCGAGCTGTTCAGCAAGTGCTCGGGTACTGTGCGGCCCGCATCAATCCAGGCGTTGATCTCATCCTGGATACCGTTGTACTTGTCGACTTGTCGATTGGTGAGCCTTTTCCCAGTGAAACAGACGTAGCCGTGGCAGATGTGTGGGCGTCGTTCGATGGTCGTCATCTTCTCAACCTCCCTATAGGTTGACGTGCTATGCCTTCGTCGCCTTGAGGAATGCTGCACGCGCTTGTGCGTCTCGCTCTTCGTTGAGTGCGTCTCGGATTCCTGCTTGTGTCAGTGAGCGCGCTTCGTCTTCCATTCGTTCGCGGTAGTCGCGGCCAATACAGCCCGCACACTCAAGGTCGTTGAGATAGCGAACGTATTGCCGTCTCACTGCGTCTCTTCGTCCCTTGCGGTCCCGGTCCTTTCGATACATTGTCCAACCTCCCTTGATTGGTGTACCCCATTCTACTCCTAGAGGGGGGGGCAAAGTCAATAGCAAACCGAAACTCCAACGTCGGAAACGCAGAGCAGGACAGCGAAATGATAGGTGTCCAATGTCCCGTTCCAAGGTGACGTGTGAAGTGAGTGTGAACCAATGCCAGACGGCGTGAAAGCCATCGTAGAGAAGACCGATCAAGACTTGCTCTTGTACGAGCTGAAGCCAGCCGATCAAGAGTTTGTCTTGCGTGTTCTCGATGGCGAGACGTTGACGAAAGCATACGAGGAAACGCACCCGGCGTGCACTCACTCGTCGGCGTTGAGAGCGGGGAGCCGAGCATGGGCACGTGTTGATATCAAGGCTGCATACGATCAAGTGCTAGAGCTGGCGATAGCCGATTCCTTGCGTATTCTGCGTGGAGCGATTAAGCCAGCCATCTCTACAATGGCACGAGGAGCTCGTGGGGGCGAGGTTTCCGACATTCAGTACCGTTGCGCCAAAGAAGTGCTAGACCGTACCGGCATTCTTGCCAAGATGGGTCTGGAGCTGTCACAGAAGGCCACGGACGTTGACGGTATGCGAGACTGGTAGGGCGTTGAGACGCGAGGGGTATTCCGTTGCAGATTGACGATAGCGCACTAATTCCAATCGCGAAGGGGTGGCCCGAGGAAAGCGGGGGGGAATGCTGAGCGAGCATACTAACCAAAATCCTTCGGGGGCACCCTTTATGGGTACTCCCGTCAGAAATCTGAAGCGCCCTATTCTTGCGAGAAAATGGCGGTCAGCTATCAAGCGAAGCAAGGCAGTCCAGGCGACCGTCAAACCTACTACACGGGCTAACACAAGCCCACAGGAGGTACAGATGTATCTGAACCAGTTCAGTGTTCGAGTTCCAGAGGGCAGAGAGTCGACGAGCGGCTATGTCGAGATTGAGCATGGCAAGCAGTACACGCTTGTGCTGCGCAATGATCGATCTGAGCGGTGTGATGCTGAGGTATCGATCGACGGGAAGAGCATTGGTACATTCCGTATCGAGCCACACGGGAACATTCGGTTAGAGCGCAAGCCAGACGATGAGGGGCGGTTCACGTTCTACCGGCTGGGGAGCGACGAGGCTGAGAAGGCTGAGTTGGGGTGTGTTTCTGTGAGCGACCTCGGGCTGATCCGGGTTGTGTTCACGCCGGAGAGCAGGCCGGTTACGATCGCAACCTATTCTCCACCGTATTCGGAGCCCTGGTACTGCCCGTGGAGGACAACGACGGCCAATGCGCCGGATGATCTCAATATCTACACGACGGATACGATCTGTCGGGCAGATTCAGTGAATTGCTCCATGACGGCAGGCTTCAGTTCCCGAGCGCCTGGCGGCACAGGTCTTTCTGGGCACAGCCACCAGCAGTTTCAAGAAGTTGGGGGCATGTGTTTGGACTACTGCCAGCAGACGACGATCCACCTTCGGTTGGTGGAGGGTTCGAAGCAGGATGAGCCGAGACCATTGATGCCGGTGCAGCATTCCAGTCCGATTCCGCCGCCTGTGGGGTAAGACTTTACACTCCCTCGACACATCATTGACAAAGACTTGACATTGGGGCGAGGGTGGAGTCTAGTGAGTGCCGTCTGTGTTGCGGAAGTTCTGTGCTCGGATGTGTACCTCGAACGAGTATGTCTCCTGGCGACCGAAGGGGCATTCCACAGTCACCATGATGTGCCCGGCCTGTGCTGGGATTTCTGTGTGGTAGCCCACAGACGGCCCGTAGTCGATTGCATTCGTCTCACGCCAGCCGAGGTAGGGGTAGCCTTCGTCGAGGCCGGTGGGGGAGTAGGGGAGTGCTTCACCGGGGATTGCGCAGTAGACGGGATAGATGACGCACGCATTCTCTCGCCAGTTGCCTCTCCAGAGGACGCGGTAGGAGCCATTGTAGGGTGGGCAGAAGACGGAGTAGTGTTGAGGGAAGGCATCGCCCCACACGTCGACATTGACCACCTGTGCGCCGGGCGAGACGATGAACTCCAGGAGGGTTCGTTCCTTGGGGCACAGCTCGCTACGATTCTTGATCCCGTTGATGATGACGCCGGTTACTTCAGGCGGTGCATTGCTTCCGGTTGCGTGGACATCTTTGGTGTAGAGGTTGCCGCCGCATGTTGTCTCTACCGTAGCACTCCAGTCGAGTGAACCGACTGTGACGATGAGTGTCGGGCTATCCTGCGTGATGGTCTCGCCAGGAAGGTGAAAGGTATAGGCGTTGCCGATATTTGCGGCGGTGATGGTGGCCTCATAGGGCACCTGAGCGCGGTTCGGATCGATGCGTGCCCAGAAGTCGGCGGTTGACTGGGTGCAGCCTACTAGGGCGAGGATGCAGATGAAGGGTAGGATTCGTCTCAACATGACATCGCCTCCTATGAGCACAGGGTAGCGAGTTGGGTGTGCGAAGTCAAGCCCTTGACTCTGGACCACTCTGGGTGTACAATGCAGCACATGGGGTATGTGTGCGACGACATTCAAGGTGGTTTTCCCGTTTGGCCCACATCCAACGTGTGAAGGCGGATGTCGTCGTGCTTGCCCCGTGAGGGGGATGGATGCTTCCATTCTGGCTGCTGCTGACCATCGAGATGTTGTGTGTGCCGGTGGGTGGGGCGATAGGGTACTGGGGGGCGAAGTGGCTGACAGAAAGCACCTTGATGCAGGGTGGTTGAGGGAACAACGCACGGCCAAACACAGGACGCTGCAAAGCATTGGGGATGAGTGTGGGGTCAGCCGCGAACGGATTCGGCAGTGCTGTGCGAGATTCGGCATTGCGAAACCATCGATTGCGTTTGACATTGATCATGAGTGGCTACTGAGAGAGTACGTGGAGAAGCGTCGATCTCAGAGTTCCATTGGAATGGAGTTCGGGGTTAGTAGCTTGACTGTTGCTGCAATTCTGAGGCGGCACGAGATCGTGCGACTGCCCTTCACGCTGAAGGAACGCAAGCAGCACTCTGCCGAGCGTCATAAGCGACGATACCGAGAAGACCCTGAGTTCCGCAGGCGGGTACTTGCTGTTTCCAAGCGCTGGCAAGAAGAGCATCGCGATCGATATCTTGCATACCAGCGTGAGTATGGCAGAAAGAAGAGGACTTGTCATGAAGCCACCGAAAGATCTTGAGCAGCTGATTGACTGGTTCTTCAAGAGAGAGGTTCGGTCGCCTTTGCATCGTGGTGGGGACAGTGCGATGAGGAAGCTACTGAGCCGAGCGCTGGCGGCAGAGATACGGAAGTATGCGGTAGTGACGAGGAAGGAGACAGAGTGAGGGGCGTTCCGAAGAAGGACGGCAGTGGCGGCGGCGTTCGGAAGAACCGGGGTCGTGGTGGATGTTCGACGACTCGGAAGACGGGCAAGGGGCGGTAGGAAATCTTGGGGGGTGACTTGGCTTCGACGGTGCAGGGAACTAGGCAGTGCGAGCACAAGCCAAAAACAACTGGCAATCTAGTACGAACTCTCTTTGCGAGAGCGAAGAGCGCGATTCACAAGCTCGCTGACGGCTTGTGGCCTCGCGTCCTACCAGTCGGCACTCCTGCCCTGAGCTTCGCGTAGGGACAGGTAAGAGAACGCGAAGAAACTGCTGATGAGTCTGTCGGTCTGTAATCGGCGGTCATCGAAGACCTGACTATGCTCGTGAATGACTGGCTATGGAACTGACATCGGACGCGGGTTCGACTCCCGCCACCTCCACCAACTACCCAGGAGAGGGCGTGCCTTCTCCGGCTTCCTATGGAATACAAATACAACGCGCTCGTTCTACGTGTAGTGGATGGCGACACAGTCGATTTGGAGGTTCGGATCGATTGTGGCTTCCGCATTCGCACGTCATTCCAAGACAGGTTTCGTCTGTATGGCATCAACGCACCCGAGACGAGGGGGCCGGAGCGGCCAGAGGGGCTGAGATCGACTGAGGCGCTACGAGAGTGGTGCGAGGGCAAAGAGGTCGTGGTAGAGACGTTGAAGGACAAGAAGGGGAAGTATGGCCGATATCTCGCGATTCTGTGGCTTGACGGGGTGAATCTGAACGCGAGGTTAGTTGAGGAGGGGTTAGCTCGTGAGCAGGAGTACTGATGTGGCCGGTCCTGTTTAACCGGCGTTTTCTGACTGTGGTGCAGGTGGATGAGCCGAAGAGAGTAGTGGACTCAACGGGGGTTCACTGGGAGGTTCATCTACTTGACATTGCGGGGAGGGTACATCGGGCGTTGTACCGGCATGTAGCGGGTGCTGACGAGGCGTGGAAGGCATTCCGTGACTTTGCGGTGAGGCCAAGGGCGCAGCGGGGGTTGTGCATCTGGCTGATGGACCATGGATTTGATGTGGTAGAGATTCAGGAGGGGTAATGGCTGGGAAGCTGAACATTGGGACGATCCAGGCGCTGAATGCACGCCTGAACTCGATCATGAAGAAGATTGACCTTCGCATCCAGGAGGTCAAGGCGTTGTACGAAGGGGGGAAAGATGCTTGCGGACTAGCCCGTTTGAACGAACTGAAGGGCTGCCGAGAGCTTATTGAGGAACAGATTCACGAGCGCCCGAAGAAGGAAGACGAAGAGTAGTGGCAGCATCCCGAGGTCCCCATGGGCCGAAGTGCAAAGAGTTCTTCGAGATCATGGAGAACCGCCCGGACAGGTTCCTGCGGTTCTTGGATGAGAAGCTAGGCGTTAAGACCCGCCTGGAAGAGCCTTGGGGTACGTGGGACATTGAAGAGCAAATCATCCTGTCGACCTTTGAGACTCCTAGAATCCGTGAGGTTTATGTAAGAGCTGCAAACAGTACATCGAAAACCCACGGAGCGGGAATCATCGGAAACGCTTGGCTGATCTGCCATCCGGGCTCGAAG
>Ga0272444_10000887_pt1 | contig 30386 bp, 28 predicted proteins | sample SSMForm13_FD_201033 | JGI IMG/M metagenome (GOLD analysis project Ga0272444, IMG submission 201033) | Marine sediment archaeal communities from Little Sippewissett salt marsh, Falmouth, MA, United States - SSM-Form-13 | ecosystem: Environmental > Aquatic > Marine > Wetlands > Sediment ...
AGATTCGCCGAGGCAAAAATGTATCTAAGTATATAAAATACAAGTACTTAAAATATCTTTCAGATACCTAATGATTCTCAAACCGTTTATAACCGAAACAATTACTCATTATTCGCTTTTTGTGCTTGATTTTGCCAATTGCCTATTCTACAATGGCTTGCATCTGCCGGTTGTACAGGAAGCGACTCCAACTCGGACTCAGAAAGCAGTCCGCGCGACTTCCAGCACCGTAAAAAAGGAAAGTCAATCCACCCGCAGATGGAAGTTCACGTCATGACCTGCCGGATGGGGGGAGAGAAAGCAGCATGGATCGGAAAAAAGTGGAAACGATTCTTGAGGGACGGGGAGCAGAGCCCTTCGACGTAATGGAAGCGCTTCAGGACATCCAGGAAGAATACCGGTACTTGCCACAAGAAGCGATGTGCCGGGTCTCGGAAGCCTTGGACGTGCCGTTGATTGAGGTGTTTCGACTGGCGAATTTCTATAAGGCCTTTTCGTTGAAGCCGCGCGGCCGCCACTTGATTACCGTGTGTACGGGCACCGCCTGTCACGTTCAAGGGGCTCCCAAACTGGTGGACGAAGTCCTTGACCTGTTGGACGTCCAACCGGGCGAGACCACGCGCGACGGCCTCTTCACCGTGGATACGGTCAACTGCCTGGGCGCCTGTGCGCTGGCCCCGGTCCTTGTCATCGATGGCGTGTACTACGACCATGTCACCCCCCAAAAACTTCGGGCTCTCATCGAGCGTTATCGCGTCGAGGAGGTCGCCGCGAATGCTTAGGATCGCGGACGCGGGCGCCCTCGCCTCGCTTCGACAGGAAATTCTTCAACAAAGACAATCTTATCGCTGCACGGTGACCCTGTGCGCCGGAACCGCCTGCCAGGCGTGCGGTTGCCTACCGGTGGCAGAAGCCATGAAACACGAACTGGCCCGGCGGGGGCTGGCCGATCAGGTGCGGCTCACCACGACGGGCTGTCATGGATTCTGCGAACAAGGACCGCTGGCGATTATCGAGCCGGGCAATCTCTTTTACTGCCACATTAAACCGGATGACGTAGACGAAATCATTAGCCGGACCCTTCAGGGCGGCCAGGTCATTGAGCGCCTTCTCTACACCGACCCGGTTTCAGGACGCGTCGTGGAGAAGGAGAAAGAAATCCCCTTCTACGCGGTTCAGAACCGCGTTCTCCTGGGAGACAATCCAAAGATTTGCCCCCAAGTTCTGGAGGACTACATTGCCATCGGAGGTTACTCCGCTTTGGCGACCGTGCTGAACGACCTGGGTCCGCAGGAAGTCATCGAGCGGATCAAAGACTCCGGATTGCGGGGACGAGGCGGCGGGGGCTATCCCACCGGCCGGAAATGGGAACAATGCCGGGCCGCGCCGGGACAACGGCGCTACGTGATTTGCAACGCGGACGAGGGTGACCCCGGCGCTTACATGGACCGCAGCATCCTGGAAGGCAATCCGCACAGCGTTCTGGAAAGCATGTTGATCGGGGCGTACGCCGTCGGCGCCGCTCAAGGATTCGTCTATGTGCGAAAGGAGTATCCCCTGGCCGTGGCGCATATTTCCACCGCCGTGGAACAGGCCCGCCGGGCCGGGTTGTTGGGCGAGGAGATCCTCGGCAGCGACTTCTGCTTCGACGTCAAAGTCGTCCGGGGCGGCGGGGCTTTTGTCTGTGGGGAATCGACCGCGCTCATGGCGTCGCTCGAAGGCCGCGTCGGGGAGCCGCGCGCCAAGGACGTTCACACGGTCGAAAAGGGCTACCAGGATCAACCCACGGTGCTGAACAACGTCGAAACCTGGGCCAACGTTCCCAAGATTCTTCTGGAGGGCTCCGAGTGGTTCGCCGCAAAGGGCACCGAGAAAAGTAAAGGAACCAAGGTGTTCGCCCTGACCGGCCAAGTCAAAAACACCGGCCTGATCGAGGTCGAGATGGGCACTTCGATTCGACAGATCGTGTTCGACATCGGCGGCGGACCGAAAAACGGCAAACAAATCAAGGCGGTGCAGACCGGCGGACCGTCCGGCGGGTGCTTACCCGTGAGTCAGTTCGATCTCCCGGTGGATTTCGACGCGTTGGACGAAGCCGGCTCGATGATGGGCTCGGGCGGCATGGTCGTCTTGGACGATTCCGCGTGCATGGTCGACGTTGCCCGGTACTTCGTGGCTTTTCTTCAGGACGAATCGTGCGGAAAATGTGTCACCTGCCGCCTCGGCATCAGCCGAATGCTGGAAATCCTGACCAACATCGCCGAGGGCCAGGGATCCCTGGAGCAGTTGGACCTGCTCGAGGATCTCATGTGGACGATTCGGGTCGGCTCGCTTTGCGCGTTGGGCAAGACCGCGCCGAATCCGGTCGCTTCCACGCTCCGGTATTTCAAGGACGAATACTTGGCTCATATCCAGGACAAGCGCTGCCCGGCCGGAGTGTGCAAGGCGCTGGTGCACTATACGATTGACCCCGAGCTCTGCGTGCAGTGCGGCGAGTGCGTCGAGGCGTGTCCGCATGACGCGATCGACGAAGAGAAATTCGTCATCGATCCCGAGCGTTGCCAGAAGTGCGGCGTCTGCGAAGAAGTTTGCCCCACAGAAGCGATACACAAAAATTGAAGGAGTAGATGATGGCGGGCGTGGTGACCTTGACCATCGATGGCCAGCAAGTTGAAACCCCCCAGGGGAGCACGGTCCTCGAGGCGGCCCTTCAGGCAGGGATCTGCATTCCGAATTTGTGTTACCTGCCGGGATTGCCCCCAACGGGCGCGTGCCGGCTGTGCCTGGTTGAAGTGGAAAAGAACGGCCGGAGAAAAATGACCGCTTCGTGCACCTTGGAAGCGAAGGAAGGCATGGTTATCCATGCGCATTCGGAGGACGTACTGCGGGCACGCCGGAATATTATCGAGCTGCTATTAGCCGAAGCGCCGGAATCCGCCGTGCTTCAGACCCTCGCCGAGCGCTTGGAAGTTTTCGAGGTCCGCTATCCGGAGCGGGATGCGGATTGTATTCTCTGCGGCCGGTGCGTCGCGGCGTGCGCCGAAATATCAAAAACCGGAGCCAAGGGATTCATCGGCCGGGGCGACGAGCGGCATATCGGTCTGCCGTTTTACCAGGAGAAGTACTGCCAGAAATGCGACGAGTGTAACGACCGCTGTCCCTTGGAGATTTCCCCGCAATCGCGCCGGGGCGATCCCTGCGGCGTGTGCGGCTCCGAGTTGTCAACCAACGATGAAATCCCGGAAGTCTGCGAAGATTGTGAGCTGGATTAGAGCGGTTCTCGAAATGATTGTCCAAATGAAAAACAAAGAGCGGCGATAGACCTCTCTCCCCCTTACGAAGGTCGCAGACGCGCCGAGGCGGGGGGAGCTAGAGGGGGTTGCTTTTTGAGGCGAGAAGCAATACTGCTGGAAAAAAATGCCCCTCCCCTCCCGATCAATCGGGACCCTTATAAAGGGGAGGAGAGAAAAATGGACAAAACTTTCGAGAGATGCTCTAGACGCCGGAGCGGACCGAACCAACGCAACGCTCGATACTCTGAAATCGCGAAGTCGAAACACGAAAAGAAGAAGGAGGAGATTGGACTGTGACGTTTCAACGACCTAACGCCAATGATGTAACTGAGACGGAAAATCGTTCGCTGAACGTATCGCCTCAATCCGGACTGTGCTCGCGGTGTATGGACGGCTGCAAGGGCTCCTGCGAAGTCTGGAAAGCCTCGTTCCGGGGGCGGGAGGTGCTTTATCCAGGACCGTTTGGAGTGGTAACCGCCGGGGCCGACAAAGAGTACCCGGTGGATTATTCACACCTCAATATTCTGGGGTACGCGATGGGAGCCGAAGGGTTGCCGGAAGACGTCCCCGCCGATTCCGATCACGCGATTTTCCCAGCGGTAAATACAGAAACCTGCTTTGGGTACAAGAACAAAGTGCGGATGCGAGTCCCGGTCTTTACCGGCGCCCTGGGCTCGACCGACATCGCCAAGCATAATTGGGGACATTTCGCCGTCGGCGCGGCCATCAGCGGCATTTCGCTGGTGTGCGGCGAGAACGTCTGCGGTATCGATCCCGAACTGGAGCTGAACGACAAAGGAAAAGTTATCAATGCTCCCGACATGAAGCGGCGCGTTAATACCTACCGGCGCTATCATGAGAAACCTTACGGCGATATCCTCGTGCAACTAAACGTCGAAGACACGCGCTTCGGCGTCGCCGAATATGTCATCGAGAAACTCGGCGTCACGACCATCGAACTCAAGTGGGGGCAGGGCGCGAAGTGTATCGGCGGCGAGATCAAGGTCAGATCGATCGAGCGAGCACTGGAATTGCAGAAACGAGGCTATATCGTGACGCCGGACCCGTCCAACCACGCCAACCAGGCGGCTTTCAAGGATGGCGCGATCAAGGAGTTTGAACGCCATTCCCGACTGGGTTTTATTGATCAAGAAGGCTTCATGAAGGAAGTGGAGCGGCTTCGTGGTCTGGGTGCCAAGCGCGTAACGTTAAAGACCGGGGCGTATCCGATGCGCGAGCTGGCCATGGCGCTCAAATGGGCCTCGGACGCCAAGATCGACCTCGTCACGATCGATGGCGCGGGTGGCGGCACCGGAATGAGCCCCTGGCGGATGATGGAAGAGTGGGGCATTCCGACTTTTTATCTCCAGAGCATGACCAATGAACTTTGCATGATGCTGGCCAAGAAGGGCGCTTATGTGCCGGATATCGCGATCGCGGGTGGCTTCTCGACCGAGGATCACATCTTCAAAGTGCTGGCCATGGGCGCGCCGCACACCAAGGCGGTTTGCATGGGCCGCGCACTGATGATCCCCGGCATGGTCGGCAAGAACATCGCGGAGTGGCTGGGCGCCAAGCGGTTGCCGAAGTCCATCGCACCGTACGGTAAAACCAAGGAAGAAATCTTTGTCTGTTATGAAGAGCTGAAGGGCGTTTATGGGGATGAGGTGGATGAGTTCCCTCTCGGCGCTGTCGGCGTGTATAGCTTCACGCAAAAGCTTCGCGTTGGACTTCAACAGATGATGGCCGGAACACGCAAGTTCCGCGTCGACGCCATTTCGCGCGACGACCTCACGGCGCTCACCGAAGAGGCCGCCAAGGTCAGCGGCATTCCTTACGTGATGGACGCTTATCGCCAGCAAGCCATGGAGATCATGGCCGGGTAAAGAAACCCGAGACAACCTATGATCCGTATTTCAGGGGGCGCTTCAACCGAAGCGCCCTTTTCTTTTGCAGCAAGAGTAGGGTGGGTGCCAACCCACCTGTTAATCTTACCGCTAGCACGGGAGTTGTACTCCCGTGCTGGAGAACGATTGGGTTGAACCCCATCAATCAACAGGCACTGGGGGTACAACCCGCCTTGACGGCGGACAAGCGCCAGCAAAATAATCCTCTTCTACCAGGCTTGTGCGCCTTAGGTGCAAGAGGCGGGCTTTCTTGGCCTACTCGGGTGAGGGAATTCTCTAAAGAATATGCTATAATTACTTTATCTTGTGTTTGATGATGATTGAAGAGTGTATATGTATTCCGATGAATAAGGATTTGCTAAAATGCCTGGTGCAACAGAAAGAAAAAAGAAATCTGTTTCTTTATTGGAATACATGGCCATCAGTTTCTTCGGCTTATTACTGTGCTGTTGTTTACTTATGTTGCTGCTCAATCATTTCTATCCTCAATTTCCAACAATTGATGATCCGGATCAGTTCGTCCAAGATTGCTGCAATTGGATGGAGACCTTTCGGCCTAAGGGGCCGCATCAGGTATACCCATTATATCTAAAAGCATTTGTTAGCACTGATCCTGAAGTCCCTCAGTCCATAAAGAGTTTTAAGAGAAAAGGCCGCATAGAGATTTACGAAGGATATCTTAGAATCAATTTAGAGCCTGGAGTGGGAATGGTTGCCGCTTATGTCGTGATTTGTTCGGATCTGGATTCTTTCCAATGGGAACATTGCGCTTTCTCCTTAGATCACCTGAAAGAAACAAATCATCCTCAGATTTTCCGGATATATTGAAGGAGTACGGTGTAGTTGAAAGATTGATTAAGAGGACGTCATTAAATCTAACAGGTGGGTTGGCACCCACCCTACAAAAAATCCTCTCCCAGAGGGCGAGGGTGTCGCGCGTGAATCTGTTTGGGAGATGCACATAATGAAAAAAGAACATCGTATCCTGCTGCTGATCAACCTGCTCCTGATCGTTGGATTCGGCGCGATGTATCTCATTCGGCTGAACTACGAATTCATTATCTATGTGGGCGTCATCATCTTTTTTCTGATCGTCATCGCCGCGACCATCAAGAAGGTGGACTATACGCTCGCCTCGCTGGTGGGCCTGACCGTTTGGTCCGCACTGCACCTTGCCGGGGGCGCAATCGCATTCGGAGAGGGCCGCCTCTACGACATCATCATACTCCCCTTGTCACAAAACTATCCCGTCCTCCGATACGATCAGGTGGTTCACATCTGGGGATTCGGCGCGTCGACGCTCGTCATGTACTCGCTCTTGAAGCGTCCACTGGCAAAACCGCTTCAGAATCCCGTCGCCGTGTCGATCATTCTTCTCATGGCGGGTCTGGGCATGGGCGCGCTGAACGAGATTATTGAATTCGGCGTCGCCACTGCAGTTCCCGATTCCGGTGTTGGAGGGTACGTCAACACGTCGCTGGATCTCTGCGCCGACCTGATCGGCGCGGTTTTGGGGCTGGTCTATATTCGACTGCGGTACTTGAAAAGAAATCCCGAGTGAAACACAAGCCTTGCGATTATATCTCTCTCCCCCTTACGAAGGTCGCAGACACGCCTCGGCGGGGGGAGCGAGAGGGGGTTATATTTAAAGCCGCGCGCTATATCAGCCAGATAATCCAACATAAAAATTATTTTGCCAAATTCAATCCTGTTAATCTTGTTAATCCTGTCCAAAAATTTCAGCTTCAGACAAAGTTTCTCGCACAAATCCCCCAAGCATGGCCGATAAACGGCCATGGCACCCACCCTTCATTTCTTGCGTCTTAGGTGTGCAGAATTCCCAGGCCAAATTTAACCCTGTTAATCCTGTTAATCCTGTCTAAAATTTACCGATTCAGACAGAGTTTCTCGCACAAATTCACCAAGCATGGCCGATAAACGGCCATGGCACCCACCCTTCATTTCTTGCGTCTTAGGTGTGCAGAATTCCCAGGCCAAATTCAATCCTGTTAATCTTGTCAATCCTGTCAAATTCTTAGCCAAGCCATTCGGTATGAAAGAACTCCCCGCGGGGGCGGTCGATGCGCTCATACGTGTGTGCGCCGAAGTAATCCCGTTGCGCCTGAAGCAGATTGGCCGGCAGGCGCGCGCTGCGATAGCCGTCATAAAACGCCAGCGCCGAGGCGGTCGCCGGCATGGGAATCCCCCACTCGGCCGCTCGCGCCACCACACGCCGCCAGGCGGGCTGGGCCTTGTCGATCGCTTCTTTGAAAAACGGCACCAATAGAAGATTGACCAGATCCGGCTGCCGGTCGAACGCTTCCTTGATCTTCCCTAGAAACGCCGAGCGAATAATACAGCCTCCTCGCCACATGAGCGCGACCCCGCCATAGTTCAGATTCCAGCCGTATTCCTTCGCCGCCGCTCGCATGAGCTGGAAGCCTTGAGCGTAACTGGCAATCTTCGAGGCATACAGGGCCTGCCCCAGGTCGTCGATCATCGCCCCCGGGTCACCGCTGAAGGTACACTTCGGCCCGGATAGAACTTGGGAGGCTTCCACCCGCTCCTGCTTGAGCGCTGACAGACAACGCGCAAAGACCGCTTCGCCGATCAGCGTTAGGGGCTGCCCCAAGTTTAGCGCTTCGATCGCCGTCCATCGACCGGTTCCCTTCTGCCCGGCGGTGTCGAGGATCAGGTCGAGCACGGCTTCGCCCGCTTCGTTCTTATAGGCGAGGATGTCGCGCGTAATTTGAATGAGATAGGAATCCAGCTCTCCCCGGTTCCACTCGGCAAACACTTCGTGCATGGCTTCGTTGGAAAGTCCCAGCCCCTGCTTCATCATGTGATAAGTCTCGCAGATCATTTGCATGTCGCCGTATTCGATGCCGTTGTGAACCATCTTGACGAAGTGCCCTGCCCCACCCTGGCCGACCCAATCGCAACAGGGCGAGCCGTCTTCGGTCTTCGCACAGATTGCTTGAAAGATCGCGCGCACTTCCGGCCAGGCTTCGGGCGAACCGCCCGGCATGATCGAGGGGCCCTTGAGCGCACCCTCCTCGCCGCCGGAAACACCCGTGCCGATGTAGTGAAATCCCCTTGCCTCGAGCATCGCAACTCGCCGGGCCGTATCCGCATAGTGCGAATTGCCCCCATCGATCAAAATATCGCCCGCTTCGAGGTAAGGCAGAAGGGACTCGATGCACTGGTCGACGGCCGCGCCCGCCGGCACCATCATCATCACCCGCCGGGGCCTCTGGAGATTTGCCATTAGCTGTTCGAGCGAATCGACACCGAGGATCTTTTTGCCCGAGGCTTTTCCGGTGAGGTAGTGTTGAACCTTATCCCGGTCGGTATCGTACATCGCCACGGAAAATCCATTGCGCTCCATGTTGAGGGCGAGATTTTGTCCCATCACGCCGCAACCGATCAGTCCGATGTCCTGCACCACCATTCCTTTGTTCCTTTCCAGAAACCTTTGTATCGAACGTTACAATTCAAACCGGGATCTCAACGCCCAGAGCCCCAGGGCCGGATTCGAAATGAAAAAAACTGCTTCGCCGCCGGGCAAATCGTTGGAACCTTCGCTCAGCTGCTCGGGACGATACCGGGCGATCATCGAATCCAGGTCGGCGTACTGGTAGCCTACCGATTCGATTTCCTCCCGAGTCATTTTCCCCGGACAGTAAGTGATCGTGAACCGGCCTTCCGAGGAACCGTGGATGAGATGCGCCGCGGCGGACAGATTGGCCTTCAAATCTTCGTCAACCTCGACCTCGTTCAGCACTTCCGGCGTTCCCCGGTAACCGTGCTTGCGAATCAAGCGGTCGATCTGTCGATCTTCGCCGAACTGCTCGACTCCCGGAGCGAGAACGATCAGCTCGCCGCCGTCGGCGATTGCCATGCGCGTTCGATAAACCGCCTTGTTCCCCAGCCAAGTGGATTTGTACTCCTGAGGGTCCAGGGACACCACAACTTTTTGCAACGGCCGGTCAAGCAGGTCCAGATTGACTTGCCCGCTGAGCCTCGCTCCTCGATGGTAGGCCGCGTCGTCGTCGCCGACGAACAAGCCTCGCGTCACCAACCGGCCCGAGTCATCCCTGCCCCGGACGTTCATCAGGTAAATCAACGGTAACTCTCTCAGGAAATGTTCGCTCATGTAGTTCAGCACGTCCCGCACCGGCGACTGCTCGCGTCCCATAATCCGCTCAAGACCGTACACCGCTCCCAGGAAATGCGTTTTGCCGATGGTATCCCGGCCTCCCGCTCCGATTAAAACGTTTTTATTATAATTCGCAATGCCCGCGACTTCGTGGGGAACCAGCTGGCCAATCGAAATGATTCGGTCCCAATCGCCCTCCATTAACAAACGGTCGATCTCACAAGCGATGGAAGACTCTAGTCGACCTTCCGAAACCTCACGAACGAACCGGGAGGGAACTTCGCCCAGCCGGACAACGCCCTTGCGCCAGTCGTGCACTCGAAAGCGCTCTTCAGGAATGCCGGGAAACATTTTGTCAATCTCCCCGGTGGTCATTGGAAAGTGTGTGCCGATTGCAGGAAGGATTTCGACGTGGGAGCGCTCTTTCAACCGCTCGTAAAGCATGACCGTCAGCTGTCCCGCGTTCGAATGATAGCGCGTATAGTCCGGCGGTAGCAGTAACACCCGGCGCAACGAACCCAACTGCTCGAGTAGCTCGTCCAGCAACCGGCCGGTTTGATCGGCATCGATGACCTCTGAGGGAGATCCCTGGCCGAAGTATTCCATATCCGTGATCCTTCGCAGCCGCTTTACAGTCCGCCTTTAGGGAGCGTTCACTCGGAAACGAAGCCCGCGCAAGACTTTCGCCAAGTCTTCGTCATAAGGTTCCAGCGTGATTGTTGTATTCGAAAACTCCCGTCGCTGGGGATACTCTTTGCGCAACCCGTCAAAGGCCGCTCCGCGTTGCACGTCGGTTATGCGAATCAGGCTGCGCATCCGCAAGTCATCCGCCTCGATGTCATAGATCGCTCTGACCGCTTCGAGAAACACGTCATCCCGCGCCCGCCCTTTGGTGTTCAAACAAAGCCGGGGCACTCGCGGCGAGGGAAGCGCGTCGCCCGGCTCCCACTCCGGTTCCTTTTTCAAATACCGACACACGGCCCGGTAAAGCATGTGCATCCCCGTCACTTTGCCATCGTAGGAGTATCCCGCGATATGCGGCGTGCCGAGTTGAACCTTCTCCAGCAATGAAACGTCAATCGTCGGTTCATTCTCCCAAACGTCCAGTACAGCGGCGGAAAGGTGCGACTCCAAGGCCTCGTGCAATTGCCTCTCATCCGCGACCGCTCCACGCGAGGTGTTGATCAGGACGCTCCCCGGACGCATGCACTTCAGGAATTGCTCGTCAACGAGATGATAAGTGGCGTCCGGTCCTTTATAGGAAAGCGGAACGTGAAGCGTGACCGCGTCCGCTTCCAGCACTTTCTCCAGAGGCAGGAATTCTGCATCCCCGGTCCTGCGCTGCAAGGGCGGGTCGTTAAGCAATACCTTCATCCCCAGCGCTTGGGCGTTGCGCGCCACGCGGCTGCCCACGTTCCCCACGCCAATGACGCCCAAACTCATCCCGGCAAGGGAAAAGTCCAAACGCCTCCCAAGAACCAAAAGAGCCGCAACGACGTATTCCGCTACCGACTCGGCATTCGATCCGGGTGCGCTGGCAAAGCCGATGCCTCGACTCGCCAGGTAGGCTTCATCCACGTGATCGACGCCGATTGTCGCCGTGCCGACAAAGCGAACAGCCGTGCCTTCCAGCAAAGCGGCATTCACGTTTGTGATCGACCGCACCAGCAGAATGTCGGCATCCTTCAAGACCGCCGGACAAATCTCGCGGCCCGGACAGGTGACAACCTGACCGAACGAGGCGAAGGCCTCACGAACCAGCGGAATATTTTCATCGGCAACAATTTTCATAGCATCAAGATTTTGAGCCGGCCTCGCGCTAGGAAGACTTCGACCACGGCGGGACTGAGGGAAGCCGCCGGTCGAACTCTTCGATCCGCTCCTCCTGGTACGCGCCCGCATAGGTTCCTTCAAAGAACCGATCCAATCCCTCCCGGTAGAACTTCTCCCAGGACCGCGTCTCCTCGCCGGGAAGCACGGGGTAAAACAGCGCGTCGTTGGCCTGCGCCGCCTTGAGGTCGCCCGGCGCGTCCCCGATCATCAGAATGTGGTCCTTGGCGTATTTCCCACTGGCGGCATATTCGAGGTGTTCCGTCTTGGTCCCGTGTTCCTGCCCGGCGATCATTGCGACAAGACCGTCCATGGCATGTTCTTTCCATTCCCGCTCGAGCGCTTCGAGGGGAGTCTGCGACACGACCAACAAATCGGCCCGCTGCCCGGCCTTATTCAGGCTTTCCCGCACAAAGTCGAACGATTCCACTCCATGAACGACTTCCTCAATCGTGCGATTAACCTCCAGGCTCCACTCGAGAATCTTCTCCAACTCGGGGTCCCCACTTTCTTTCACTTTCGCTTCCAACGCGGGATTGCCCAGCCGGGATTCCTCCCGCATCCACCGCTTCAGCGAGGTCAACTCCGGCACGTCGACGCCTGACTGTTGAACCTCGGGCCGCTGCCGTAGCAAATCGAACGTCATGTCCAATGCGGGAAATCGATTGGTGCCTCGCCACCGGGAATAAAGATTCACGAACTGCGCGGTCTCTCGAACATAGGGAGCAATGGCCTCGAAATTCCAGTGCCTGATAATAACGGGATGAAAGCACTGTTTCTGCTTGATCTCCATCGTGTCAAAAACGCAGCCGTCGGAGTCAATCCCGATAAAAAACTTGGACTTGGGCTGAAGAGCCCGCAATCGCTCAACCAAATCATGCGACATCGCTATCGTTGCTTCCTTTCCTTGAGTTCCGTATTCGCGTTTTAGCCCTGGCCAACCGGGCGCTACACACCACTGAAGGCGGAGAATCCTCCATCCACCGGAACCACGATACCGGTGACGAATCGCGAGGCGTCGGATGCCAGCCAGAGCGCCGTTCCCACCAAGTCCTCGGGTTGGCCGAATCGTCCCATCGGCGTATGGGCGATGATCGTTTTCCCGCGCTCGGTCAGTTGCCCGCTCTTCTCCTCGGTCAACAAATACCGGTTTTGGTCCGTCAGGAAAAAACCGGGCGCTAATGCGTTGACGCGCAACTTCGCCCCGTACTCCTGCGCCAAATGAACGGCAAGCCATCCGGTAAAGTTGCTCACGGCCGCCTTGGCCGCCGAATAACCGCACACCCGAGTCAGGGGCTGCAGTGCGCTCATCGACGAAATAAACAAGAGAACGCCGCCTTGGGGATTGCCTGCCATGGCCCGGCCAAACACTTGGGCGGGAAGCATGGCTCCGCCCAACAGATTCAAATCAAGAACTTTTTCCAGCCCTTCGCGCGGAAGGTCGAAAAATGAAAGATTCTCGGAAGTCGTCGCGCCGGCCACGTTGCCCCCGGCGGCATTCAAGAGAATATCAATGCGCTCATGCCGTTCGAGGACGCCCTGGAGACACTTCTCCAGCGCTTCCCGGTCCAGCACGTCGACCGAATGGGCCGAGGCTTCAACGCCCTCTTTCTGAAGCTTTTCGGCGATCCCCTGCGCGGCCTCCCGCCGTAAGTCCGCCACCGCCACGCCGGCCCCGGCCAGGCCGAATCCCTCCGCCAAGGCGGCCCCCAGGACACCTCCGCCGCCCAGCACCACGGCAGTCCGCCCCTGAAGACTGAATTGAGCTAATGCATCAGTCATGATTCCCGCTCTCCTCCCTTGTCGCCCGGACGCAGGCGCTCAAAACCGAAATATTCAGCGGCGTTGCGATAGCAAATGTCTTTGATCAGACTGCCGATCCCCCGAAAGTCGCGAGGCAGCAATCCCCTTTCGATGTCCCGTCCCAGGAAATTGCACAACACGCGCCGGAAATATTCATGGCGATTGAACGACAGAAAGGATCGAGAATCCGAAACCATTCCCACAAAGCGGCTGAGAAGACCCATATGGGACAAAGCGCTCAGTTGGCGTTCGATCCCGTCCTTTTGGTCGAGAAACCACCAAGCGCTGCCCACCTGGATCTTTCCCGGCACGCTGCCGTCCTGGAAACTGCCCGCCAGGGAAACGATCATTTCATTGTCGCGGGGATTGAGGTTGTAAAGGATGGTTTTCGCCAGCCGGTCTTTTTGATCCAGACGATCCAGGAATTTCGCCAGGGAGCGGCCGTAATTCGAGTCTCCGATGGAATCGCAGCCGGCATCCGCCCCGAGCAGGCTCAACAGCCGCGTGTTGGTGTTCCGCAGGGCTCCGATATGAAACTGCTGCACCCACCCCTTTTCCCAATTCATCACGGCCAATTCGTGGAGCACCGCTGACTGCAACTCAGCCGCCGCCTTCCCGCTCAACGCTTCGCCTGAGCGAAGCCGGTCGAAGGCGCTTCGAACCCCCGCCTCGCTGGAATCCTCCGCAGGAACGCTCTCCAAGCCGTGGTCGGAAATTCGGCACCCCGCATCGTGAAAAAACCCATGTCGCTTTCGAAGCGCGTCCAAATATGAACTATATTCTTTGATGTCAACATCGGCGGCCGCCGCCAGTTGATCGACCCACGAATTGAAACGCGCCGGGTCCTTGACCGCTAATGCCCGGTCCGGGCGAAACGTGGGAAGCACCTGAATATCGCACGTCGCATCCTCCGCGATCTTCCGGTGGTGCTCAAGGCAGTCGCAGGGATCGTCGGTCGTACACACCAGCGCCACGTTCATTTGTCGCAGTATTCCCCGGCAGGAGAAATCCTCCTCCTGCAAGCGCGCGCGGCAGTGTTCCCAAATGGCTTCCGCAGTCTTGGGACCGAAAAGCCGGTCGCGGATGCCGAACGGCTTCTGGAGAGCCATATGGACCCAATGATAGAGAGGATTGCCCAAGGTTTGAGGCACCGTCTCGGCCCACTTCTGGAATTTCTCCCAATCCGGGGCGTCTCCCGAAATATACCGCTCGTCGATTCCACTGGCCCGCATGGCCCTCCAGGCGTAATGGTCGCCGGCGAGCCACAGCTGCGCCAGATTGTCAAACCGGGCGTCACTGGCAATCCACTCGGGGTCAAGATGCGAATGAAAATCGAGAATGGGAAGAGCCTCGCCGTAAGTATGGTAGAGCGTTCTCGCCGCCTCGTTCTCAAGAAGAAAGTCATCTGTGATGAAGGCGCTTATATGCTGATCACTTGCTTTTTCTTTCGATGTCTTCATCGGTCACCTTTGAATGCTTCGCCGCCCTCAAACACCATCGGCAGGTATGAACCCGCGCATGATTTTGCCCGAACATCGCTTATAGGATTATGGCACAGGGAATGGGAGAAATAAAGTTCTCATTTGAACATGCGAACTCCCAATTTTCGGTCCCTTGAGTGAGGGATTTTGCGGGAGAGGGATATTGAAATAGGGTCGTTTCTCTTGTATGATGGGGCTTTCCATCTTTGTCAAATTTTGCGCGTATTCCAGATATCAAACGATTCATTTCAATGGAGGGAATTCGGCGCCATGCGAAAAATGCAACGCGTTCCAATCATTCTTCTGTGTTATCTCGTCGTGAACCTTTTCGGTTGCGGGGGGCAATCCGGCAACAAGGAAGTTGTGCTGAAACTGGGCCACGGCTTGGATACCACCCACCCGGTTCATAAGGCCATGGTCTTCATGTCGGAGCGAGCCCAAGAACAGTCCGCCGGGCAACTCCGCATTGAAATTTATCCCAACGAGCAATTGGGTTCCGAGCGCGAGAGTCTGGAACAGCTCCAGCTGGGCGCTTTGCCCATGACCAAGACGTCATCTGGCCCGATGGAGAGTTTCGTCCCGGCCATGAAAGTATTCGGCATGCCCTATCTCTTTCGCGATTCACAACACATGCAAAATGTGCTCCAAGGCGAAATCGGAAAGGAACTGCTCCAGGCGGGAGAGAGCAAAGGCCTCAAAGGGCTTTGCTATTATGACGCAGGGGCCAGGAGTTTCTACACCAGCGCCAAACCGGTACATCAACCCGAAGACCTGAAGGGCTTGAAGATTCGCGTCATGAAGAGCGAAATGGGGCTTAAGATGATCGAAGCCATGGGCGGATCGCCCACGCCGATCGACTGGGGCGAGCTTTACACGTCGCTCCAGCAAGGCGTCGTGGACGGCGCGGAAAACAATCCACCGAGCTTCGTCACGGCCCGGCATTATGAAACCTGCAAGTATTACTCGCTCGACGAGCACTTGCGTCTGCCTGACGTCTTGCTCATAAGCACGGCGGTGTGGAACAAACTCTCGCCGGAGCACCAGCAGATTCTCACGGTCTCGGCACAGGAGTCCGCCGACTATCAGCGGAAACTCTGGGTGGAAATGGAACAAGCCTCCCTGGCCAAGGCCAAAGAAGCCGGCGTGACAATAATCGTTCCCGACAAGGAACCTTTCCGAAAATCAGTGGAAGCGCTGTGGACCGAGTTCGAGGATACAGAGATCGGTCAAATGGCCAAACGCATTCAGGCAGTTCAATGAATCATTCTTTGATGAAAATCAAGCAGGGGCTTGACCGCTGCCTTGAGTTTCTTGTGGCCCTGGCCATGGCCGTTTTGGTCCTGGACGTCTCGTGGCAGGTTTTTACTCGTTTCGTTCTCCACCATCCCAGTTCGTGGACCGAAGAGCTGGCCACGTTTTTAATGATCTGGGTCGGTCTTCTCGGAGCCAGCGTCGCGCTGAACCGCAAGGCGCATCTCGGCGTCGACTACTTCGTCGGCCGATTATCTCCCGGCAAACGCGCGGGGTGTAAGGTGGTTGCCTTCGCTTGCGTAATGCTCTTTTCCTTGTTTGTGTTGATGATCGGCGGAACGCAGCTGGTCTACGTCACGCTGATGCGACAACAGGTGTCGCCGGCCCTCCAGATTAAAATGGGTTATGTTTATCTGGCCCTGCCGATCAGCGGATTTTTTCTTGTATTGTACAGCCTTGAGTTTCTGGTTGAATCAATTCGCGAGCTCGTTCTTCTGAGACGAAGCGCCCGTAGCGGGGGTTGAGACCAGGGAAGTTGCAACGGCCCGGTCGCGGAAATCCGGCCGATTCCACAAGCGCTTGAGAGTCAACGATGGATCCACTGGCAGTTATGATTATCGCATTTGTCATCCTTCTTCTCCTGAACGTGCCAATCGCCTTCGGCCTGGGCATCTCGACGGTGCTGGCCATCCTGACCATTGGCGGCATTCCCGCGCTGGTCACCGTGGCCCAGCGCATGGCTACGGGAATCGACAGTTTCGCCCTGCTGGCCATTCCCTTCTTCATCCTTTCGGGACTGCTGATGGGGCAAGGCGGCATTGCCCGGCGTCTGATCGACTTTGCCAACGCGCTGGTCGGTCGCTTTCCCGGCGGGCTGGGCTACGTGAACGTGCTCACCTGCATGTTCTTTGGAGCCATTTCGGGGTCCGCAGCCGCGGCGATTTCCTCCGTCGGCGGATTCATGATCCCCATCATGAACCGAATGGGGTATCATCGCGACTTCAACGCTTCGGTCACCATGACCGCCGCCACGACCGGGCTGCTTATCCCACCAAGCAACGTCATGATTATTTATTCCCTTGCCACGGGAGGCGCGGTCTCGATCGCCGCGATCTTTCTGGCCGGCTTCCTTCCCGGCATTCTCATGGGCATCGGCCTGATGATCGTCAGCGGAATCATTTCCATCCGCCACGGTTACGGTAAGGGAGAAAAAAGCGGACTAAAAAAGATCTTCAGCCGGTTCATTCACGCGATTCCTTCACTCCTGCTGATCGTGATCGTTCTCGGCGGCATTCTCGGCGGCATTTTTACAGCAACCGAAGCGGCCGCCGTGGCCGTGCTCTATTCCCTGATCCTTGCCGTGTTCGTCTACCGGGAGGTTCACCTCAAACAGCTTCCCGGCCTGCTGCTGCAAAGCGGGGTGACCACTTCGGTCGTGATGCTTTTGATCGCCACGTCGATGGCCATGTCCTGGGTCCTGGCCTATGAGAACATTCCGCAGGACATCAGCGCCTTTTTACTCGGACTGACCGAGAACAAGATTGTTCTTCTTCTCATCATCAACTCGATTCTCCTTTGCGTCGGAACGTTTATGGACATGACTCCCGCCGTGTTGATTTTTACACCGATCTTTCTGCCCGTCGTGACCAATTTCGGAATGAATCCGATCCACTTCGGAATTATTATGATCATGAACTTGTGCATCGGTCTGTGTACTCCACCCGTGGGCACTTGTCTTTTTCTCGCCTGCGGCATTGCGAACACTACCATGACCAAGGTGCTTCGCCATTTGATCCCGTTTTTCATTGCCCTGATCGTGGTGCTCCTGATTGCAACCTACGTTCCCGAGGTTTCATTGGCGGTGCCGCGACTGTTCGGCTTTAAGTAACCATTCTCCAGCCTTCGAGGTCAAACGAGATGAAACTCGAACAATGGCAGGCCTTCAAAGGCGTCGCAAAGCGGAGACTCTCTCAGCCCGTCCCGCTCGCGTTGATCGTTGACAGTCCCTGGATTCCCGGTTATCTCGGCGTCTCCCATCTCGATTACTATCTCGATCCCGAGCTGTGGTTCCAATCCAATCTCAGCATCCTTCAGCAGTTCCCCGAAGTCACTTTCATTCCCTCGTGGTGGGTGGAATACGGCATGGCGATCGAGCCGGCCGCGATGGGGGCAGTCGTTCAGTTCGCCCGGAATGATACGCCCGGCGTCAGGCCCTCCCTGCATCGCCTGGAAGACGTCGAGAAGATTCCGCCGGTCGATCCCTACACGAACAGCTTTATGGCCCTGGCGCTCCATCTCTACGAGAAACACAAAAAGCGGATCTTCGAGGCGGGCTACACCTTGCCGCTGGTGACCGCGCGCGGCCCCCTCTGCCTTGCGGCGTTCTTAAGGGGCGTGACTGCATTCATGATAGATATGATCGAAAATCCCCAATTAACTCACCGGCTCTTGGAGAAAACCACCGCCACGGTCATTGCCTGGCTCAAAGCGCAGGCCGAAGTGATTGGCGACAGCGTCGAGGGCCTCTTTGTCCTGGACGATATCGTCGGTATGATCGGTCCGCGCAACTACCAGGAATTCGCCCACCCTTATCTCAAGCAAATTTGCGACGCTTTCCCGGAGCCTTGGGTCAAGGTCTACCATAATGACGCCCCTTCCATGAAAGGGATTCTTGGCGATCTGGCGGAAACGGGCTTCGACGTTCTCAACTGGAGCAAGGTCATTGACGTGGTTGAGGCGCGGGAACACGTCGGCGACCGGCTTTGCCTGATGGGAAACGTGGACCCGCTCGATATCGGCGTCCGGGGCACACCGCAGCAGATGGAGGCGGCTTGTCAGAGCGTGCTCGAAGCCTCCGGCGGAAAGGGCTTGATTTTATCCCTCGGCGGAGGAACCAGCCCCGGCATGCTGCGCGAGAACATTCAGGCGATGATCGTCGCTGCAAGGAAATTCAACGGCCCGTCTTAAACTCTTTTATTCGAATAAAGATGATTGATTAAATTATGATTAGAAATATTACCTATTTCCTTATTATAATTACCTGCATTGCGAGTCATGCACAGAATTATCCTCTTAATGAAGTGGTCGATGTTATGATTGTAGGAGCAAGATCCCAGGATCTCATAGGGTGGGATGTTGTGGGTGTCAAGAATACGGACGATAATGCGCCGATTCTGTTAAAAGTGGTTGCGGAAAATACGACTACCTTATCGAATGGCAGGATTACTTTAAATTTCTGGGGCTCCCCCCAATCCATGGATATTTATTTGCCGGCACTCGAGTTTGGAGATAGTCCATCCGAACAGGAATATGTGTTTTGGGTAGCCGAGGATGGTTCCACTTACTGGGCGCGAACAAATTCGGATGGAACCCATCATGGAGGTGCGGTGAATCAGAGTGCACTGTATGCAATGTGGTACGATGATGCCGATTTATAAAATGATGACGGTGGCAGCGATGGCCATTGGGACGGACTGGCGTGTGGGGCGTTTGATTCGAAAGTGCATCGGATGGGTTCGAAATATGCCGCTCAAAGTCCGGCAATTGATCAGGGCAGTGAAGATGCATGGGGCTATGATTCGACGAGCACCAATCCCAAAGTCATCGACATGGGCCAGCCGGACATTGGCTACCATTATTATAGAAGAGTGGCGGATGATGACAATGCGGAAACGGAGACTCAGGAAATCACGATTTCCTTTAGACAGCCTCAACGAAGCTTTGACGACGATCAGTTAAAAGCTTATGGCTATCGGTTATTCAAACAGGGCGGAACACAGGTAGAAGAGTTTGGTTATGCACCTTCTTCGGATGCATTGGCTCCTACGATGGAAGACACTTACGAACTGCGACTTCAGGACCGATACGACCTCGAGTTGAAAACGTACTTTTGGGTGGATAAGGACGGAGATGGCATCGAGGATCATCTTCCTGAAGATCCGGTAAATAATGAGGTCTACTATTCCGATCCCGCAAGTATTGGCTTTATTGTTGACTGGGAGAAGCCTAATATCTCCACTTCAGGTTCGTGAGTTATGAAATATCAATGCTTATTGCCTCTCTTGATTTTTTCGGTCGTTACGTGGGCAGGAGAAAGGTACCACGTGAACAATCTTACTGACGTTGAAATCTTCGGAGGTCATGAAAGGGATCATCTAGGCGAAAATATGGGGAATGCTGGTGACGTTAATGGCGACGGTTTCGAGGACTTTGTTCTCGGAACAGCCGATGGGGTTTCGCTGCCCGGCGAGACATTGCAGAATTCCGCTTATTTGATCTACGGGGGTACTGATTTACCTGAACAGATCGACCTCTTGGATCCGCCCGATGGCATTACGAAGTTTGAAGGGTTCGGCAGCAGTACTGCGAAAGGGATTGGATTGGGGGATACCAACAGGAACGGGTATAGCGACATATTATTTGGGATGTCTGCTGCAAGCCCCGAGGGGAGCGCGTCACTTGGCGGCCAAGCATTGATCTTCTATGGGGGAGCGGGTCTTCCACGGACAGTGGACATCAATGACCCTGGGCACCCCGCGGTCAAGATTGTGGGTACGCGTGGTCGCGGTCTCCTTGGCTACGCTGTAAGCAACGCTGGTGACTTCAACGGTGATGGTTTTATGGATGCTTTGGTTGTCTCAGGAGGAATTACGGATGCGGAGCCAAAGAGCGAGGCCCTTCTGATATATGGGGGGACGGATGTGCCCGACCTGCTGTTTCAGAACCAGCTGGGAAAACATGGTGTCCGCTTCATTAGTGCATTCGACAAGGATGGTATGGGTGAGCATTGTGCCGGCGTTGGCGACGTTAATGGCGATGGATTGGATGACGTGCTCGTGAGTGCTCATCTGGATGATGTTCCCTCTTTCACTTATTTGATCTACGGCGCGACCGATCTGCCGGAAGTTCTCAGCATGGTTGATTTGGGCGAAAGAGGTGTGGCCATAGGCCCGGTAACGGGAGAAAGATTTGGATATCGAGTGAGTGCCGCGGGGGATGTTGATGGGGACGGCTTGTCGGACTTCATGATCGGTGCGCCCGGCACGGATCCGCATGGTGTTAACGATGCTGGCGCCGTTTACCTGATCTATGGTGCCACGGATTTCCCGCCACGACTGGGACCAGGCGAATTATCTCAATACGGAACGATCATTCAAGGGACACAGACGATTCAGCGCCTGGGAGAGTTTCTCTCCGGTCCTGCTGACGTAGACGGAGATGGATTCTCGGATCCGACGTTCGGTAGTGGGATTCACGAATATAACCTGAAGATTCTGCTTGGAGCCGAGGGCTCAACAAAGAAGGGTATATTCCGAGTCACCGATCTTGATCTGATCGAGATCTCGATGGGTGTTGGAAAGGCAACGTATTTAGGAGATACTAACGATAACGGGTGGCAGGAAATCGCAGTAGGAAGTCCTTCTTATCCGTATATGGATCGGTTTGCCTCAGGTCGTGTGAAGATTCTATACGGTGGGAAATTTGGCACCGCCACTCCGACTCCAACACTCCCAGACGGACCGACTCGAACTCCCACACTCACACCAACCGTAACAGAAACGCCTGTTCCCGTGCAATATCAGGGTTGGATTCTGTATGGTGACGGAACTGTAAAAGTGCAGCCGGGGTCAGAGGAGCAAAGTAGCGAAGGCATAGAGTAAAAAAATATCACGAAAAGATCGAAAGGTGCGATGTGATTTCATAGATTAAACCATCATGTCCTTCCTGTGAGTTAGTTTGAAATGCGATTAGTCGTATGAAGCCGGAAGTGCAAAAGTTAGGGACGCGAGCGCACAAAAAGAGGAGTGAGTCATGAGACCTGAGAGAAAACACAACCAAGTCATCTTGGGGATTTTTATCTTGGCCGGCTTGTTGATGATGGCAGGACTTATTATTCCACAGCCTGCAATCGCTCAGGTTAATCAGCTCAAGGTATCCGGGAAATATGGTCTTCAAGCGATTCTCGAAAGTAACTTCCAAAGATCCGCGCCATAGGCCCCTCAGGCCCTGGAGCAACGACCAGAGCCGAGACATCGGGGCGGGAGGCGCAGAAGGCTTCCACGGCGTCGGTTGACATGACCAGGAACGCAGTGGAAAGCGCATCGGCAACCGCCGCCGACGGACAACACACCCACGCGGCAAGATGACTCTCGGCGGGACGCCCGGAGCGAGGATCGAACACGTGTCGCCCTTTGACCTCCATGCCGGAGCCGCTCAGGGCGCCCTCCCGAAGCAGGATGCGTTCCAGGCCGACCGCCCTGCCCCACTCGCCGCCGACACCAACCGGCCAACCGGTTCCCTCTCCGGTCGAACCGATCGCCAGTGCCGTGCTGGTTCCGCCGTGAACCAGGGCGGAGGAGACGTCCCAGTCGTCGAGGATTTCCGCGATTCGCTCCAGCGCGAATCCCTTGCCGATGCCGCCAAGGTCCACTTCAACACCAAGTGCGGAAGCGCCCTCCGATTCCGGTCGAACACCGACCCGGAAATTTCTCGGGCCCTCAGACCGTGTCCGGCCGGTGTCTTCGAAATCATCCTCAGGAAGGAGCGGTTCCGCCGTCTTGTCGTCCTCCCCGCCGCTTTCATCGAGAATCAGGCGTTCCATGCCGATCCTGGCGCGTGCGGCGGCCAAGTCCGCCGGAGTCGGCTCCCGCGTCTTTCCAGCCTCATCCCGCCAGCATTGCATGAGAGGGCCGACCGTAACGTCAAACGCTCCCTTGGTTTCATTATACACCTGCATCGCGATTTTCAGGCAGCGATAGACGTCGACGCTCACGCAAACCCATTCGCCGGGCTCGAGTCGATTGATCTGCGCCACGTCGCTGCAAGGATCGAATCGACTCAAGAGTCCCTCAAGGCGGTCAATCTCCCCAAAGGCCGCTTGAGCGGCCTGGCAAGCATACCGCTCCTCCTCACCGGCAACAACGATCTCGAAGGTCGTCGCCATCGCCTCGTGAGCGAACCGGTGAAGCGGTCCTTGCTTAACCATCTCTCTCGATTCTTTCCCGGCTCCTGATGGACAATCATTCGCGACTCTGGATAAACGCGTCCCACAGTGACTCTTGAATGTAGACCATCATCAACACTTCAGGACGCAACCCAAAAAATTCTTTTTTGTATTTCCCGCGCAGCCTCAAATCGAGCATCTCCTCAAAAGCCGGCTTCGTAACGATCACTTGCGCGTCGGAATTCTCGGGCGCTTCCTTCCAATACCCTACGTTTTCATACCGGCGCAAATACCAGGGCAAAGGCCAATAGTCCGAATCGGGACATACCACCTTGATCGTCATCCGACGGTGTTCGGGATGAATCTCCGCCAGGTCGTCCACCCGGCGGACAAAATTGAGAAGGTCCGCCGACGTATGCCCGTAGACGTAGGGATTGCGGGTATCGGCGTCAAACACATAGCTGCCCCGGTAAGCCTGGACGGCCAGATGGACCGTCCCCAGGGCGAACAACGCTCCGGCGAGGATTCTCAAGCCCCTTCCCGGCAACCGGCGATAGACAGCGATTGCGCCGACGCCGGCCAAGAGAATCATCGCGTGAAGAAAACCGAGAAGACACCAGGGCGTTTTGTAGGGAATCAGCGAGTATACAATCGTCATCAGAATCGTGTAAAACGCCAAGAAGCGAATGAGGTAAACGTTCGCCCCGCTGGTCGTCCTCCGCCTCAACGCCTCGACGATCCCGGCCACGGCCAACGCCACGATCATTCCCTCGCTCCACCAGGGTCCCGGCCCGCTTCGAAAAAAGACGAGCATCCGAAGGTAATAATGCCAGGGATGCTGATGGATTCCCGGACCGCCTTCACCCGAGCCCGCGCGGCTGAGGTAAAATCCATACGTGCGCACCGCGTCGAGCGTCGCTGCGGGATTGGACAGAAACGCCGTCAACAGAAACAGAGAAACCACAGCGCCCGCTTTGAGCGCTCCCGCCGCGTGCCAACGATGAACGTAGTCGCCCAGGCGCAGGCGCCGCCCCTCGATCCAGCGGGTCCAGAGGACCGTGAGCAGCGCGCCGCCCAGCAGCGCTCCATAGGCAATCACACAAGTCTCTTTGGTCGCATGCATCAAGCCGAGAGCGACCCCGGCCGCCAGCGCCCAGGCCAGCTTTTTGACCCGGGTGTATCGCCACGCGGCGACCACGGCGGCAAAGGTAAAGAAAACCAGCAAGGTTTCCTGGATATAGTAGCGGCTGTAGAAAACCAGGGCGGGGGAAACGGCGGCCAGCACGGCGGCACAGGCGGTCTCCTGCGACCCCAATCCATCGCGCATCAACAGAAGAAGGAGAACCAGGGCCGTCCCAAACAGGACGGGCACAATCCGCAGGGGAAACTCACCCGGAATCTCTCGAAACTGCCTGGCGCCGCTGAGACGAATGGCGGGAAGCGAAAAGTAGTATAAGGTGGGACCGTGATACTCGTGGGGATTGTAGGTATAAGCCCCCCGGTCCAGCAGAATCCCCGCCTTCACCGCATGCACGGCCTCGTCCGTGTGCATGGGACGGCGATCCAGGTGCGGTACTCGAAAAAGAAAAGCCCCCAATCCTGCCATCAGCAGGATAAGAAGGCTTGGCAATCTGGATCGAGTTTTCGAATTCAAGTTACGCGGTTCAAGTTTTTTGTGACCTGTCGCGTGCTATTCCGCAGGTTTGCCATAAACCTCGACTTCAATGTAGTGATTCATCTCGTTCGACGTGCTGCCCTTGCTGTAAAGCCGTACATAGCGAGCCCGGACGCCTCCGGCGTCGATCAAACGCCCTTCGTTGGTCTCGATGTATTCCTTGTCCTTGCCTGCACCGAGTCCCGCTGAATTGTCATGGTCGCTGTTGTAGAGCGTCTTGACGCCCATAATAAAATCCGGGTCTTCCGAAACTTGAACGACGACGTCGTGATACACCCGGGCCTGGGAATGATAGTGCCAGACGAGGATCGCATAGATTTCACCCGGCTTTCCCAAATCGATCTGGACGTACTGCTTGCCCGGACCGAATTCAACGAAACTCCCGTCCGCGCCCTCCTTGTCGCCGTCGGTAATCTGCTCGAGCTCCCCAATAATGGGCTCTTCATCACTCCCCGTAACGTCTTTCTCAAAGGCAAGATTCTCCAATCCCGGCGGAACCATAAACGGCGCGCGGGACTTGCCCGTGATCCGCTCGAGATTGGCGCTTCGGATATTCTTCGGCGTCCCGATAAACAGGGGCTTGGGCAGATCAATGTCCAACGGAACGAGCTGCGAAGCGGATTTCTCTTCGCCGGCAGGTTGCCTGCCCTGAACCGGAATCACCAAACTTGCCATGACAAGGCCCAAAAGCAGCCATTGAGTTTTACATCGGGTCTTCTGAAGACTCATATTTCGCTCCCTGTTCTCTTCCTTTGCTAGTCCATCTAAGTCCGGGCAATCCATAACGATGAATGAGACGGCAAATTTAGTCCATTCTTCCCGGCGCTGTCAAATCAATAATCCAAATGTTCCGATATTGAACGGTATTGCCGTGATCCTGCAAGAAGAGAGGGCCCGGCTCCGGAGGTTCGCCACTCGTGAGAGCCCCTCCAGTCGGACCCGGCAGTTCCAGGTTCTCGTGGATTGGCCTACCATTGTGGATAACGGTCATGTGGGCGTTCTTGATTTTTCTCCCGTTCGTGTCAAAACGCGGAGCGTAGAACGTGATGTCGTAAGTCTGCCACTGAAGGGGCGGAGCACATCGATTGACCTGAGGAGCCGCCACCTTGTAAATGCCTCCGCACTCGTTATCACGGCCTTCCAGGCCATAACTGTCCAGCACCTGGACTTCATAACGCCCCTGCAGATACACTCCGCTGTTTCCCCGCCCCTGGCCCCGCTTTTCGGGAAGAAACGGCGTGCGGAATTCCAGATGAATTTGGTGATCGGCAAAAGTCTTCCTCGACGCGATCGATCCGCTTTGGGCAGCCACTTCCATCGCTCCATCGGCCAGAATTTTCCATCTCGCCTTGTCCGGGTCGGGATCAACCGGAAAAGCCTGCCACGGAACCACCTCCCCGCCTTTGCGTTCAGGCGGGAAGGCGACGTCAAATAAGGCCGCCCCCTCCTTGCCAACCTCGAAATAGGGACCCGCGACGTCCCACACCTGGAGAAATCCTTTTGTTTTCTCCAGAGACAACGCCTGAGGAGTCTCGCCAAGCGCGGCCGGGTCCCGCGCCACGCGCAGGCCTTCCAGCGCCTTGCCGTCGACCGCGCAGAACCGGGCGCAGGCGCCCCAACCCCCTCGGCCCTGCGTCACCTTGAGCATGAGGGGATTCCATCCCCGACCAAGCTTGACCTTTATCTTGTCTTCCCCCGGCTTCACGCCTCGGACCGTGTTTTTGGAATGAACCAGCGCGTCTCGAAGCCAGACTTTTACCCCGTCATCGCTGCCGATTTCCAGCACCGCTTTCTGTCGCCGGGGCGACCACACCTGGGTGCGCAGATAGGCGACCCGGTGATCGCCGCCCAGATGTTTGCCGAGATTCAACAAACCGGGATTCGGTTGCACCCTCCGCCAGGAGTCCAGGCTTGAACCGTCTAACAACACAATGGCTCCGGGCGGAGGCGCAACGCCCAGCGTCGGCGAAACGCGCCATGTCTTTGCCAGCATGAAACTCGGCGTGCCCGCTCCCTGCCGGCCTCCAGTGAACATTCCCTCGGTGATTCGCCCCCACCACTCGCCCCCCTTGAAATCCACCCCGCCTTGGGAGGCGACCCCGTTCATCACGACCAGGGGCGCGACGCGTTCATCAAACCGGGGAAGCAGGTTCGCCTGGTATTTCCCTTCCCCCATGGCGATCACCTGCGCGACAACTCCTGTGGCGCCTTCACCCCGGACTCCCATCCAGTCGCCCATGAAGGCGTCGGCGGCTTCCGCCTCAACACAGGATGAATCCAGCTCTTGAAGGCGAATCTTGCGCCATCGGACCTGCAAAGGTTTCTTACTTTTCGTGGAATGAACCTGAAGCGCGATGAAGCCGCTGGCCGTCTTGTCATCCTGCAAAACGGCGGCCGGAACGCCATTGATCCAGGTTCGAATGATGTCCCCAACAGCCTCGATGTGAAAACGATTCCACTCGCCCGGCTTCAAGGCTTTTCGAGCCGGTTCATTGTCCCGTAGGTCTCGGAGCCATCCCCGGCCCGCCTCGTCGTAAATCCCGCCGCTCCAGGCTCGCTCGGACGGATCGATCTCGACCTGATAACCTTGAACGCGTTCGCCTCGATCGTCCTTGAGAGTACCGCTACGAATCTGCACCCCCGAGTTCAGGCCCGCGTCCACGTTGAATTCCAGATCCAGCACGAAATCACCGTAAGTCTTCTCCGTGCACAAGAAACTGTTGGGAGCGCCCGCGACGGTAGTCCCGACGATCATCCTATCCTTGGCTTCGTATCGGGCCTGGCCTCCGCGCTGAATCCAACCTTTCAACGTTTTTCCATCGAACAGGGCGCACCTGTTTCCCTCTTCAGCGTCATACACCCATGCGGTTCCAGTCGATAGAAGGAGTAAAAGTCCGATTGTGAATGTTCGAATTATGATTCTATTGATGATGACTCTCTCCTTTCCAAGCTGACCATAGAATATCTCTTCGATGTTGTGTGCATTCCCCTCGCCTGCCCGTTCCGGTTCAAGCCTTCGGCATCTTCACCCACTTTTGCCTGCTTCGTGCGCTCTTGACAACGGTCTCGATGAAAAGCATTCCGCGCAGGCCGTCGTCGACCGTGGGAAAATCCAGCGCCAGCGGATCGGGTCTCTTTCTCTGGATGCGAGCGCGGATCGTGTCGGCCGCGTTGCAATAGATATTGGCGAACGCCTCGATAAAAGCCTCCGGGTGCCCCGCAGGTAATCGCGTGGCGCGAGCCGCGGCCGGACTCTGGGAACCGATATAATCATTGCCTCTTTTCCATATCTCTTCCGGGCCGTTCTGGGGCTTTACATAAAGAGAGTTCGGATGTTCCTGGTGCCATTCAAGACCCTTTTGGTCCCCATAAATCCAAATGGCCAGGTTATTCTCTTCACCAATCGAGATTTGGCTTGCATGCAGAATCCCTTTGACACCCTTCTGGAAATGAAGAAGCACATTGGCATCATCGTCGAGCTTGCGCCCCTTCACAAAAGAGGAAAGATCCGCGCAGACCTCAGTGATCCTGAGTCCGGTCATGTACTCGGCGAGGTTCTCGGCATGAGTTCCAATGTCGCCGATACAGCCCCCGGCGCCACTTTGTTTTGGATCCGTCCGCCAGTCCGCTTGTTGACAATGGATTTCATGCGCCAGCCACCCCTGGGGATATTGCACAACGATTTTTCGGATCGTTCCCAGTTCTCCTTGCCGAACCATGTCTTTTGCCAGTTTGACCATGGGATAACCGGTGTAGTTGTGGGTGAGAGCGAAGACACGACGAGACTTCTTGACGATTTTTCGCAGCTGTCTCGCTTCCCCCGTATTAAACGTCATTGGCTTCTCACAGAGAACGTGGAATCCTGCTTCCAGGAATGCCTTGGCAATCGGGAAATGCCAGTTGTTGGGCGTTGTGATTGAAACGAAATCAATCCTTTCCCCTTCAGGTCTCCTCAGCTCTCCTTCAATCATGTCCTCATAGGTTTTGTAGGCGCGTTTGGGATCAATATTAAGATGCCGTCCCATTTGCTTCGATTTACGAGGATTGATATCAAACGCTCCCGCGACCAGTTCAATCCCACCATCCATTCGGGACGCCTTGCGGTGGACTTCCCCGATGAAAGCACCGGGGCCGCCGCCGACCATACCCATCTTTAGATTTCGTCTCAGCTGACTCATGAGTTCCTCCCTTGGAGAAAGCGATTTTTACGGTTCGTTTATTCATTACCTTGTCAAACGCCGCGTCGAAAGCGACCTGAGAGGGCGCAAAATCGATCTCTCGAACGAACTCGCACGCCTCACGCGCGCCGTGTTCCCGGTTCATGCCGCTGTCCTCCCATTCGACGGACAACGGGCCGTGATAGCCGATCCGATTGAGCGCGCGGATAATCTCTTCGAAATCGACCTGCCCCCGGCCCAAGGACCGGAAATCCCAACCGCGCTCGGGATCGCCGAAGTCCAGATGCGACGCGAGAATGCCGCGGCGGCCGTCCAGCTGCGTGGCGGCGTCTTTCATGTGAACGTGATAGATGCGATCCGGAAACGCCTCGATGAACTTTACCGGGTCCACTCCCTGCCACAGGAGATGGCTCGGATCGAAGTTGAACCCGAACGTTTTGGTGCGCCGCTTCAGCGCTTGAAGTGCCCGCTCCGCTGTAATGATATCGAAGGCGATCTCGGTCGGGTGCACTTCAAGAGCGAATCTCACGCCGCATCGGTCAAACACGTTCAGAATCGGGTTCCACAACTTCGCGAATTGCCGAAAGCCGCCGTCGATGCGCTTCTTGGAAACCGGCGGAAACGAGTACAGCAGATGCCAGATCGACGATCCAGTGAAACCATTGACTACCTTGACACCCATGTTCTGCGCGGCGCGCGCGGTGTTCTTCATCGTCTCGATGGCCCACTGGCGTTTTCCTTCCGCGTCTCCCGCCAGCTCCGGTGGAGCAAACGCGTCGGAACGGTCGTCGTCATTCGGATCGCACACCAGCTGCCCGGCCAGGTGGCTCGAGATGGCCCAACAGCCCAACTCGTGCTTTTTCAACAGTTTTTTCTTCTTCTCGCAGTAGTCCTGGTCGGTTGCGGCGATATTGGGATCGAAATGATCGCCCCAACAGGCCAGCTCCAATCCGTCATAACCGAAGTCCTTCGCCTTCTTCGCCAGTTGGGCCAGCGGAAGATCCGCCCATTGGCCGGTAAACAAAGTCACTTTTCTGGACATCGTTTTCCCCTTTCTTTTCGGATTTCAGGAATGCGGTTTATCCCGAATCGCTGACTGCCTGAATGCTCTTCTGACTCAAGCTCCTACCCAATGCGTTGACTATTTGTATTTCGCCTTCAGCGCCCTGCCCTGTCGAGCACTCCGGCAGGCCAGGTCAATCAGATGAATCGGCCGCCGGGCCCATTCGGGCGTAATAACCAGCGATTTCCCCCGAGTCAGGTGGTCCACCAGGTTTCGATAGTATCGCCACCCTTCACAAGGGGGATTGCTGCCTTGCGTCGTGACCACGCCGCCCTTCTTTTCTTGCACCAGCCACCACCGCTCAAGCGTGAAACTGTATGTGCCTTCAGTGCCAATGATCTCGAAGCACTTTCTGTCGGGCGACGGGTCCAGCTGGGTCATGTGCACCGTCAGCCAAACCCCGTTTGCGAAGCGAACGACCACCGTCCCTTCGTCCTCGATGGTGTCCTTCTTCCAGGGGCTGCGCCGCTTGGCCCAGTATCCGCTTTTAAGGAAACCGCTGACTTCGACCATGTCCGAGTCGATGATCTGAAGCGCGTACTCCATGAGATGCACGCCCCAGTCGTACAAGATCCCTCCCGAGATGGACCGGCTCGATCGCCACCACGATCCCGGCGGTTGCCGCTGCCCAAAGTGAACCTCGACGCGCACCACGTCGCCCAGCGCGCCCGCCCGTACTTTCCGCACGGCATGGCGAATGCATCCGTCCCAATGACGGTTATGATAGGTCGAGAGAAGCCGCTTTCGCTTCTTCGCTTCCCGAATCATGACGTCGCACTCCCGGGTGGTGAGCGCCATTGGCT
>Ga0272444_10000888_pt1 | contig 30372 bp, 18 predicted proteins | sample SSMForm13_FD_201033 | JGI IMG/M metagenome (GOLD analysis project Ga0272444, IMG submission 201033) | Marine sediment archaeal communities from Little Sippewissett salt marsh, Falmouth, MA, United States - SSM-Form-13 | ecosystem: Environmental > Aquatic > Marine > Wetlands > Sediment ...
CCGCCGGAGGCGACCAGCAGGTCGAGCGTGATCATGTCGACCAGCGTTTCACCGCCGGCCGATTGATCGAAGGTGTCGCCGATGGTGCGTTGTTGCTGTACGCCTTTGAGCCGAGTGGCGAAGCTCTTGTGGTGCGCGAAGGCCAGGCGTAGCGCCTCGACTGCGACGGCCTGTTCGAAAATCAATTCTTCTTTCGTTTGCGGAATGGTCGTCGGGCGGATCATCTTGTTTTTGATCCGGTTGCGCAGATCGCGTTCGTCCATCGCGAAAGGCATGCGCGCCAGCACGTTGTTCAGGCCGGCTTCAGCCAGGACGTTACTGATCGAGTAGCTCATGCCGAGGTTGGCGCTGACGGTGCGGTTGAAAGTGCCGTCGAACACGGAGAAGACATCGGTGGTGGCACCGCCGATGTCGACACCGACCGCGTTGATGCCCTGTTCGTCGGCAACGCGCTTGAGGATGTTGCCGACCGCGCCGGGCGTGGGCATGATCGGCGCATCGGCCCAGTCCATCAGCTTCCGGTAACCGGGCGCTTGCGCCATCACGTGTTCCATGAACAGATCATGGATTTTCTCGCGCGCCGGTCCGAGGTTCTCACGCTCCAGTACCGGCCGCAGATTATCGACCACGAACAGATCGGTTTTTTCATCCAACTCTTTGTTGACGTTGTCGCGCGCGTCTTGATTGCCGGCGTAGATCACCGGCAGCTTATAAGCCGAACCCAGTCGAGGGCGCGGATCGGCCGCGGCGATCAACTCGGCCAACTCGACCACGTGGGTGACGGTACCGCCGTCAATGCCGCCGGAAAGCAGAATCATATCGGGGCGCAGCTGGCGGATGCGCTCGATCTGCTCATGGGGCAGGCGCTTGTCGTTCGAGGCGATTACGTCCATCACGATCGCGCCGGCCCCGAGCGCCGCGCGTTCGGCTGATTCGCCGGTCATCTTGCGTACCACGCCGGCGACCATCATCTGCAGGCCGCCGCCGGCCGATGAGGTGGAGATGTAAATGTCCGCGCCTTCGTTTTCGCGAGCGGGCGTGATGATGCGCCCGTCTTCACCGACCAGCCGTCGCCCGGCCAGTTCGCCGACTTCCTGCGCCGCGTTGAGCACGCCCAGGGTGACGTCTTCGAAAGGCGCTTCCACCGTCGTCGGCGCCTCGCCGCGATAGGTCTGGCGATATTCGTCGCCGACTTTTTCAATGAGGATGGCCTTGGTTGTTGTGCTGCCGCAGTCGGTAGCAAGAATCACGTTGATGGTTTCCGGATCAATGGTCATCACTGGCCTCATGACTTTGGCGGTCGTGTTGCTTTTTGCGTCGCTCTCGCTTTTTCCTTTTTGCTTCGTGTCGACGAGCGTTGTCTTCTTCGCGTCTGCGGGTTTCGGCGACTTCGATGGCGGTAATCAACGCCTCCACGCTGCCGCGCCGTTCGAGCATACGGGCGAAGTCGCTGTAACCTTGCCAATCGAACAGACCGCGGACAACCGGCTCGAAAAACAATAAGCCCTGGCTGCCGATAAAACTCAACGGGCGTGACGATTCCAAAAAAAGAATCGCCGGCGTGGTCAAACCGTAGCGGCAGACTTTGTCCGCAAATTTTCTAATGAGGTCGCGCTCACGTTCGCTGGCAACGAACTGTTCGGCCCGCTCCACTTCGAACGCTTTGCCCCACAATCCCATAAACTATTCCTCTCCCTGATCAAGATGGTGATTGATAAACGCCATCACCTGTTCGCGATTACCGGAAAATCGCAGGAACATCCCACGAAACGCATCCAACCGGCTGGGTTGGGCAAAGGCGGATAATAGCACGCCGTTGCGATCGGTGCTGGCGCGTTTGATAGCCGACCAATTCTTGCGGCGTCGCCAACACAACACGCGCACCTGGACGCCTTGTTCGTCCAACCGGTAATGGGTTGGGATGAACCATTGCCGCACGGCGAAAAGAAGGGCGATGACACCGAGAACAGCCCAGTTGATGCTGCCGGTGCCGAGCCAGAGCGCTAAGGCGGTAACTATAAGAAAGAACAACACTATCAGGTTTCGCCAAGGTTCTTCAAACGCCGGGTGACTGATCCAGTCTAAGGTTGTTGTTTCGTTGCCTGTGTTTTCCATGTTTTCCGTTTCGGATCAATGACCGCGCAACGGTAAACCGAGTGGTTGCCGGGTGTCAATATCATGCTCGGAAAGATTGTTGTTGTGTTTCGTTTTTTTGAGTTTTCTGCTTTGACAATTACCAGCGGATTCATTATAAAGAGAGACCTCTTACCCGGGGGGCGAGCAACAAAAGAGGCACCTTCCTGATTACACCTCTATAATTAAGGAAGGATACGGTAAGGTAGATGAAGAAGTTAATGAAAGAAACTGTAACAATCCATCGGCATATTGCACAAAACCAGCGGAAGTATCCGCAAGCAAGCGGTGCATTGTCGGGGTTGCTGAATTCCATTGCCTTCGCCGCCAAATTAATTCAGCGTGAGGTGCGGAAAGCGGGATTGGTCGATATCCTCGGGCTGACAGGTAAAATCAACGTTCAGGGCGAACAAGTTCAAAAATTGGACATGTATGCACACCACATCATGGTGCATGTTCTCGGGCAGTCCGGTCACGTTTGCGTCATGGCCTCGGAAGAAGAGCAAGACGTGATTCACCTTCCCGAAGGCGAGAAGATCGGCAACTACGCCATTGCCTTTGATCCGCTCGATGGTTCGTCGAACATTGACGTCAACGTATCCATCGGCAGCATTTTTTCCATTTTCCGCCGGCGCAGCGCGAATGGGCCGGGAAACATGGATGACCTGCTGCGTCCCGGTCGCGAATTGGTAGCCTCCGGGTACGTACTGTACGGCAGTTCGGCGATGATTATGTTCACCACCGGCGACGGCGTTCATGGTTTTACCTACGATCCGTCGGCGGGCGAGTTTTTGCTGTCTCATCCAAACGTTGAAATTCCGCAAAGCGGTACCATTTACAGTGTCAACGAAGGCAATTACGCGACGTGGCAGCCGGGGGTGCAGGCTTACATCAATTATCTCAAGCAAGATGACGAAAGCACCAACCGACCTTATTCCGCACGTTATATCGGCTCGTTGGTCGCCGATTTTCACCGGACGCTGATGTACGGCGGCATCTTCTTGTATCCCGCCGACCGACATAAACCGGAGGGTAAGCTGCGCTTGGTTTACGAAGCGGCGCCCATGGCGTTTATGGTGGAGCAGGCCGGGGGCATGGCCAGCAACGGCCAGCGGCCGATTCGCGACCTCGTGCCCGATACGTTGCACGCGCGGACGCCCTTGTTCATCGGTTCGATTTCGGAAGTAAATATGTTGCAGACCTATATTGCTGAGCATGCGCAAGGCAAAGCGAAATAGGTGAACAACAGGTTAATATTTCTGTTGCGTAGTACGGCGAAAAATATCCGCAATTAAAGGCGGATGGATAGTTGACACGGGTAGGCAAAGCAAGTAAAAAGGCGCGAACGATTGCCCGCTCAGACCATCTTGAAAGGAAAGGGTCGATGAAGCTAAGAGTTCTCATTTATCTCTGCCTTTTCGTCTTTATCGGAACGGTTGGCATGCCGCTTGTCGCGGCAGCGGAAGACGATGAAGACGAGGGTGATGACAATCCCTGGGGCGATGCGGCCATTGACCACGATCTAAACGTCGGTTGGGTGTATCCCTCGGCCTACATTGAGCAACCCTTGGTCTACTCCAAACGTGTAACGGAGTTTGGCATTTCGCTTGATTACCGTTATGCACATCATTACTGGAATGATGACGGCGAGTTGATCGAGGGAAGCTTCAAAACCAAGAAACAAACATTCAATGTTTTCTTGGGGATGGGCTTCTCCGACAACTGGTCGGTATCGCTCAATTGGCCCTTCGTCTACAAAAAGACGATGCTCTACGACGGCAACCAGAATTACCGGTTGGGTCGTAAAAACACTTACGGTGTGTTGGCTGAGGAAGCTTTCACGGATTTCCTGGATCATTCTGATCCATGGAAACTGTGGGAAGCCGACTTACCCACACTGGGTGACATCGACATGTGGACGGCGTATCAATTCTTCCGCCGTTCCGATCCGATGACCAGCATCGCTTACGAAATGTTGATCAAATGGCCGACGGGTAACGACAACCCCCGTCGTACGGGCAACATTCGTAACTACCTGACGACCGGTCAAACCGATTGGTACAACGGCCTGGCGATTAAGCAGCAAGCTTGGAAATTCAGCTTTGAGCTGCATGCCGGCTACAATTACCGGATGCCGGCGGACACCAAGTTCAGCCCCGGTAAGTTGGATCTGGCCGACCAGGTAGTGGGCGATGCGGAAATCGCTTTCCAGATGCCCGAGCTTTTCGCCCCGCACTTCACCAATAACAATTTGGCGTTGGCGTTGCGGGCGTATGGCTTCTTCCGTGTTATCGAAACGACTATCGAGGACAACCTGGGCAACGAACATACGCTGGAAGATGCACCGGGTTACGCTTTCCACATTGAACCCAAGGTGATGTGGAAAAACTGGTTCTTCTCTATGGACTATCCGGTCATGGGGCGGAACTCGTTCTTGGTGTTCTCGCGGTCGTTGTTCCTTCCACCCTTGGAGCTTGAGTCGTACGAGGGCGTAGGCATTACCTACTCTCTTGGCTACCTCAAGCGGTGGCAGTAGAGGGGAGGTGGGACGATGATGTTCAAACGCAATCGACTCGAAGGCCATGTGGAGAAAGTAATGTCGAGGATTTCACTCGCTCTCATCGTCGCCCTTTTGGCTGGCGCCTGTGTTGTCGCAACGGCCGATGAAGCCGAAGCGACCTTCCTGCTCTGGGATGACGGCGTCAACCACTGGGAGATTGACTGGAAATACACGGAGACCGATCACTTCATCATTTATTGGTATCCGGAAATCAGAAACAGCGCCCGTCAGTTGCTGATGATCGCCGAAGACATCTATGATCACGACGCGAAAATCTGGAACTACGACGCCCAGGATAAAATCATCGTTGTCATGCTCGACACCGAGGATTACGCCAACGGCTTCGCGGCGCACAACTTCAACTGGATTACCGTCTGGTGCAGCCACTTGTACGATGTGACCCGTGGTCGCGTCGACTGGATGGCCGACGTGTTCAGTCACGAGCTGGGTCATATCCTGTCGTTGAAAGCCGCCAGCGTGTTCCGTGAAAACATGCTCGGTATTCTCATCGGCGGCAGCCGCAGCAGTCGGAAGTACAACTTCGACATGGGCGGCAGCATCCTGTACGGCACCGAAACGCTGCCGACCTGGATGGTCGAAGGTGTGGCGCAGTTTTCATCGATGACTTACGGCGCCGACCCTTACGATACACACCGTGAAATGCTTGTCCGCGGTGCAGTGATTGATGACAATCTGCTGACCATGGACGAGATGGACATCATTTACGACAAGAACAGCCTGCAGGCGGAGATGGTCTACAATCAGGGCTTCTCGATGAACGCCTGGATCGGTGAATCCTGGGGTTTGGATGCGCCGGCCCGGATGTGGCACGAAACCGGTCTTGGTTTCTATCCGACCTACAACCGCATGCTGAAAAAAGAGCTGGGTCTTGATCGTGAGCAACTCTATAACCAGTGGAAAGCTTACGTCACCGACAAGTACAACAAGCAGATCGCGGCCGCTTTGTCCGTCTCCGGCGGCAAAGAAGTTCGCGGCCGGTTCCTGCACATGTTCGAAACCGATCCGGTGTTCGAGAACGAAAACGAGCTTTCCGAAAACGATCGCTGGCTGATCGGTATCACCAACCAGTACGTTCGCTATAGCCCGGACGGCAAATGGTTGGGCGTGCAGTCTTCGCACGGCACGCAGCGTCGCGGCTCTTTCCTTTACTTAAGGAACATGCAGCCCGATCCGGAAGTGATCAACGACACGAAAATCAAGCGAGCCATCAAACCCACCGCCGGTTACGGCTGGCACCCCGATGGCAAGCAGATCGTCTACGCGGCGCATAAAGCCGATCCGTGGACGGGTCATTACTACAGCGATCTGTTCATTTACAACGTTGAGACGGAAGTTCCGAAGCGCATCACCTGGAGGCAGCGTGCTCTGCAGCCGGCGGTGAGCCCGGACGGTACCAAAATCGCCTTCCTGCTCAACGGCGACGGCTCGTTGAAACTGGCTGTGATGCGTTATCCGAAACTCAGCGGCTATTACAAGCTGATCGATTACGATGACGATACGCAGATCGGCGGACCTTGCTGGAGTCCGGACGGCACCAAGATCGCTTTCCTGATGTACCGCAAAAAGCAGCAGGACATCTGGATGATCAACTCCGACGGCACCGGCCTGCATCCGGTTACCTACGACAAGCACGACAATCGCGATCCGGCCTGGTTGGACAACGAGAACATCGTGTTCTCCAGTGACCGCACCGGTATCTTCAACCTGTACCGGGTCAACATTAAGTCGCACAAGTTGCATCAGGTCACCAACGTCAAGACCGGCGCGTTTTTCCCGTGGCCGAGTCATGACGGTGAAAGCATCACGTACAGCTACTTCACCAGCTTCGGTTATCGTCCTTACGAGATCCGTAAAGAACAATGGCTGAACAGGTTGGTCGAAGACTTCGAATACAACGTCACCGACGAGGAAGTGAGGCTGAACCTGACTACTGGTGAGCCGCTGCCGGAAATCACCGGTCGCGACTACAGCGTCTACGATGGATTCGCCGGGATTCTGCCGATTCTCAAGAATCACGCGGGAACCTGGGTTTGGATTCCGATCGTTGATTACGATGACGCTCGCTTGAAAGTCGGTGCTCAGGTGATCATGGTTGACGCAGTCGAGCGCAACCTGGTCTTCGGCTTCGTGCAGGTAGGTGAGGAAAGCCGGTACTCGGTATTCTACGAGAACTACATGAGTCCGGTGACCATCTTCCTGTCGTTGCACCGCATCTTCCCGACCATCGCCACCGACTTCCAGTTCTTCAACTTCGACGTCAAGGCGATGTTCGATGCAAGCTTCTACTTCATCGGCTTGCGTTACCTGCTGTTCGGCAATCACAACATTTCGCTGTTCTACAGCTACCAGGATATCCGTGTCGAACAGCCTTCGATGCGCACACGCCAGATTACCGGCCGTGCATTGAACTTCAACTACTACAAAGACTCGGTATGGCGGTACGCGGTGGATGGCGGCATCAACCCGCGTGGCGGCTCCTACTTCGACTTCACGTTCAGTTATGCGACACCGAAGCTGCACGAGCCGTTCACCGGTACGCCGATGGGCACCGACCTGGCCGATTTCTATCGCGACCCGGCGGTGATTGATCTGCCTGAAGCGCAGCAATACCCTGACGAAGAATATCTGCTCCCTGATTACGGATACTGGCAGGCGATGGTAACTTACCGAAACTACCTGCCGTTCCCGTTCTGGGATCTGGCGCCGCTGAACGATGCGATCGGCGGTCCGGATTGGAGCAAGCTCAACTTCGAACGTTGGAAGAGACAGCGTCACACCCTGGTGCTCAAATTCATGGGTGGTTATACCCATTCGACCGTGCCGGAAGGCTATGGTTGGGGCAACAGCTTCGGACGAGTCAACTTCTACGATCGTTTCCATGCCGGCGGCATGTGGGTTTCCGGCCTGGGCGCTTACTCCGATAACGGTGCGTTCCTGGGCTACGAAAACTACAGTCTGGACGGCGAAACGATGGCTATTGCCGGCTTCGATTACCGTTTCCCGATCTTGAAAGAGATCAACGTCAGCCTGTGGGCTTTCTACTTCGATAAGCTTTACATGGCTGTCTTCGGCGATGTCGGTAACTTGTGGGCCCACGTCCCGCGTAAGCGTGACATGTGGAACGTCAACAAGGTCTTCGACAAAAACTACGACGGCCAGTTCGACCCGAACGATGACTTGCTGACCGATATCGGTCTTGAAGTGCGCATGTCCATGTTCCTCTTTGCCAGTGGTTGGGACAGCTTCATCAAGGTCGCACACGGCTTTAACGACTTCGAACGCGATGAGCGCCCAGTCCGCTTCTACATTGGTCTGGGTACTGGCTTCGATGACCGATAGGCCAGAAAGGAAGCAAGCAATGAAGCGGAGGAATCAAATGAAACGCTCAGCCGTAATTCTCACGGTTGCCGCCCTCCTGTTGGCTGGTATGTGGCTGATGTCCGGCTGCACGTTGGAGGGTGACGAAGACGGCGATCTATTACCGATTCGCGGCTACGGCACGCTGAAATTGTCGGTTGATAACGTGGGTCCCTATGAGGAGTTCGATGAATCCGGTAACGGCACCGGTCGTTACGGGTTCTGGTACGATGCCGATCAGGACGGCGACCCCGATCAGTTCTATCAGCTCGACAAACCCAGCGGCGGTATCGTCGCTTTGTCCTTTGATCAGGAAACCGGTATGGCCGACAACGCGTATCCGGTTGCGTTCGCGCGTTTCCGTCCGGGCACGACCCATTACGAGATTCCGCTGGAAAGTTTGACCAGTTGGATCAAAGTCGACCAGACTATTGGTTACCATCCCGGTCGTTACGTGGATGAACCCAATGTGCTGGTGTACATGGATCGCCTGAACGACTTGGAGCAGGAAGCAGCGCTTACCGGTGAACGCGAAGTGTTCAAATTCCAGATGGTGTCCCTTGGCTTGGTCAGCCCAAGCGCGGCGGGCGCCAGTTCGCTGGAAGAGCCGGAACAAGATGGCGATGTCTATTACGAAGATGAGGACGACATCGACTTCACTCCGGCACGCCCGGGTGAAGAAGACGCTGAATGCGACACCTATAGCGACATCTGCCGGTTTGAGAAAAACTGCAACAAGTTTGCCGCGGATTGGTCGACGACCGACTGCAAGCAGCGTTTGTTCTGGATTGACAGCGAACCGCGCGGCAAGCGCTACGTCAGCTGCATTCGCCGCTGCGTCAACGACGGTGGCTGCAATGCCTTTGACGAGTGCAAAGCCGAGTGTCAGGACACCGAAGTCGAAGACGTCTATCGTTGCGACGGCGCTTACGGTCCCGAAGTCATTGACATCATCTACGTCTTGAAAAAAGGCAGTCAGCTTTATCGCGTCGACAAGGGCTACAACCTGGAAGACGGCGATGAACTGGGTATCTTTATCGACTACGCTGATGTCGAAGGCGACTTTGGTGGCGGCAAGATGATCGTTAACTTCGGCAACGGCGACATCGAACTCGATGTGCCCGGTGGCGTCGGCACCAGCAGCTTCGAAGACAAAGCCTATATCGGCTTCACCGTGAATACGCCACTGCCGTCCGGTGATTACAACTTTACCGTTCGCTTGGTCGACGAAGGCTGCGAAGCCGAAGGTACGACGGTCAACGGTTCGTTTTCGTCACAAGGGCAGGACAACGACGCGGCCAGCGATTTCGGCAGCTTCTCGATGAGCTTCGAGATGTTCGAAATCTACGATATTGGTCTGGATAAATTCAACTTGGGCAAGGGCTTTGTCGACGTACGCTCGATGATGTTGCAGGAAGGCGGCAACTACCTCTACGAATTGATGGAGTTCGACGTTGCCGTCATCCAGGCGTACTTCTGGAGCTTCACCAACACCGATAAGTTCTATGGTCTTACCTGGCGTGACATCAACGGTCTGATCTTTACGACGACCCACGATACGCGCCACACCAAATACGACGAGACCGACGACATTCAGGCGATGGCTTTCTACATCGACCAGCCGATGAGTAGCGGTCTGTTCACCTTCTACGGCGATGCGGGTTGGAACATCTACCCGAAATCCCCGTACGGTGACAACGAAGACCAGCCGTTCATCCGCGGCGATCTGAACAACACGGAGATCCACATTCCGTTCGAGCCGTACTACAACGTCGACGAGCGTTATGTCGGTTGCTCCGACACCTGCGACTACTGGATCGATTACATCTATGGCGAACTCAATTCGCGGGTGCGTGGCTACGACAGCGAAGATGAGGCTGTGGCTGCCTGCCGGGCAAACAGTGCCGACGACTTCTGGCGTGGCCTGTTCCATTGCTGCAAAAAGGCACAGGCCGGAATCAACGGCTGCATCAGCATTGAAGATTGCATCGACGACCTGCCTGACGAAGGCAACACCGGCCAGCTTTGCGACTACCTGGAAGACGTTTATTTGAAACTGCGGGTGCAAATCGACCAGAATTACCTGGCCAACGATGAGTACCGCGAAGTGCTGATGAACGAAGACGGCAGCCTCAAGCTCGGTATCTACGCGCAAGACGGCGAAACCGGCGTATGGTCGCTCGTTCCCGGTGGTTACGTGACCTATGAATACGGCAAGACCGACTATCGTGTCAGCCTGCCGTACATGCCGCACGTGCCCAGTAGCATAATGCAGATCCAGAACGTGTCCGGCGTGACGCAAAGCCAGATCTACATCGCTCTGGTGCAACAGCGCGAAGGCTACGACGTTGTTTACGGCACCGGTTACTATCCGGAGAACGACGATCTCGACGGCGAATGGTTCTGGCTGGTCATCTACAGCTACAACTGGAGCGATCCGGAAGGCGAAGGCTGGACGATCGGACCGGTTGCCGGCAACACCATTTACGGTTACAAGAACATCTACGAAGAGATCATCGACATCAACTTCGGCGATGCTCGCGCGACCGGCGGTCAGATCCTGCCTTACTAAAACAATAAGCGATAGCTTGAAGAGGGACGGCGCTTGCCGTCCCTTTTTTTATCCGTCAACATGGCGGCGGTGTCCAAAACCAGAACATCGGTATTGTGAGTATGGACCGAAACGCCAACCGCTCCACCGGACGCTCGGCAGCGGCGCTGTTCGCCGCGATGGGCGCGACCGCTTTGATTGCGCAGACGGCGCTGCTGCGTCAATTTTTGGTGATTTTTCACGGCAACGAATTGGCCGTCGGGTTGTTTTTCGGCTGCTGGTTCTTCGGAATCGTCATCGGTGCGGAACTCAGCGGACGTTGGGTGGATCGTCTTCGCCGACTGACGATGTGGGAAACCATCCTGGTGGTTGCCGGTGCGCTGTCGCCGCCGATGATAATGGCAGCGATGAAAACCATGCCCGCCTGGTATGCCATGCAACCGGGCGTTGTTCCGGGTTGGAGCCGCATTATGCTGGCCGGTTTGCTCGCTTCGCCTGTGGGCATGTGGGTCGGGCTCGCTTTTCCGTTTTTTGCTCGTGTCAGCGGAGGCGAGCGCGAAGTAATCGGGCGCTTATTCGTTTGGGAAGCGTTCGGTTCGATGCTGGCCGGTTTGGCCTTCGCTTTTGTATTGGCGCCTTATGCCGCACCGCTGGTCAGCGCTTTGCTGGCTTCGCTCGTGTTGTTGATCGGCTGGCTTGCCTGGGCTGATCGCCGTAGCTTCCGAGTAGGGACGGTGGTGGCGATCATAGCGTTTTCCTTGTTGCTTATGCGCGGAAATGTGCTGGAGCAGCAGTTGGAGCGATTGCGTTTTGACGCCCTGGGTTCCGGCGCGAAATTCGAACTATCGCTGCATACCCGCTATCAAAACGTCGTTTTCGCCACCGCGGGCGAGCAAACGCAAATCTATGGCAACGGCGGCTATCTCGACAGTTTTCCCGATCCCTACGTGCATCGGCAGGAAGCAGCTCTGCTATTGGCTCAGCACGCGCATCCGCGCCGTATTGTGCTGCTTGGCGGCGGATTCACCGGTCTGGCCGTGGAACTGTTGACAAGCCCGGTTGTGCAACGCCTGGACATTGTTCATTTGGACAAGCGTCTGGGACGGGAAATTGTCTCCCGCCTGCCGACAAACGATAGAGCGGCACTGGAGGATCCGCGGCTGCATATTCATACCGTCGATGTCCGCCGGTTTGTACGCGAAAGCAAAAGCACCTACGATTTAGTCGTTGTTGTTGCCCCTGATCCGTCGACAGCTTTGCTCAACCGCTTTTACACACTGGAGTTCTTCCGCGGCATTCGACGATTGCTTGACGATAAAGGCGTATTGGCTTTATCGCTGACCGGAGCAGCCAACCTGATCGGTGATGAGGTCGGTCCTTATCTGGCCTCGGTTCGCGCCACCTTGGCTTCGGTGTTTCCGAAGATTCTGATTTTACCCGGTGATCAAATGCATATTTTCGCCTCGCTGGCGCAAGAAGCGTTGGCGCCGGATTTACCATCTATGCAGAATCGCTACGCGCAGGCTTTTGATGGCACGCCGCCGTTGCCGGTCGAGGTGATCGACCAATGGGTGGTGCCCGAGCGAATTGCCTTGTTGAAACAAGTGCTGGCCGGCGTCGATGCGGAGCTCAATCGCGATCTGCGCCCTGTATCATACCTGGCGTTTCTGCGGGTGTGGGATCGTTTTGCCGGGGGCGGGATGGCCCGCTGGCTTGCAGGTATGGTGAACGTGTCGAAAAGATGGTGGCAGGCCGGCGCCTTTTTGTTGTGTATTATTGTGTGGTTGTTGCCGATGATCGGATGCTGCGAAACATTGCCCGGCCGCTACGGATTAGTCGGCGTCGCCACCAGCGGCTTCGTCGGCATGGCGGCGGTAGTGCTGGCCTCGATCGCTTATCAATCGATCTACGGGCAGATGTACCAGAAAGTAGCGTTGGTCATTGCCGCTTACATGGGTGGCTTGGCTGTCGGCGGCTACCTGGCGACCAAGCGTGCCACCGGCGACCTGGCGTCTTCGTTGCGTTGGCTACGCATCGGCGACGCGGCTCTGGCGCTGACGGGTCTCGGATTCGCGTGTTTTCTGCTGGTGGCAGAGCATCTGCCGGTCAGCTTGGGACAAACGCTGTTGATCGTCTTGACCGGCGTGACCGGAGCGGCGGCGGGTATCGCTTTTCCGGCGGCGGCGGCGGTGCTTGGCGGGCAGGGTATGGCTGTCGGACGCCGAGCCGGCAGAGTGGATGCCGTCGATCATTTCGCCGCTTTTGTCGGGGCGTTGATTGTCGGTGTGCTGCTTTTGCCCACCCTTGGTATTTTAGCCGTCTGCCTGCTCTGGACGGGGTTGAAAACGGCTTCGATGTTGGTCGGATGGGCATGCAAAAAGCAGGGATAAAACTCTTGCGTAAGCCGGAAGTTTGTTGTAATTTACGGGCTCTTCGAGCGTGGGCGGTTAACTCAGTGGTAGAGTGCCATCCTCACACGGTGGAAGTCGCTGGTTCGAATCCAGTACCGCCCACCATCCCACCTTATTTGTCTTTCCCGCCGGTATGGTTTATACAACGATAAACGTAAGTAGCCTGTTGGAGGCGATTAATGCATCGATGGTTCATGTTGGTCCTGGTCATCATTCTCATGGTCGGCACAAGTTGCAGTATGATACAGATCTCGCAACCGGATGAAGAGTCGGCCGACCAGGAAGATGAATTAGTAGAAGATGAAATTGAAACGGAAGAACCGATTGGCCCGGTTTTGCCGACGATTGTGCCCAAAGACCTGTACGAACAGGCGCGTAATCTATACATCCTGGGCATTGAGCAAACACAGGCGGGCCAGTTCGACCAGGCCCACGAGACTTACAACAAAGCTCTGCAATTGCTGATGCAACCGTTCGATCGCCAGTCCGATCCGGCGATGACTAAGAAGCTGGATTCGTTGTTCTTCGAGGTCTGTCTCGCTCAAGTGCGTATCGGGCGGCTCAGCCAACGGTGGCAGCCGTTGATCATCGAAAAGAAGTTGATCGGAATTGATTTTCACCCGACCGTGGAAAAATGGTTGGGCTATTACACGGTATCCGGCCGCGAAAGCATGCAGCGTTATCTCTCACGTGCTGCTCGCTACCTGCCGATGGTGCGCAAGGTGCTCAAGGAAGAAGGCTTGCCGGATGACCTGGCCTACCTGCCGATTATCGAAAGCGGCTTCTCTCCCTACGCCTACAGCCCTGCGGCCGCCGTCGGCATCTGGCAGTTCATTCGCGTTACCGGTAAAAATTACGGCCTGACCATCAACGAGTGGGTTGACGAACGCCGTGATCCTTACAAATCGACGCGCGCCGCCGCTCATTATTTGAAAGACCTGTACGGCACCTTCAACGATTGGGCGCTGGCGCTGGCCGCTTACAACTGTGGCGAAGGTTGCGTTGCCGGCGCAATATCGCGGGACGGTCACCGCGACTACTGGCGCCTGAGCCTGCCCTCGGAAACCCAGGGTTATGTGCCCAAATACTTCGCGGCCGTGCTGATCGCGCGTGATCCGGAACTCTACGGCATGTACGTTGTGCCCGAAGCTCCGGTGGAGATCAGCCAGATTGAGTTGCAGGGTGTAGTCGAAGTAAAGAAATTCGCCCAGACTTTCGGCATCGATTACGAAAAACTGAAGGCGCTCAATCCCGAACTGCTCGGCTCATACACGCCGCCGAAGGTGACCAACTACAAGATCAACGTGCCGGCCGAAAAGAACGAGGAAATCGTCAAAAAGCTGGCGTCGTTGCCGGCCGGGTCACTGTACCTGAGTAAAAAGCAGATCGCCCGCTTGCAGAATCCGCAACGCCGTAGCTCCGGTCGGTGGGTGTGGTACAAGGTGAAAAGGGGCGACACCCTCGGCGGTATTGCCAGGCGGTATCACACGACGGTCGCTTTGATTAAACGCTACAATCCAAAGGCCCGCGGGCGTTACATTCGTCCGGGAATGAAGTTGAAGATTCCGGTGGGTCGCAAGCGCTAACCAACCTAACGCGAAAAGCGAAACATTTTGGTCGTCGCGTTCCCCGCGCGGTCGCGTAGGGTGACCTGCAAAGTATGGTCGCCACGGCTGAGGGGATTGTTTACCCGAACCAATAGGTGACGTTTATACGGCACGTATTCGAAAATCTGCGATCGACCGTCCAATCGCACGTCGATGCCTTGTTCGGCCAGTCCGCTGCCGAGGTCGGAAACCGTCACTTTTAATGTCGGCTGCCGACCCGGTCCGGCGACAAATTCGCCGATGGCCGGTCGCGCGATGTCGCGGGCCAATGCATAGGTGGCGAACGCCGGAATTTTCGCTTGGGTGCCCGCCTGCATGTGCCACCAGGTGCCTTTGTCGTAGAGGTATACACCAAGGCGATTTTTCGCGGCGTCGGCCGGCGGCGTCAACGAGACGTGCAGTTTTTTCCGCAACGGTTGCCACTGGGCATCGAAACGGTAGGCGGAACCCACCGGTTCCAGCCACCGCGGCGCACGGACGTTGATGGCTTCTACCGGCATGGCGACCGGCGTGAACAAAGCTCCGGCGGGCACGTCGATGCGGGCGCGGTTGTCGGGGCTGGAGATTTTCCGGCCGTTGCGGGCGATGGAATACGGCAGCAGCAGTTTTTTCGTTTGTGCCGTCCAGGTGAAGAACAGTCGCAGCACGCCGTCTTCGGAAAGCGGGAGCGGTACGGCAAGAACAAGCTGTCGCCCGTTCTTACGCACCCAGACTTGTTTGATCGCCTGCCGCTGTTGTCGGGATATCGTTTCCGCTGCAATCGCCGGTATTGACGGTTCGCTGTTGTTGAAACGGACGACGACGTGGTCGCCGCGCCACTCGACTTTCGCGCCGGTAAGCGTGTCGGCGGTGATGTCGGCGGGAACTGCAGTGGTCGTGTCAACGGTTTCCGAGGACTCGACGCGCAGCGCAAAGCCGGCTCGCGATTTCAATCCTTTTTCGTCGGTAACGACGATCACCACCTGGTGTTCGCCGGGAGTAAGCGTGCTGAGATCGCCTGTGCCGGCAAAGGGGTGAAAGACCGTCTTTTCGTGCAGGCGGAACAGGCGGATAAAGCGGCCTTTGCGTTGTACTTTCAGGCGGTAGATGTAGCTGAGGCTGCTGACGTAGGTTTCGGCGTAATTAAAACGGGCGAAACGGTGAACGAAACGTTCGCGGCCGTCGATCAAAAGTTTGATGTGATAAGGCGCCAGTTGCCGCGGCGATCCATTGACCAAATCGTAAGCGTTGACGGACAGACCAACTCGGCCGCCGATTGTCAACGGAGAGCAGGTATAGGCGCCGTCGCTTTGCCGTTGAAAGGAGACGATCACGTCTTTTTTACTGTTGTTGACGTGCGCGTCCCAGGTTAAAGGTTCGGCGTGCAGCGCTGCCAGCACGGGCGGGCGATTGTCGGTATAGGGAAAACCAGCGGTCAGCGGATTAATCGGAAAACCATCGCGATCGCGAATCTCGAAATGCAGATGAGGAACGTCAGTACCGGTATCCCCGGCGTATGCGATGACTTCGCCACGCTTGACGCGAATGACCTCGTTGCCGCCGAGAATTTGATTGAAACTGTAACGCCCGTTTTGCGCTTGAATGCGTTGGACAGCTTTTTCGATTTTCGGCGCGAAACCGGCCAGATGGGCGTACACCGCGATACGGCCGTCGGCCAGCCGTTGATAGACCACACGGCCATAGCCGGTCGGCGAACAGCGCAGGCGGAAAACGTAACCGTCGTCGGCAGCCAGTACCGGCACACCGATCTTTAGAAAGGTCCAGAGATCGACGCCGCCGTGTGGATGGCCGGTGCGGTATTGCCCGAAATTGCTGGAAATCGACGGGGTGGTTTGCAAGGGAAAAAGCAACTCGGCGTGTGATAGCGAGGGCGCTAATAAAATCACGAGCAATAAAAAAAACAGCCAGCGGCGCATCTGCGGAAAAAACCTCAAACGATTACCGATTGCCGGTTATGATTGATTTCTTTTCTTGTTCTTGTAAATCGTCAGCTTCTGGCCGACCTTCAGGCGCGAGGAAGCGCCCAGGTTGTTCCAGGAGCGAAGCTGGTTAACCGTAATGCCGTGTCGCTTGGCGATCGACCAGAGGCTGTCGCCTTTGCGGACCGTGTAGATCACCGTGTTTGACGAACGCGAACGCGCAGGCGCGGGGTTGTGCGTCGTCCGGTAGGTGACCCGGCTGGTGCTTGCCACTGTATGCGTGCGGATCGAAGCCGTCCGCTGTCCGTACATCAGATTGCGCAGTTCGACCAGTTCCGGATCGTTGAACAATGCGCGCTTGGCGTTGGCAACGGCAATCGGGCTGTAAAAACGAATGTGGTAGTGGTTGTAGTGACCGCGTGCATGGCGGATGATGCCGACCCGTTCCCGGCGACTGCGCGGATATTGGAAGATGTGGTCGAGCGTGCTGACCGGCACATGACGCCGGTTCTTGGCGTAGTTGTACAGCACGCGCTGGATTCGCGTGTCGAGGAAAATGTATTGGACGGCGTTGAGCTCAAGCAGCGCCTCGAGAAACGCCCAATTGCGTTTGAGGTCGATATTGCTGGGTACACCATCGGCCAGGTAACCGGGACTACCGGTTTTGAAATAGAAGCCGACGTCGGCATCGCGCCCCGCCTGGTGCGACATATGCCTGCGCAGGCGACCACCGTCACGATAGCTGATATCACCCAGATACAATTTGTGGGAATGGCCGTAGCGGGCCTGTACCTTGGCTGCGGCGTAAATCAGTGCGTCGATCGTTTCGGGCGTCCCCCATTGCCGGTCGGCACGATCGGCAATATAGAACGCATTATCGCGAGGGAATAAAACGCCTCCGCGCAACGCGCCGCGGTTGGGCAGGCCGATGGACAAGCATTGGGCATAGGCGCGCACCGGCAGCTTCTGCCATTCGGGCAGCGGTACATTGCCGGGCAGCGAAGCGAGATCTTCCGGTTCGGGGAAAACAGGCGGGGTCGCCGTAGGAGGCGGCGGCACGTCATCTTCTTCGATGGGGCCGGGAACCATAGCGATAGCGCGTGGGGTAACCCAGATCAACAGGGTAGCCAGCAGCAGCATACACACGATGTTTCGCAACGAGTGGCTCATTCAGCTTCTTTCTGCTTTCGCGCAGTTATACCAATACACTCTTCACTTGGACCCGCGAACGAAAAAAACATTAATTCCGAACACGAATCGCCAAGCAAAATTTGGCTAAATTATAGAGAAAAAACCAGATTTGTCAATGAAACAAGGAAATTAGATTTTATAGCTTTCTTTTGAGGCGTGGAGTCAGTCGGCAATCATCGCTTCAAGTATCTCTTTGTCGATGTTGTAAATATCGGCATAGAATACCGCGCGGCCGTTTTCGTCGCTCATGGTGGTGATGTATTCGATGTGAATCGGTACCTTTTTGTTCAAATGGACAACCTTGGTTTTGCGCGCTTCAAGCAATTCATCGACCTGCGGGGCAAACTCATTATCGTCTTGTTGAAGCAGAAAACGGGCCAGTTCCACGGCATCTTGCAGACGCATGCAGCCATGGCTGTAGGGGCGTAAAGCGCGCTTGAACAGGTGTTTGGTCGGTGTGTCATGCAAATAGACGGCGTAACGGTTGGGGAACAGTATCTTCACTACGCCCAGGGCGTTGCGTTGTCCCGGCGGTTGCGTAACGGCGGTAATTTTCACTTTCTTCGGCGGCGGAGGCGGGGCAGCGCCTTCTTCGCCTTCACCGGCGCCTTCACCGGCGGAAGGAGCGTTTTCACCGCCTGACGGCGCGCTTTCACTGCCAGCGGGAGGATTTTCTTCAATAATAATAGCGTGATAGCCCCTACGCTTGAAATACGCAGGATTTTTCAAGTAGGCCGGCAGCATTTCCTCTTTGATGATTCGCTCGGGCACCAGCCAAGAGGGGTTGAATACGATTTTCTCGATTTCATCGGAGAACAGCGGCGTGTGATTTTTCCTCATTCGGTTGCCGACGATAATCCGATGCTTGCGCAACATTTTTTTACCGCCCTCGGCGAAAACTTCCAGTTGCTGACCGCCGACGTTTACCCAGACGAAGTAGTTCTCACCGCGGATCGACGAACGGCGGATTTTCTCCAGCGCCAGCTTGATCTGCTTCACCCGCCAGGTGAAGGGGATGTTGAAACTTTCGAGCGTCCCGCGGAAAATGACACCGTCGGGTTGCACCTGATGGGTTTCCTGGTAGGCAATCAACGCTTGTTTGAACTGCTCGTCGAACTGACCATCGATCGGGCCGTCCCAGTAGTCTTCCATTTTCAGGCGTTGTTGCACCAGTTTGACGAACTCGCCGTGCTGTCCGGGTTTGACTTTTTTATTGCGGGGGAACTCGATCGGCTCATGGGTCTTGGCGATTTTACGATACCGGGCCAGTTCCTTAACCAGGTCGTGATAGTGATAGTTGACCGGAATCATATCCTGCAGTGCGCCGGCCATGTCGGTCGTGCTTTTTTGCCAGGAAGGCATCAAGTCTTCGTCGGCGAGGCCCATGTCGCGCGCCAACCGGAAATAGTTGACGGCGTCGAGAAACTCAAGCCGGGCTTCGGCCCGTTTGCGGGCCAACGCGGCTTCGGATGCTTGCGTGATGGTCTTTTGCAGGACCGGGAAATGACCTTGTTGTTCCGGAGCGCTGATGAACTCCATAATGCCGACGACGGAAAGGTCGACGTTTTCGGCGGCTACCAGCGCTTTGCGCAGGGCGGTCAATTCTTGCTCGCCGATGAGAATGTTGTCGAGTTGCAGCGATTCGAAGTATTCGTGAGCTTTGACCAGGTCCTGCTCGTACTGTTTACGCTTGTCGATTGCGTAAGGCGCCGGGTCGATGCCTTCACCGTAAAGTTGATCAATACGTGCCGCCAGCAGTTCATGATCTTTAGTCGGCACGTGGCCTTTTACAAAGCGGAACGGATCGCCGCTGGTTCCATAGGCCGCCTGCAGCAACTCGTGGTCGTGGTTTCGCTCGGCGATCATGGCGACCAATTGTTCGCTTTGTTGCTTTTGGAAATCATCGGCCGGTTTAAAAGCACTGGCGATGGTGCGGCCGGCGTGTTTATGGAACGTCCGGACGGCAGTCCATGCTTTAATTTGGGCGCAGCCGGAACCCAGCAGCAAAATAGCGACGAACAAAGCGATCAGCCTGATGGTCGATCTTTTTGGTATTTTGATTTTTTTCATCTCACCTTTAAAGGTCGGTTCAACAGTTGCATTTGTCTAGCATAAATTAGAATGATGATTCAAGTGCGTTCTCGATAAGATGTTGAAGTTAAAAAAGAAACGGGGCAGGCTGGACCCACCCCGCATTTAGCGATTGTTGCGATTGGTTATTCGCCGCCTTCTTCGCCGGCGGCAGCTTCGGCGGCCTGCTGCTTCAGCTCTTCCGCCTTGGCAGCGATTTTCTTAGTGATATCAATGAGGTTGTTGGTCAGGTTCTTGATGGTCTCCGGCGCCTTTTTACCGACGTCAGCGCCGTGCTCAAGAACTTCATACATGGCTTTTGCGTTTTTACCGTAACCCAAGGGATCGCTGGTCACCTTGCTTTTGATGGTGCTGATGATGTTTTTAGACGCATCCACCAGCTTCGGCGCCTCGATGGCAAGCACTTTCAGTGCAGCCAAAGCGGCTTCGGCGACCTTTTTCATCTCGTCGAGTTCTTCCTGTTTTTCCACTTTATCCAGCTTGGCATTGATGTCGGCCACCACGTTGTCGGCGAAAGCCAGCACCAATTCGATCTTAGCGACCGACAGCGCGAAGGTGTCGAAGTCGGAATCGCCGAACTGGATGTATTCGGTTTGTTTCTTTTTATTGGGGTCGAGGTCGGTGCCTTCGTAGGCTTTCAGCGACTTGTCGGCATCGCTGAGCTTAAGCTGCTTGACCTCTTTCTTCAGTTTCGCGCCGCCGCCCCCGAGGCCCGGAAGGCCGAAGCCCGCAATGGCCGTACCGACGGCAAAGACAAGGATCAGTGCCGAAATAAGCAATACCCTCTTCATTGTCATACTCCTTTACGAGTCAAGTTAGACGCTGTTGTTAATAAAAATTCCCACCCTGTATGTTAAAGGAACTCCTGTATCGCAAGGATTTCAAAGCAAGTCAAGTACCCAATCAGGTACTTCATCAGGGATACTCAACTCTCCCCGGCCCGAAATATTGAGTTTGAAATCGCCGATGGTCAACTTCCACCGGGAGATTTTCGACAGGTTGGTGTCGAGCAAATCCAGGTATTTATTCGTGCTGAGTTCGGTGGCGTAGATATCGGCATCGTAATCGATGGCCAGACTGTGCAGGTCGTTCAGCGCATTGACCAGACCTTCGAGGTTCTCGGTGGTTACGGCTTTTGTCTCGCCGGCTTTCAGCACAAAGGTGCAATTGCATTCGTCCGACTCATCCGTGCGCACCAAAGCGGCGCTGCGATCGCCCTGCGTTGCGGCGAAAACGTCTTCCGCATTGCCGACATAGAGCGAGAAAGCGATCGGTACGCCCCACCATTGGTCGGTATCGTTGGTGATTTCCAGGTCCAGCGTGGCTTCTTCAATGGTGATGGCATTCATGAAGATGGAAGCAATCTGCTGGTTGACCGACATCGACAAGGGACCCGGATCATAAATCGGGTGCCGAGCGGCGAACAGAAAGTCCATGAAATTTTCGATTTCATCGGGGATTACGGCGCCGAAAAATCCGAAGATTTCATCGAGTACATCTTCGGTGACATCCTCGATTTCTTCCAGGTTGTCGATGCCGCCGGCATAAAAACTTTTCGGGTATAACGGAAAACCACCCGGTAGCAGTGGTACCGATGCCAGTTCGAATTCACCACTGATGCCTTCGCTGTCGGCGTCGACATCATCGCAGCCCAAATAGGCGAGAATCGCCAAGCCGATAAGCAGACCGAACACAAAAAACAACGCCTCGCGACGATACTTTTTCAAGTGCATGGGAACCTCCCGTAAAAGAGTCATCCGGATTCTTTTCACCTAACACCGGATACTGTGACTTGGCAAGCGTTTTAATGCCGAACGACATTGCATCCTCGATTGTTCAAGCAGGTTGCTTTGTGCCATCATCGATCATACGAATGGATAAGAGATGAAACGTTTTTTACTGCTGTTGCCGATCATGCTGGTCGTGACCGGTTGTGCATCGGCGTTCATTCCCGATTTCAAACTGGAGCCGACCCTCGAACGTTTCGGCGAGCGCGGGCCGTTCATCATGCCCCGTTCGGCAAGCGACTACCCGGTCTGGGGCCTGCGCGGCGGGATTGTGCTCGGCATTCCGCCGGCGAGGATCGGCCTCGGGCGGCCGAACAAAGGCGGACCGCGTGGACTATTGCGCGTCGGGTTCAATGACGGCGGACTGTTTTTCATCAATTTTCTGTCGATCAATCCGATGACCACCGCCGGGCGCACCGCCGGCAGCGAGCTGGATCGCAGTCCGACCGATACCAGGCCTGGGATTCTTACCTATGCTTACCCGTTGGCTTTTCATACGCACTATGATCGCTGGCGCGAACGCAAGGCGCCCGACTGGACGAAGGTCGATTCGGTAATCACTGACGAAGACGGTGTTCGGGAGATGAGTCTGGTCATTCGTTACGAAACTTTTCCCAACAAGGCCAAACCCTATTTTGTTATCACGTTTCGCGAAGACCGTCCGACTGAAGCGTTCTTTGAATTTTTCACCGAACCCGATGGCGAGCCGCTGACCCGGAATGTTCTTTCATCGACCTTCGGCAACTTGACCCGCCAGCGCGATTTGTATCTGCGGCAACAAGTCGTCAACGCGCGGGAATTGTGGCCGCATTACCGAGCCCGCGGATTCGCGCCGATCAAGACGTTTCCTTTGAGTCATCTGCGGCGCAACCGACGCGGCGATGTGGTTTTCGCCGCCACACCCGACGAAGAAAAACCCTGGCGCGAGGAGGTCGGTTACCCGCATCATCGGGTGTTGACGCAATATTTCCGCAAGCCACGGGAGGACATCGACGACAGCCTGAAAGGGCTGGTCAACGGTCGGTATATGTATTGGCAGACCAACATTCCCGTCTTCGGCGGCATCAGCTTCGAAAACGTAGCTTTGGTGGAGGATTATCGCGAAGGGGCGGTGCAGGTTTTCGGATATCACGAAGGTAATCCGGAAGCCTTGTTTCAATAAACGGCAGGGAAAATAGGCTTTACAATCACTGCGCAATGCATTATTAAGCTTAGTCTCTTGTGGGCCGTTAGCTCAGCTGGAAGAGCGCTGCCTTCGCAAGGCAGAGGTCGGCAGTTCGAATCTGCTACGGTCCACTTTTTCTTTGCTTGCTTGACGCGCCCCCATAGCTCAGTGGATAGAGCACCGGTCTCCGGAACCGGGAGCGCAGGTTCGATTCCTGCTGGGGGCGATTTTCACTTCTTCTCGAAAAAAACACCAGTGAAAAAATAAGGAGGCGGAACATGAAAATCCGTTTGTCCATGTGTCTGTTGGTGTTTTGTTGCAGCTTTATGCTTGCCAATGCGGTAGCGGCCGAAAATCTGGACGAGTTGATTAACAATCACCTGATTGCCTACCCGGCGCCCAGTATGGCGGTAGCCGTGTTGCAGGACGGCGAAGTTGTCGAAATGAAAGCCTATGGTTTTGCCGACAATGAAAAGCGGATTCCCGCCGATACCGATACACAGTACCGGCTGGCTTCGGTCACCAAGCAGTTCACGGCGGCGGCGATTATGCTGTTGGTCGATGACGGCAAGCTGCATTTGGATGATGAATTAAGTGATTTGCTGCCGAAAATGCCGAAAGCCTGGAAAGGTGTAACGCTGCGGCATTTGCTTTCGCATACTTCCGGTATTCCCAATTACACGGGTCAGGGCCAATACGATGAAATAGCTAAAAAGCCGCAAAAGCATAAAGCGGTTTTGAAGTTGGTGATCGATCTACCGCTGCAATTCAAGCCGGGCGATCGCTATCGTTACAGCAATACCAACTATTTTCTGTTGGGGATGATCATTGAGCGGGTCACCAAAAAGACATACAACGAGTTTTTGCAAGAACGGATTTTCATTCCGCTGGGAATGACGCAGACCCGGTTGGATGATACGTCGGCCGAAATGCCGAAACGAGCCATCGGTTACAACAGCATGAGCGGCATCTCCATGCCGATTGCGCCCCCGGATGCGAGCGTTTCGTTTTCCGCCGGCGGGCTTATCTCCAGCATTGCCGACATGGCCAAATGGGAAGCAGCGCTGTTCGACGGTACGGTCGTAAAAAAAGAGTTGCTGCAACAGATGTGGACTCCAATGAAGCTCAACGATGGAATGAGCACAGAATACGGCTTCGGCTGGAACGTCACACATATCGGCGATCACTCGATGGTCGCGCACAGCGGCGGTATCGAAGGATTTTCCACCATGTATGCACGTTGCACCGACTGCGGCTTGTCCGTAATCATGTTGTGCAACTCGACGCCGATTCACCAATCCAAAATGGCCAGAAAAATTGCGGCGCTCTACCGACCGGAATTCGCCATGCCAAAACCGTTGGCCTTGCAGGATCCTGAACCGGAACTCGGTGCTCGGATGAAACAAATTGTACTTGGCTTCACCGAGGGGAAGATTGATCCGAATATATTTGCGGAAGGCATGAGGCAGGCAATGGCACCTGAGGTAATTGCCATGATGCGGTCTATATTTAATGCGTTGGGCCCGCTTAATTCTTTTCAATTGATCGGTCGCGATTATTCTGGTTCGCATTTGGTGCTGCGGTACCGAGTTGTATTCGGCACCATGCCGCTTTGGATGCTGTTTTATCTTGATGAGGAAAGAAAGATTAGCGGATTGTCGGTTGAACCTGAATAGAGTAGAAGCACACGGAATTGCAGGATTTCAATTAGACCAACCATTCTAATAATTTCCGTTGACAACCAATAAAAAAATTTTTACAATCATCGTACTCATAGGATCAATTACACGGATGTAAGCTCTTTGGAGAGTTGATCTAAGGTCTGCGGCAAACCTTGATCGATGCTCTCTGCAATCAGATTCGCATTTCTGGAAGGATCCAGCCTTTTCATCACACGGAAGTGTCAGTTTTGGATCTTTGTCGTGGTTTAGCTCGACAATGACAACTGGGCACTGATCACCTCTGAATTCGAGCAAAATTGTCAAGATTACGACAGCCTTACGGGAGGCAGTCGGAAAACGGGCACTGTCAATCTATTGACCGTACATTGTTAGCGGTTACTGAGGAAAAGTCATAAGAATCATAGTGTTGAGGAAATGACATAGGGGAGGTATGCCATTTTGCCAGGAGAAGTGTGTAAAAAAACACTGGCTTACATGAGAAGTTCGTCAAATTATCGACTCATTTTTTCCGGTTGGCGTTCAGGCGAAAGCGGAAAATCGCCAAAAAAGCGTCAAACAGAACATCGGAAAGTTCTGCCGAATCTAGGAAAAAATCACCGGAAAATGGATTAAGATGTTGATAATAAAGGTAAAATCGGATGCAGCATCTTTCCTGGAATGGATCTACTTTGACCTGGAACGGTCGATCCGCCATAGGAGGCGGATTTTACTCTATATCGCTAAAAAATCCTTATTTATCAAAGCATTAAGGGATAAAATATGGTGTTCAATCTCAACTTGGCATGCTCCTTGTAAACTATATCGCCATCAATTTGAAGAGAAACAACAGAGTTTGTTTATTGGCGAACTGTGCAGGGAAGTTATGCCCTACGTCACCCAGGAGGACATGGTATGAGACGCTATCTTTGGTTGATTCTGTTGGCCGTAATGTTGGTTGGAGCCGGCTGTGCCGACGAGGGCCCCTTGGCGACTTTGGACGAAGTCGATGAGGGACTCGATAGCCTGACACCGTCGGAGGAGGCCAAGCTCTCGCAGGATCTTTTGCCCAGAATTCGTGAAGCGGGCAGCATCGACATTCTGGTGCAGGTCGATCCGCAGAAGATTTTCTATCAGCAGATCGATCCGAATCTGGCCGCAGAGTTGTACAGTGACCCCGCCGTCATCTGGAAAGCTCGGCAGGCAGCGCAGGAAGGTGCGGTCATTTGGAAGTTGACGCCGGAACAGGCGGTCATCTGGAAAATGTCGACCGACCAGGCCGTGATCTGGAAATTCACCGAACAGTTGAAGCAAGACGGTGTTCCGGTCGAAGAAACCTTCGGCTCGATTCACACGTTCAAGATGCATGCGGGACTGGATGCGGTGTTGGATCTGGCCAAGATGGACGAGATTCATTACATCACGCCGGACCGTGACGTCGAAGTTTCCGACGTCAATCTGAAGAACGTTTCGATGGGTGTTTCGATGGCTAACACCCGCGTGAACAACGTCAACTTCACCGGTTACACCGGCGCCGGCATCGGTATCGCGATACTCGATTCGGGTACGCGCAAGTACCACGGCGACTTCGATGGTCCCAACGGCAATCGCATCGTCGCCAAGTACAACTTCACCAACGAAGGCACCTGGTACAACGTGCTCGATAATTACGGTCACGGTTTGACCGTTGCCTCGCTGGCTGCCGGAAACGGAAAAAACAGTTACGATCAGGGCTACAGCACCACGTTTGAAGGTGTGGCTCCCGAAGCCGACTTGATCATCGCCAAAGTGCTCGACACCAACGGCGCCGGCACGGTCAGCGATGTCATCGCCGCCCTTGATTGGGTGCTTTCCATTAAGAGCAATTACAACATTCGTGTAGTCAACATGTCGCTGGGCTTGCCGCCTTACGATCCCTGGTACAACGATCCGCTCTGCAACGCCGTCGAAAACGCAGTGGCGCAGGGATTGGCCGTCGTTGTCGCCGCGGGTAACTACGGCTGGTACCAAAACACCAAGCTGTACGGCTCGATCGCTTCGCCGGGCATCAGCCCGTCGGCGATCACCGTCGGCGCCAGCAACATGCGCGACACCGCGAAACGTCAGAACGACGCCAACGGCGACAACGACTTTGTCGCCATCTTCAGCTCGCGCGGCCCAACGTCCTGGACCGGCGATCCGAAACCCGACTTGGTCGCCCCCGGTGTCAACGTCATCGGCGGTTACAGTTGGAACAGCACACTCGGCTCGCAGTATCCCGATCGCGTGATCGATCCTTGCGATTACGGCGCCACCAACTGCTCCTCGCAGGATCCGCTCTACTTTATGATGAGTGGCACCAGCGCCGCCGCGCCGATCGTCACCGGTACCGTCGCGCTGATGCTGGAAGCCGATCCGACCTTGAACCCCAATACGGTCAAGGCGATCTTGGAACTCACCTCCCAGGTGCTGTTCGAAGAAGGTGTTCCGACCAGTTGCTATACCGACAAAGACTGGCGGGATGATCCTGATTGCGTTGGCTTGAATGAAATCGAACAGGGCGCAGGTCTACTGAATGTTCCCGGCGCTATTGACCTGGCCATCGAAACCGATATGTCGCTCGGTGGGTTGAATCCCGGCGATCCGTGGGTTCCTGACCCGAACATCGAACCGGAAAATTACTACACGCACACTGGCGAAACAGTGATCTGGGGCCAGGGTCTGGTATGGACCGGTGGCATCGTCATCGGCGAAGACCTGTGGAATGTCTGGCAAGAGCCTTACCAGCCTGGTGTGATTTGGGGCACTGGTTTGGTTTGGACCGGCGGCATCACCATCGGTGAAGATCCGGTGTGGTCCGGCAGCTCCATGTCGGTTTGGACCTCAGCATTTATCAATCCGTTCACCCTTGGCGGAAGCAATGGCGTCCTGGGTGGTCTCAGTTACGATTGGGACGAAGAGCCCGATATGTCCGGCGAATCAGACGACTGGTTCCCGGAACTGTAAACTTCCTGCCTCATTTAGCCATGTGGGGTCGGTCGGGGGACCGGCCCCCTTTTTTATTAACCCGCCTTCGAGGTTCTTTTATGAAAGCAAGAAGGTTTGTTTGCTTGATCTGTTCGTGATATAAGGAAATTTGCGGCACGGACTGAATATGGTTTCTCGGCGGGAGCCGATAGGGGGAGGAATCGCCTGAGGAGGTGCCGCCATGGGGTGGAAGGAGCTGCCGCGTGCGCTCCAACTTTATATCGCCTTTCTGACGTTTGCCGGAATTGCGGCTGTTGTCGGGCCGATCTCCGATTTCCAGGGGTTTACCTTTTCCGTAGCTTTATTGGTTTACGCCACCATGGCGGTGTTGACCTCTCGCTTTAACGTCAAGATTCCCTACACCGAAGTTCACTTCTCGATGGACACGGCGTTCATCTACGGCATCATCATGCTGTTCGGTGCGTTGCCCGCGATGGCCGTCGATGCCTTCTGTAAATTTATCGGCACCTATCCCCACGCCAGCCGCCGCGTCTGGTACAAGTATCCCTTCAACATCGCCTCCGGTTTGGTGTCGGTATTTGCCGCCGCCTACGTGTATCAGTTCCTGCTGCCGCCGGAGCCTCATTTCCACCAGTACATATTACCGCTGCTGGCGATGACGCTTTCATACTTCCTGGTCAACTCCTGGTCGGTGGCGATCGCGATCAGCATTCAGACCAAGTTGAATCTGATCAAGCTGTGGATCGATAATTTCTTCTGGACCGGCATCGGTTTCTTTGTTTCGCTCTCCATCTCGATTCTGCTTTACATGCTCCATAGTGCGGTCGGCATGCTTGGCGTTCTGGTCAGCGCGCCGATTCTGTTGCTGGTCTACTTCAGTCAACGGGTTCAGGAAAAGCGCGAAGAAGAGCAGAAGGAGCACATCGACGAACTCGAGATGATGCACATGTCCACCCTCGAAACGCTCTCCCTGGCCATCGATGCCAAGGACCAGACGACGCACGGTCACGTGCACCGCGTGACGGTGTACGTCACCAAGCTGGCTGAGATCATGGGCGTGGAAGATCCGAAGGTGCTCAAGGGATTGCGCTTCGCCGCGCTGGTGCACGATATCGGCAAAATCGCCATCCCCGATATGATTCTTTCCAAGCCCGGTCGCTTCACCAAAGAAGAGTTCGACCGGATGAAGATCCACCCGATTGTCGGCGCGCAGATTCTCAAAGCCGTTTCCTTTGATTTCCCTATCGCCGACGTCGTTCTCTCGCACCACGAACGCTGGGACGGCTCGGGCTATCCACATCAGTTGAAGGGCGAACAGATCGACCGCCACTCGCGGATGCTGGCTGTCTGCGATGTCTACGACGCCCTGCGCTCCGATCGACCCTACCGATCGGCGATGAACAAGGACAAAGCGATTTCCATTTTGCAGGAGGAGCGGGGCAAGGGCTTTGATCCGGAGATCGTCGACGCCTTCATTGAAAACCTGCCGCTGCTTGAAGATGCGGTTACGGAAGAAACGCGGCGCATCGAAGAGTTGACCTTTTCCACGCCGTCGTCCACCGATCCATACGCCTTCAACGCCGAAAGCAATGCCTGGCAGCTTTACAGCCACATCTCCTACTCGCAGTTGGAGATGCACTTGCTGTACGACGTCGCCCAGATGGTCAGCAAAAGCATGTCGGTCGAAGACATCTGCGCCAGCCTGGTCACCGGCGTGGCCAAGCTGATCCCCTACAACACCGCCGTCGTCTTTCTGGCCAGCAAGCTTGAGCGAAAGCTGCAACCGGTGTACATCGAATCGCGCTCTCCGCAGAGCTTCCGCGAATGGTCGGTCGGCTTCGGCGACGGTGTCAGCGGCTGGGTCGCGCAGAACGGACGACCGATGCGCAACGTCTCGCCCGACCTTGAATTGGGCGACCTGGAAATCAGCGACCAGACCTACCTTTCGGCGCTGTCGGTACCCATTGTCTTTGACGAAAAACCGCTGGGCGTGGTCACGCTGTATTCGGAGAAGGCCGACTTCTATCAGGACAACCATCAGGATCTGCTGGTGCGCCTGGCCAACATGATCACCCCGGCGCTGGTCAACGCGCTCAAGTACGCCGACAGCTTCGAAGATGAGATCATCGACGAACTGACCGGCTTCGGCACCCTGCGCGCGATGCGGCAGTTCTTCGGGCAGAACTTGATCAACCGCGAACCGGACAAGACCTACACCCTTTGCCTGGCCGACCTGCGCGAGCTGAAGAAGATCAACGCCAAGCACGGGCACGAGTTCGGCGACCGCGTGCTGCTCGAGGTCTCGCGCGGGATCGAAAGCGTGCTGCGTCCGGAAGACCGCTGCTTCCGCTACGGCGGCGACGAGTTCGTTATCATCGCCGACGGCGCCAGCCGCCGCGCCGCGCAGGTGCTGATCGACCGCATCCAGACAGCCATCCAGCGCCTGAGCATCAAGGTCCCCGACGGCCTGGTGCAGCCCACGATCAGCCTCGGTTGGGCCAGCTTCCCCGAAGACGGCATCACGCCCGAGGAGTTGCTGCGGGTCGCCGACGGCCACATGTACAAAAACCGCCTCGCCGTTCATAAACAGGCGTCGTCCGAACGCAAGGCGGAAGGCTGAGCTATTTCCGCAAATCCACATTTTTTCCGTGTCGCGTTTTGTCACCTTTTGTCACCATATAGAGCATGTGCCGCAAAGACGCTAAGGACGCAAAGTGATATAAATCATGGAGTTAGCTTATTTCTGACGACCGTTCGAGCCATGTACGGGTGACAGGAATCGGAACGTGCATTCGAAAGCGGATTGATGTTGTTGATATAATAGGATATACTAAAGCGGTGAGTCAGTTATTGGCATGTATAGCCTCTCAAAGAGAATAACTAACCGAATGGGCTGCTTGATCTAAGAATACTATTTCATAAAATATCTATCGCTCGGGGTTGGGCATTCTGGG
>Ga0272444_10000890_pt1 | contig 30351 bp, 32 predicted proteins | sample SSMForm13_FD_201033 | JGI IMG/M metagenome (GOLD analysis project Ga0272444, IMG submission 201033) | Marine sediment archaeal communities from Little Sippewissett salt marsh, Falmouth, MA, United States - SSM-Form-13 | ecosystem: Environmental > Aquatic > Marine > Wetlands > Sediment ...
CCCCAAGTAAAAGAAGTACTCGGCAACAGATATCCTAAATGACCTCCTATTCCTCCAACCTGCCTGCTGTAAAAAACAAAGGGATCATGGTTGCCATAAGAAGGAACATCTTTGGCATCATCATCCTTGCCCCTGCGGCGCTATATCTCGCAGGCTTTTTGCTGATTATTCTATTCAAGGTTGTACAGTTGGCCTTGACACTCACAGGCCCCCAAGGAGACCTTTTCCCCACTGCCCACCACTTCGTAAGACTTTCAAAGAATCCCGAATTCCAGGGAGCCTTCCTGCGCACCGTCTGGTTTACACTGATCGGCACGCCCTTGGAGCTCATCATAGGAATGGCGGCGGCCTTCCTTGTGGTTGGAGAATTCAAAGGAAGGGGCGTTATAAGAAGCCTCATGATTCTACCGTTGGCTATTCCAAGCATTGTCACTGCAATCATGCTCTACATCATCTTTGATTTTCCAGGAGGCCACGTGAACGATCTTCTCATGGGCCGACACGCTTTTTTTCCATTTCAGGTGATTTCTCACCCCTTGGACTGGAGGGGGTCTGGTTTCTTTTCTCTTATGGTTGCTATGTTCGGAAAAGTGTGGCGGGACATGCCCATCTCCATGCTGATCATTCTTGCAGGCCTTCAAGCCATCGGCAAAGATCAATACGAGGCGGCAAAAACCTTGGGGGCAAACGCCTTTCAGACCTTTTTCAGGATAACCCTGCCCCTGCTGACCCCGGCCATGGCGACCGTGCTTGTTTTGAGGTCCATCGAGGTGTGGAAGGAGTTCATTTTTCCTTTCATCTTGGCAGGAAGCTACCCCTTGCTTGCCACGCTCATAGATCAGGCCTATCATGAATGGAGAAACCCCAATGAGGCCTGTGCTATTGCTTTCATCCTGTTGGTCTTAATCATCATGTCCACTGTATTGATCTTTCATGTCCTAAAATGGCTCAGAAGACGCTTGGTGAGGGTATGATTTCGACAGGCATAGGGATCGGCAAAATCAGACCAACGAAGGCCATATGGTTTGCGGGGATCGTTTTGATGCTGTTCGTGGTACTGGCGCCTATCTTTGTCATGGTCAAGTACTCCATTAGTGACCGTTTAAGCGTGGTAACCGGGGGGCTGCCGATCCCCTTGTGGCCCTATCATCCCACCATGGAACAGTTTCAGGGCTTGGCTGCCATGGATAGCTTCATTATGTCCGCCTTTGCCAGCATGAAGGTGGCACTACTTTCTGCAGTTATCTCCCTCGTCATGGGAACCCCTGCAGCCTATGCCCTGGTGCGATACAGATTCCCAGGCATGATGATCTTGGCCACCCTGCTCATATCGGTTCGTCTCTTTCCGGACATTGTCTCTGTCGTTCCTATTGTAGAAACCTTCATAAAATTGAGGTTGGTCAATACCCTGTTGGGGGTGGCCATGGCCCACGCCCTGCTTTCCATGCCCTATGTCATTTTTATCGCCATGGGAGTCTTTGAGACAATCCCGAGGGATCTGGATGAGCAGGCCCAAATATTAGGAGCAAGCAAATGGTACAGCTTCACGAGGATCATGCTCCCCGTTGCCCTGCCGGGCCTGGCTGCGGCCGCCATCTATGTGTTCCTTCTTTCCTGGGACGAATTTATCCTTGCCTATTTTCTCCTGGCCTTTGGAAATGTATCAACACTGCCCGTCCTGCTGCAGAAGATCCTCTCTTGGACACCTCAGCATAATTTGCTTGCGGCAATCTCGGTCATGCTCTCTGTCCCTGTCATCGTGTTTACCTTCATGGTGCAAAAATACATGCAAACAGGAGCCACTGCCGGAGCAGTCAAATAGCTGGAGGGTTTTAGATGGCAACAGTCAGATTGCACAACATAAGTAAACAGTACGGTGCTTGTCAAGTCATAAGGGATCTGGACCTGGTGGTAGACCATGGTGAATTCGTGACCCTGGTGGGACCATCGGGCTGCGGGAAAACAACGGTCCTCAGAATGGTTGCCGGCCTGGAGGAGATTACTTCAGGCAATTTATACATAGGCCATGTTCTGGCAAACCACATACCCCCCAAGAACCGGGGCGTTTCCATGGTATTTCAGAGTTATGCCCTTTTTCCCCATATGACGGTATCTGAAAATATCGCCTTTGGCCTGAAGATCCAGAAATACTCTCGTAGCGAGATGTTGAAACGGATTCAATGGGCTGTTAATCTGTTAAGCCTGGAAGGACTGGAGGCCAGACTGCCAAGAGACCTGAGTGGCGGCCAGAGACAAAGGGTAGCCTTTGCAAGGGCCGTGGTGGTGGAGCCTGCGGTTTTACTCCTCGACGAGCCTCTAAGTAATCTTGATGCGACATTAAGACTCAAGATGAGGGCCGAGCTCAAAAGAATTCATAAGAAGCTTGGCGCCACCATTATCTACGTCACACACGACCAGATTGAGGCCATGAGCCTGAGTGACCGGGTGGCAGTCATGCACGAAGGAAAGTTGGCCCAAGTCGGAACGCCCAAGGAAGTCTATAACGCCCCCCGTAATGCTTTCGTTGCAGGCTTTATAGGAAGTCCTTCCATGAACTTTTTCAACGGGGAGATGGTGAGCAGGGATGGAAGGTTATTTGTTGACCTTGGTAAATTTGAACTAGCCATACCTGAAGGCCTTTGCCAAAAATGCCAGAGTCACGTGGCCAGGAAGGTTGTTTTTGGCATGCGGCCAGAGCACATCTATGACAAAAGGCTTGCCAAGACTGAAAGCCTTCCTGGAAACACGATAGACATGGTTGCAGATGTGGTGGAACCGTTGGGGGATAGAGATATTGTGCAGGTGAACAAAGATGGCATCCATGTCACCCTGTTGCTCGACCCGGAGTCAGAAACAAAGCCTAACAAACCGTTGACGATTGTATTTGACATGGCAAAGTGCCACATCTTTGACAAGGAGTCTCAAAAGAGTATTATCTACAACCCCTAGTCATGGACAAACCTTATCAGAGCCCCTTGTAACCCCTTTGAGAAAGCAGCCGCGGAATCTTCCGAAAGATGAAACCGCAGAATGCACAGCACCCGTCCTCATGCCAACATGTGCACCACCTCCAAGACAGCATCATAGTCAGGCTCATCGGCTATTTCTTTTACTATCTGGGTATACCGGATGATACCTTCACGATCCACAACAAACACGGCCCTTGCCAGCAGCCTCAATTCCTTGATCAAAACACCATAGGCCATCCCAAATGCGGCCTCACGATGATCGGAAAGGGTGGCGACTTTTTCCACCCCTGCCGCCCCGCACCATCGCTTTTGGGCAAAGGGCAGGTCCATGCTAATGGTCAGTATGGTGACGTCCGGACCTAGCTTTGCCGCCTCATCGTTGAATCTTATGGTCTCCAGTTCACACACAGGGGTGTCCAAGGAAGGCACCGAAGAAATCACTAAGACCTTGCCGCGGAACGATGACAGATGAACCGGGCCAAGATCATTGTCCAGGACCTCAATGTCGGGGGCCGGGTCCCCCATATGGCGTTCCTTTCCAACAAGCGTCAACCCCTTCCCCTTCATGGTCACGATGCCAACACGTTCTTCCATGTCTCCTCCTTTCTCCAAGCGTTATTCCATCTACTCTTTCCCGCACACAGTCAGGCCCCTGTGTCTCCCATAAGGGACCCCGCCTCCTGTTGCTGCAACCGGGACGCTCTGATCACAGGGTCTGTTCTCGTGGCAGAAAAGAAAAAAAACCAGATGGGCCTACTTGACTTGGTCTGTCCTTTGGCAAACAAGCCGTCAAGACCATTCGTTGTCAGCTTGATCGGGGGCCTTTCTGATCGCCTTCTAGAATATCCTTCAGTCGAGCCCCTTCTATGTTTTCTTCTTTTAGAACAAGGGCGGCGCCTTCATCCAATGTCTTCTTGTGCTTGGTGAGGATTCCTTTGGCTATCTTATACTGAGAGTCCAAGATGGCCTTAATCTCGCCGTCAATGACCTGAGCTGTCTGCTCACTGTAGTCCTTCCCTGAAGGCATGCCAAAGTTGGCAAATTGTCCTTGCCGCTCTTTGTCAAAGTAGATGTGCCCCAGTTCGTCGCTCATGCCGTATTGCTTGACCATGCTCCGTGCAATGTCAGTGGCCCGGGAAAGATCATTATGGGCCCCCGTGGAAACGTCCTGAAATTGAATCTCTTCGGCTGCCCGCCCGCCTAATGCAACAGCAATCTTATTGAGTAGCTCGCTTTTGCTCATCAAGAAGCGATCTTCAGTGGGCACCTGGAGTGTATAGCCCAAGGCGGCAACGCCCCTCGGCACAATGGAGATCTTTCGCACGGGATCAGTGCCCGGCAAGGACAGGGCCACCAGGGCGTGCCCCACCTCGTGGTATGCCACAATACCTCTCTCCTTTTCATTAATGAGGCGATTTTTCTTCTCCAGCCCCGCAACAATGCGCTCAACGGCCGCCTCAAACTCCGCCATCCCGACGCTGTCCTTATTGTAACGAACAGCCAAAAGGGCTGCCTCGTTGACGAGGTTGGCCAAGTCGGCACCTACGAATCCAGGGGTCATGCCGGCAATAATCTCTACGTTCACATCCTTGGCCACCGTGATCCCTTTCAGGTGTACCTGGAGAATCTCTGCCCGCCCTCTCTTGTCAGGGCGATCCACCAGAATGTGCCTGTCAAACCGACCCGGGCGCAGCAGCGCCGGGTCCAGGATCTCAGGTCTATTGGTGGCTGCCATGAGGATGACACCCAGGGTTGGGTCAAAGCCATCCATTTCAACCAGCAGCTGGTTCAACGTCTGTTCTCTTTCATCGTGCCCCCCAGTGACACCAAGTCCTCGCGCCTTGCCCAGGGCATCGAGCTCGTCAACGAATATAATACAGGGGGCCTTTTCCTTGGCCTGGGCAAAAAGATCACGGACGCGGGCCGCCCCCATTCCCACAAAGAGCTCAACAAACTCCGAGCCACTCATACTGAAAAAGGGCACGCTGCTTTCCCCAGCAACAGCACGGGCAAGCAGGGTCTTTCCGGTGCCTGGAGGGCCTACCAGCAAGATCCCCTTGGGCAGCTTTCCGCCAAGCCTCGTGAACTTTTCCGGCGACCTGAGAAACTCCACCACCTCGACGAGTTCCTCTTTGGACTCATCCACGCCTGCCGCATCGTCGAAGGTCACGCCCACCTCGTCTTCCATATAGACCTTGGCCTTTTTCTTGCCCAGGGTCAGGAAGCTGCCTTGTTGAGCAGAAAGCCGGCGCATCATGAAATACCAGATGCCGAAGAAAAGGAGCAGTGGGAAGATCCATGAAGCAAGGTTTCTCAAAAAGTTGCTCTCGATGACTCCCTTGAATGTCACATGGTACTTCTCCAGAAGCTCAGACAGGTCAGAGTCCACCCGAACGGTAGTAAAGGTTTTTTCCACCTCCTGGCCATTGTCAGGGACCTTTATCTTGCCTTGGAGCCGATCCTGGGTGACGGCCACCTCCGTTACCCTCCCTTCTTGAAGGGCCTTGACAAACTCACTGTACGGTATGCGCTCTACGGCAAACATCTGAACGATCAGGTTATGAAGAATGAGAACCACCCAAACAGCAATGAGCACGTACCAGACCGAGAACTTATGTTGTTTTTCCATGGGCTACCCCCAGATCATCAAGTCGAACTAAGAAGCCTCCTCCCTGTCCATGCGGCTCAAGGCTTCTTTGGCCAAATCATTTAAGGAACGGCAAAACAACCTGCCGTCGACATATAATGAAATCTCCCACTCCTCCTCTAACAGGCCTTGAACCTGTGGCCGAGCGGTTTGAGCCCTGAGGAGGCCCAAGGCCCATGCGGCCAGGCCACGGATCGCAGCATCTGGAGACCTCAAGGATGAGACGAGGTGTGGAACAGCATCTCGCACCAACTCCGGCCTCACCTGGGCCACCCTGCCGATCCCCCACACAGCGCCCCGCTGCAGCGGTTCATATTCCAAAAAATTCCCGTCTTCATTCACATAAGAGATCAGGAGACGGACATACTCGCCTGCAAGCCCCTCATGGGATGCAATGATTTCTGCCATGGCCTCTGGCACCCCCCAGCCGATGCCGCCGGACTCGTCATTGAGCATCCAAATGAGACGGCGCATGATCACACGGGCCGATTCCATGTTTTCCCGGGCAAGGTGTGCCACCACGTTACCCATGGCGGTGACGGCCCGCCACCTGGTCTGCTCATCAGTGCTCAGGAGGAAGGAAAAAAGAGGGTTGATGACCTTGCGGGCCGGGTATGTATTCAATTCCTCCAGAGCCGATTCAACATCTGGAGACGTGAGCAACTCAAGGACCCTTTTTTTGAGAGCACGGCCACTGTGAGTCAGCCTTTTCATCTGGTTTTTGCCTCACCTCTTCCACCCTGCCCTTCGGGTATCTTCAGTTTCTTCAAAATAAGCTCCAATGCACGGACCCAGGTGCCTGGCGTCATGTCCCACAAATAACTGTCATTAGTCACTGTGTAGCCGAAAAATGGCTTGATGGCGACACTCTACTTTTTAAAGGAACTTCTGAGACACCACACTAGCGTGAGGCTGACAAGAATCAATACACCTGCAACAAGTAAATCCAGTCCGTGACCTTCCTTTGCCTGCTCATGGCCATGACCTGCCCTCTTGCTCCGGCCAGCCACCACCGGAAAGTCAGAAACTGTAGCGAACGGCAGCGTAGACGTTCGTGTTCTTTTCAAACTGTCCAAAGAACGTATGATCTTCCTTACCGGTAAATACATTGCCCCCGGCCATGACGAGCCAGCTATCTGTCACCTTGTACTTTATCATGGGCCTGAGGTAGGCATCCTCATCAGAGGGCGAAAAATAGGCGAAAAAGGACAAGGTCATATTCTGGTTAAGAACCAGTTTAGTGAGCCGCAAGGTCAACACGTGGCGGTCTTCATCGCGGGCCTTCTGACCCGCCTCCAGGCTGGCCTTGTAATGGCCATAATCCTGCATATATTCTAAATAGTATTGGAATTTGGCTGTGAGATTCTTCGCGACTTCCCTCTCATAACCGGCGAGCAGTCTCAGCTCACTATTCGGAACAAAGGGATCTTTACCACTTTCATCTTCGTCTGAAACATAGTGACCGGCTTCAAGACTCAAGAGACCGCTGCCCAAAGGGCCCTGCAAGCTGGCACCATAAGCCCATAATCGCGGAAAAGTGGCATTCTCTGTTTGCCGGTCCATTCCCTTAGGACTCTTCCAGAATCCGTTGTACCCATAAAGGGCCAGCTCGCAGCCGGCCATATGTCGATAAACCCTGATCGAAATCTCATCGTCTTCAAACCACCCATCCGGTTTGTCCCCATGAACCATATTTTCTCTACCGCTTCTACTGCCACCCATGGGATCCCAAAAAGAAAGCCGCTCGCCACTGATGTAACGGTCCGCGTCAAACCGCGGCGTATAGGCTACATCGATGTTTGCAAAGGCCGGGAAAAGGCTCACAAAAACGGCATCCGAGGGCGCTTTCAAATATTCCTCGTCACGCCCAACGAAAAAGGACTGCCAGTCCTTGGGAAACAAGTCATTGATAAAGAGGAGGTCGCCGGTACCCCAGGTCAGTATCTGGCGCCCGACCTTCATGTCTACAATACTGAATGGAGAGAACAAGACATTGGCTCCTCTTAAGTCGATCTCGCCTGTGCCATCTTCCAGGTCTATATCCCTGTCCTCCGGCACATCATCATAGAGAAAATCCGCGCGAACCTGCAGTGTCGCCACGTCGCTGATTTTGCTCATGTCGACCTGCATTCGGACTTCGGCGAGACTGGTATCCCGCTCATAGGGATCATCCTGAGTTCGAATTCCACCCCGCATGTCAAGGAATCCGTGCACATCGATCCCCAGCCGGTCGAGAACAGTTTCGTCCTGCCCATGAACAGTCTGCGACAATATAGATATCCACATACATACAATGGTCAAAACCAAAACCTTCGACCCCATGCGCCTGATTTCCTCCAGAGGTTACCTTGTCACTTCCCGCGGCGGTCGCCGCAGGAACCGTTCCGTGAATATCCTTTCCTTCAAACCTATGTCGTACTCGATGTTACTAAATACGTTCTTCGTGCTGCTTCCGGCTTTCAGGTCGCTGGCAACCGCCTCGGTAACTGTGGGATAGCCTTGTATTGTTTCTACCGTCTTTGCCTCCACGCTGCGATAGAGTTTTCCGTTCTTGTCGTAGTATTCAGCTTTAAGGGGCAGGAAGGTGGTCTTGTCAATCCATATGTTATAGTGCGAAAACTCCACGGACTGAGCATCCTTGGGCGTGCTTTTGATCACATACTCAGAGTCCGTTGTCTTAACCAGCACATGATCGTCTTCCTCTATCCCACGGCCGGATACGTCTTCATACAAAAAGTCCGAACCTACAAAACTGGTCCGCTTGTCACCCGGTGCGATGCGCTTCACAAGGTTCAGGGCGGGCAGCCAGAGCCACCGATCGTCATCCTTGCCGGCGTTCTTCCAGACCAGGTATGCCATTTTGCGCACATCAGCAGGGGCCTTGAAGTAGACATAGAACTTCTGGTCTTTGCCTTGAGCGTTGAGACGCAGTATGGAGAATTCTCGCACACGGGTACTGCCCTTTTTGTCCGCAATGGACATCTTCACATCTGCACGGCCATCTCTGCCGGCATAATAGGAAGCATCGTTAGCTTTCCTGATGATCTCGTCCACACCCGGTTCCTGGGCAAAGACAACCGTTGCAATGCATATCCAAAGAGCGGTCACAAGGAAACTCTGTATCTTGTTACTCACCGTCCAACTCCTTTCTCCCATTTACTCTAACGCTCTGTCTTAAAGAGGAACCTCCTGAGCATGGTTACCAATGCAGGAAGGATAAAAAGGGTCGCACACCATGACACCGCCATAATGGTGGCGAGGAAGAAACCGACTGTTTTGTATGGCACCAAAGGTGCCACGAGAAGAGGGGTGAAGCCCATAGAAATCACAATGGCGTTCCGGCTGATAGCCATAGCAGGCTCTTTGAACATCTGTGCGCTGGCGGCCTTCCAGTTGCCAAAGGCCTTGTGCATCTCCCTTGCACGCTCCAGAAAATGAATAGCGAAATCAATACTCAGTCCCAGTGTCAACGCAGACAGCACGGCAACGGGCATATCATAGTCTTTCCCCGCCAGTCCTATGAGACCGTAAATAAAGGCGATGGTGACACTGAGGGGAATCATGGAAAGTGCGCCATAGAGCGGAGACCGGAACAGCACCATCATCATGATGAGCACCACGATGAAACTGCTTCCCAGGGCCGAGAGCATCCCTTTGACCATCTTGTCTTGCCACACAACATTAAGATAGGTCAGACCCGCCCAGTGCGCATTCAACTTCACGGGGGGCGGGTTCTCGGCCATGTAGTCCCTCACGTCTGTGACCAACTCTTCCATGTCCTTGTTGTCGCCACTCTTGAGTTGAATCCAGACATTTGCTTCACTGTAATCCTTGGTGACAAGGTGAAAGAGGCTATCCTTCTTTTTCATCCCTTCCAGTTGGGTGAAGACCTGGCCGACGGCAGACACTGAATCCGGAACCGCGAAGTTTGCCAGATTGCGCTTTTCAAAGGCCGCCTTCTCGGCCTCTGTGGCGTCAGAAGGAGTGGCAACATAGTTGAGTTCGTACGAGGCCTTTTTTAAGGCATCCACTGCAGAGGATGTCTTCCCCACAACATGGTTCTTTGTCAAATCATCTTGCATCTCCTCAACGTATCGCAGCAGGGCAGGCTTCTTGAAAAGCGGCGCAGTGAGCTCCGCCTCCATCTCAAAAATGAACTCTCTGAAAGAAAGCTCCGTGAACTCATCACAGATCCCGAGCGCCCCATCCAGCAGTTCATCGCCCGTGAGGTTCCTTGATGGCGCCAACCGAGAGATGAGCGTGTCCTTGTCTGATTGCTCAACATGGTCGGCCTGCTCAACACTTTGAACGAGTAAGTCAAATGTAAGGCCCTCGGGGTCAAGGTAGTTGATGGTATCTGCAAGGCTGTTCCATGATTCAGTCGCCTGTCCATCAATCCGTTCTGCTTCGTTGACGAGATCAACAAAGCATTTGTTGACGTTACTGCTCGAGACATTCTGGTAGAGCTGTTTGAGTCCATCCAAGACATCGATGAATCTGCCAGTGGCTTCAGGCAGAACCGTCCCGAACCGCGCCTCGGCTTCGGCGCGTATTTTGGCCGCCTTTTCCATGCAACTTGAGGCTTCCGGCCGCATCTCGGAAAAAGTGAGATAAGCAGTATAGGTGCCCCCAAAATGGTCATTAAGGACGGTATCTGACTTCCGGATCGGGTGATCGGCGGTAAACCATTTCACCGGGTTGTCGTTGACCCGGATTTTTGAGATCCCGTAAACGGAGACTGCCATGATAAGCACCGTTGCCGACAGTATAATTCTCCAGTGGATATAGCCGAAGGAGCCGAGCCATTCCAGGAGGCGATTGAGGCCGGGGCCGACGTCCTTGCCTTCCTTAGATCCCTTACCCAGCCGAGCCAGCGATTTCTCAGGGACCGCCAAGATGATGTATGCCGGTATGAAGGTCATGGTAAGGGCCCATGCCAGGGCCACGCCAAAGGCAACATGGAGGCCGAAGACCCGCACAGGCGGAATAGGTGTGGTCGCCAGGGAGGCAAATCCGGCGATCGTGGTAAGGGTAGTATAGAGCATGGGCATAAACAGATGGCCGATCACGTGCCGCACGGTCTTGGCTTTGTCTCTGAACTGGTGGTACGTATCAAAAAACTCGCTCAAGATGTGGACAGCATCGGCAACCGCAATGGGCATGAGGAAAATCGCGATCATGGAGCTCATGATATGAACGTCAAACCCCAGACCGATCAAGAGGCCCATGGTGCACAGCACGCTGACAACGGCCACAACCATTGGTGCTATGATTAGAGCAATGCGCCTGAAGAAAAACAGCAGCAGGAGAAATATGGCGAGCCCGGCCATGGGCGCGGAGGTCGCCATCTGAATCAGCATTTCAACGCCAAAGGTGTCCTCGGCAACGGGCAGGCCCGTTATGTAGATCTTGTCTTCGCCCTCCCACTTCCCTGTGAGGGCCTTTACCAGGTTTGCCACATTGTAGCTGTAAGTCTTTTCAACGATGGGGATGTAGATACATATGGCCTTTTCATCTTCAGCCACCAGGGTTCCGCTATAGAGCGGATTGCCCATGGCGTCGGACCGGATGGTGAGAGCCTCTTGCCTGGTCGTCGGCCGGTGCTCCATGAGGTACTCAAGCTTCAGGGAGCCGAGGTCCGCCTGTTTTATGTTATCCACCGTAGAGGGGCTGATTACTTCACGGGAAATGATGGCACTGTTGCCTCCTTCATCAAACAGCTTGTTGGCGTTGTGACGAAAGACAAAGGCCAGCGCACGCTTCCAGGGGCTCTTTTGCGTGAGATCCAGCGTGATCCTTTCTTCTCTGCGGTCCTCTTTGGCCGGAATGATGACCGAAGGCTTTCCGTCCGCACTGCGACTCAGGCTAAGGAGTGCACTGGTGAGGTCGTGTATCCTGCCCAACGTGTCAACATTGAAGATGCCGTCAGGATGTCGGTCATTCACGATGCCGACGATGACGAAATCGTAGAGACTGAACTTTTCTTTTACCTCATGATGCAGAATGCGGACGTGTTCGTCCTCGGAGAGCATGTTTTCGGGGTCATTATCAAAGTGAACCTTTGGAAACTGGGCCGTCAAAAGGGCGGTAAAGGCCAGGACAAGAATAACGACGAACCAAGGGTGCCTCATGCTGAAATTCGTCATTACGAGTTTCATCTTATTGCTTTCCGCTTCTCCTGAGAGCCCCATTGGTCAATGCGCCTCGGTTATGCACAGCGGCGGTCTTCAATCTCATGGTCCCTTTTCTGTCTGGTTCAAAAGGTGATGATCTCAAAGCCCTCCTCTCGATAACGGGCCATGCTGGGGTGTCCGCTCATTTCATCCAGAAGCCTCAGGCCCTCTCCCTGTACCGCCTCCAGCACACCCATCTTGTTGGAGCAGGCCTTACAGGCCCCATCAATCAGGTCCAGGCCCTTGGCCTTTTGATAGAGACGATGCATGGGACTGTCTTCCTTGGCCAGTTCCGGGACCAGCTTGGTCGCAGATCCCTCGATAACGATCTTGACTTCATGTCCCTTGTCGTTCATATCGATGGCATTTAGAAGCACGTGAACAAAGCACATGAGCTCGCCATTGAAAGCAAACATGACTACCTTTTTCATGGGTACCTCCTTTCTTGTCTACCTTGGGCTTCTTCCCATGTGATGCAATCGGCCGGACAGTTCTTGATGGCCTCGTCTACTTCTTCTTTGGGGTAGTCGGAAAGTTCAACTACCTCAATGTAGCCGGTGTCGTTTCTTCTAAAGACTGTGGGGCAGAGATCCAGACATGCCTCACAGTCCGTGCACTCGCCCAAATCAATGACCGGAATCTTCATTCGCCTCCTCTGTCTTCGTCCGAAGTCTATCCAACCTGCAAATAGGCAGGCCCACAGCCGCCTATCTGCGGCCTATCTTTGACGGCTTCGTAAAAAGTGGTCATCCCGGTGAAAACCTGTCGAGAGCCTCAAGGCCGAACGGCCGGGGTCCAGGAATATTTTAACTCTTTGACATTACTGGATTCCGGCTTTCGCCGGAATGACAGAAAAGGATGTCTTCGGACTTTTTACGACACCACCTATCTCTGACAGACTCGTAAAAAGTCTTTTCGCGAACGACACTGAGCATTCTTGGAATAAGATTCATGATAAGCGAAGCGTCAAAATCGCGAACTGTTTGATCCGCCGCGGCGGAGAGTTTTCGCGATTTAGCAGCGCGCAGAATGAATCCCAATAATGCTTACGGAGTGAGCGAATTGGACTCTTTACGAATCCATCTATCTTTGGTTAAGGATATAATCATAGGCGGAAAGCGCCGCCTTGGCACCCTCGCCTGCCGCCACAATGACCTGTTTGAAGGGGACATCGGTCACGTCCCCGCAGGCAAAAACCCCGGCCACGCCGGTGTGACACCTGGCGTCTATAACGATCTCTCCGACACCGTTGGTCTCCACAACGTCCAAGGCCAGCTCCGAGTTGGGCAGCAGGCCGATCTCAACAATGATGCCTTTAATCTCCAGCCTCTTCTCATCACCGGTGGTTAACGGCTTAATTTCTATGGCCTCAACCGTTGACTCTCCTACAATCTGAAGGATCTCGTGTTCTGTGAAGACCTCCACCTTGGGCGAGCTGGTCACCTTGTCCTGAAGGATCTGGTCGCCAGTAAGGGGCGTCAAAGAGACCATGTACACCTTCCTGGCCACTTTCATAAGGTCGATGACCGCCTCTAAAGCCGAGTTCCCTCCGCCTGCCACTGCCACGTCAAGATCTGCAAAAAGGGGGGCATCACAAGTGGAGCAGTAAGTCACCCCCATACCGATCAACTCCTTTTCCCCGGGCACGTTCAAAGACCTGGGACGCTTTCCCATAGCAAGAATGATCGTCTTGGCAAGATAGGTCTTCCCGTCACCGGCAATTACCTTCTTGACTCTGCCAGCAAGTTCCAGGGCTTTTACTTCAACCCCCACGAGCTTTTCCACCCCGTATTTTTCAACGTGTTCGTCGAACTTGGAAATCAGATCGGCTGTCTCTATCTGGCTAAAACCAAGGTAGTTGTCTACATCATAGGTCCAGGTCACCTGCCCTCCAATGTCTTTAGTAACGACAAGGGTTTTGAGGACCTTTCGAGCGGCATAGACAGCCGCACTCAGACCAGCCGGGCCACCACCGATGATGATGACATCATAGAGGGGGGAAACCGTCCCCTCCTCGGTGAGTCCCAGCATGTGACTCAACGCACCGGTGGCCTCCAAATGGACCAGGTCGCTGTATCCCCCCCACAGGTGTATCGCCGACAAGGATCTGCGGAAGGGAACTGCTCCCTGTCCTTTCCCGCATCTCCTGCCATGCTTTTGAGTTCAGGGGGGCGGACACCTCTTCGTAGGCGATCCCCTTTTCTTCTAAAAAGAGCTTTGCCTTTTCACAAAAAGGGCATCCTGCAGACAAATAGACGGTTACGCCAGCCATGCTCTGTTTGCTCCCGCCTTAGACCTCTGAACTCTGGCCAAGGCACCTCAAGGCCATTTCAATCCGCTCAGGGTCAAAACCCACCATGACATCGCTACAAACGGAGATCACCGGTACCCTGAGGGCACCGCCCGATATCTTTCGCATCTCTTCCAAGGCCGCCTTGTCATTGATCACGTCGTAGACCGTGAACTCGACACCTCGTTTGGCAAGGAACTCCTTTGCCATCTTGCAGTGAGGTCACGTCGGGCTCGTATAGATCTTCACCTCTTGGCTCATGCAAGCCTCCTTCTACTCTTTCCGGTAACGTTGAAAAGTTGAAGCCATCCCCTTTAGCAACCAGTCAAGAGGATAGGGAGGATCGCTGAACGCAGGCATACAGCCATTTCCATCTACACAAAAGGCATGGCTACCTAGTTTCCATCCATAAATGGCCCTTTTCCGCAATCTCGGCGTCAATCTACGGGATCGCTTGTGCGACGTACCTCGGTACGCCTCCTCGCAATTCCTTGATTTTCTTGACCTTGCGAAAAATTGCTCATTTCTGAATTGGAAACTCACGCTAGTGCCCACGTCCTTCTTGGCCGTTCGTGGATGGGCACAACCTAAAGGCATTGGATGCCGAAGAGAAGCGATAGTCCCTATCCGGAATGTCTATTCAGAAATACACGATGCCGCGACTTCTGAGCGTCACGATTCCTTTTCAAACTGGTCCTTTTCCGCGCCACACACTGGGCAGGTCCAATCGTCAGGCAGATCTTCAAACTTCGTACCTGGTGACACACCGTTGTCTGCATCTCCCGCTGAGGGGTCGTAGACGTACCCACACACTGAACACACGTAACGGTCCATCGGCTCTCACCTCCTTGGCCTACCTATTCCTCTTTCCACAAAATGTGCCTATATCTTACAGGCCTTTCGCGGCCATGAAATCGGCCAAATCCGCCACCCTGCAAGCATAGCCCCACTCGTTGTCGTACCAGGTCACGACCTTGCCCATGTTTCCTTGCAGCACCTGAGTGAAGGCCATGTCCACAATAGAAGAATGGGGATTGCCCTTGAAATCTGAAGAGACAAGCGCCTCTTCTTCACAGGCCATGATCCCTTTTAGAGAGGTCCTGGCCGCCTTTTTCAAGATGGACCGTAACCCCTTGGTATCTGTCTTCTTCTTCAGCAAGGCCACAAAATCTACCACCGATACCGTGGGGGTCGGCACCCTCAGTGAGTACCCGTCAAAACGGCCGGCCAGTTCCGGCACTACCAGGGCCATGGCCTTGGCCGCCCCGGTGGTGGTGGGAATAATATTCTGAGCCGCCGTCCTAGCCCGACGGAGGTCCTTATGGGCCAGGTCCAGGATGCGCTGATCTGTGGTGTAAGAGTGCACCGTTGTCATGAAGGCCTTTTCTATACCGAAGGCCTTATGAACCACCAGGGCCGGCGGAGCAAGGCAGTTCGTGGTACACGAGGCGTTGGAGACGATGTGGTGCTTGTTGGGGCGGTAGTCCTTGTGGTTCACCCCCATGACCACTGTTACGTCTATCTCCTTAGCAGGGGCACTGATGATCACCTTCTTGGCACCGGCCTTGAGGTGGGCCGAAGCCTTGGGCCCGGTCCTGAAGATACCGGTACTCTCGACAACAATATCCACGCCCGCATCCTTCCAGGGGATCTCCGCCGGATCGCGGAAGGCAAAGTTTTTCACGGCTTTTCCCTTGATCACAAAACCGCCCTTTTTCACCTCCACTTTTCCCTGAAAACGGCCGTAACTCGAATCATACTTGAACAGATGGGCGTTCGTTTTCACGTCAAAGAGGTCGTTCACCGCCACTACTCGAAGCGTCTTTGGGTGCCTCTCCATGACCGCCTTTAAAACCTGGCGGCCGATTCTGCCAAAACCGTTGATGCCAATACGAACCATGGTTCCTCCTTTAACTGTCAGTCTTTAGGCTTATGCTTCTTCCTTAATAAGGAGCTCATTTATGTAGACATAATCCTCACCGCGCGCTCGCATTCACTCGCTTGAAACGCGAAGGGCGCAAAGAAATCCGTTTTTTTGCTTTTCGCTGAGACGCCGAAAAGCAAAAACAACTTGGCCCTCGGAAAGAACTGATGAGCATCCGCAAATTTCTAGCTTAACCATTTGAAAATACGCCTAAACATTAGATAATCCACTTGGTTCTGTTCGCCATGGCCGATAGCTTTCTATGTTTTCCGGCGTCTCAGCGAAAAACATAAAGAAAAATAAACGCTGCGCTCTTGGCGCCTTGGCGGTGGGTATGTCTCTACAGTTAAGAGACCATATCTAGTTTCCATCCATAAATGGCCCTTTTCCGCAATCTCGGCGGCAATCTGCGGAATCGCTTGTGCGACGTACCTCGGTACGCCTCCGCGCAATCCCTTGATTTTCTTGACCTTGCGAATCCGCCGAAGGCGGACTGAATTGAAAACTGACGCCAGTGCCCACTTCCTTCTTGGCCATTTGTGGATGGACCATATCTATATACTTTTTGCCCCATTAGTAAGAACGCTTTGATCGCCTCCAGAGATCAGTTCATGTCAAACTCGGCTACCACAAAGGTATGATCTGAAGGCTTGTGAGACAATCTCGGCGCCATATCGATCCATGCGCCCGTGGATTTCTCTGCCAAGGCAGGCGTAGCCCACACGTGATCAATACGCCATCCCAACCCTCGTTTCACGGCCCCGGGGATACGATAGTCCCAAAACGTGTACATCTTGTCTGCTTTTTCGTGTTTTCGGAAGACATCCACAAAGCCCCATGCCTGAACAGCAGCAAGGGCTTCGTGCTCTTGTGGATGAAACCCGACCTTGCCAAGAAGTCTTTTAGGATCGTACACATCTTCAGGTGCTGGGGCAACATTGAAATCCCCAGCCCATAGCAACGGCGAGGCTGGTTCAAAATGCGCGGCAAAGTAGTCCTTTAGACGTTGAAGCCAGTGAAGCTTGTATTGAAATTTCTCCGATTCCGGTGCATACCCCTGAGGCACGTAGGTGTTCACAATCCAGATGTCACCGATCTTCACCGCCACAAGCCTTGGCTCTTCGGCAACATCTCCATCACCGAAACCGAAAGAGGCCTGCTCGGGTGGGCTCTTGCTAAGAATCGCCACGCCGTTATACGCCTTCTGTCCTCTAAAGGTACAATGGTACGCCCGGTCCTCTATGGCCTGGCGCGGGAAAGCCTCGTCCGGGACCTTGGTCTCCTGGAGACACAAGACATCTGGAAGCTCCTTGTCCAGCCATTCGAGAAGGATGGAAAGCCGAGCCCTTATTCCATTGGCGTTAAACGTGGCGATCTTCACTTTATTGCTGCCGGCGGTAGACCTATCTTCACAGTGAGCTCACGGGCCTAATAGTGCTTGACAAGCCCGTCATTCTTGTTAGCATCTTTATAATCACCCTTTCAATACAATTTTCGCCAACGTTGCCATGAAGGCAACCAGACTCTTCAGGAGAGGAGGGAGTCACGATGAAAATTCGTAAGGTGCAGAAATGCCGAAAGGGGCTCTGCAAGTGTAAGAACTCTTGCTGAAAGCACCCCGTTTTAAAAAGCCAGGTCCATCTTAGTGGGTCTGGCTTTTTTTCGTACCTATGTGTGGTGTCAAAGATGAACGAAAAAGATCCCCTTGCCGAAAAACTTATCTGCAAAGGGAACTGCTTCTATTACAAGCCAGGCTCAGACAAGGACCTGGCCTGCAGGGGCTTTACAGTCGCCGAAGCACTCCTTCAACACGACCCGGACATGTCTGCCCATTTTCCCCTTAGGAAAGGCAACACCTTCGAAGACCAATACCCCGAGCTCCTTCATCACATCCTCTGCCGGCATTGCGAGTTCTTTATTGAGGGATGCGATTTCACAGACCCTGATTATACAGAGCGGGCCCTGCCTTGCGGGGGATATGTGGTGGCCGCGGCACTCCTTCAACAATCCGGAACCCCTTGCCAACAACTTCTTGAGGCACTCATCCCCAAGGAAGCAAAGATGGCCCTCAGTCCTCATTGCACCCTGAAGCAGCTGGAATCGCCCTATCTATATGACATAGCAAAGGACGAACTCTATGAACTGGACCAGGGGGGCTTTGACTTCCTGAAAAAGTGTGATGGGAGACACCTCCTGTCAGGGCTCCCTGTGGACAAAGATTTTCTGGAATTCTGCCTCAAGGAAGGGCTCGTTGTCACGGGAACCAGCACAGACGAGCGCCCTTTCATTCTCAGGCCGTCTCCGGTGCCTTCTTTGAGGTATTTGGAGCTTCAACTCACCAGGCGATGCAACCTGAAATGCAAGCACTGCTATCTCGGGACGCCCAGCGAGGTGGATCTGTCGTTGTCTCAGGTGGTGGCCACGTTAAAAGAGTTTGAAGAAATCCAGGGGCTCAGGGTCCTCTTTTCCGGAGGCGAACCCCTGTTGTATCCTGAGCTTCGTAATCTGAACAAGCGCCTCCCTCAATTTGCACTGAGAAAGGTCCTCCTCACCAACGGGACGCTCATAACGGAGGAGAATCAGGACCTTTGGTCCCATTTTGACGAGATTCAGGTCAGCCTGGACGGACTCAAGGAAGGTCATGAGGCCTTAAGGGGTCCCGGGACCTTTGACCTGGCCGTAAGGGGAATCGACATCGCCACAAAGAAAGGGGTGCCCATTTCCATTGCCACCATGGTCCATCGGTATAATCTCAAGGAGTTTGATGGACTGGCCCGATGGGTTGAAAGGCAGCAGGTGGTTGAATGGAACATTGATGTGCCCTGTAAGGCCGGCAGGCTTTCCGAGAATTCCGACTTCTTGGTGGCCCCTGAGGAAGGGGCACCCTTTTTGGAGTACGCCACGGGGGGCAGCTACCACGGTTCAGGCGAGCCCTTTGCCTGCGGATATCACCTGTGCGCGGTCACTCCTGAAGGAGATGTGCTCAAGTGCGGGTTCTTTCAGGACCGCCTTGGATCACTGAAAGAGGGGCTGGAAGTCTCCTGGAAGCGGTCCAAGCATATCCCCTTGAGCGAACTGCAATGTGCCCCCTGTTCCCATCTTTCAGACTGTAAGGGGGGATGTCGATTTCGAGCCACAAGCCCCTTGGGCAAAGATCCGGTCATGTGCGCCTTCTATGGCGCGGAAAACCACGATAAGGGGCCCTAGGAACCAAGCAAAGTTGACGGTGACGGTTGCGTAGGAAGTCGTCACTCCGGTGAAAACCGGAGTCCAGCCATGCTTGACCCTTTGGTCAAGTTTCGCACCCTTATCAACCGCATGAAACAAAAGCCAAAAAGCGGCCAAGGTTCCCAGGAAGCGGCAGGCTCTGGTTTGGGCCTTTTCCATGCAATGGGAGCCTCGGCATGGGCAAATCCGCTTCTCTTCGGCCTCCAATGCCTTTAGTAGCTGTGCAAAGGTGGTGGGTGGCAATGGCCAGCAGGTATCACCGATACGATCGGTGCCCAAACGTAGCTTTTGGAGCACCCTATCCCTTTCCAGATACAGCGGGTAAATCCGAGACACCTTTTGATCTATGATATGCCAGATTCAATACCGGCGCGAAAACGGCGCAATCGATTGTAAACCCATTGACTCCGGCACATGTCTTCAACGTTCAAGCCGCGTGCTTGAGCAAAGCATACATCTTCGTTGGTGAAATCATGGATATATCAGGGAACATCGGCCTGGCCCTAATACTTACAGCCATTGCAGGGCTTTCCACAGGTATAGGAAGCACCATCGCCTATTTTATCAAGAAACCGAAGATGGTCTATCTCTCGTTCTCCTTGGGTTTTTCGGCTGGTGTGATGATCTACATATCATTCATTGAACTGATGCCTCAAGCAACAGCAGGTGTAGGGAAAATATGGAGCGCTGCTGCTTTCTTCATCGGAATTCTTTTCATCGGACTAATCGATATATTTGTCCCTGAAGCTGAGAACCCCCACCACTTCAAGGCGCCTTCTGATGTCGCAGACGTTCAAGGGGATGAAACCCTCATGAGGACCGGTCTTTTCACGGCATTGGCCATAGGGATTCATAATTTTCCGGAAGGGTTGGCCACATTTGCGACAGCTCTTACTGATGTGAAGCTCGGAGTAATGATTGCGATTGCCATTGCGATTCACAACATTCCTGAGGGCATATCTGTGTCTGTGCCTATCTTTTATGCTACGGGAGACAAAAATAAAGCCTTCATGTATTCCTTTCTGTCTGGGATCAGTGAACCCGTGGGAGCTATCATAGGATTTTCCATACTAATGCCGTTCCTTTCAGAGGGGCTCCTGACAGCCCTTTTAGCATTTATAGCGGGAATCATGGTATACATATCAATAGATGAACTGCTCCCGATGGCCCATCGCTACGGTCACAGCCATGCCGTGATCCTTGGGGTAGTTTTTGGGATGTTTATCATGGCCCTGGGTCTACTGATGCTTTAAGTTCTAAGGGAAGAATCATGAATCATGGAAAACAGAAATGATAAGAAAACTATCGTAAGCTCTTTGTATAAAGCACTCAGGAGTTTTGGGACAGCATTTCCCGTGTTGCTTGGTGTCATTTTGCTTTTGGGGCTCTTCCGATCCTTTGTACCGAACCGCATGCTTGCTGCTGTGTTTACGGGAGAACTGTTACGAGATACTATAGTTGGATCACTAATGGGAAGCATCTCCTCCGGCAATGCTGTCACAAGCTACATAATAGGGGGCGAGCTTTTGAAGGAAAATGTCAGCCTCATTGCAGTAGTCGCATTTATGGTGGCTTGGGTCACCGTTGGTATTATTCAACTTCCTGCTGAAGCAGGTATTCTGGGAAAGCGATTTGCGTTTGCGCGGAATATCCTGAGCTTTTTTCTGTCGATCTTGGTTTCAATGGCAACCGTTAAGACCTTGATGGTGATTCAATGAGACAAAAGGCAGAATCACGGAATGTTAAAAAAAAGGGGAAGAGACAAAAACCCTATGGAATATACTTTCTCTGTTCTGTCCTCTTTTTGTATCTCTTGCTGTTCCTTTTGGAACCAGCAAATATACAGAAATCTCTTAAAGCAAGCGGACATGTCTTATTTCAGATCTTCCCCGCATTATGCCTTATTATATTTCTTATGGGGATTGTGAATTATTTTGTTAATCCCAGGACTGTATCAAAATATGTCGGCAAAGGCTCTGGCATTAAGGGATGGTTTTGGGCCATATCTACTGGTGTAGTCAGCCACGGACCCATTTACGCCTGGTATCCTTTATTGAGGGATCTTCGAAGTCAAGGGATGAGAAGCGGTCTGATTGCGGTTTTTCTATATAGTAGGGCTATAAAGATCCCCCTATTGCCTTTGATGGTTCATTACTTTGGAATACCATTTGTCGTCATTCTAACGGGTCTCATGATTATTGCTTCTATTGTGCAGGGCCACGCTGTTGAAATGATCGAAGGGCGGTTCCCAAATCAGGTATAAGGGGGGGCTTATGGGTAGTGTAGCTGAAGATTCAGATGCGACCAGAGGGCATAAGGAAGATGTTCATGACCTAATCTTCTACAGATTTGTCGTTGATAGCCTTCCGACCGCAGTTCTTACCGTCAACGGAGATTTCAGGGTTACCGGCTTTAATCCCTGCGCTGAGAAGGTGACTGGATATACAGAGGCGGAGGCGATGGGCCGTGTTTGTGGCGATATCCTCCAATGTGGCATGTGCCGTCTCCATTGCCCCTTAAGGACTGCCGTGAAAGGTAAAAGGCCCGTGTCTCTCGTCGAAACAACCATTCGTAACAAACGGGGAGAAACCATTCCGGTCAGATTGAATACGGCTGGGTTATTTGACGATGATGGGCACCTCTTGGGGGGCGTGGAGTCCTTCCAAGACATCTCTCGGCTAAAAGCTTTGGAGCGGGAGAAGGACAATCTCGTTTCCATGTTCGCCCATGACATGAAGTCCTCCCTCACCATTATAGGGGGATTTGCACTACGACTTTTAAAAAAGTTGAGGAGCATTGATGAAACAAAGCAAGAGAAATATCTTGAGATTATCAAGAATGAATCGGGCAAGCTTGAATTGCTGATCAATGATTTCTTGGAGTTTTCTCGACTGCAAACAGGGAAACTGAAATTGAATCTTACTGCCACCTCACTGGATAAAGAGCTGATGGAGATTCTGGATTCCTACCAGCTCAGGGCAACTGAGTCCGGGATCAAACTTGAGCTTGAAAATGAAGAAGCGCTCCCTGTAATTGAGGCTGATGCCCACCAGTTACGCAGGGTGTTTACAAATCTTGTGGACAATGCCTTAAAGTTCTCAAAGGGAAAAGGCACGATCACTGTGAGGACCGGAGAGACAGCCACAGAGGTCGTCGTAAAAGTGGAAGATGAAGGTGTTGGCATACCCCCTGACGAATTACCCTATATTTTCGACGCCTTTCACCAAGGGTCAGACACAGAGGGGAAAAGGGGGTTCGGTCTGGGCCTGGCCGGAGTAAAGACCATCATCGAAGCCCACGGAGGACACGTCCGCGTGGATAGCGAGCCGGGCAAGGGGTCTGTTTTTAGAGTGGTTTTGCCCAAGGCTGGGAAACCGGAAAAGGGGCAATAAGGAAAGAGGAAAAATCAATGACCTTGGTAAGGGCTGAGGATGTATCCAAAACGTACATAAGCGGAGAGGTTGAGGTCCAGGCACTAAGGGGAGTAAGTTTTGAAATTGAACCGGCCTCTTTTGTCTCCATTGTTGGTCCCTCTGGCAGCGGCAAGACCACGCTGCTAAACCTTATCGGCTGTCTGGACAAGCCAACCGAGGGAGATCTTGTGGTTGCCGGCAAGCACGTGAACGCCCTTGACCGCAAGGAGAGGGCGGCCTTTCGGGGGGAAGTCTTGGGCTTTATTTTCCAGTCATTCAACCTCATTTCTGTGCTAACGGCCTATGAGAACGTCGAATATCCCCTTGTAATGGTTAAGAATGAGCCAAAATCAACACGAAAGGGCATGGTGTTGAAAGTTCTTGAAGCGGTGGGGATGCTGGAACAAAAGGACAAACGTCCTGACCACCTTTCTGGTGGTCAGAAGCAGCGAGTCGCCGTGGCCAGAGCCCTCGTGGCCCGGCCGAAGTTGGTTTTGGCGGATGAACCCACGGCGAACCTTGACCAAAACACGGCCATAAACGTTATTCGACTCATGCGCAGTATGCGGGATGAATTTGGAACCACCTTTATCTTTTCCACCCATGACCCAAGAATCATGGGCGAGGCAGAGATGATTCATACCCTGCAAGATGGCAGGCTTGTTCTAACGGAGCGCGGGTCAGACAGGAGGGAAACCAATGACGAACACGTTTAGAATAGCCATTCGAAATCTAACCCGCTACAAGAGGAGAACGCTGCTTACCTCCCTGTTGATTACTGTTGGGGTGTTAATGGTTATCCTTTTTTCAGGTCTTTCCGGTTCGTTCAAGGCCATGATGATTGGCCAGATTACCGACTCCAACCTGGGGCAGATCCAGATCCACAGGAGAGGATATGTCTCCGCCATTGATACGTTTCCCTTAAATTTGAATCTAAATCAGGATGGTTATGGGAAGATCGAGCATATTCTGAAAAATCACCCCGCAGTGGATGCCTATGCACCAAGGATAAAGCTAGGTGCTATGTTAAGCAACTATGTAGAGACGACGAATATCCGGCTCAATGCCGTAGCTCCAGAAAAAGAAGTCAAGGTATGCCCTGCCGTTGGGGACCGAATTGTATTAAGCGAGAGGCAGGAGGGTTTTGTAGGGCCAGGAGAGATCATCATCCCCGAAAAATTGGCCAAAGGCATGAAAATCAAGGAGGGGGACACAGTGGTGGTTGTGGCTCACAATAAGGAGGGTTCTGTAAATGGCTTTAACTTTACGGTGGAAGGAATCATAGAGGATGTGCTGGGACCCCAGGGTAAAGAAGGTTATATGCATATAGAGGACGCTCGTGCCCTGCTTCGAATGGAAGAGCCAGAAGTCACAGAGGTCGCCGTACGTGTAAAAAACTTTAACCATCTTGATGCCGTTTATGCAAGCCTCCAGTCTACCCTGAGTGAACAAAAGGATTCCAAAGGGAAGCCAGTCTATGAAATTCATACATGGGAAAAGCTCTCCCCCTTTGTTAATGTGGCAAATATGATTGACCTGATCACCCTTTCCATGAAAGTCATCATGATCGCTATTGTCCTCATCAGTATCCTGAACGTCATGATGATGTCGGTCTATGAGAGGATCAGAGAGATCGGAACCATGAGTGCTGTTGGCACCTCTCCGGGGAAAATCATGGGCCTGTTTCTGGCCGAAGGATTTTCCCTTGGACTGATAAGCGCTATGGCCGGAAATGCCATCGGCCTGACAGGCATTTATTTGCTTAGTATTTACCAGATTCGATTTTCCTTTGGCCGAATGGAGAACCTGTTGCTGTCTCCAACGGTTAAGCTTACGGAATTGCTCTGGTTATCAGCCACCGTGCTGTTGGTTTCGGTCTTCGCTACGCTGCAACCTGCATACAAAGCCTCAAAGATGGAACCCGTTGATGCGCTGGGACATGTATAGAACAAAACCAAGGGGGGAAAGATGAAAGGATTCATGATAGCGATGGTGTTATTTTCTTCCAGCGTGGTGTTTGCTCAAGCTCAACAGGGGCAAATAATCGCCGTGGCGGCGACTGATAAAACGGAAAAGGCCCAAGTAAGCAAAGAAGCAGCGCGCCCGCCCTATTACCTGATCTTTGACGAGCATGGAAAGCTTGTGGAGGTTATGCCCAATCCGTCTTGTGACGTTTTCCGAGGCGCTGGGCCCAAAGTGGCAAATTTCCTTGCGGAAAAAAATGTTACTGTGGTGATTGCAGGTGATTTTGGCCATAAGATGACCAACGCCCTGGATGAAGAAGGGATAACTTACTACAAGGGCACCGGCATGGTGAAAAAAGCTGTTCAAGAATTCATCAGACAAGACCCATCAAAGAGGTGATTCATGAAGAAGGCGTTTTTTATGGGAACCATCATGTTTGTTGTGGCAATTGCGCCGTTGTCCTTTGCCATTGATGGCGACGACCTGCTTAAGAAAGTGGACCGAAACTTGAATCCCGAAAGCTTTGAGATGTACCGCAAACTGATCAACATAGAACCTAACGGCTCAAAAAAAGAGTTCGTCATGTATTCCGTTAAAAAGGGTGCGGACAAAGTGGCATCTGTTTTTTTATCTCCTGCCAGTGAAAAAGGTCGATCAACCTTGCGTGTTGGGGAAAATATGTGGCTCTACATCCCGAATGTAGGCAAACCGATTCGTATAACTAGCCTGCAGTCTGTAACTGGCGGAGTGTTCAATAATTCGGATATTCTGAGGCTGGACTACAGTGCCGAGTATAGCGCCGAAAGGCTGGAAAAAACACACGAGGGCAGCCTTCTTTATTTGAAGGCAAGAACAAGGGCCGTTGCCTACGACGCAGTTAAAATGTGGGTCGATGATAATAGACTGCTCCCTACCAAAATAGAATGTTATGCTTCGTCCGGGCTCCTACTCAAAACCCTTTATTTTAAGGAGGTTAAAGATTTTGAAGGCGGTATTGTGCGTCCTGCCGTGGTCGAGACAGAGAGCCCCCTTTACAAGGGGTATAAGTCGATTATGATCTTCGCAAAGATTAGGACTAAGGAGATCAACGATGAGGTCTTCACGCTCACTTTCATGCCTAATCTGGGGTCGCTGAGGTAGGCGGAAACACAGGTAAATGAAAGCACCTGCGATATTGCTCTCCATCTTTGTTCTCTTTCCCCATTTTGTCCTAGCCCAAAATGACTACTCCCTTGACTTATCACAGATCGAAAAAGAGACAGAGAGAAAGCCTTACAGTCTTGGAGGATATTTGGAATTCAGACCAAATTCTTTCTGGCTGGACAAAGATGCCGCTCTCTATAAGCTCAGCTTTTATGATCGTTCAAAAAGAAGGACTTTAGATGAATATAATTTCGCGGTCTTATTAGATGCAAGTTATCAGAAAGGAATTTTACACTCTTTTCTACGGACAAATGTCGAGCTCAAAGAATCCTCTATCGAGTCGTCAGGTGAGATAACGGTTTTTGAAGGGTATGTATCTTTGAAACCCACGCCACTCTTGACCGTTGATCTTGGTAAAAAGACTTTGAAGTGGGGCAAGGGCTATGCATGGAACCCTGTCGCCTTTGTGGATAGGCCGAAAGATCCCGATGATCCTGCTCTGCCCCTTGAAGGGTTTATTGTGGCATCAGCGGATTACATAAAGGCATTTAGCGGACCTTTGCAGGCAGTATCTCTCACCCCGGTTATTATCCCTGTTTATCAAAATACTAACGACGATTTCGGAAAGTCAAGCGGTGTGAACTTCGCAGGCAAGCTGTATTTTCTTTTCTACGATACTGATATTGATTTCATGTTTCTTGCGGGTAGCAGCAAGCCTTCTAGGTTTGGCATGGATTTCTCGAGAAATATCACCTCAAATTGGGCTGTCCATGGAGAATTCGCTTTTGTTGATGACTTTGAGAAAACATTTGTTGACAGCAACGGCATGACATTCCAAGAGAGATATGATGCCAAAAGCTATATCCTTGGCATGAGATACCTCACGAAACGCGATACTACATTCATATTCGAGTATTATCGAAATAGTGCCGGGTACGATACCGGTGAGATGAACGAGTTTTTTGAATTCGTGAATGAATGGAATGATCTTTTTCTGACTTCAGGCGATGATGCCCTTTTGAAGAAAGCCTCGGCTGCGGCTGAAAAGGGTTATGCTGTGAGAAGTCCTATGACGGATTACCTTTACACCCGTATCAGCCAGAAAGAGCCATTTGGCATACTTTATCTCACCCCATCCGTTACATGGATCTTTAATGTTGATGACGAAAGCTATTCCCTGTCTCCAGAGCTCTTATACACCGGAATAACGAATCTCCAGTTACGATTGAAGGCAGGCTTCATTGTCGGGCAAAGGAACACGGAATATGGTGAAAAGCGGAATGACTGCCGATTAGAATTTAGACTGCGATATTATTTTGACGCAACCAAATTTCGATTGCAATTAGATGGGACACAAAGGCGGAGATAAGGTGGCCCCTTTTCTGATAGGCACCACTGATGGGCTTCGATTGTGCTTGAACAATCATGAACTTCATCTGACCAAGGGGATTGACGGCAACAATCTTTTTCAATCCAAAACGAGCACCATTAGCCTCAATAACCGGCTTATATCCTTTAGGGATCCATGGAATGGAAATCCGACCGAACACCAGATTCGTCTTAAAAATAGCGGGTTTTCTCCAATTTAGTTGGTGCAATTTAGCTCTCGAAGCCGATGAGCGCATTTTCCGGACCGGCGGTGCGCAGAGAATGGGCCATTATTCTGAGCTCGTCGGAAATGCACCTCCGTAGCCGGGCAGTGCGCGTTATGTCAAGATGCATTAGGTTGTTTCAAAACCGTAAGGTAATGATATCACATGGTATTGTGCTCCCCGCAATACGGCGTTTTACCAACTAATTGGGAGAAAAGAACCAAAATAGCTAACAGCTTTTTCCTTCTTGGCTCTCCATGAGGAGACAAGAAAAGGGGACCCTATGAGACTATTTGACGTAAAAGGAAAAGCAGGCGATTCCGAAGAGTACATCCTGGGCGCCGAACAGACGGGCAGCCACGCCTGTTATTTGATTTACGGCACCATGAAGCCCAAAGAAAAGGGGCGTGACCTCAAACCGGGCAAAGGCCACGAAGAACTCTTTCTTGCCGTAAAGGGAGATTTTGTGGTGACCGGCCATGTCACGGGGACGATCAAGGAAGGGCAAGCGATTCATTTGACAGGAGAGGAGGCCAGCCAACTGGAAAACATCACGGACTCAGAGGCCGTCTATGTCATGGCCGGCGGCCATTCCTCGGGCGGGCATCACTAGACCCCTGCGTCACCTCCGGAAGAGCCCTGGACCCACCTGCCGGGCCGACGGCCCACTAGTACGGCAGCTTCTCAGGCGGCCTTCTTTCCGGCACGTGGACATGGGTGGTCTCATCGTCGTTCCAGGCCTTGGAGACATAAAGATTACAGTAGCAACTCCCATGGGCTTCCACATCAGGGGCCCTATATACACAGGGACACAAGATATCTTCGTCATCTTTTCGAACCCCCGATGCCAGTCTGCAGGGGCAGGACATGTAGCCGTATCGTTTCTTGTTCACAAGAAGGGCTTCAAGGAGTTCAACGACCCGTTCTTTGTCCTTGTTAAAATAATAGCCTTTAGGTTCTTGAACCTTCTTCAGCATCTCGTATAGCTTCTCTGCCTCGTTCATAATCCTAGGGCCTCCTTGATCTCGTCTTCTCTGTACCCCACCACGACCTTGTCGCCGATGATGATGGTGGGAAAGGAGCACCTGGGGTTCCATCTTTTCAGGTCATCAAGAATAGCTATCCTTTCCTCCACATCAAGCAAGTCCACGTCCGTGAATTCATATTTCACCCCACACTGGTCCAGGAAACTTTTGGTGGCCTTGCAGTGGCTGCACGTGCTAAGGGTATAGATCTTGATAGGGTTCTTCATTCTATCCATCCTTTCTGTCCATGGCAATGAACCTTAACTGACGATCTTCGCCCCAAGTCTCGCTACATTTCTGAAAAGTAGGCACGAAAGTATACTGAAACATAATCTTTGCAGGCTAACGTTTTTCCATGAAACTGTCAATTGTCATTCCTGTATTGAATGAAGCCGCAATGTTGGGGGAAACCCTGGAGCTTCTCGCGGACCAACGTGCCGAGATTATCGTGGTGGATGGCGGCAGCAAGGACGGGACCGTGGAGATAGCCCGGCAATACACGCCCTTTGTTCTCAGGTCTCCAAGAGGGCGCGGCCCTCAGCAAGCCACAGGGGCACGGCAATCCCGTGGAAGGGTCCTGCTCTTCGTCCACGCAGACACGAGGCTCCCCACGGCTTTTGAGCGTCTCATCCACGAGGCCCTGGAAAGGCCGGGTGTTGTCTTTGGCGCTTTCTGTCTAAGGATTGAACCATCCTCACCTCTGCTTCAGGTGGTCGCCTCCATGGCCAACCTTCGCAGCCGTTTCTTGCGAATGCCCTATGGAGATCAGGCCCTCTTTGTCCGCAGAGACGCCTACTTCCAGGCAGGCGGATTTCCGGACTGGCCCATCATGGAAGACGTGGACCTCGTGCGGCGATTGAACCGCGTGGGGGAGTTCGAGTTGGCCCGTGGCTGTGTGCGGACCTCGGGGCGACGATGGAAGAGAGAAAATGCGGTCTTCACCACCCTGAGGAATTGGTCACTCATGATCCGGTACTATATGGGCCATCGTCCCCACACCTTGGCCCGCCATTATCCTGACGCCAGATAGAGACGACGAAGCTGAGTTGGATGGTGAAACGGCAAAGAACTTCCGAGGCCAGAGGGCTCTCGTCATGGCGGACTTGATCCGCCATCCAGATTGCCGAAGGCTTTGAAAAAACAATCGATAGCGCTCATGGTTGCCCGTGGCCGCTTGAAAAGAGGCACCAGGTGCCCGGCCGCAGTTTACCCCGTGCGTGATAGGGGGCCGGACTGACGTTTTCAGAATCTTATTACAACCGACAAACGACTGGTGTTCCAAAGGAGAGTCGTGGCTTCAGGAGCTCAATGTGAAGGCATACAGGAAGATCGTTGAGGGATGACGGTACAAGGCGAAAGCCCCGTGAGGGACAAGAGGTTTTTGTCTTGACTTATGAAACCAGAGTATTATGTATTTCAAATCAGACATTGGATTTCCTTCGTTATTTCGCTGCCATAAGGCCAGGAGCCAGGAGCCCCCTCACAGGGGATGCCTGAAGCCGTTCACGCTGCCGGTTAAGGGTCACATCCGGGAGGCATGTTTTGCTCATAGTCCATCCTATTTTGCAGTCTGTCGCCACCCTACTGGCCTTATACGTGATGTACCTGGGCATGGCGCGCTTTGGCTCTCTCCACCTAAAAAGAAAGACGGTCTTTAGATGGAAGCGGCATGTGACCCTGGGATATCTCTCCCTGGGGACATGGCTGGTCGGTATGGCCGCAGGGGCAGCTATGGTTTATCTCTATTGGCATGGGATCCTCATAACAGGAACCCATGGCAGAGTCTCACTGGTAATGGTCCCCTTTATGGTCTTTGGGCTGGTCTCCGGTCTGTACATGGATCGAAAGAAACTGAAACGAAAGGCCCTTCCTTTGATGCACGGTGTAAGTAATCTTGTTGCCCTGATCCTGGCATTTACCCAAATAGTAAGCGGATGGTGGGTATACAAGGTGTTTGTCCAGGGGGGATAGTCGATTTTCGT
>Ga0272444_10000891_pt1 | contig 30350 bp, 33 predicted proteins | sample SSMForm13_FD_201033 | JGI IMG/M metagenome (GOLD analysis project Ga0272444, IMG submission 201033) | Marine sediment archaeal communities from Little Sippewissett salt marsh, Falmouth, MA, United States - SSM-Form-13 | ecosystem: Environmental > Aquatic > Marine > Wetlands > Sediment ...
GGGTCGTTAGCTCAACGGTAGAGCAGCGGACTCTTAATCCGTTGGTTGTAGGTTCGAATCCTACACGACCCATACGAATCGTTGTCCGCAGTTCGGGTCGTTAGCTCAGTCGGCAGAGCACCTGACTTTTAATCAGGGAGTCGCTGGTTCGAGTCCAGCACGACCCACATCCGCTGGTACGTGCGAAGGCGGATGACTATAATCCGCTCGATCGGGCGGAACCGCCCCGTCGAACTGGACTGGGCCCGATTGCACGACCGTGTGCAGCGCACGCTGTGGACGGTCGCGAGAGCGTGAACGATGTCCCCATCATCTAGCGGCCTAGGATACCGGGTTTTCATCCCGGCGGCAGGGGTTCAAATCCCCTTGGGGACGCCAGTTCGGGGTCCTTGCGGTTCCATGGACGCCGGCTATAATGGGCGAGTAGCTCAGTTGGGAGAGCATCCGGCTTACATCCGGAAGGTCACAGGTTCGAGTCCTGTCTCGCCCAATGAGCTTTGTCTCTACGGGGGCGTGGTCTAGTCAGGTCTAGGACGCTGGATTGTCACTCCAGAGATCGCCGGTTCAAATCCGGTCGTCCCCGCCACAGTGTGCCGAGGTAGCTCAGTTGGTAGAGCACGGCCCTGAAAAGGCCGGTGTCCCCAGTTCGAATCTGGGCCTCGGCACCATCTCTTTCTTGGCTCTCAATCGCGAATCGGCCGTTCCCAATAGTGATTCGTAGATCAACCCCGTTCCTGCTTCTGTGGATAACCCTGTGGATAACCCTACGAAAAACGCTCGATTAGGGCCGTTCCTTGTGGATAAGTCTCGCCTGTGTTGCCCCAGTATGGACGCGATCGGCCCACCCGCGAGTTCGCTGTTTTCCACAGGGTTTCCACAGGGTTCTACAAGCCGATTCTGGAGTCCTCATCGAGGGTTCCCGGATTCTCCACAGGAAGCCAAGCCGGTCCTCAACGCACAGAAGTGACCCGCGAGACGATTCCCGTGCCAACAGCCCCGTGGACGAACGTCCGTATTCGGCTGTTCCCATTCGTCACACCGCGAAGGGAAACGGCTCCCGATGTTCGCTTGCTCGACCGGTCCTCCCTCCGCCCTGAAACGCGTCCGCTTGATCGCCAACTCCGCACAACGCTATGCTTGGTCACACTGGTCTGGAGGAGGGGGAATGTCTGAATCACTCGATTCTGTCTGGAGTTCCGTATTGTCATCCCTCCAATCCGATCTGCCGGATGCTCGTGATCACGCGTGGTTCACGGGGGTCCGTCCGCTCGCGCTGTCGGGCGACGAACTCACCATCGTGGTTCCGAATGGCGAAACCAAGGGAGGTCTCGAACGCCGTTATCGAGACACGATCGAGCGTTTGGCGTCCTCCGTTTGCTCTCGTTCGATCTCACTCGATATCCTTGTCGATGCAAAGGCGACAGCCTCGTCGCAAACCACCGGGAAGGATGCCATGTTGCTGAAGCTGGACGACCGGATTCCTCTTCATTCCGAGTATACGTTCGACTCCTTTATCCAGGGTCAGAACAATCGCCTTGCACACGCCGCGTCGAAGGCCGTTGCTGAGCGGCTCGGCCGAGCGTACAACCCGCTTTTCATCTACGGGAGCGTCGGCCTGGGAAAGACTCATCTACTCCACGCAATCGGCAACTACGTCCGCTCGACCTCGCGCGACAAGTCGGTCGTGCTCACCACATCAGAGCGATTCGCCATCGAGTTGATCAATGCCATCCGCAACAGCTCAACCCCTGCATTCCGAGAACGCTACCGCGGTATTGACCTGCTGCTGATCGATGACGTCCACTTCCTGGAGGGGAAGGAAGCCACCCAGGAAGAGCTGTTTCACACATTCAACGAGTTGTACGGAAGCGAGAAGCAAATCGTCCTAACGAGCGACCGACCGCCGGAGGATCTCTCGGGGCTTCAGGAACGTTTGGTGTCACGGTTCCGCTGGGGCCTGGTTGCCGACATCCAGCCCCCCGATTTGGAGACCCGAATTGCCATCCTTCGCGAGAAGGCCTCCCAGCGTCACATGGAAATCGACAACTCGATCCTTGAGTTGATCGCGACCCGAATCTCATCGAACGTGCGCGCACTCGAAGGCGCGCTTGTCAAGGCGCTCGCGTACGAGGAGCTGCAAGGGGAACGCCTGACGGCAACAACACTGGAAGGAATGTTGCCGAAGGAAGGTCGCCGACCGCGGCTGACGATTCCGCACGTCAAGGATGAGGTTGCGACCCGGTACGGATTCACTGTGCCGGAGATCGAGGGTCCCAGCCGCAAGAAGGACGTGTCTCAGGCTCGTCACATCGCAATCTACTTGTGCCGTGAGTTGATGGATCACTCTTTTCCAACGATCGGCAAAGCGTTCGGCAACCGTGACCATACGACGATCATGCACGCGTACTCGAAGATCAAGACCTTGGTTGAAGAGACGCCGCTGTTGCAGTCCGAGGTCAGCGACATCCGTGAGTCCCTTGCGTCACGCTACTCCGCTCTTTCGTAGTGCACGTCGTTCCTACTCATTCCACAGCTCCTTGGGGAAGCCGACCATTTCGTTGTGGACAGACGGGGGATTGCCGGTGGATGGGTTCCGTACTTATGAACAGCCCCTCGTTCTCCCCTCTGCTTTCCACAGACAACGAAGCGTTTTCCGCAGGTTTTCCCGCTTCAAGCATGGAGTGAATCGTCCAACAGATCCCGACATGCGGTGTTCTCCCCAGGAACGACACCTTCCTACTACTACAACTACCCGTATAAATGAGAATCCTCTTGGGTCGTAACAGCTGTACGTTCTTGCGGGGTACGAAGGGAAAGCGGATTGAGGTTGGCAGCGAAACCCTCTAGAATTGGCGCCTTATGGACGCGATGAGGCACACGACAATTCTTGCCATCCACTCCACGGAAGAACGCCGTGCCGTCGTAGCGAGCGACGGTCAGGCTACGTGGGACACAACGGTGGTCAAGCGAACGACGCGCAAGGTATACCGTCTTCAAGACGGTTCCATTCTCGTCGGATTCGCCGGAGCCACAGCCGATTGCCTGGCGTTGCTTGAAAAGTTCGAGGGGAAGTTGAAGAAGTACGACGGTCAACTCCGACGTTCGGCTGTTGAGCTAACCAAGGAGTGGCGAACCGATCGATTGCTACGACACCTCGAGGCGTTGATTGTTGCCACCAGCGAAGAAGGTCTTCTGATGATCTCCGGTGCTGGAGACGTTCTTGAACCGGACGATCACGTCATAGGAATCGGATCGGGAGGTCCCTATGCACTTGCAGCGGCTCGTGCGCTGCGGAAGCATGCGGACCTGTCTGCGGCCGACATTGCCAGAGCATCACTTGAGGTCGCAGCGGAGATCGATATCTACACCAACGATGAGATCATCGTTGAAGAGATTACGTGGTGAGGAACGCATGGCAGACCTGATTGAGGTGCGCGAGGAACGGCTTGATGGATGGACGCCGCAGCAGATTGTGGAGGAACTCGACAAGTACATTGTCGGGCAGCACGAAGCCAAGCGATCGGTGGCTATCGCCCTGCGGAACCGGCTGCGGCGGCAGTACGTCTCGGATGAGATCCGTGATGAGATCAAGCCCAAGAACATCCTGATGATCGGTCCGACAGGTGTGGGGAAGACGGAGATCTCCAGACGGCTTGCACGGCTGACCACGTGTCCGTTTGTCAAGGTTGAGGCCACCAAATTCACCGAAGTCGGATACGTGGGACGCGACGTCGAGTCGATGATTCGGGATCTCGTTGACGTGTCGATCGAGATGATCCGCGAGGAAGAGATCCTGCGTGTTGAGGAAGAAGCGGAGCGACTCGTCGCCGAGGAGATCCTCCGGGCACTCCTTCCACCGACCGACGGAGGAGAAGAAGAACGCGAGGAAAGCGCGAGGAAGACGCGCGAGAAGCTGCGCAAGAAGCTCGAAGCCGGAGATCTCGAGGAGCGATACATCGAGATCACGGTCGAGGAGCAGGTCAATCCGCAGGTCGAGGTGTTCTCGCAGGACGGAATCGATCAGATGGGGATCGACATGGGCGACGTACTGTCCGGACTGTTGCCGACAACCAAGAAGAAACGGCGGATGCGCATCCGGGAGGCCCGCGCGATCCTGTTCGAGCAGGTTGTCGATACGTTGATCAACATGGAAGAGGTTCGCAACACCGGTCTCCGGCTGGCCGAGGAGATGGGGATTGTCTTCCTCGACGAGTTGGACAAAGTTGCCGCAGGCGGCCGAGAAGAGACCGGCGGTCCGGGTGTGTCGCGCCAGGGGGTGCAGCGCGACCTGCTGCCTCTGTTGGAAGGGACCACGGTGCGTACGCGGTACGGAGCGGTCAGTACGGAGAACGTTCTCTTCATTGCTGCGGGCGCGTTCAACATGTCCAAGCCGTCAGACCTGATCCCGGAGTTGCAGGGGCGCCTGCCGATCCGTGTCGAGCTCGACAGTCTGACAGCCGCCGACTTCCGCCGCATTCTGTGCGAGCCGAAAGACGCACTTGTGATTCAGTACAGAGAGCTCCTGGCGACCGAGGGGGTTGCGCTGGAGTTTCGCGACGAGGCTGTGGCGATGATCGCTGAGATCGCATACGAGCTCAATCAGACCACCGAGAACATCGGGGCACGGCGCCTCTCGACCGTCATGGCGAAGCTGATGGAGGACCTCTCGTTCGAGGCCGATCGCCGCAGTGGAGAGGCCGTGGTCGTCGACAAGGAGTACGTGACGACGCGGCTGGACGGGATCCGACGTGACCCCGACCTGTCCCGCTACATTCTCTAGGCGAGATTGGTTCGGTTCGACCCGCGGGGAGCCGTGTTGTCCGATCTCGACACCTGGTAAGATAGCAGCCAGAACGGAGGAGGAAACGTCATGATCCACATTGCTTTGCCCGATGGGTCAGTCAAGAACGTGGCACCCGGGACCTCGATTCTCGAGGTTGCGGAAGGCATCGGTTCGCGACTCGCAGCCGACGCCGTGTGTGCCTCGGTGGACGGAGAACTACACGATCTGCGAGAGACGCTGACATCGGATTGCCAGGTGGAGATCATGACGTGGGGCACACCGCAGGCGCTGGAGACACTCCGCCATACAACGACGCACGTCATGGCCCAAGCGGTGAAGCGATTGTTTCCGGGCGTGAAGCTGGGGATTGGGCCGGCGATTGAGGACGGGTTCTACTACGACTTCGCGGTGGATGCGTCGTTCTCCGAGAGCGATCTGGAGCGAATCGCAGACGAGATGAGAGCCATCATCGCTGCCGATCTGCCGATTGTCCGTACGGTTTTGGATCGCAGTGCAGCGCGCATGCAGCTCACGGCGCAAGGGGAAACGTACAAAGTGGAACTCGTTGACGATCTCGAAGGCGATGACGTTACATTCTTTGCCCAAGGAGACTTCGTCGATCTCTGTCGCGGTCCTCATCTGAGGTCAACCGGTCAGATCAAGGCGGAGGCCTTCGCGCTGACGTCGGTCGCCGGCGCGTACTGGCGGGGCGACGAAACCCGTCCGATGCTGCAGCGGATTTACGGCACGGTGTGGGAGAAGAAGGCCGACCTTGACGACTACCTGTGGCGTCAGGAGGAGGCCGCCAAGCGGGACCACCGGAAACTCGGCAAGGAGCTTGACCTGTTCAGCATCCACGAAGAAGGTGGGGCCGGCCTTGTCTGCTGGCATCCGAAGGGTGCTCGGTTGAAGCGAACGATCGAGGAGTTCTGGTATGCGGAGCACGACCGCGGCGGATACGAGATCGTGTCCACTCCCCATATTGGCAAAGGGACGCTGTGGTCCATCTCGGGGCACCTCGACTTCTATCGGGAGAACATGTACTCGCCGATGGACATCGACGGGGTCGACTACTACGTCAAGCCGATGAACTGCCCGTATCACATCCTGGTGTACAAGACCCGCGGACACTCCTATCGTGAACTGCCGATGCGGTGGGCGGAGCTGGGAACCGTGTATCGGTACGAGCGGTCTGGCGTGCTGCACGGGCTTCTGCGGGTCCGCGGTTTCACCATCGACGACGCGCACATCGTGTGCCCCCCGGACCAGATCCACGACGAGCTGCGCCGGGTGTACGACTTCAGCATGAACATGCTGATGACGTTTGGGTTTACGGAGTTTGACATCTACCTGTCGACGCGTCCCCGCGAGGGGAAGGCGGTGGGCGATGAGACGATGTGGGATGAGGCGACGAGCGCGCTGCGGGCTGCGTTGGACGCCCGCGGATTGCCGTACGCCGTCGACGAAGGGGGAGGGGCGTTCTACGGGCCGAAGATCGACATCAAGGTGAAGGACTTCCTCGGACGCGCATGGCAGTGTTCGACCATACAGTTCGACTTCAATCTCCCCGAGCGTTTCGACATGACGTACATCGGCGAGGACGGCGAACCACACCGCCCGTACATGGTGCATCGTGCCCTGCTTGGCAGCATCGAACGGTTCATCGGGTGTCTGATCGAGCAGTACGGTGGCGCGTTCCCGGTCTGGCTGTCCCCGGTACAGGCAGTGATCATCCCCATTGCCGATCGACACGTCGAGTTCGCCCAGTCTGTCTACACGAGGATGCGGGATTCCGGGATTCGCGTCGACGTGGATACTTCATCCGAACGGATGAACGCGAAGATCCGCAAAGCGCAACTGCAGAAGATCCCGTACATGCTCGTTGTCGGCGATCGAGAACAGGACGCAAACGCCGTCGCGGTGCGCCTCCGAACGGAGGAGGACCTCGGTGCCCGTCCGGTGGACGAGGTCATCGCGACAATCCGGCGCGCAGTGGACGCCAGATCGCAAGACCTGGCGTAGGGAGGGTTGATGAGCGAGTGGGCGCTCTTCGTTCGCGTGCTGCTGGCCGCCGGATTGAGTGCGGCGATCGGAATCGAACGAGAGTTTCACGGTCGCCCCGCGGGACTCCGCACGCACCTTCTCGTAGGGACCGGGTCCGCCCTCGTCATCGTGGCGTTCCTCGCAGCCTGGCAGGCGTTCGTTGGTGGTGACCCCGAGACGAGCGGCCTGCCGGCGGAACTCGGTCGTCTGGCTGCTGGCGCGATTACGGGCATCGGCTTCCTCGGAGCAGGGACGATCATCAAGGTTGGTGACTGGGTCCGCGGATTGACCACCGCGGCGTCGCTGTGGTTCGTCGCGGCGCTCGGGATCACCTGCGGACTGGGGACTCCCGTGCTGGCGGCAAGTTCGGCGGGCGTCGGCCTGATGATCCTCGCTGTCGTCGACCCGTTGGCCGCGAGGATTCCCAGCCGCGCGTATCAGACGCTAACGCTCACGGTCCGCGCCGATCGTAGCGAGCAGGTTCAGGACGAGCTGCCGAACTGCTGCGTCGACCGCCGACGGACGCGGATCACGTTGGTCGGTTGGGAGTGGGACAGCCACGAGGGCTTCGTCACGCTGACGTATCGGATCCGTCATACCGGAACGCCGCATGTCCAGAAGATCGCCGCGTCCGCCACGAAGATCGACGGCGTGATCGACACCAAGATCAAGCTATAGGCGTCCGGCGGTTCTATGCTCCGGAGGCTCGACGGAGAGCGTCCACCCTGTCGGTTCTTTCCCAAGGGAGGTCAAGATCCGTCCGTCCGAAGTGGCCGTATGCGGACAACGGCTCGTACAGCGGACGTCGCAGATCGAACGCGTCGATGATTGCGCCCGGTCGAAGGTCGAACACCTCGAGAACCGCTTCGCGCAGGGTCGTGTCGGTCGTCGTGCCCGTCCCTCGCGTGTCGACGTGCACGGCAAGCGGCGCGGCGCGCCCGATGGCGTAGGCGATTTGGATCTGGGCTTCGGATGCCAGACCGGCGGCGACGAGGTTCTTTGCGATGTAGCGAGCCATGTAGGATCCGGATCGATCCACCTTGGTCGGATCTTTGCCGGAGAACGCGCCTCCGCCGTGCGAACCGAACCCGCCGTATGTGTCGACGATGATCTTGCGCCCGGTCATTCCCGCGTCCGATGCAGGACCGCCAACGACGAACCGCCCCGATGAATTGATGTAGATCTCGGTTTGGTCATCGAGCCACGATCCGGTAATCGGCTGCACGACGTGCTCGACGATCTGATGGTGCATCTCGAGCCGTTCGATCTGCGCATCGTGCTGGGCGGCGATGAGCACCGTCGCGACACGAACGGGTCGTCCATCGACGTATTCCACCGTGACTTGTGTTTTGCCGTCCGGCCGGAGGAACGGCAAGACGCCGGTTCTGCGCATCTCCGTCAATCGCATCGCGAGACGATGGGCAAGTTCGATGGGAAGCGGCATCAACTGCTTCGTGTCGGATCGTGCATACCCGAACACGATGCCTTGATCGCCGGCGCCGATACCGTCAAACGGATCGGTGGATCGCCGGTCGCGAACCTCTGCGGCATGATCCACAGCACCCGCAATGTCGGGCGATTGCTCCTTGATCGCGCTAAGGACGGCGCAGTCCTGGAAGTGGAACCCCAGGCCGGGCTGGTCATACCCGATCGACTGAAGCACACGGCGCACCACGGCGGGCACGTCGACGTACGTCGATGTCGTGATCTCACCCCCAACGAGGACCATACCGGTTGTCAGGAACGTCTCGCAGGCGACGTGCGCTGTGGGGTCGTCTGACAGGATGGTGTCGAGGACGGCGTCGGAAACGCGGTCGGCGATCTTGTCCGGATGTCCCTCGGTAACCGATTCCGACGTTAGCAGGTTGCGACTCATTCGATCTCCTTCCACGGCTCGGATAGCGTAGTGGCCGGTACGGCGTGACGCAAGGCGGAATCGAGGGCTGTAGAATGGCGAGCCGAGCTCCCTGGCGCGAAGGAGAGCGATGATCCATCGAGTGGACGTAGTCGAGTCTACGCAGACCCTGGCGCGCGACCTTGCTGCAAGCGGGGTCGCTGTGTGCGGAGATGTCGTTGTGGCGCGGACCCAGTCTGCCGGCCGCGGTCGCCGCGGCCGATCGTGGCAGTCGCCGGTTGGCGGCCTGTACGCCACATGGATCCTGCCACATGATCCGCTGATCGCTGTTCGTTCCGGGACGGCCGTTGCCCGCGCGCTCCGCGGGGTTGGCTGTCCGGTCGCACTCAAGTGGCCGAACGACGTTCTTGTCGGCGACAAGAAGATCGCAGGCCTGCTCGTCGAAACCAGTGACGGCGTATCGCTCGTCGGGGTCGGCGTCAACCGAGACAGTGAACCGCTGCCCGACGCGAGCTCGCTGGTACGGGAGGGCGTCGACGTATCGGTTGATACGCTGGTCGTGGCCATCGATCGGGAACTGCGCGCGGTTCTGTCCGATTCCCAGGTGCTTGCGGAATACCGGCAACTGCTCTCGACGCTCGGAAGACAGGTTCGTGTCGAACACGACAACGGAAGCCAGCGAAGCGGCGTTGCCGTCGACGTCGACTCTCTCGGTCGACTCGTCGTGGACGACGGAACGGCGACCGCGCTCGTCGCAGCGGGTCGCTGCGTCCATCTCCGGCAGACAACGGGGGTGGATTGACGCTGCCGGGTCTCCGACGTATCGTGGGGGCGGACGGAGGAGAAAGGACGAACGCATGGGACTGGTCGATCAGGCGCTCGAACTGGAACGAAGGGCGGAGGCCAACTACCGATCGGCGGCGCAGACGACGCAAGATTCCGGCGCGCGCAGTATCCTGATCCTTCTTGCGGATGAGGAGGCGCGCCATGCGGCGGTGTTGCGGGGTTTTGCTGACATCGACGACTCCGACGGGCCGGATCTGCTCAAGGCGGCGCGATCTTGGGTCCGAGGGGCGATCGAGGGGAAGGCGCAGGCGATCTCCGCCGACGGCGCGCTTCTCGACGTGCTGCGGCGAGCCATGTCGATCGAACGCACAACCGAGGCCTTCTACCGTGAGCATGCGGCCAACGTGGCGGACGAACGGGCCGCCGCGCTGTTTCGGAAGCTCGCTACAATCGAGCGCACGCACTACGAGTTCGTGTCCTCGTTGGTCGAATACTTCGATCGCCCCAACGAATGGGTCGAGGATGCGGAGTTCGGCGTACGGGGCGAATACTAGGCGAGTGGCTGCAGACTAGACACCGCCGATGTACGCTGTCAGTGCCATCACCAGGTGGACGAGCGCCAGAATGATGGCCGAGATTCCGATCCAGCGGTGAACACCGAGCGGCAGTTTCTGGAGTCGTTTTCCCCCACGCTTGATTCCGATCAGAACAGCGGACACGAGAAACAGGAACAGCGCGACGAAGCCGATCAGAACGACGAGCGGGAACGGCCCGAGCGAGAAGCTATTGTACGCGATCATGTTCAAGAGCCACCACATGTTGCCTCCTTACTCCCCTGCGATTGGTCGTGACGATCGCCATAGGTTGCAGGATGCGCGTCGCCAGCGAACCTCGGATGATTGCGAAAACGGATGCCGACACACGGTGTCCGGCACCTTCCCATGCCTGGCCGTGGACAACCCCCGGCTTCTCCACTGCCTCCCTTCGACGACTGGGCGGACGGTCTCCCGGTCAACTACGATCAGGATAAGAAACCCCGGATATCGTGTCAACGGAAAGGAGAGCGGATGGACCTTGGACTGCAGGGTAGGACGGCGCTTGTCGGTGGTGCAAGTCGTGGTCTTGGCTACGCCATCGCCCGGTGTCTGGCGGAAGAAGGATGCACCGTGATTGTCTGCTCGCGAGACGAGGAGCGAATCCGGGCTGCGGCCGAGCGCATCCGAACGGAGACGGCGGCAGACGTCTTCCCGCGAGCGACCGACTTGGGAGATGCTGCGGACATCGATCAGCTTCTGGCCGAAGTCAGAGATCTTGGAGGGGCCGACATCCTGGTTACGAACACCGGCGGTCCACCGCCGGGGGGATTCGAAACGCACGACGACAACGCTTGGGAGGACGCGTTTCACGGTTCACTGATGTCGGTGATTCGGCTGTGCCGCGGGGTTCTACCGCACATGCGGCGAAATCGCTGGGGACGGATTCTATGCAACACGTCCTTCACGGTGAAGGAACCGGCCGACAACCTCATCCTGTCCAACGTGTTTCGGGTCGGCGTAGTCGCCTTGAGCAAGTCGTTGTCACGTGAGGTTGCCGCCGAGGGGATCACCGTCAACACGATCTGTCCGGGCGCGTTCGACACCCCGCGGCTACAGGCTGTGTTTCGGGCGCAGGCCGAAGCGGAAGGGCGGTCGGAGGACGCTGTCCGAGTGGAATGGGAGAAGCGAATCCCGATTGGCCGTGTTCAGCACCCGGACGAACTTGCCTCCCTTGTTGCGTTTCTCGCCTCGCCCCGAGCGGCTGCGATCACCGGCACGACGATCCCCGTGGACGGCGGGATGCTGCGAGGGCTCTTCTAGCCCGTCTCCGAGGGGGCGGCATACCGGTTCCACGAGACAACGTGCTCCAACGGCTTGCGCTCGCGGGACGCCGACTCTTCTGCTCGGTGCTTCGTCGAGAGCATCGATGGATCGCCCGGTCGGCCGACGATGACAAGAGCAATCAGAGTGAAGTCGCTTGGCAGTTCGAGAATCGCCTTGATTGGCTTCTGCTTGAACCCCGCGATCGGATGGGCGATCAGTCCAAGATGTGTCGCCTGCAGCATCAGATTCATCACGGCAAGACCGCACCCAAACAAGTGGTACGTCCGGCCGTCCGGGACCTCGCAGTCCAAGTCGGCCCGAGACGCGACGCCCACGATGAGGGGGGCGGGATCCGCCCAGTAGTTTCCGGACGTCAGGTGTTCCTTGATCGAGGTCAACGGGGTGGGATCGTCGACGGCCACGAAACGCCAGGGTTGGTTGTTCGCACACGACGGAGCAAGGTGGGCGGCGCGGAACAGCGTCTCGACCGTGTTACGATCAAGCGGTTCCGCGGAGATCGCCCGCCTTGCTCGTCGACGGTCGATTGACGCAAGGACCCCGGATGAGCCGGCACTTCGTTGTGCGGGGACGAACGGGTCCATCTACGACGACTTCGGGTGCATCGGCTGATTGCAGCACACCAGTGTTCCGGCACCCGACTTCGTGACCCTGACTTCCTGTCCGCACAGGTCGCACACGTAGATTTTGCCTTCTTCTGCCATGTGTATCTCCCTTCGTTACACCTCACCGGCGGCGAGTGATCGCTGCCGGTCGGCCGACGCGTTCTTAGAGAGCCAGCTGGCCTTCCCACAGCCCGTGTATGTTGCAGTACTCGATGGCAATCAGCTCGCTGAAGCCGTCCAAGTTCGCGTGTGTCACGACCGTCGGCACCCCATAGGTGGCTCCGAGGTCGAATGACGCGATCTGCACGGCGAGCCCTGCTTTGACCCCAAACAGCATGATCCAAGCGATGTGGTGTTCCAGCGTGTTCGGATGGGGGGTTTCCTTCCCAACGGTGATCTTGACGACCGGATCCCCGCACGCCGGACAGTCGACGAGTTCGATGACCGGAACGTGTTTCTCCTTACCTTCCTTGTCCGCGCCCTTGATGAGATCGCCGGTTCTCATGAGAATCCTCCTTGCTGTACGGTCTTCCTGTTCCTAGTACGTCCGAAATACTTCGCGCTTTGCACCGCACACCGGGCAGAACTCCGGTGCATCACCCTCCACCGTGTACCCGCACACCGGACAGATGTACATCGTCCCAAGAGCGAGGTCGTTGCCCCCTTCGACGACAGACAGTGCTTTGCGATACATCGTCTCGTGGATCTTCTCCGCCTCGAGAGCGTAGTGTGTGGACCGTGCCGCTCCGGCCTCACCTTGGTACTGAGCGGCGTTGTTGTACACGGGATACATCTCGTTGACCTCGTGGTTCTCGCCGTCGATGCAGGCCCGCAGATTGCCGGGTTCGTCCTTGACTTCTCCCAGTTCTCGATAGTGGTTTGCGGCGTGTACCTGCTCTGCGTACGCGATCGCGGTGAACAGACGAGCCAAATTCGGTTTCCCCTTTCGCTCCGCTTGCTCCGCGAAGATCAGGTAACGCATGTGGGCCATGCTTTCGCCGGCGAATGCCGCCTCAAGGAACTCTCGCGTCATGTCATGCATCGAGCGTCTCCCTTCTATAGCGCATGAATCTCTTCGATCAGCGCGTCCACGTTCGGGACCTCGCTGAGTTCGTAGATCTTGACGAAGCGGACGATCCCTTCCCGATCGATGATCACGGCCGCCCGCTCGGAGAATCCATCGCCGTCTCGGAACAGGCCGAGGTCTTGCGCCGCCTTGCCATGCGGCCAGAAGTCCGACAGGAGTCTCGTTTTCTCAATGTGGATTGCGTCGGCCCAGGCCTTCTTGCTTGGAACCGGGTCGACACTGATCCCCAGCGCGACGGCGTGCGCGCTCTCGAACGCCGCGGCGTTCGCTTCGAGGGCCTCCATCTGTCGCGCGCAGACTGCAGTCCATGCAAGCGGATGGAACGAGAGCAGCACGTTCTTGCCGCGCAGGGACGACACGTCCACGATGTTTCTCTCCTGATCGGGCAAGGCGAGTTGCGGAAGCCGCTCTCCGATACGAATCGGGTTCATCCGATCTCCTTTCACTGTTTCGGTCTCGGTGGATCCCAGGTTGCATAGTGTGCGGCGATTGTGTCCCGCCCAGTCCGCGGCAGCGAGGCGAGCGGGCCGGAACCGACCTTTGCCCTGTACGACGCCGCGAACGGAGGTCTCTCCGGCTGTTGGAACAAGACCCCAATGTGAAGAACGTCTGCAGATTCGAGAGCCAGGCTGAGCGCTCGGTCGCGATCGGCGGGGTCGTGATCGGACGGCACGGGCACGAGACGGTCCCGATACCATGACACGGGATGGGATCCCCATGTGATGCACGGCTGGACGACTTCGACCAAAGAGAGCCCCTGGTGTTTGATCGCTCGAACGAGGATGTCGGTGAGCCCGTCCAGGTCCAGAGCTGAACCCCGAGCCACGAAGGTGCAGTCGTGAATCACGGCCGTAGCCAGCATGCGTGCCGGATCGACCTCAACTCCGTGTACTTGCAGCCGAGTGACCGCCCCCCGGGGTGTCGTCGGCGAAGCTTGTCCCTTTGTCAGTGCATACAACTGGTTGTTGTGAACGACCACGGTGATGTCCGGATTGCGGCGCAATGCGTGAAGGAAGTGGTTTCCTCCTTCTCCATATAGGTCCCCGTCGCCGGATGTCACAAGGGTCGTGAGCTGTGGATTGGCGACGTGGATGCCGATTGCCGTGGGGAGCGCGCGACCGTGCAGCCCGTTGAACACGTTGGCACGAACATAGTGCGGCAGTTTGGCGGCTTGTCCGATGCCGGATACGAGGCAAACCTGATGCGGCGCAAGGCCAAGCGTGTTCAGGGCTCGCTTCACCGCTGTCTGAATCCCGAAATTCGGGCAACCCGGGCACCATTGGTTCTCGACGTGAGAGGCAAACGCGTCGTTTGAGGTCATGACCACTCCTTGACGATCGTCTCCGCATCGAGGGGAAGGCCGTCGTACCGACCGATGCGCCCCTCGATCGGAACCCGGTACTCGGCAGTCAAGAGGCTGGCGAGCTGCCCGGTGGCGTTTCCCTCGACCGTCCAATAGCGAGCGTTCTCCGGGAAGTCGAACGCCGGAAGCGGCCACAGATCACCGAAGTGGATCGATCCCACCCGGTGTCCCGTTGCGCGGAGCCGCTCGACGGCCTCCTCGATCGCACCCCGTGTCGATCCCCATCCGATCAACGCGGCCTCGGCATCCTCGCAATGGTTCATCTGCGGCGGGTGCATCTCGCGCTTCAGCCGGCGGCCTTTCTCCAATCGTTTCTCGACCATCGCCGGGCGCATGAATCGGAGATCCTCGGTAAGGTGTCCGGTTTCGTCATGTTCGTCGCTGTCGAGGATCACCGGGTGCTCGGTTTGACCGATGTACAGACGGGGAGAGATGCCGGTCTCCGTCAGAGCGTAGCGCGCGTACATCGCGGGGATCGACGACGGGGGGGCGCTCTGCGACGACGGCCCATCGGGCAACATCGGGGAGTCGACGCTGAACAAGGAGTCAGCGAGGAACTGGTCGGTCAGCAGGATTGCAACCGTCTGATACCGGTCGGCCAGATCAAACGCTCGTTTCGTCTTGCAGATGGCGTCCTGCGGATCCGATGCCGCAAACACGATGCGGGGAAACTCGCCGTGTCCGGCGCGAATCGCGAACAGGAGGTCCTCCTGCGCCGTGCGTGTTGGCAGGCCGGTCGCCGGTCCCGGGCGCTGGGCGATCACGATGACGATTGGGGTCTCGATCATTCCGGCGAGACTCACGGACTCAACCATCAGCGCGAACCCTCCGCCGGACGTCGCGGTCATGGCGCGTGCGCCGCCGGCGCTGGCCCCCAACGCCATGTTCACGGCGGCGATTTCGTCCTCTGCCTGTTCGGTGAACACGCCGAGATCCTCGTGTGCGGCGAGGTAGGTGATGATGTCTGTGGACGGAGACATTGGGTATGCGGCCATGAACCGGCACCCGGCAGCGGCAGCAGCGATCGCGATCGCTTCGTGCGTGTTAGCGAGGGCGTACCGAGCCGTCCGCGCAGGGATCTGCCGAACGCCACGAGAGGCAACCTGTGCGCCGGCGTGTCGGTGCCCGGCTGCGGCGACTGCGACGTTCGACGCGACGATCTCGTCGTTGTAGCGAGCGAACGCTGCGCGTAGCGCTGCAGTGAGTGGTTCGAGCGGTAGCCCAAGGGTCGCACACAGGGCTCCGGCTGCGGCGGAATTCGCGTAGATCTCCTTCCCTCCGTGTTCGACCGCCACATCACGGAACGGGACGATGACGTCCACTCGGTCGCCGGTCTCCGGTGCGATGATCCATCCATCCTCACGTACATCAGACTGGTAATAGGCGGCGGCGTCCGGATTGATGGCAAGGAGCACGTCGGCTGTACCGCACGGCGCGCCAAGCGGTGTCTCCCGTATCCGTAGCCGATAGCTCGACCGGCCGCCTCGGATTCGCGATTCGAACTCCTTGTTCGCAAACACGGCGTAGCCGTGAACTTGAAACGCGCGTGCGACGACGTCGCCGACGGTCTGAACTCCTTCTCCTGCGGCTCCGGCGATGAACACGCTGCGGTCGATCATGGTCGATCGAGTCCCCGGTGGCGTTCCGCGACCCGGTCCGCCAACGCGTCGAGCGCTTGATACGTCTCCTTGCTGGGTAAACCCTTCGCGAGGACAGGATCGAACCATTCGGCCTTCAGACTCGCACACAACGCTTGCGCCTGTTCCGCCGCCTTGGTCCCCCAGCCGTACGACCCGATGACGCCGGCATTGCGCAGCTTCGGGCGGAGGGCTGCTGTCAGGTATGCGGCGAGAACGATGTTCGGATGGGGGCCGACGAGGACCGTTGGTGTAGCGAACAACACGGTCGCGGCCTCGATCAGGTGCGTCGCGTACTCGCCGACGTCGGTGACTGTCATGTTGAACGGCATGACGCGTACGTCGCGTGCAACGAGCGCGTTGACCAGCCACTCTACCATCAACTGTGTGCTCCCGTGCATCGATGTGTACGGTATCAGCACGAGGTTCTTCGGATCGTCGTTTACCCAATGATCGTAGGCGTCGAGGATGAACCGTGGGTCGTCATACAACGGGCCGTGGCTTGGCGCGAGGAGTTCGACTTCGTACTCGGCAAGCGTTTTCAGGTGCCTTGCGATCAGTCCGGAGAACGGCATCATGATCTCGGCGTAGTACCGCTTGGCGGCTTTGTACACCCGCGGGCGGTCGATGGCGTACAGATCGTCGGTTGCCAAGTGCGAGCCGAACAGGTCGCACGTGAACAGGAGTTTCTCCTCGCGAAGGTACGTCAGCATCGTTTCCGGCCAGTGAACCCACGGAGCGTAGACGAACTCCAATGTGCGGTCGCCGAGCAAGTACGTCGAACGGTCCTCTACCGACGTGATTCGCGTTTCCGGGACGGCAAGGTGGTCGGCGATCATCGGCTTGGCCTTGGCGCTTGCAAGAACCTCGACGGAGGGATACCGAGCCAACACAGCGGCCGCCGACCCGGAGTGGTCTTGCTCGACGTGCTGGATTACCAGCGCATCCAGCGAAGGGACCGCCTCGAGCTGGCGTAGTAGAACCTCTGTCTTCGCGGGGTCAGCAGTGTCGATCAGTACCGTCTTCTCACTCCCCCGGACGAGGTATGCGTTGTAGCTGGTTCCGTCGGGCAGCGGGATGAGTTCATCGAACAATCGGCGATCCCAGTCGACGGCGCCCATCCACCATATGCCGGGGCGGATCACTCTTGCGTCCACGTCTCCTCCTGTCTTAGATCTCGCGCAGCGGTCGGCGAGGCGATCGCTTGTCGCTGCCCGCTACTGCTTCTCGAACATGTCCTTCCCCACGCCGCACACCGGACATACCCAGGACTCCGGGACCTGCTCGAACGGGGTTCCCGCCTCGATTCCTCCGTCCGGATCCCCCACCTCAGGGTCGTAGACGTAGCCGCAGACCGTGCACACCCACTTATCCATTTTCGGGACTCCTTCCTTGACGCATCGTCCTTCGATACTCGTTGTACGTGAGAGGTTCTCCTCCCTCCCGCGTGCCAGCACGATCAACGGAGCCGACGAACAACGAGTGGGTCGACAGGTCCGTCGTTTTCTCTTGTAGGACGGTACATTCGAAGACGGCGACCGCGGTGGGTAAATAGGGGATGCCGTGCGCCGTCACCTCGTGGCGAAACCCGGAGAACTTGTCCGCATCGCGGCCAGACTGGAACCCGAACCTGCGGACGACCTCCGGTGACGCGAGATTCGTACGGTCGAGCACACTGATCGCGAAACGGCCGCTTTGACGGATCATCTCATGGGTGAGCGAACGCGTACCAACGCCGATGACGATTCTCGGCGGGGCGTTTGTGACCTGCATGAGCGCGTCGAGACACTGTCCGTTCTTCCGGTTAGAAACGGCAGCGGTCAATACGTACAGACCGTGCGTTACCTGGAACAGCGCCTGATTCACGGCGGGGGCCTCTGTGACAAACGTGAACGTCATCCCCTGTCCTTTCTCGCGGTTCGACCTACCCGGCGGCGCTTGCCTCCCCGCCGTACTCGTACGTTGGCGGCACGGGGGCTGCTACGCGCTGTCCGAGTTCGCGATCCGCCATCAGCAGGCCCGGTCCGCGCTCTCCAACGAGCTTCATAGTGCTGATCACCTTGGCGACCGAGTCCTCCTCCTCAACCTGCTCAGTCACGAACCACTGTAGTAGTATGCCGGCGGCACGGTCATTTTCCTCGTCGGCGATCCGGGCAAGGTTGTTGATCCGATCGGTAATGAACTCCTCGTGTTTCAACGCCGCTTCGAACGCAGCCAGCGGCGATGCCCAACTCCGCTCCGGTTGCTCGATCGCCTGCAGATCGATACGGCCGCCTCGTTCGTTGATGTGATTGAAGAATCGAAGAGCGTGTCCGAGTTCCTCTTGTGCTTGTGCTTTCATCCATTGAGCCATTCCGTCAAGCCCTTCGGCGTGGAAGTACGCGGCCATCGATGCGTACAGGTATGCGGAGAAGGTCTCGTGTTTGATCTGCTCATTCATCGCCTGCTGTACTGCGGTGCCGATCATCTGTCCATCCTTTCTACAGCTTCTTATGGCAGAACCACCAGTCGAAGCAGTTCTCCGATCCCGTTCTCTTCGTCGCCGTTTCCTGATCCGTCGGAGGGGGAACGATGACGTGGTCGCCGATCAGCTCGTTCTCCGGCCAGTTGGCAGGGATGGCCACGCCATTGGCCTCCGCGACCTGGAATCCTTCGACCATGCGAACGATCTCATCCAGATTTCGTCCCAGTTCCTGCGGGTAGTAGAGAATCGCGCGCACGATCCCCTTTGGGTCGACGATGAAGACAGCTCGAACCGTGTTCGACCCTTTGCCGGGGTGGATCAGTCCAAGACGGTTTGCCACCGTCTCCGTCGCAGCGATAATCGGAAACTCGATCGTCACGTTGAGCGTATCGCGAATCCAGTCGGTCCACTTGATGTGGCTGAAGACCTGATCCACGCTGAGTCCGATCAATTCGGTGTTCAATGCACGGAATCGTCCGTAGCGGTTCTGAAAGGCGACGAACTCGGTCGTGCAGACGGGTGTGAAGTCTCCCGGATGACTGAACAGGACGAACCACTTGCCTGCATAGGCCTTGGGTAGGGCCATCTTGCCGTGAGATGTCTGGACCTCCATCTCGGGAAACGCATCGCCGATCAATGGAATGGAATGCTCGTTCATTCGGATGTCCTCCTTTTCGTACGGTCTACCAGTTTTCTCCAAGCAGCTCGAAGTGGGCTTGCGGGTGCGCGCAGGCCGGACATAGGTCCGGGGCCTCCGTTGCGCTGTGTACATAGCCGCAGTTCCGACAGCGCCAGATCACCGAGTGATCGCGGCGGAAGACCACGCCGTTTCGGATGTTGCTCATCAAGTTGAGATACCGTTTCTCATGCTGCTTCTCGGCCACTCCGATCGCGCGAAAGACTGCCGCGATTTCGTCGAACCCTTCATCCTGCGCGATGTCTGCGAACTCCGGGTACATGTTCGTCCACTCGTGATGCTCGCCGTGAGCGGCTGCCTCCAGGTTCTCCTCGGTCGTACCGATTACGCCGGCGGGGAACGCCGCCATAACCTCCACCTCGCCTCCTTGCAGGAACTTGAACAGCCGTTTGGCATGCTCCTTCTCTTGGTCTGCCGTCTCTTCGAAAATCGATTGGATCTGGACATACCCATCCTTCTTCGCTTGCGAAGCGTAGTAGGTATACCGGTTCCGAGCCTGTGATTCGCCGGCGAACGCAGTTAGTAGATTCCTCTCGGTCTTCGATCCCTTGAGATCCATTGCTTGTCCTCCTTCGGTTTCGTATTCCTTCTTCCTAGACCTGACATGTTGGGCAGAAACACGTCGATCGACCGGCCTGCGAGATTCGCCGGATCTGCGTTCCGCAGCGTCTACACGGCTGTTCGTCTCGGCCGTACACCGCAAGCTCGTTCTGGAAGGAACCACAGACTGCGCTCGTCGGTTGGTAGTCCGATACGCTTTGCCCGAGAGTGGTTCCCAACTGATCGACTGCGCGATGCAGGACGTCCAAGATCGCCCTATGGAGCGAATCGGTCTCGCGGACGTTGAGCGAACGGGCCTCTCGTTCGGGTGATAGCGCCGCGTGCCAGAGGGCCTCGGCGGCGTAGATGTTGCCAAGACCGGCGATCCGTTGCTGATCCATGAGCACGTGTTTGATCGGCGCGCGCGACGCCCCGGTCATTCGTTTCAATGCCTCGGGCGTAAACGAGGAGGAGGTCGGATCGATGCCAAGGGGCTTGTCGAATCCGTCCGGGTAGTGTGTTGCCGTTCCCAGCCGACGTGGGTTGACGAATCGAATGGTTCCTCCCGACCTCAGGTGCAGAATCATTCGGGTATACGGGTCTTCAGAAGCGCAGGACTCCATCTTCAGTCGACCGGACATTCGAAGGTGGATGACGAGGTCACCGACCTCCTTGAGATCGAGCACGATGTACTTCCCTCTTCGCGCGACATGGCCTATGGTTGCTCCGCGCAGGGGAGCGGGATCAAGTGCCAGTCGATCGTCGAGAACGTCCACATGGTGGATCGTCTTCCCGACCGCGGGCTGAAGCAGACGAACGAACGTTTCGACCTCGGGGAGTTCAGGCACCGCGAACCTCCTTCGTCGGCTCGCAGCCCTCTGTTTCTTTCGCCAGGCATGCGACACAGATACCGTACGCGTACAGGCGAACGGTCTCTACTCTGTGTCCGTCCGTATCCAGGTTGAAGGACCCATCATCATTGATTGGCACATCGTATACGGCATCGCACAGCCGACAACGGAAGTGCGCGTGCGGTGCTCGATCGGCATCGTATCGCGCAACCGACGGGTCGATTGTCAAGCGGAGAATCACGTGCGCTCGTGTGAGAGCATCGAGTGCGTTATACACCGTCGCTCGAGAAACGGACGGATGCTTCTTGCGCACGGCTTCGAGAACCTGGTCGGCTGTTGGATGACGAGTCGTTTCCTCCAGGTACTCCAGGACGGCAATCCGTTGGATCGTCGGTGTCAATCCGACGTTTCGAAGCCTCTGCGTTCGTTCTTCGGGCATCATAATAGACTGAGTATAAAAGAGGATACTGTTTAAATCAAGACAGCACCTGTGGTCCGGAATGCGGGTACGCCCTTCCCAACTCGAAGCGGCTTGTCCTGATTGACATCGACCCTTGGATTCGGTTGAATCAAGGGGGGTGTACCGCTTGCTGTTGTGGGTGTTCGCGGGTGCCCGTCGCTCGCTGTCGGGTGGTCTCCCGGAAGGATTGGGATGGGCATGACGAAACCGGGCGAGGGAGCACGAGAGGTCAGACGGGGCGGCGACGGCCGCTATCGTTCGTTCTTCTTCAACGCGCCGATCGGCCTTTACATCACGACGGCGGACGGACGAATCGTCGACGCCAACCCGGCGTTGGTCCGAATGCTAGACTACCCGAACAAAGACTCTCTTCTCGGAATGAACGCCCTGGCATTCTTCGTAGATCCCGACGATCGGCTTCGGCTCCATACCATGCTCGGAGATAGTCCGGTCGTTACGAACTACGACACGCAACTTCGGCGGCGAGATGGTGAGATCATCTGGGTGCGCGACACGTGCTATGCCGTACGGGACTCGGACGGCGAAGTGATTCTCTACGAAGGCAGTCTGCAGGACATCACGGCGGAGCGGCGCACTGCCGAGGAGCTGGAGTACATGGCTCGTCACGACCCACTGACCGGGCTGCTCAACCGCCATACGCTTCGCACGGTTCTAGACTGTGAAACCTGCCGGGCACGTCGGTACAACCACCCGATAGGGGTTCTGATGATTGACGTGAACCGCTTCAAGGAGATCAACGACCGATTCGGGCACGCAGCGGGCGATCGGGTTCTCTGCGCAGCAGCAGATCTTGTTCGGCGCTGTGTGCGAGAATCCGATGTGGTTGTGCGCTACGGGGGGGACGAATTCCTCGTGCTCCTGATCGAGACGGACGGGGAAACGGGTGTGGTATGCGATCGAATCCGAGCGGAGGCGGTTGCGTTGTCGAACGCCGCTCCGTCATGCGATGCGCCGGTGACGTTGGCCATTGGGACGGCACACTGGTTGCCGCAGAGCGGCGTGACGATCGAGAGCGTTCTATCCCGGGCCGATCGGGCGATGTACGAAGAGAAAGCCCGTTGGGCAGCAGGGGAGGGGCCGACGGATCCGTAGGGATCGCGGGAGCCGTGCGGTCTACACGCCGGTTGGGTGAAACGGTGACGGGAGTGTGGCTCCCTGAACAAGGAACGCCTCGGGGTTTGGGCAGGGCCACGCCAGTCGCTCCAGCCACGAGCGGCCGTTGAGACGGACGTCTGCTGCCTCAAGCGCGTGTGCGCGGGAGCACCAGGCGGCCTTCCACTGCAGTTGCCCATAGTCAAGCGGCACGGTGTGCGAGGCGTCCGGTGAGGCCACGGCTGCGCTGCTGTCCGACGGGTACAACCTCCGGTACGAGAAGCGGGCCAACCGGCCCCCGCTTGCTCCGCTGTCGATCAGACGCAGAGCCGTTCGTGCCGCCTCATTGTGATTCGGGTGTGGGCCATACTCTGCATTGGGGTCAGGGTTGTGAGTGAACACCCAGTCGAACGGCTCGCGGCCCACTCCGTCAGCTACGGCATCGTACAGACCGTCGCGGTTGTTTCGAGAGAACGGCTTGCCGTCCGGGTGGTCAACGAAACGAAGAGCGACGCCTCGCACGCCGACTGACGCGCACCATGCGGCGAAGTACGCACGGCGACTCTCTTCGTCGACACAGGTGGCCAGAACCGTCCACGTCCATCCCAATGCCTTCGTTTGCCGAATCGCCCCACCCGCCCAGATCAAGGCATCGTCGTAGTGTGCTGTGATCGCCAAGGCACGTACGGTCTTCGGCATGACCCTTCCTTATGCTCTTGCGCGATAGCGTACTCGAGAACGCCTCACCAGGCCCAGAGGCACCTCGTCCGTCGGTCCAGTGGGTTGATGTGCCCACGTCCCATGCTATAGTGACTCCATATTCCACCAAAGAGGAGGTATACGTATCGTGTGGACGCTGCTCGGCGGGCTCCTGATGGGCTGGTCTCTCGGTGCCAACGATGCTGCGAACCTATTTGGCCCCATTGTGGGGAGTCGGGCGATGCGTTTCTGGAGCGCGGCGATCCTCGCGTCAGCGTTCGTACTCCTAGGGGCTATCACAATCGGCGACCGGGGCTTCTCTACGTTGGGAGGGATTGGGACTCAGACCCTGCTTGGCGCGTTTCTGGTGATGATGGCGGCCGGCGGCACCGTCGCACTCATGACGTTTCTTGGGCTTCCCGTGTCCAGTACGCAGGCCGTGGTGGGAGCGATCGTTGGAGCTTCGTTGCTGACTGGCGGCGTGTCGTTCGGTCCGCTGGTCAAGATTGGTCTCTCGTGGGTTCTGACGCCGCTGGGCGGCATGTTGGCCGCGTATGTCCCCTACAAGTTGCTCGCTCTCTTCCCCAATGCTCTGCCGAGCCGGCTGGTTGCGCGGTCGGCGATCCTCCGGGTGGGTCTCATCGGGGTGACCTGTTACAGCGCATTCGCTCTTGGCGCAAACAACCTGGCGAACGTCACCGGCGTCTATGTGAACGCCGGACTGCTCTCCTCCGCAGGGGGTGCGTGGTTTGGAGCGTTGGCGATCGCACTGGGGATCCTCACGTTCAGTCGGCGGGTTATCCAGACCGTAGGCAGTCGAATTGTGGCGCTTGATGCCGTTACGGCGCTGGTTGTGGTTCTTGCGGAGGCGATAACGCTCAACGTGTATGCCGTGCTTGGGGTCCCCATTTCGGCATCGCAAGCCGTTGTCGGAGCGGTGCTTGGAATCGGCCTCGTCAAGGGTGTTAGGACCATCGACGGACGCGTCCTCCTGCGAGTTCTCTTCGGTTGGATCGGAACTCCGACGATTGCCGGAGTTCTGTCAGCAGGGCTGGTCTTGATGGCGCGGTGCTTCGACGCTGCCGTCTGACGGCTACGTGGCAGACTCCAGACTCTGCGCGACGTACGCTTCCAGTTCGTTGATCTTCACGCGTTCCTGGCGTGTCGTGTCCCGTTCCCGGACCGTCACCGTCTGATCATCCATCGTCTGATGATCGACAGTGATGCAATACGGTGTACCGGATTCGTCTTGTCGGCGATAGCGCTTGCCAATAGAACCTCTCTCGTCGTATGCCACGTTCCAGCGCTTCTTCAGGCCGCGGTAGATCTCGGCTGCGACATCCGGCTGGCCGTCCTTTCGAACCAACGGAAACACGGCAGCTTTGATCGGTGCTAGCCGTGGATGGAGCCGGAGAACGACGCGTTCCTGCGGAACGCCGTTTTCATCTGGGATTGCGTCCTCGTCGTATGCTTCGCACAGGAACGCAAGGGTGGCGCGGTCCGCTCCGGCTGAGGGCTCGATGACATGAGGCACGTACTTCGTCTGGGTCGTGTCATCGAAATAGGAAAGGTCTTTCCCGCTTCCCGCATGCCGGGGCTGTCCGTCCTCGTCGCGTTCGACGACCAGTGCGTCGCCGTCACGAATGAGCTTCCCCTCGATGTGGCTTCGTAGATCGAAGTCGCTTCGATGGGAGACCCCCTCCAATTCGCCGAATTCTCCGTCGGGCAGGAAGGGGAACGCATACTCGATGTCGGCGGTACCGCACGAGTAGTGAGCCCGCTCGTTGGGTCCGTGTTCCCGCAGGCGCAGCGCGTGGGAGTTCAGTCCAAGGGACTCGTACCATGCGATACGCCGATCGCGCCAGTAGTCGTACCAAGCGGATGATGTGTCGGGTGCACAGAAGAACTCGATCTCCATCTGCTCGAACTCACGCGACCGGAACGTGAAGTTCCGTGGTGTGATCTCGTTTCGGAAGGCCTTCCCGATCTGAGCCATCCCGAACGGAACCTTCACGCGGGTACTCGAGAGAACGTTCTTGAAGTTGACAAACATGCCCTGCGCGGTTTCGGGCCGTAGGTACGCTTCTGCTGTCGGATCGAGAAGCGCACCGACGTACGTCTTGAACATCAGATTGAACTCACGCGGATCGGTGAGATCGCAGTCGTCGTGTTCCCCGGGCCGCTTGCTCGGTTTCCGTGGACACTGACTGTCGTGCACCTGGTCCGCCCGGAATCGTGCTTTGCACGTTCGACAATCAACGAATAGATCGTAGAACAGGTCGTAGTGGCCGCTGGCCTTCCACACCTGCGGGTGCATGATGATCGTGGTGTCCAAGCCGACCATGTCGTAGGACGATGGAGCTCCCTCCGGCGGCACAGTGTCGTCGTGTCCGCTGACCATGTCGCGCCACCACGCTTCGCGCACGTTTCGCTTGAGTTCGACGCCGAGCGGACCGTAGTCCCAGAAGCCTCCGATTCCACCGTAGATCTCGCTCGATTGGAAGAGTACTCCCCGCCGTTTGCACAGCGCGACAATGCGCTCCATCTTCGTGTTCTGCGTCGCCATGGATCCTCCCGTGATGAGCGCCGCGCGCACGTCCACTGGGCGGCACGTTCCGGCGGATGACGGATTATACCGAACCGCGCGGTGTGTCGGAATCCGAAGCGATCGCTTCAAAGCCGAGGGAGCGGTAGAGGGTCTCGGCCGACGTGTTCCCGTCGGTGACAATCAGTGTCACACGACTGTGCCGGTGGTCGCGCAGTGCGTCGATGCTCTGAGCGAGCAGTTGACGTGCTCGTCCCTGACGACGAACTTCCGGTCGGGTCATAGAAAACGCGATCAGCGGAGCGCTGTGCGGTTCGAACCAGGTAACGATGCACGCGGACAGGAGATGATCCGCGTCCTCCATCACGAACGAGCAGTTCCCGAGGAGTCTGCCGTATCCACCCGCAAACAGGCGTGCAGATTCGCACTCCGCGTCGCGTAGCGTCTCCCCCTCATCGTCGATGGAGCCGCGGAACGAAGCATACAGAAGAACGGCAAGGTCTTCCTGATCCGTACGCTTCAAACGGCGACTCGGCCAACGGCGCGTACAGGAGACCGGGTCTACGCCTCGATGCATCACGATTCGCGAGGGCATGCGCCGTTGCTCTACGTGATCGTTATGCTGGAGTTGATTCGGTCCGCCAAGGCTTGGCGGACTTCATCGGACGCGCGGAATGTTCCACGCACGGTAATCGTCTGGATCGTGTCGCGTGCGAGCTGCGGAGGAATGTCGCTGGCCAGAGACAGCATGCCGATAATGCGGATTGACATCTTCTCGCCGCGGTTCTTCCACTCCTCCAAGTCCGTGCGGCTGTACCGCAACACACCGAGAGCAAACGAGCGCCGAGAGGTGGCTTCCTGGATGACGGACTCGTGGCGATCCAGCTGGTTTCGAATCGCTGTTCGAATGAGGTCGGTGCGGTTCGAGTACAGGCCCTGCTCAACGAGCAGGTCGACGCGTCCCAGATCGACGGGACTGATGTTGATCGTGATCTTCTCGGTATCTGCCATAGGTTCGAACCTCGCTACGAGCGGGTGGGCCTGTTCTGTTCTCCACTCAACGTCACCGTCACGGTGATCGGCCCCAATTGCAGTCGCATGCTTCGCATGACGCCTCCTTCCAAATACCATCCACAGAGATGCTAATGTGAGTCTAGCGAGCACTTCCCTTCTTGTCAACTTCCAAGGGGATGGTGAGGGTGGTCGTCAATCACCGGCGACATAGCGGAGCTCTCGCTGTGGGTGGCTGAGGAACTCGCACCCCGACTCCGTAACCAACACGTCCTCTTCAAGACTGACTTGCCCGTAGTGTCTCGTCGGTACATGCAGCTCAAGCGTGAAGATGTTGCCCGGTTCGATCCGGCCGTACGGGGACTCACCGTATTGCTCCCACGCCGGGGCAAGGAGCGTTCCCCCATCGTGTGCGAATCGGCCCACCTGATGTCCAAGGGCATGTCCGAACGAGGGGTACCCGTTGTCGGTGACGAACGTTCGTGCTGCCGCATCGACCTCGATTCCGCGGACGCCGGGCTTCAGCGCGGAGGCTCCGGCCTGGATGGCATCACGTACCGTATTGAACGCATGGTGGATTTCCTCGGGAACCTGGTCCGGCGTACCGAAGAAGTACATCCGCTGAATGTCGGAGCTGTACCCATTGGCCTGCACGCCGAAGTCGAAGTGCAAGAGGTGTCCCGACTTGGTTCGGTTCTCCGAAGGGGATCCGTGCCCGAACGGTTTGTCCGGCCCGGCGTCGACAGCCGGATTGGACACAGCCTGCCACGCGAAGCCGACGCCGATCTGTTCCATGCGTCGGTGGACGAAACGCTGGATCTCCAGCTCGGTCTGCCCGACGCGAAGGAACCCGTCGAGTTCGTCGTAGATCTCCTCGGTGACTTGCACGGCTCGACGAATCCGCTCTTGCTCAGTTGGGCTCTTCCGCCCCCGCAGGCGACCGATCACATCTTCGGCACTAACGAGCCGATCTGCGTACGGGGTGGACGTCAGCGCATCGACGAGGAGGGATTTCATCCCCGCTGTCAGTCCGTCGGCGGCGACGTCATTCTTGCTTTCATTGATCGCGATGGTTTGCGGCGCAATCCGATCAAGCTCTTCCCGAAGAGAGGCGGCGATCCCCTCCGCGTACGGAACGACACGCGTGTACAAGGTGTTCGGGATCACGACCGCGTCGAATCGGCCGACAACGGCGATTCGCTCTCCATCCGGAGTGAACAGCAGAGCGGACGGCCATACAAGATCGGCCCCGAGAATGAGGGGCAACACGGGATCCGGTGATTGGATCGTCTCTCGGACCCAGACGAGCCAGCAGTCGATGGTGGCGTTTCGAAGAATTGGCGGTAGTTGCTCTAGCTTCTCGTGCTGCAGTGCGTGAATGTCGATGTCGTTCATTGTGCGTCAGTGTACGCCGACCGCCCGGGAAAGGCGACCGGGCGGCGCGTGTGTCCTTTGGAGACGCGTATTCACTGCTCCCACGATCGAGCGACGGAAGGCCGACGATGGATGGAGTCTCGTCTTCTCCGGTGCGTTCGCGCCGGTGGAGAGGAGGATCAGGCCTTGTGAGCGATTGCGTGCCGTACATCCCCGCCGGGTATCGGTGTTCGCCCACGCAGATAGGGCGTCTGTGGACGAACCCGGAGGAGCCGTCCGGACATCGCGGGCGGCTGGAACGCTGGATTGACGAGGCTTACGAAGTGGTGACTTCTTCCCTTGGCTCGCCGATGACTCGCTCGATTCACGTGTGCTGCTATCACGACAACGAGCAGGCGCGACGATCGCTCGATCGACAGATCTCCTCCAGCATGGCGCTGGCGCCGTTCTCGAGTTCAACGGCCGGCCTGGTTGTTGTTCAGTCCGAGAGCGCGAATCCGGCAAACGGGGACGCACGGCGGATGCGTCGCATTGTCGCGCACGAACTCGCTCACTTGTGGATTCCGGAAGCGATGTCATCGCAGAAGACACTCGGAGACGGGAACCGCGACCTTCGTGTCTCGTCGTGGTTAAACGAAGGGATTGCCGAATCAGTCGGTTTGGCGGCAAGCGAGGGTGCGGCGAAGGCGGTGGCATGTCGGGAGCGGTTCCACGGTTTGCGTGAGCCGATCCGATTCGGCGAGCTCTCCGAGATCCTCGACGGCCTTGATTCCGATCGCCGGTCGTGGGTGTTTGACGTGGTGGTCGGCTGTGTTCAGCAGTTGACGCGTTCGTTCGATCTTGGTCGAATCGCTGGGTCGATCGGCACCGTCGAGCAGTTCCTCCGACCGGACGCGATCTGTTCGGTCGATGCGATTCACAGAGCATGCCGTGCGTTGGCGGGGCATCCCCTGTTACCCAAATCGTCGGCCTGAGACGAGTAGCGGTCTACGTTCTCTCGGCGATGTATCCGTTGACCAATTCCTCGAGAATGTCGAGCGGGACGTCTCCTTGGCCGAGGAGTACGTCGTGAAACTCGGCCAGGTCGAACGCATCGCCCAGAGCCTCCTGTGCTCGCTCGCGAAGCTCGAGAACCTTCAACATCCCGACTTTGTATGAGGTGGCCTGACCGGGGAGCACGATGTACCGATCGATCTCCTGGCGAACGTACTCTTCGTCGAGGCCGGTATTCTCACGCATGTACGTCACGGCTTCTTCGTACGTCCATCGAAACGCATGGATGCCCGTATCGACGACGAGGCGGACCGCGCGGAACAGCTCGTCCTGCAGTCTGCCAAGGTTCCCTTCCGGGTCGCCCTCGTATGCACCAAGCTCCCATGCGAGGCGCTCTGCGTACAGCGCCCACCCCTCGGCGTACGCAGTGAAACCAAGATCTTTCCTGTACTCTGGAATGTTCGCTTCGTGAGCATATGCGGTCTGAAGAAAGTGCCCGGGGATGGCCTCATGATACGTTAGTGTCGGTAGGCTGTAGACGGGGCTCTCAATTCCCGCCGGAGCGAAGAACATGCCGGGCCGCGATCCGTCCATCGATCCCGACGTGAAGAATGCATCCTCACCCCCTTCGACGACGATCAGCTCCTCTTGAGGCCAGTGTGTGAAGACGGGACGGACTCTTGTCGAAATGTCTTCAAGGAGCGCTTCGCACCGCTCAACTGTCTCTGTCCCGCGGACCGCGCCGGTGGTGTCTGCAAGGTGGTCGTAGAGCTCAACGATGGACAAGTCCCCGTCGTGTCCGAGTCCCGACGCGACGGAGAGGATCTCCTGTTGGATCCGCGCAACCTCGGACAACCCGAGGGCGCGGATCTCCTCCGCAGACAGAGACGTTGTCGTGTACTGACGAAGACACTCAGCGTAGTAGGCGTCGCCATCCACATGTTTCCAGACGCCGATCTCGTCGGACGCGCGTTCGGCGATCAGTGACACGAGCAGTGCGAGTTCCGCATATGCAGGAAGGATCTCCGATTGCACGATGTCCCTTGCCTGTTCAAGCATGTTCTCCTGCGTGGATTGCGGGATGGTCGTTTCGGAGAGCTTGTCGGCGAAGACTACGTAGTACGACATCTCCTGTGCGGGGGTGGTGGAGATCGCTTCGATCTCGCTTGCCGCCTCCTCCATGATGAAGCGAGGGGGTACGGCGTTGATCGACTCGCTGACGCCGAGCCGCTCGGCTAGCTCGTCGAATCGCTCGTCGATCTGCGAGAGACGTGACAGGTAGTCCGTTGCATCGTCGAGGGTCTCGATCGGATGGACGTACACGAGAAACCATTCCATGTCTTCCGGATAGCTGGTGAAGTACGTGCTGACGAGGTAGTCGTGATCGGAGTAGACATAGGCTTGACGTAGATCGCGAAGGTACCATCCGTACACGCGGGCGGAGAGACGTTCGGATGCGCTGACCTGCGACAGATCGTAGGCGTCCAGTTGAGCAAGGACCGAATCGAGAAGCGCAACGTCGGCGTCCTCATATGCAGTGGAAAGGGGCGTGAGTTGGTCGTTGGAT